>RCUI01000325.1_pt1 | contig 17888 bp, 19 predicted proteins | sample 2166121 | NCBI WGS metagenome assembly RCUI01 (sample SAMN09932700, study PRJNA488358) | compost metagenome | feature: garden; material: soil; isolation source: compost soil in succinic acid-enriched culture | place: Germany: Experimental Botanical Garden Goettingen | collected 2016-01-27
ACTGCAGTCGGGCCTCATCAGCGAATCACTTTCAAACCGGAGTATAGACAGCGACCTTGACCACGCAACGCGATAAAAAGAAATCCACCCGCTGCAGTTGAACGTTTGCGCGCCAGCCCGCGACTTATCTGGTGTGAAGGCGTAATGATGGCATTTCGATATAATTGTCGACTATAAGTGGTCCGCGGTTATGCCAAATACGTCTTAGCCATTTTCAGAACCGAGCTACCTTATGTCTTCCGTTTGTCACGCCTTTACCCTGGAGTTGTCATGAACATCGCCGCTTTGCGCGAGCAGATCACCCGTGCCCATCAACATGAGACCGAAACCGGCCAACTGAAAGTACAACTGGTAAAACAACTGCCACACCTGCATCCCTCGATTCAGCTACCGGAACTCGACGCACAAGGGGCTTTGACCCGTTTCGTCAGCGCCTACATCGAACAGGTTCCAGAAATGCTTGAGGCGGCCAATGAAGTGGCCCGTGAAGCTGGCATCGAGTCTCAGATCAAGCCAGTGCTGAAGATCGCTGAGCAGTATTTCCTGCAGCCGCCAGCCATTACCGACACCCACCTCGGTCTGGGGTGCTTGCTGGATGAAGCCTACCTGGCGCATCGCCTGGTGGAAGAAGTGAATGACCTGTACATCAAGCACTTCAATCAACCGCTGATCCCGCTGGACACCACGGTGGCCAACCTGATCGCCCATCAACTGATCGGAGAAGAATTCGCCAACCAGCTGGATGAAGTGGTGCACCACTCGGTAGACGAAATGCTCGATGAAGAGAGTTTCGCCCTGGAGACAGTCGAGCAATACCGCGACAAACTCAGCAGCCCGGACACAGGCGCCGCGTGGAAACGCTGGCCGTGCCTGTCGCGGCAGTTGGGTGTAGGGCTGGATCTGGACCAGTCGGCTTGACCACTGACTGCTCCTGTAGCCGCTGCCGCTAGGCTGCGATCGGCCGTGAAACGGCTGTGTTTCGCAGTCGATCGCAGCCTCGTGCCTCGTCAGCGGCTACAGTTGCATCAGGTACCGAGCCCAGCCGTCGTGCGCACCCGCCCCTCGATCCGGCGCTTGAGTCGCCGCTGCTCGATCAGCAAGCGCGAGCCCTTGCTCGCGTTGGCCCGCCCCCAGTCTTCGAGCAGCTCCAGGCAGGAGTGGTCGATGTAGCTGAGGTTGGCCAGTGGCACATGCAGCGTGGTACCGGCAGGAATGCCTTCAAGCACTTGAGCCAGCGCCGGCACCTTGAGAAAGGTCGCCGCACCGCTCAAGCGCAGCTCCAGGTGCCCCGGTTCGCCTAGGCTGACCACACTAATCTTCAGCCGCGCAGCCTTGAGCGCAAGCTTGAGTAAGGTCAGTGCAAAGCCCAGCAACACGCCGGTCAACAGGTCAGTGAAGATGATCGCCAGCGCCGTCGCCGCATAGGTGAACATCGGCATCCGTCCATAGCGGCTCAGACCACGAAACGCCTTGAAGTCGACCAATTTGATGCCGGTATAAACCAGCACACCCGCCAGACTCGCCACCGGGATCTGCTGCAGCACGCTACTGAGCACCACCACGAAGGCCAGCAACCAGACCCCGTGCAAGATTGCCGACAGGCGCGTCCGCGCACCGGCCTGGACGTTAGCCGAACTGCGCACGATTACGCCGGTCATTGGCAACGCGCCCAATACACCGCAGAGCATGTTACCCAAGCCCTGGGCTGACAGTTCGCGATCAAAATCCGAACGCTGACCGTTGTGCATACGGTCCACCGCTGCGGCGGACAGCAAGGTTTCGGCGCTGGCGATAAAAGCCAGGGCGAAGGCCGCCACCAATAAATTGGGATCAGCAAGATTAAGCAGGTCGGCCGGGCGCAACCAGTCGATAGCCTGGCTCAGGTCCGCCGGCACCTGGACGCGATTGACCGGCAGTGCCAGCCAGAGACTGATAACGGTCATCAAGGCGACACCGAGCAAGGCGCCGGGGACAAAACGCAGTGACTGTGGCCCAAAGCGCTCCCAACCCCACATCACCGCGATCGTGCCAACGCCCAATGCCGCAGCCTTCCAGCCGTTGTCCGGGCTCTCCAGCGGAAGTGCCTGGATGACTGTGGCAGGAAAACCCAACAGGTTAGCCAGACCCGACGGTTGCGGCGCACTGTCAAACATCACATGCACCTGGGACAAGACAATCAACACGCCAATACCGGCGAGCATGCCGTAGACCACTGCTGGCGCGGTAACCCGGAACCAGCAGCCCAGGCGCAGACGTCCGGCGAGCAGTTGCAGCACGCCAGCCAATAGCAGAATCGGCCCCAACATTGCCACGCCATGCTGGCGCACCAGTTCAAACACCAGTACTGCCAAACCTGCCGCCGGGCCACTGACCTGCAATGGCGAGCCCGCCAGCCAGCCGACCACGATGCCGCCAATAATCCCGGTAATCAGGCCTTTGGCCGGAGGCATGCCCGATGCAATGGCAATGCCCATGCACAAGGGTAGAGCGACCAGAAATACCACTACCGATGCCAGTAATTCACGCGGCAACGCCGCTTTTAATTGTGTCTTGTTCACCGTGTTACTCCTTCTCTCACGTTTCGCAGCCATTCCAATGGCCGATCGCACAACCCCTGACACACGTGCAGGCGCATACCGCCAGCAGGCCGGCAAGGCAGTCAGGGAAACTCAAGGCAGCCGATGACCAGGCCGCACCGTAAAGGTGCAGCCGTCATTCAAATCATCGCGGGGGTGTCAGGAACGCTTAGTAGCGTCCTCTCGGTGTTGCGCAAGGGATTGGCTGGCCTGCAGCCAGGGGCAGGAAACTGTCGCTCGCCGCGTCATAGGCCTCGATCTGACTGGTTTCGATATCGTAGATCCAGCCATGGATAAAGAGCTGGCCGGCCGCCAGGCGCGAGGCTACCGAAGGGTGAGTACGCAAGTGATGCAACTGGGCAATGACGTTTTCCTTGGTGAGCACCTGCATGCTTTCATGCTCGCTACCGCAGGAACAGTTGTCCTCGACCACTGTACGGGCAACCTCGGCATGGCGCAGCCAGGCCTTGACCGTTGGCATCTTCTCGAGACTTTGCGGGTTTAGCACCGCGCGCATGGCACCGCAATCGGAGTGACCGCACACGATGATGTGGTGTACACCAAGTGCCAGAACGGCATATTCAATGGCGGTCGAAACGCCGCCGTTCATCTGCCCATAGGGCGGCACGACGTTGCCCACGTTACGGGTGACGAACAGGTCGCCGGGGGAACTCTGAGTGATCAGCTCGGGCACGATGCGCGAGTCGGCGCAGGTGATGAACATCGCACGAGGCTTTTGTGCGGTGGCGAGTTTCTTGAACAACTCCTGCTGTTCAGGAAAGACATCGTGGTGAAACCGCAGAAAGCCGTCAACGATATGCTTCAGGGCGGCATCGGCGCTCTCGGCAGGTGCTTGCGGAGCGACCTTGGATGGGTCCTTGACGGGCATGCTTCATCCTCTTTGACGGTTTAGGTTAAGTCCATTTTACCGGGTTGATGATTCAAACAGCGCATGTCATTTGGATGATGTACGCGCACCAACAATCACATCAGTTATTGGCTGAATTCCTACGCTACTCGGCGAAACTTAACTCAAACTTAATGGCGAGGCTCTAGAACGGGCGTTCCAGAGATCCAAAGAGTGGTTTGAATAATATCAAAAAAACATCAATGGCCAATACCCATTATTGAAATCAGAGCAGCGACATCTGCCCGCCAGGAGGACAAAATGCACTGCAATCAAGCGAATAGCGCTCGCGTAGGTTCAGTCCAAGACGACGAATCGTCTTGTTGAATCGCTGCGCCAGCAACTCGGCAAACACGCCTTCGCCGCGCATGCGTGCGCCAAAGCGGCTGTCGTACAACTCACCGCCGCGGCTCTGGCGTATCAGGCTCAGGACATGGCTGGCACGTTGTGGGTAATGATCCTGCAACCATTGTTCAAATAACGGCGCTACCTCCAGCGGCAGGCGCAGCATCATGTAGGCCGCACTCACTGCACCGTTAGCCTTGGCTGCTTCCAGCAGATGCTCCAGTTCGCTATCGTTGATCATCGGAATCATTGGCGAGCACAACACGCCCACCGGAACACCAGCCTCGGTTAGCACGCGAATCGCCCGCAAGCGTGCCTTGGGCGCTGCCGCACGCGGTTCCAACGTGCGCTTTAGCTCATCATCGAGAGTGGTCAGGCTGATCATCACCTTTACCAGACGTTGCTGCGCCAGCTCGGTCAACAGGTCCAGGTCACGGAGGATCAACGAGCCCTTGGTCACGATGGTAACCGGGTGACGGTAACGCAGCAGTACCTCTAGCAGCCTGCGAGTCAGCTGTTGCTCACGCTCGATGGGTTGGTAGGGATCGGTGTTGGAACCCAAATTGATCGGTGCACAGACATAACCAGGCTTGCTCAATTGTTGCTCCAGCACAGCAGCGGCATTGGTTTTGGCGATCAGCTTGGTTTCGAAGTCCAGCCCGGGGGACAAGTCCCAATAAGCATGACTGGGACGTGCATAGCAGTAGATGCAACCATGCTCACAGCCACGGTAAGGATTGATCGAGCGGTCAAAGGGCAGGTCAGGCGAGTTGTTGCGAGTGATGATGCTCTTGGCGGTTTCGATACGCACTTCAGTGCCCTGGGTCAGGGGCACTTCCTGATACCAGCCGTCATCCTCGGCTACCGAACAATTAGGCGCGAAGCGATTGTGCGGGTTGCTGGTCGTACCGCGACCGCGCAGGGGAGCTGAAGCAGCCATGGTGCACCTTGATACTGTTTTTTTATACAGTACAAGATGCTCCTAAGATGATCCAGCACCGCTGAGCGGCTATTTTCAAGACGGCGTCAAATCGTACCAGCGCAAAAATGGCGCGGCGCTCGAAGGACGCTTGAGAAACTCTTCGATGCCAACCTGCACCGATTGCGCGGCACCAGGTGCAAAAAGCGCCTCCTGTAGTTCACGCCCAGTGGCTTGGTTGAGCAACCCCTCCTGCTCGAAGCGACTGAACAGATCAAAGGCATACACATCCGCCCAGAGGTAGCCGAAGTAACCAGCTTCGTAACCAGCGGTCAGATGATCGAAGGCATGCAGTGGTCGTTCGAAATCAGCCAACGGCCAGGCGCCAGCCCTATCAAAACTGTCTGCAACACGCTGCAGGACACTGCGCCCATCATCCGGCTTGCCATGTAAGTCGAGGTCAAACAGCGACTTTGCCAACTCCACGGCCAGTTTCGGCTGCTCTTGCGCCTGAAGTTGCCCCAGGTAAGTCTGCAATGCCTGCACCGACAGCGGCTCCCCCGTCAGGTTATGCGACGATATGCTCGCCAGGTACTCGGCTGACCAGCACCAACGTTCAAGCAACTTGCCCGCAATCTCGACGCCACCGGGGCCAAGGTTCTGTACATCTGACAGGTGGTAATTAGACGTGCGCACCAGCAGGTGATGCAGGCAATGACCAAACTCATGGAACACCTTGCGCAAGTCCAGGTGGCTGAGCAACGGTGCAGCATCGCCCTGAGCCGGGACAATGCTGGTGAACAGTGCAGCAGCGGCCTTGTGGTAGCGACCTTCGGCATCGATGTGGCGATTCCAGGCATAGTAGGTCCATGCGCTATCCGCTTGTTTGCCATCTCTGCCAATGGCATCGATGTACAGGTACCCCAGGAGCGCGTGGTCCTGCACCACCTCAAATGCACGAACATCGGGATCCCAGGTCGAGATACTGTGATCCTCCGTCAGCACGACGCCGAATAGCTGCCGAGCGAAATCCACCAGAGCCTTTACAACCGTATCCAACGAGAAGCAGGCGCGCACTTCGTCCTCGGACAGACTCAGGGGCGTATTGCGCAACTGCTTACGCAGATAGGCGACGTCCCAGGGCTCAACCTGCGGCAGTCCCTGTTGCCGGGCAAAGTCCTGCAGCTGCTGATGCTCTTGTTGCAAGCCTGGTTGGATCTGCCGAGTCAGGTCTGCCAGGAATGCACGGACCTGTTCTGCTGACACGCCTTCTCGGCGCTGCAGATTGAACCGAATAAAGTCATCAAATCCGAGTAACTGCGCCTTTTCCTGTCGCGCATTGGCCAATGCCTGAAAAACCTGGCCATTGTCAAAATCAGGCGCGGGGCTGGCGCCGCGTCTCTGATACGCCCGATAGACCTGTTCACGCAGATCCCGATCATGCGCATGTTCGATGACCGCCAGGTAGGCTGCCTCCTCAAGGAGAATCAACCAACCGTCTAGCGCTTGGGCTTGCGCCGCCGCAGCCATAGCGTTGCGATTGTGTAGGGGCACCCCGCGCAAGCGTTGCTCTTCGACAATGTGCACACTCCAGTTATCGCTGGAGCGGGTCAGGTTGTCGTAGAACGTGCTTTGCCCATCATTGATCTGTTGTTCCAGTACCTGCAGCTTCTCGCGCTGATCAACCGCGAGGTGGGCACCTGCCAGACGATAAGATTTCAGTATTCGTTGTAACGCCGTCTTGCTCTGCCAATCCAGGTTCAGGCCATAGGGGCTATCAGCCAGACGCTGGTACAGGTCCAAAAGCTCGGCGTTTTGCAGTTTCTGCAGAAAATACGCTTGGGCCAGATCCCAGCACTCACTCGCTGCTTGCTGCCAGTCGCCACCACGCAGGAGCAAGGGTGCGATGCTGTACAGGGTGTTGTTCAGACGAGCGTCCAACGCATCCACCGCCAGTACCAGGTCATCCCAGGTGGGCAGCTTACGTTGCTGCACAATGATCGCATCGATAGCACTATGGTTATCGGCAATGATTTGCTCGATGGCGGGCTGCAGATGCTCGATACGCACCCTGGCGTAATCGATCAACTGCTCGTAGTGCAGAAGGGGGTTAGCGTTGTTCATGTGGGCTCCAGAGCGAGGTGGTAGAACACCTCACTCTGGGGCGCCGACTGGCGCTATCGGTACTATCTATCTGGCACCTGGGACGGTGACGCCTCAAGTACAGCGACAGCTTTATTCGGCCGGTTTCTTCAGCTTGGGATTGGGAAAGAACTGCACCGTCTGCACTTTGGCCTCGGCCGGTTTCCCCTCGACTTTGTTTACTCGGGTACCCAGTTCCTTAGGCACCGACAACCCCTGCTCATTGAGGGTGTCGGAAAACCCACAGGCCACACACTCACGATGCGGAACACTGTCTTCGCTCCACATCATCAGCTTGTCCGGCTCGCTGCACGCCGGGCAGACCGCCCCGGCGATAAAGCGCTTTTTCGTCTTGATCACGGGCGCATCACTCATGCCGCCACTTCCTCACTCAGGCCACAATGGCGCAAGAGTGCATCGATTGACGGCTCACGGCCACGGAAGTCGACGAACAGCAGCATCGGCTCCTGAGAGCCGCCACGGGCCAGGATCGCTTCGCGGAAGGCGCGACCGGTCTCGGCGTTGAGCACACCTTCCTCCTCGAAACGCGAGAATGCATCAGCCGAGAGTACTTCAGCCCATTTGTAGCTGTAGTAACCCGCGGCATAACCGCCGGCGAAGATATGCGCAAAGCTGTTGGGGAAGCGGTTGTAGACCGGTGGGCGCATGACCGAGACCTCGTTGCGGATGCCTTCGAGCACCTCCAGCACACTGCGGCCATCGCCGTGGCTCGCATGCAGCTCGAAGTCGAACAACGAAAACTCCAATTGGCGGACCATCATCAGCCCGGATTGGAAGTTCTTCGCCGCCAGCATTTTCTCCAACAGGTCCTGAGGCAGGGCTGCACCGGTTTCGTAATGAGCGGAGATCAGCGCCAGCCCTTCAGGCTCCCAGCACCAGTTTTCCATGAACTGACTTGGCAGCTCGACAGCATCCCAGGCCACGCCATTGATCCCGGAGACACCTGCATGTTCGATGCGGGTCAGCAGGTGATGCAAGCCATGACCGAACTCGTGGAACAGGGTGGTGACTTCATCGTGAGTCAGCAGCGCCGGTTTGCCAGGGGCTGCCGGGGTGAAGTTGCACACCAGGTTAGCCACCGGACTCTGCAGGTGGCCACCCGCCGCACGACGGCGGTCGCGGGCGCCGTCCATCCAGGCTCCGCCACGTTTGTTGGCGCGCGCATAGAGGTCGAAGAAGAAGCGACCGACGTGCTGGCCGTGCTCCTTGATTTCGAACAGGCGCACATCCGGATGCCAGGTGTCGAAACCCTTGAGCTCGGCAATCTCGATGCCGTACAGGCGCTGGACGATGGCAAACAGTCCTGACAGCACCTTGTCGATCGGGAAGTACGCACGCAGGGTTTCCTGGGAAACGCTGTAGCGCTGCTCCCGCAGTTTCTCCCCGTAGAAGCCACTGTCCCAGCTTTGCAAGTCAGGGCAACCCTGCTCGGCGGCATAGGCCTTGAGCTGGGCCAGGTCCTGTACGGCAAACGGCTTGCTGCGTTTAGCCAGGTCACGCAGGAAGCTCAGCACCTGATCGCTGGACTCGGCCATTTTGGTCGCCAAACTCAGCTCGGCGTAGTTGGCATAACCAAGCAGTTCGGCCAGCTCCTGACGCAGGTCGAGGATTTCGCGCATCACCGGGCCGTTGTCGAACTGGCCGGCATTCGGGCCCTGATCCGAAGCACGCGTGCAGTAGGCGGCGTAGATTTCCTCGCGCAGAGCGCGATCTTCGGCGTAGGTCATCACCGCGTAGTAGCTAGGAAACTCAAGGCTGATCAGCCAGCCTTCAAGCCCCTTGGCCTGGGCCGCAGCAGCCATCTGCGCTTTGGCTGAATCGGTCAGCCCGGCCAATGCTGCTTCATCAGTAACAAGCTTGGTCCAGGCTTGCGTAGCATCAAGCAGTTGATTGGAGAAGCGGCTGCCCAGTTCGCTGAGCTTGCTCTGCACTTCAGCGTAACGCTGCTGCTTATCGGCCGGAAGGTCGATACCCGACAGGCGGAAGTCACGCAGAGCGTGTTCGAGAATAGTCTTTTGTGCGACATCAAAGCCCGCCGCTTCAGGGCTGGCGATCAGCGCCTCATAAGCCTGGAACAGCTCGCGGTTCTGACCCATTTCAGTGGCGTAGGCGCTCAATGCCGGCAGGCAAGCCTCGTAGGCTTCGCGCAGTTCGGCGCTGTTGCACACGGCATTGAGGTGACTGACCGGACTCCAGGCGGCGCCCAGGCGGTCGTTGAGTTCGTCCATCGCCAGAACCAGACCGGCCCAGCTTGGTTGCTGACCTTGGGTTTTGAGGATTTCGGCAATAGCGGTACGGTTGTCGGCCAGGATCTGTTCAATCGCCGGCTGCACATGCTCGGCACGGATCGCCGAGAAGGGCGGCAAGTCATAAGACTGCAGTAGCGGGTTGGTCGCGCTCACGGTTAAACACCTTGGCAGAAGAAACACTGGACCATCTTAATTACAATCGACGCCGACCGCAGCCCTATCACTACCAAAGAGACTTACTATCATGGCCATGCGCAGCTTCCAGAACCATACCCCCCGCCTCGGCGAACGCGCCTTCGTCGACCGCAGCGCGGTGGTTCTGGGCGATGTCGAGATCGGCGCAGACAGCTCAGTGTGGCCGCTGACCGTGATCCGCGGCGATATGCACCGCATCCGCATTGGTGCGCGTAGCAGCGTGCAGGATGGCAGCGTGCTGCACATTACCCACGCAGGGCCGTTCAACCCGGATGGATTTCCGTTGCTGATCGGTGATGAAGTAACCATTGGTCACAAAGTCATGCTCCACGGCTGCACCCTGGGCAACCGAATTTTGGTTGGCATGGGCAGCACCATCATGGATGGCGCGGTGGTCGAAGACGAAGTGATCATCGGCGCTGGCAGCCTGGTGCCGCCGGGCAAACGCTTGGAAAGCGGTTTTCTCTATGTCGGCAGTCCGGTCAAGCAAGCCCGCGCGTTGAGCGAAAAAGAACGGGCATTCTTTCCGTACAGCGCCAGCAACTACGTAAAACTCAAAGACCAGCATCTTGCCGAAGGCTATCACCTGCCTGAGTGAACCTGCCTGCAGCCCCTATCGAGACAGCCATGCACCAGCAAAATATCCTTTTCGACCTCGACGGTACCCTGACCGACCCACGCCTGGGTATCACCCGTTCGATTCAGTACGCCCTGGCCAAGCTCGGCATTGATGAGCCGGATCTTGCGCGCCTGGAGCACTTCATCGGCCCGCCCTTGCTGCAGGCTTTCATGCAGTTCTACGGCTTTGACGAGGCCAAGGCCTGGGATGCGGTGAATTACTACCGTGAGCGTTTCAAGGTCACCGGTTTGTATGAGAACCAGGTGTTCGACGGTGTCCAGCCACTGCTGGAAGCGTTGAACGGGCAGGGCCGGACGCTGTACATCGCCACCTCAAAACCCTGGGAGTTCGCCCGCGAAATTGCCCGCCATTTCGAGTTCGATCACCACTTCAAGGTGATCTACGGCAGCGAACTCGACGGTACTCGTACCAATAAGGTCGAACTGATTGCCCATCTGCTGGCTGAGGAATCGCTGGACCCGGCGCAGACGCTGATGATCGGTGACCGCAAGCACGACTTGATTGGCGCCCGCAGCAACGGCCTTGAAGCGGCGGCGGTGGGTTATGGCTTTGGCAGTCATGAGGAACTGACGGCAGAACAACCGGCTTATCACTTTGCCACCTTGAGTGATATGCATCGGGCTTTTCTTCGGTCTTGAAGGCCTAGCCCGCTACAAGATGGACTCCTGTAGCCGCGAAGGGGCGGCCTTGTCGGCGATGCTTTTCAGCGCCTGCAGCCGCTCCTCTGGTGAACGTTGCCCCAAGGCTTCAACCCGGGCATAAAACACCTCCCAGTCCCTTCCAGATTGGGCAAAAAGCACCTCAAACACCGGTACCCACTGGTCATACAAACCAAAAGGCAGCAGCTTGGCGTTGTTCATCGGTGCATTGATCCAGGCGTCATACCGCCCGTTGCCGCCCCATTGGCTATCACGCAGGCTCCGGTAATCCCGGCGCAAGCGCTCGAACTCAGCGTGTTTGCCCGCACGCTTTCCGGCATCGGTCAGCGGCGCCGCGTACAGTGTCTTGAGCCGTTCCCGGCTGGCCAGTACCAACCCAACGAACTGATCGCGTTGCTGGCTATCGTCCTCGGTTTGCGCAGCTAGCCCACGCGCCACCCGCCACTGACGGCTTCCCTCCTGCTCGACAAACGTGGCGAAGGACTCATTGAACGAGGTGTCATCCGCGACATACAGCCGCTGATGCGCAAGCTCATGGAAAATCACCGTAGCCAGGCGCTCATCCCCCCAGCGCAGCATGGTGTTGAGGATCGGGTCATCAAACCAGCCCAGGGTCGAATAAGCCTCTACGCCGCCAACATAGACATCCAGACCCTGTTGTTTCTGCAAGGCCGCTGCACCGCGGGCAGCGCCCTGGCTGTAATAGCCGCGATAGGCGACGCACCCGGCAATCGGGAAGCAATGGGTCTGGGGCTCGAGGGAAAACTCCGGGGTGGCAAACACATTCCACACCACAAACGGTCGGCCAATGTCGGCATAGACCCGGTAGCTGCGGTTGTCCGGCAATTTGAGTTGTGCACTGGCGAAAGCACGAGCCTGCTCAGCCTGGAGCAAATGTTGACGCAGTTTTGGAGCAGTGGAGGGATCCGCCACCAGCTCGGCCACCGGTTTGCGTGCCTGCAACAGCTGTAGCTGGCCGCTGGCCAACTGCCCGTAGTAATTAACGCTGGAGCAGCCGTTGAGCAGCCCGAGCGCCAGCACGGGAACCAAACAGCGAAAAGAATGGTCGAGTGCCCCAAGACTTGAGCGCAATAAAAGAAATAGTCGAAGCATCCGCGTCCCGTTATCCGCTCAAGAGCTCATCAGCTTCAAGACTATCCTGCCCGGCTGGAGTTTTGCCATGCGTACACTGCTTGTCATCAGCGGTCTTTTGCTTCTGTCCGGCTGCGCCGGTTTTTTACCGCAGCCTGATCCCAATCAAGCCTGGATCGATCTTGCCCCCGGCAAGGACGATACCCTGCACGCCATCGAAGTGGATGAGCGCGCCTGGGCTGATAAACGCTATTTTGAGGTACAGCCTGGCAGCCATGAGCTGACCGTGCGTTACCTGTTCCCAGTGACGCCCAGCAACATCGGCCCGGTCAGCGAACCGCTATGGCGTGATTGCCAGCTGAATGTGAAGTTCAAGGATTTCAATGCCGGCCAACGTTATCAGCTCGAAGCCGGCAGCATCGGCTTTCGCCCTTGGGCCAAGCTCTATGACCAGCAGCGAAACGTGGTCAGTACAGGGCTACCGGCGGGCTGCCAACGCACCTGATAGCACGATTGGCGCTATGCTTGTGCTTTAGTAGTTCGCAAGCGGGAGTTTGCCATGCGCCAGCCAATGATGCTGATTGCCCTCAGTACCCTGGGGGCTTGCGCCAGCCCCTTGCCACCTGTCGATAGCAAACAGGCCTGGGTCGACCTGTACACCATGACCCCAGGCAAATTGCTGATGGCCGACCGCCTGGATGGCGAGCGCCTCAATGACGGGCGTTTCTTCCAGGTGACGCCTGGCGCCCATGAGTTGGTGGTCAGGTTCGATTACGAGGTCTATTCAGGCGGCTTCACCACCGATCCTACTGACCGCACCTGCTACCTGAAGGTCAAGTACGACAGTTTTCAGGCCGGCCAGCGCTATCGCCTGGAAGCCCGGGCACCGGCCATGCAGCCCAGTGCCTACCTGTATGACGCGCAGCGCAAAGTAGTCGCAGAAGAGTCCCACGACATCTTCTGCATCCCCTGATACCTAGCGATCATTTTTCTGGTAGATGATTTTCTTGGTGCCACCCTCACAGCTACCGACCACCATGTTCTGGTCGTGAACTTCGTCATTCTTGACGATTTCCAGAGTGTAGGAACTTACATTGTTGGCCTGGATCTTTGCCTCGATCTCGGCCTTGAGTTCTTCGCAGGGCTTGGGCGCAGCCAAAGCAGTAGTCGCCAGCGTCGATGCCAGCACAGCGATTGCGAGACGGATCATGGGACAGCTCCTTGTGGCGGCAGCGATTGTGCCGACACCTATTTGACCACAAGAAGCCTACCCCGGTTCTGCCTTAGCTCACCAAAGTGGCATCCAGGCTGATCTTCGCATTTAGCACTTTCGACACAGGACAACCCTCTTTAGCCTTGTTCGCCACCTCGAGGAATTTCGCTTCACTGGCCCCAGGCACCTTGGCCTTGAGGATCAGGTGGACAGCGGTAATGGCGAAGCCTTGCTCCTGCTTGTCCAGCGTTACCTCGGCGGTGGTGTCGATGCGCTCCGCAGTGAAACCCGCCTCACCGAGCATCATCGACAGGGCCATGGAGAAACAGCCGGCATGTGCGGCACCGATCAATTCTTCCGGGTTAGTGCCCGGCTGGCCTTCGAAACGGGTGTTGAAACCATAAGGGTTGTTTTTCAAGGCGCCACTTTCGGTAGAAATCTGACCTTTGCCATCCTTAAGGCCACCTTCCCAGATAGCCGATGCTGTCTTTTTCATAAAGCCTCCAGAGCTGCGCAGGCACACGGGCGTGCGCCTTACCTTAATTTCAGAGAGCCCTGACTCAGGCAAGTTCAGCCGGATTACTATCCCTGGCATTGATTCCTGCAGATGTGCCCATACAGAGAAGTAAAGGCCGCCGCCAGATGTCGGCCATACGACTGCCCAGGAGGCTCAATAGCCCATGACGCAACTTGCCGATATCAAGTTTTCCACCCTCGATCTGGTGCCGGTGCGCGCCGACAGCGGCCCGGCGCAATCGCTGCGTAATTCCCTGGACCTTGCCCAACACGTCGAGAAATTCGGCTACAACCGCTTCTGGGTGGCCGAACACCACAACATGGACGGTATTGCCAGCTCAGCGACCTCAGTGCTGCTCAGCTACCTGGCCGGCGGCACCTCGACCATTCGCGTCGGCGCCGGCGGCGTGATGCTGCCCAACCATGCACCGCTGGTGATCGCCGAGCAGTTCGGCACCCTGGCCAGCCTCTATCCAGGGCGCATTGATCTGGGCCTCGGTCGTGCCCCTGGCTCCGACCAGATGACGGCCCGCGCCCTGCGTCGCGAGCGTTCTGGCAGTGCTGACGATTTCCCCGACGATGTCGAAGAGCTGATGCGCTACCTCGGCCCGCGCACACCGGATCAGAAAGTCATTGCCGTGCCTGGCTACGGCACCGAAGTGCCGGTCTGGTTGCTCGGTTCCAGCCTGTTTAGTGCGCAACTGGCGGGGATGCGCGGCCTGCCTTATGCCTTCGCCTCGCACTTTGCGCCGCGCTACATGCATGAAGCGATTCGCGTGTATCGCAATCACTTCCAGCCCTCAGCTGTGCTCGACAAACCTTATGTGATGCTCGGTGTACCGCTGGTAGCGGCTGATACAGATGAGCAGGCCGAATACCTGGCGACCTCGGTGTACCAGCGCATCCTGGCGCTGATGCGTGGGCAAAGCCTGGTGCAGCGCCCACCGGTAGAGAGCATGGATGGCCTGTGGCTACCGCACGAACGTGAAGCGGTGGGTAGCTTCCTTGGCCTGGCGATGGTCGGTAGCCCGGAAAAGATCCGCGCCAAACTTGAGGTGTTGCTGGAACAGACCGAAGCTGATGAGCTGATCTTCACTTGTGATCTGTATGAGCATGCGGACCGGATTCGGTCCTATGAGTTGCTGGCGCAGACAGTGCTGAGCAGCTGAGGGCCGCGCAACTGCCTTACCTGGCCCTTCGTAGCCGCTGCCGCCAGGCTGCGATCGGGCGTGAAACGACCGCCAATCAGGCCCCATGTCGACAACTGATTGGCGACTGCTTCGCAGCCGATCGCAGCCTGGCGGCAGCGGCTACGAATCGGTAGCACTCTTACCGCTCAACCGCGCTTGTAGACGATTTCCTTGGTGCCACCTTCGCAGGTACCGACGACGTTGCCATCAGTGGCTGCGCCTTTATCAACAACTTCCAGCGAGTAGCCACTGACGCCTTTGGCGTCGAGCTTGGCGGCTATTTCGCTCTTCAATTCTTCACATGGCTTGCCGGCGGCCAGCGCAGTGCCCGCCAACGTCATCAAAGCCACTGCCACTACCAACTTCTTCATCGATCGCTTTCCTTGTTCAGATCAAAGTGGAGGAGGGCGCCGGAGCCTGTCCGGACGCCTCTGGACTGTGTAACTCAATTGACCCGCACAAGCCAGTGTCGCCATTTCAGCTATTGGCGATTCGGAAGCCTACTTTGAGCGTGACCTGAAAGTGCGCAGCCTTGTTGTCCTTGATATGGCCGCGGGTGTCGATCACCTCAAACCACTCAAGATGCTTGATGCTTTTACTCGCTTCGGCCAGAGCATTGTTGATCGCCTCTTCAATACTGGTAGGCGACGAGCCGACAAGTTCGATTTTCTTATAGGTATGGTGATCAGACATGAGCAATCTCCTTTTTCGAATGTGAGATAGAGCCTAGCAGCGCCGGGCTGTTTTACCTGCGAGAGGTAAATACCCGGAAAAGTTCGACTGCACTTTCTCGATAGTGCGTAGTCGGAATCTACACTGCTCAACTCAACCTCGAAGGAGAGTCACCATGGCCAACACCTCGCTGCGTAAAGCTTCGCTGCAAAGCATGGAAGCGGAAATCGAAAGCCTGCTCAAGTCATTGGAAAGCCTCAAGGACGATGCCTCGGACGAGTCGCGCAAGACCCTGAAAACCTTAAAAGCCAACGCCGAAAATGCCTTGCGTCACTCACGCAGCCTGCTCAGCGATGCCTATGAAGAAGTGAAGACCAAGACGCGCCAGACCGGTGTGGCTACCCGCGACTATGCCCAGGAACACCCCTGGACCACCGCCGGTGTCGCCGTCGGCGCCCTTGGCTTACTGGCCGCCTACCTGCTGTGCAAACGCGGCAACTAAGCCACCTGTCGCGCCAGCTCGGCGCGCAACCACCCGGCCAACTGCTCGGCGCGCCCGTCTGCGGCGCGTCGCGGCACCCACAAGGCCAACGCCGCTTGTGTCTCGCAAAACCCCCAGGGAGCCGCCAGGCGCCCAGCACGTAGGTCATCGGCGACCAACGGCTGCGGTGCAATGGCCACACCCAGGCCCGCGACGGCCGCTTCCAGCAAGTAGTACAGATGCTCGAAATCCTGACCGTAGCGCAGTGCTTCAGGGTTGATACCCTGTTGTTGCGCCCAGTTCGGCCAGGCCTGAGGGCGTGAGCTCGTTTGTAGCAATGTTTCTTCCAGCAGCGCCTGGGTGGGTGCCTGCTGCAAGCGGGCGAAGCCTGGGAAATGCGGGCTAAGCACCGGGCCTATCCGCTCCTGAGCCAACACATGCACCTGCATGTCGGTCGGCCACGGCGGCTCGGCGAATACCAGCAAGGCATCAAGCCCAGGGCGACGCGGATCGAGATCACCTTCGCCAGCCGACAAATGCAAACGCAGCTCAGGCAGCTCCGCCTTGAGCCTGCCCAGTCGAGGAATGAACCAGCGCGCCAGTAAGCTACCGGAGCAACCTAGGACAAAAGGCGCATCGGCACTACTCTGGCTCAGCTCGCCACACACACTGCGCAGGCGATCAAACGCGTCAAAGCTGGCATCGCGTAAACGTAGCCCGGCATCTGTGAGTTTAATGCCGCGCCCGTCTTTAACAAACAAGCTGACCCCCAGATGCGCTTCGAGCACCTTCAATTGCCGACTCACGGCCCCATGCGTAACGTGAAGTTGCTCGGCGGCCTGGCTAACGCTATTGAGCCGGGCAGTGGCTTCGAATGCCCTCAAGGCATTGAGGGGAGGCAGGTCCTGGCGCATAACGTGTGAGTTTTCCTGACAGGTTGTCGCAATCTTATCGGTTTTCAGGCGCGCGTGTCGTGGGTAGAGTAAAGCCATTCTCAGTCTTCACTACGCCCTGGAGCGACCCATGACCCAGACCAACTTCCGCGCCGGCCCCGATGCCAATGGCCTGTTTGGCGCATTCGGCGGCCGCTACGTGGCTGAAACCCTGATGCCGCTGGTGCTCGACCTTGCCCGCGAGTACGAAGCCGCCAAAGCCGATCCTGAGTTCCTTGAGCAGCTGGCCTACTTCCAGCGCGACTACATCGGCCGTCCCAACCCGCTGTACTTCGCCGAACGCCTGACCGAACACTGTGGCGGTGCAAAGATCTTCTTCAAACGTGAAGAGCTCAACCACACCGGCGCGCACAAGGTGAACAACTGCATCGGCCAGGTGCTGCTGGCCAAGCGCATGGGCAAAAAGCGCCTGATCGCCGAAACCGGCGCCGGCATGCACGGCGTGGCCACCGCCACCGTGGCCGCACGCTTCGGCCTGCCTTGCGTGATCTACATGGGCGCTACCGACATCGAGCGCCAACAGGCCAACGTGTTCCGCATGAAGCTGCTCGGCGCCGAGATCGTCCCGGTGACTTCCGGTACCGGCACGCTCAAGGACGCCATGAACGAGGCCCTGCGCGACTGGGTCACCAACGTCGAAGACACCTTCTACCTGATCGGCACCGTTGCCGGTCCACACCCGTATCCGGCGATGGTTCGCGACTTCCAGTCGATCATCGGCAAGGAAACTCGTGAGCAATTGCAGGCCAAGGAAGGGCGCCTGCCTGACAGCCTGATCGCCTGCGTCGGCGGCGGTTCCAATGCCATGGGCTTGTTCCATGACTTCCTTGACGACACCAGCGTACAGATTATCGGTGTCGAAGCTGGCGGCCATGGCGTCCACACCGACAAGCATGCCGCCAGCCTGACCGGCGGTGTTCCGGGCGTACTGCACGGCAACCGTACTTATCTGCTGCAGGACGCCGACGGCCAGATTACCGACGCCCATTCGATCTCCGCAGGCCTGGACTACCCCGGCATTGGCCCTGAACACGCCTACCTGCATGAAGTGAAACGCGTCGAGTACGTCAGCATCAACGACGAAGAAGCCTTGGCCGCGTTCCACACCACCTGCCGCC
>RCUI01000326.1_pt1 | contig 17807 bp, 12 predicted proteins | sample 2166121 | NCBI WGS metagenome assembly RCUI01 (sample SAMN09932700, study PRJNA488358) | compost metagenome | feature: garden; material: soil; isolation source: compost soil in succinic acid-enriched culture | place: Germany: Experimental Botanical Garden Goettingen | collected 2016-01-27
AAACCAGTTCGCACAGGTAGTTGAACTGAGAGGCCTGTTCCGGAATCCCTTTCCATCCAAGCAGGCTACGGCTTTGAGGCAAGTCTCGGATGATGGTCTCGGCGACTTCAACCTGCCGATCAATGGGGATGTGTCTGTTTTCGATTAGGGTGGTGGGGGACAGCACGGGGTTGGCGTAGGCTTCTTGAAGGCGCCTGCGTGACATGTCTGTGAGGTACTCGTTCTCCAGTTGCATGAGAAGGCCCATGGGGGATTTCTCGTCCTGAAGACCTACGGGGTACTTGACAGTGAGGCCTTCCTCCAGCGGCGGCGCTTCGAGCATGAAAACCTTGCCGATGAAGTACTTGTTCATGCGCCCAGCACGGCCCGAGATATTCTTGTAGGTAAAATAATCAAACGTCGGCTTGTTCAGCCGGCGATCATAGATGATCACATTCTCAGCTGACGTGTTGACTCCTTCGATCATCGTGGACGTGCAGATAATCCGATTGATGACGCCCTCATTGAACAGCTTCACGATGTATTGCTGCAACGCTCGCGGCACCCCGCCATGGTGAATGCCGATGCCAAGCGAGATTGCTTTGGCAACGTTCCATTCAGGATGGTAGTGCTTGGAGATCCAAGCGGCGATCTCCTGGGTTTCCGGTACTGGGGTCAGCCCAGCTTCTTCAATGAGATATTCTGCCACCCGGTTCGCGCTTGGTGGAGACTGGCAATAAATCAGGGTAGGGGACTCTAGGCTCTTGACTAGCTCCAGGAGTTTTTCCTTCCGCTCCTCCGAACGCATGCCGAGGCCGAAATTTTGGATGTCGACCGCGACCGTGCTGTAGTCCGAGGGGATAAAGTGGTACTCGTAACCATCGAGGCCTGAAATCTTCTGGATGTGTGGGCCGAGCATATAGAACTGGGCACCCGTCTTAGCGAGTTTGTGAAACGCCAAGCTGAGGTCGACGGCGCGCGAGCTTTCCTCGTTGTCGTTTGCCAAGTCAATTTTGTAGAACTCGTCCAGCACGAAGAACTCAACATCCGCCAAATCCGGGCGCTGAAGCACCCGCTCTTGGGTGAGAAGGTAGACGTTAATTTGGTCAACCTCAGCCGCTTGAGTGGGATGCGTAATGAGGTTGAAGTCCTTAAATCGTCTGACCAGTCGGCGACGGGTTTCGTCGATCAGCGCGATGGTCGGAACGATTACCACCACCTTCTTGAATCGTCGCTGCGCCAGTACCGCGTCGATGACAAGGCTCTTGCCTACGCTGGTAGAGGCGCTAAGCACGACGTTGCGGCCTTGCATGATCAAGCTGAACACATGAGCTTGGAGGTGATGAAACACCATGCCTTGCTCGACACCCTCAACCCTGTGAGCCTCGTAGGCCAGGCGATCCGACAGCGCCATAGTGCTGAGGTGAGGGGTGATATAGGGGAAGAGGCCGACCGCTCGTACCATGTTGAGCAGCAGCGACTGTTCGACTGGATCGAACGCGCTGAATTTGTCGAGCGCTCGAATTACGAGATCGCGTCCTTCCCACGCTGAGTTACTTCTGTTGACCAGAGCGTTTATGGCGACAAGGACATCGACGGTCGATGCGCCCTCGTCACTGAGTTGAGCCAGCTTGGTTTTGATCGTTTCGTAATTCATGACTGCGTCGTTCCTTGAACTCCCCGACATGTTGGACATGCCGGGCATGCTTTGAACCCACTGAGCCTAACATTGCATCGATGCGAAGACCGATCAGCTCATACCGGCAAGTCTTCGAGCGGTTTGCAGCACGCGTTGAACGCCTTCGTGAGCTGCGCGATGCTTTCCATCGGTACCAAGAAGACCATCACCTTCACCTGCTCAACGTTCGCAGGCAACTGAGTGATAAGGGCGTCATAGTGATTCTGGATCTCTGACTTGAGCTTGTTCACATAGTCAGCTAGCCAGCCGGAAGCCAGCGCTTCGCTGTCGTAGGTCAACAGGATAGGGAAGCAAAGGACGTTCAGCATGTCGTCAACCGATGCGTTGCGGTGGAGCGCCTGGTTGAAGGCCTCTGCTTTCGGTTGATGGTGCAGAGGTTCGCGTAGGGCAATGATGATTTCGCGCTCCGCCGACAGCACCGTCTCCGAAATCGTGTCGTCCAGGACGCCGCAGATCTGCTCCAGCGTCGTATCCATTGCGCCTGCCTCAATTAGGCGAGCAAGGCCCAGCCATAGCTGGTCATCCTGCCCAGGCTGCTGGACGATATGGGCATTGCCAAACTCAGACAGTTTGCCGGCGGACTTGTAGAAGACTTTGCAGGCAACAGGCTCGCTGTTCTGACGGCTACGCAGGATGGCATGGAGAATCAGCTCAGCGATGAGCCGGTCGCGTGGCAGTTCGCTTTCGCTAAACGCGCTGATTGATCGGGTCAGGATCGTCTGTGCGTTATGGGCGAGTATGTTCACGATCTCGCTGGCCTTCAGCGAAAACTCAGGCAGCCATTCGATAAGGTGTTGGGCAAAGCCGTCACACCGCCACTTTCTCAGCGCATAGTTTACGTTGAGGCCAGAGAAGGTGCGAAGCAGTCCTTCTGGAGTGCTGGAGTGAAACTCAACCAGGAAAGGGTCAGGGCGCTTCTTGTACGGCTTGGATGTGGTCGTGGACTTGTCGTCAGCTTCGTCGAGTAGTTGCTTGAGCCGCTCAAGTGCGGGCTCCCTGAGGATAATTTTGTCCAGCGGCGCTGTCTTCACGTTCGCCGTGGCGGCCTTGTCGGCCAGCTCCAAAAACTCGTCGTAAATGGCCTGCAGCTGGGTGAAATTGGGGCGGTTTCCGAGCTTCTCGGCGAGCTGAAACAGTGTTTTGATGTTCACGGCTTCTAGCGCTTCAACATCGCCGTACACTTGCCAGACGAAATTCTTTGCCCACTCAGAGAAATCCCGCTTCTGTGGGGAAGCAAATTTTTTGAATTTGTTGAACAACGCTGAGCCGCGCTCGGTGGTGGTGTCCGGTAAGACCCGCGTATCCAGTTCTTTCTTGAAGCCTTCAAGGATGTTTGCGACGTCTCGCTTGGTGACGATTCTGAAACGAGCGGGGCCAGGGCGGACATCGCACTTAAGCGACTTATGCAGGAGTGACGAGTCGGCCTTGCCGCTGTCCAGCTTGATGACTTCTTGCCAGTTCCACTTCTTCTCGCCGTCGGTGGTCTTGACTTGTATGTACTCGGTCACAGTTTGGCCGGCAGCCAGGAATACGGCCACGATGTCGTCTGCCGTCTCGCACTCAACCTGGAGGTAGCTGCTGTCGCTGAGCATCTTGAAGATGAAGCTGACGGCCACGTGATCCTGATACTTGAAACCTTGCCTTGCCGCAGGCCCACCTTTGTTCGATGGGCTAGAAGTACGCACCATGACATCCCTGCATCGCGAAAATTTACTAGAAATCAGGCATCCACTGGAGCTCTGCAGCTCAGACAAGATCGCGCGGTGCCTCTCACTCAGTGCAACGCTACCACTAATGGCAATTGGCCGACATCTGCAATTTTGGCAGATTGCCTGATGCCAACGACAAGTGCTGGGTACGGCCGTCAAGTCGCGCGTTGCTTCATTACGAGAGGCTGACCACGGCACTCAACCGACTGCAAATGCTGCAATGCAGCTGTGCCCTTAGCGCGAACTACTTAGCCTGCCGAGAAGAGACATACGGTGTGACGTCGTTGTCGTCTATTGCTTGAAGCTGGAAGTACTGGCCATTGGCCTTCAGCGCATGGATGACGCGACATTCGGCGTAAGCGGTGCCATATGAAGTGCTCGGGCCTTGGATGTTGAGTACAAATTCTCCTGCGTAGCTTCGCTCGTACCTCAAGTCTTTCAAGGCTCCAGCCGCTTCACCATGTGCCTCGGCGATCTCGATCACCAACTCCCGTAAGGCCGATTGATCGGTGTCGGCAATCTCGGCGGAAAACCTGACCTGGCGCTGGCGTTGAAAGCCACCGCCACCACTGGCTGAGCCTATTCGGTTAAATGTGATGTGGGCGAGCAGGACTACTTCCATGGTCTGAGCCTTCTATGTGGGTCTAACTTCTTGGTAGCAGGGGGCAGCGTAAACGAAACCAGATGCCCCCTGTGTTCTGGCTAATTCGCATCAAGCAATGACTCACCGATTGCGTTGTAGCGGTGCGATGAGAAGGCTCCATAGTGTCTCGGCACCGCCTTCTTGGGAGAGTTTTGGGTCTTGCCGAGTGTGAATCGATATGCCGAAGGTCTTCAGGTATAGGGATTGGTCGTCCGTATCTACAGTGAGTGCCTCGTTATACGAGCCACCGCCAAACGAATCTCCATGACTGTAATAGATCCCAGCACCTAGCTGGCCGCCGGTGAACACGGACGCCTTCGCAACGTCGTGGCCGTCCTTGTAGATACTCGCAGAAAAGCGATTTGCATCTACACGACGAAACACCCCTTCGTACCCAGGATTGCGCGCCTGGAGCTCCAGCAACGAGTTCTCGAAATAGCGGGCGATGTACTCGAAGCTGTCGAGCAGGAAGCGGTCTTTGTCCAGTTGGGTGAAGCTCTTGGCCATCCGAAGGTTACTCGACCTAGGGCCAGCGGGAGCCATAGGCGAGGGCGCTGAGCCGCCATTGAAATCGTTGCGCTCAGCTGTTGGAGCAGAGCTCGGTCGGCCACGGCTGCATCGTTCTGCAGCCTTCCGCACTTCCTTCGCGACTTGCAAGAATGCTTCGTCCCTATCAGGCCAAAGTGTCACTGGCTTCCCATCTTGGGGCGTGCCAAGCAGCTTGCCGAACGGTGCGTAGTGCCAGTCGCATGGGCGGAGAATCACAGGAATAACGATCGCTTCCCCCGCTGTATGACGCGCCATCGCGTGGGCCATCTCGATGTTGTAGCAGTAGTCGGAAGCGATGAAGTCGGGGCTCACCAGTAACAGAATGATTTCGTCGTTGTTGATGTGATCGTCAATAGCTGCATCGATCTCTTGGCCTGCGCCGATTCTTCGGTCGTGCCAAGTCTCAATGACCCCTTGGCGTTTGAGCATGGAAAGCTGTTTTTCCAGTTGGTCGCGCAGGGCTTCGTCTGCATGGCAGTAAGAGAAAAACACGTTCGGCAAAATGGTTACTCCCATTAAGGTAGGTGCTGTTCCGATCATATGATCTGCTCACTGCAGAAGTACAGGCCTGGGCTTGGCTCAAACGCTACGACCCACCTCATCCCACCTCGTCAGCCAAAGAACATTGGGACAGGAGGAGGGCACGTTTAGTGATTCGGTCGAAGATCATTTGGGCTTAGTCGTAACGAATGATTTACTTCTCGTGTGGCGTTGGCCGCACGAACCGGCGGATCTCGACCGACGTAAAGGTGAAGTAGGAAGGAAGACCTAGGTGTAGCTTACCCGTATGAAAACGGAGCGCCGTTGGGCGGAGAGGGGTGTGTCTTACAGGTCAGATTTAGCCTGAAGTAAAGCTGTATTAATTCAGCCGCTGGCTACCTTCAATGGACATTTTGGCATAGAAAAAAGGCCCTATAGGGGCCTTTTCAGAAGCAGGGTATCGCTAGTCAGTAGAAGATACCGAAAAGGTCGCCGTCGTCTACGAATTGACGCGAGTCGCGTAGAACTTGCTCCAGAAGGAGGGGTCGCGCGCAGCTTTCTTGGCGTACCAAGGATCGGAGCAGTATGCATCTTTTAAACGTAGTGATCCCAGCGCTCGCCGTTCTGCTTCCTGCAAGCTGATCACTCCAGCTTCCAAAAACTGTTTCCAATAGCTGTCCGCCTTCAGAGTTGCAGAAGGTTTTTGCTTGGAAGTCGTAGTAGGCATGAGCTACCTCCGGCACAACGTTTTCTAGGGATACGATGACAGTTTCAATCATGTACTGGATGTTGTCCAGCGTCTGTCCTTTGACCCAAGTCAGAGGAGGAACCCCAAGCCTCTCACAGCCGTTGAGCTGGTCTGGATGGGGCGCTATGTGATCTGTACTGCGGTACTTGATAGCAGAGCATAGCATATTGTCAAGGCGCCTACGAAGCGCGAGATCGGACAGCCCGTCGGGATCTCCAACGAAGGTGCGACTGGTGTTATAGGCGAAGGTGGCTACGGCGGCATAGATCGCAGACCCACCGAGACCAGGGTTGCTCTCGGAGACATCAAGCCAGGTCTCAATGGCGTTGACGTACACGTTGAAAAAAATGTCCCTTTGAGCGGTCTTGTACGCAAAATCCCAGCGAAGGGTATCAGGCCAGTCATCCAATTCGTTCATACTTTCGAGGGTTGACCCCGGCATGAATCGTTCCATGATCTCCTTGAGATTGTCCTCACCGGATCTGGGGTTGAAGAACAGGTCTTCTTCATTCGACAGCGCCAGAAGCCACTTGACCGCAAACGTACCGTTTCCGCTATCAACCATTTCCAACACGCTTATTCGATCAGGGTGGATGCTTAGTGGATCCACAAGGCGCCCCAACCGCCGGAGCCTCGCTTCAACCTCCCATGGATACTGTGCTGGCATCCAAAGTGAAAATTTTCCGAGATGATAATGGCAAGCAGCCCATAAGTGGGAAGTGTTTGAGAGCTCGCTTTCTGGCTGACCTGTATCGGGTTCGAGAGGGGGGGGGGGCTGGAACGTTGCTGGCTAGAAGGCGTGATTCGGCCGTCGGTACTGAAGAGAACAGCGCCAAAAGCATGAAGGTGTGCCTTGTTGCCCGAGGAGAGCCGGGCCGGTGATGGATAGGTTGCATACATGGCGGGTGGCCAAGCGCGAAATGGACTAGGTGAGCCTCAGCACTATTTTCGCAGGTAGTAGCACTCTCAATTTTGGATCAGCTCAGCCGAAACAGCGGTGAGCTGTCCGAGCCACTAAGGGAACCCATGAAGCGAGTCGAACGGGATTTCATCACATTGTTTAATTGTCTGTGGTACCGGGATTTCCCGGTGTCTGAGGCGCATGCCGTAGCAAGACGTGCCGACTGGACAATCCATCTTGGACTGGTTGTAAGGCAGTGCGCCACGCTGCTTGGAGCGAGGGCCCTGTTTGAGCAAGGGGGGCGTACAGATGCGGTGATTCGCTACAGCGACACTGACACGCTTTCGTTTGTGGAGTGGGAGTGGAAGCGAGCCCACACCGATATCAATGAGTTCTCCAAGCTGCTTCAAAAGACCGAAGGGGCCGTTTTCCAGACCTTCATTGGCTACAGCAGGGTTGCCGATCTAAAGATGACGACGGATCAGATCTGCGAGCACTGGCAGACTGCAAGCAAGCCGCTGATAGCATTCTTGATCACCTATGAGATGGTCGGCAAGAACCGGCGTTTCATGGAACTGCAGACCTATATGTTTGCCAAGGGCAGATACAAAAAAATCCGCTCTCAGCCTGCTTTGCCTTGGGAAGTAAATCGAGTGAAGGCAAATAACGAAACTGAGGAAGCCGCATGATCGGGCGGCGCGAATGATAAGGCGGTAGGGGGCATTGAAATCAAGTGACCCCTAGACTCCTGCCGATCCCTAAGATTCCCCTACCACAGCTCGTGGGCGTTGGTAGGGTTGAAAGGGCCTGCGTCCTCGTTTTTCCGGTTTGAGTAGAACCAAGCAGTTAAGTAGCTCGCTGTCGAGGGTGCAGTTGCCGATGCCATGAGAATGTCGCTGCTACGGACACGAAGTGGCCGCCTATGCCTCTACTCCAACAGGCTACCTACCAAAATCTTTTTAGACGGGCTATCAGCAGGTCGGTGCTCAGGCAGAAGGAAAAGCCGGTATCGAGTCGCGGGTTTCCCAGAGCCATGGAGCCCTTGCTGTGCAAGGATCTCAGCTGGATACAGACCAAAAGTCTGCAGATTTACTTGCGAATTTGGTACGCCCTCGGAGTGTCGGAAATCTGTCACTTCCAGGTGTGGCGAAGCCGCCAATGGATGAGTTCATCTGCCAGACGACGCATCTCTCGAGCGGCATGAGAGCGCGGTGCGAAATCCACGAATGCGCTGAAGTAGCCGTACTCCTGTCCCGGAGGGGGAGCGTCTTCCAGCATCTCGATGGCGATCCGGTACGCGCCGGTCAACTCAGTATGCAGTGGAGGAAACTTCAGTGAGTCGACCAGCTCAAGCACCCGCTCACGGCGCCGACAGGTCGAGAATTTTGATTCGGTGATCTCCTGGTACTGCTCATCGCTCAGCTTCACGAAATCACCAACAAACTCTTCCAGCTCTGTACTGACGCCTCCCACATCACAGTTGGTCAGTAAGCCGAAATAGCTGGGAGTCGTCTCGCGACATTTGATGTTCTGCAGCGCTGTGACGAATTTTCCAGCGCTGCGTACAGCCATCGAACAGTTGGTGTCCACAACCACTGCAACTAGGTTTGCGAAACGCCGTACCAGTTCCAGCTCAGCATTCACGTCAAACAGCACGTAATCGTGGCGTGCGATCAGTTTGCTTAGCTTTTCGGTAGCTCGCTGCTTCCGCTCCAAAGCCGCGAGTTCGTCAGCATATACAAGCTGGTAGCTGGCTTGTTCTTTCGGCGGCAGGGCTGCCAGGTGATCACGGATTCGCTTGCGTCGCTGTTTTACTGCCGATGGGAAGGTGATGAGATCGCGCTCATCGTAGAACCCGACTCGACTTACACAGCTTCCAGGCGCCGGTAGCTCGCCGTCCTCGCATGCATAACGGTGGTTATAGTCGTTCGTCACGACTGCTACCCGGAAGCCCAGTTCAGCTATGGCCGCTGCGAGATTCACAGTGATGGATGACTTTCCAACGCCCCCCTTATAGCAGGCCACAGTGAGAGCAAGCCCACGTGGTTTCCCATCAATCTCGAGACCCAGTCTACGCATGTTGATCCCCGATCGAGCTAGGAAACTCCACAGCGCAGCGGGAGAGGGTATGCGTGAGGTGACGTTGCCGCTCTCGGTTTCCCAAGATCTCCAGGTTCGCTCAGCAACGTTGGCCCACATCGCGGCCAGATTGACGCTGACATTGGCAGCCTGGCGGAGCTCTTTTGCGTGTTTTCGTAGCTGGTTGTCCATGGTCTTCCACCAAAATTGTCGGTGTCTGAAGACTAACCAATTCCTAGATGGCAAAAAATTATGAGCAATGTGCCGGGTACTTCCACTATGAGCATTGAGCTGCGATCAGCCCATGCGTGAGGTCAGATGTACTCAAGTCAATTGCATGCCTTCGCCACTCGGGGCGGCAGCGGCTGGGAGCTGGCAACGCGATTACCTGGTCGACTGGGAGTCGCTGAGATAGTCGGTGAGGTCGGCAGAAGGAGAAAAGGGGGCACATTCTTAGAATTAAGTGTGGTTTTTTATTCACGGACTCGAAGATGGCTGAAGAATCGCCTGCGCTTCCACGCTGAATTTGCATGGTAGCGGCTGAGCACACCAAAAGCGTCAGCCGTTTTTCACAGATCGAAGAGATCACCATCCGGCATAATGGCTTACAAGCTTTGCCCATGTTTTCAATGAATGCTTATCTTGGCGAAGAATTTCAAAAGCCTCTACTGCAGAAATCTTAGTTGGACACCCGTCGATGAGAAATAATTTGTCCCGCTCCTGAAGGTAAAGATGTAGCAAGGTAAGTACCATAATCCTCTGTACTGGCTCCATGGATCTGTAGGACTTGCGCATAGCCTTCAATAATTCAGGAATAGACTTCGAGTGTTCATAGTCAAACCCCTGCGGTCGCATTGTGTAGTGTCGGCCTTCGGAACCATAGGGCCTGACTTGGATGAAGCAACTCTCTAAGCCATAATCGTTCACAATCTGCCAAGAGGTTTCGCCAAAAATTTCTCCACGCTGGGCTGCTGATGGGAAGATCGGTGGCTCTGCACCGCAAATAATAGCGAGCGCAGTACTTTCAATGGCGTCCATGTAGGAAATCTGAATAACCAAATCTACAAGTGAGTAATTGGGAATGCGACCTGCGGCGAACAAGAAGTCAATAGCAGCATAGGCAGCCACAGCCACGGGGGTGCGAGAATGATGGATGTAACCCGAGCTTGCCGTTTCCATATCGGTGAATGCCCAGATGCCTGTAGAGGTTTTGTAAACGCCTAGTTCATTAATAAGTGCAATTGCGTCATCCACGTATTGACTGTCGCTGCTCATAGATATATCCCGTGTTACAAGACTTTTGAAAATGCCTTTGGGCGCACAGTTATTTGGAGCAATAGGAGTTCGCCTGGTACTTCTCCATTTTGACGAAATAGACGTTCGTGGTGACCAGATTTTGAATTTAATTCGAGAAGATTCGCACTATCGCGCTTAGGGTGACCAAGTGAATTTGGCAATGAGCTTTCAGTTCCTGAATGCAGAAGGTGAGCAACCAATCCGACTGCATCTGGACTGCTAGTGCGCTAGGCAATGCTCAGTGCAACGCTATAAACCCATGGGGTTCAAAAAATGCATAAATGATATCCTCTGCGGGATCCCAGTACTGCCAAGCAGTCTCCAACGCGTAGCCTGCCCTCAACAAGTTATCAATTGACGCGCACTTTGCTGATAAAACGAACTCTCTTGTCTCTTTCGCATTAAGATGCAAATCACGCAACCTGACGCCTGGACGTTCGCTGAGCAAGCCAGTCATGAAGTCACAAATTACCGTGGCCTCTATTTCTCCCTGGGAGTGGTTCTTGTCATTCAAATAGTTTGCTAATAGTGCTTTGAAGTGCGGTGTGTCTGCCGTATTCATTAAAGAGTTTACCTCTCTGAGATTTACAAGTACTGCCTTATCAGGCTCGCCGCACCGAAATAGAGAACTAAATATACATATTTCATGCGCTGACGGATTGCATAAGAGGTACTGGTTGTCACAGTTTGGTTGCGGCTCATCTAACACGCAGGTAACTTCATCAGAAGTCAACATGCCCCAGGCGGAAAAGAGATTGCACACTGAGCGTAGAGTTCTAGTCGCATCTTCGGTGCTGAACTCCATTTCTAAATTCAGAAAACCTTTGAACGCAATGAGTGCTGAAGGTTTACAAATCGCTAAAGGGTCAGTTGCGTTGGGGTTTAAAGCCACAGTTATAAAAGCGCCGTACACTGCAAAGTCGTTGAGCATGTCAGTTTCTTGGTCGGCCCCGAGGTTGTCAAACATCTTCAAAATTTCCCGACGTTTAGCTTCGGTCATTTTGTCTGAGCCGCGTAGCTTTATCTGCTCGAGCGTAATCATTTCTTTAGATCCTGGAGAAAATTGCATAGGGTCAAGAAAGCAATGAGGAGAATGCGTACATGGTTAAACTATTCCAAGGGGCCGCTTGGGGAGTATAGTGCTTCTCAGACTTTAGGACTCGCTGTATTAAAAGCAAGCGATCCGGCCAATGAACTATTCGTTTTCTTGTCGCGAGTAGCTATGACTTTTGTCAATATATATGTATTATTTAGTTGGTTTTCCAACTGTGCCGGTCTCTTTTCAACAGGTTGCGAGCGCAGTGGGCGAACTGTAACGGTTAGCGCTCATATGGGCGCCTTTGAGAATCAGCCAAATTTTTCCGATGAGTGGTGTCACTCACACGGAGATGATAAAAAACCCTACTTGCGTCAACCGATCCCGTGCCTGTGATTTTTTTGCTCTGAATGATTCGATGGGGCGCTAGTAAGAGCATGCCAGCGAGTCTTCGAGAACTGATGATCAGACCATCCGCTTACGATCCATGCATGAGCATGCGATGAAAGTAGTAGGCATTTACAGTCGCAATGGATGCTCCTTCGCTGCTCTGCTTATTTCGTCGATTTCATCTTGTGTGGCAATTAAGCCGGTATAAGAATAAAGCCCGATGGTCGGATGGTTTGGCGAGGGTTCGTTTATAATTTTAAATATCCCACGAGAAGCTTCGCGTGTTTTTTCATATACTCGTAAAAGTAGTCCTATGCGTGTATTGGCTTTGTCAAGGACTGCATAAGCTGCATCTGTATCGAGAGAGTCTATGTTTCTTCCTGAGTCCATCGAGATTATTTTGTATTTTAACAGGTTGGTTTGCGCAATCAGACTTGCAATTTGTAGCTTCATGTCATCAGTATCTTCGTCAGGAGCCAGTGCCTTGATTTCTTGTGCCGATTCGAATCTGGCTAGGACGATCTTTCGATAATTGGTATTTCTCATTAAAGTCACATAGCTAAATGCCCTAACTTCTTTGTTGAAGAGTGGTGTGGCGGGGTCGCTTGCGCTTACCGCTCGTAACTCGGAGATGATGGCGCTTAAGGTTTTACAGTATTCCGTAAAATGCCTATAGCGTGAGGCGTCTATAGTGCCAAGCGCCTTAAGGATTAGTTTTTCCGTATATGCTGATCGTTGGGTAAAATAGCGATCAAAGGTAGATGGTTTCTTGGGTTGTTTGCTGTCTTCTATACGCTTCATATTCGAGTACTCAAAAATTGGCGTCAGATTATGTATTGAGAAATTACCCTGATAGGCTGTTCGAGGAGCTGGTTTTGTTTTTCTTCGGTCGCGCAAATTTTGTATATGTCAAACATTTCTATGGCCCCTGTCCTAACCATACTATTGATCTGGGCCGCGACTTGTATTCCTAATGTGCCTGGTCGCTTGGGTGCGATTCCTAAATGATCTCGAATGCTTCCATCGTGCATCATTAAAACGGCGCGTAAGTGGGCCAAGCGACAGTCAAGGTCTGGACTGCTCAAGTCGGGAAAACTCTGCACATCTATCAGTCTTTTGAGCATTTTTGCTTCGTCATTTATAGCTAGCTTGGTATAATGCCCCATGAGTTCATCCCGGTTTCGAAGAAATAGTTTAGTTTCATTGCCGGTGTTGGCCATCTCTACCAACTGCATTTCAATAGCTTCTAGCGCTACAGCTTGCCTAGCAAAATGATCATGCTGTTGCTCCAGCTGTTCCAAATCAACGTGGTTCCGTTTTTCAGGTTTTCTTTCTGAGAGGGTAGATATCATCTGCAGAGCGCCCACCATAAGCTCCTTGTATTTATCTTTTTCAGCACTTATCGCAGGCAAGTGACCCACCCCTCTGATAGCATACGGACACAGCGAGCAAACGTTCGGCATGCTGAACATAGCTAAGACTTCTTTAGGGCATAGGTTATTAAACGGGCAGATATGGGTGGAGTTGTATGCGAAAGATGTCGACTCTTTAGCTCTTATTATGTCGATGCCATTCTTTCCGTCTTTCACTGCCATTAGGCTCATCAAGCGATGATTAGCAATAGCTTCCTCTGGGTCTTTCTGGATGGCATGACTAAGTCGTTGATTAAGCAGTAATATCGCATCGGCAAGAGCAGGAGCGTCCCCGCCTTCAATTTTTGAGGCACTGTTGAGCAGCGCATTACAGAGCAGTTGTTCATGGCTGATTGCAGGGTCGTCGTCCAAGAGGGAGTAATAATATACAAGCTCTTCGGATTGACCGGTTAAATGCAGGCCAACCAAAGATGGCGGGAGGAATTTGATAGCCTCTGAGACAAACCCAGCTCTTAATCCGTGCGGGGTAATATTACTCTTTAGCGTTTTGCTTCCGATTTGAGCGAGATTGTCAAGCCGGTAGCTTGAAATGAATTCCTTCTTGGTTCGCTTCGGCTGAGTCCAAACTAAGTCGGGAAGATGCTGGTCTCCTAGGTCGTTGCGAATAAAATACTGCAGTGTTAGAAGAAGTAATGGGAAGCTTGTGTAATTGGCCCAAAGGTTTTGATGGATGGGTAGTCGAAATAAAGGTTTGAAACGATCAAATTTAGATTCGACCTTCATTCCATACCATAAGTCCTCGCGATAGTCTGGGCTACTACATTTATCGTACCACTCACGCTGTCGATCCAGCAGATCGATTACGTGCCTAGAGACGATCGCGCTCCACTCGCCATGCGCTTTGTCACTACTGACCAGTAATGGGGCGAGCATTCTTCGACTGCTAAAATCGAGATAGTGGTCGTACTTCTCTTTGTTCAACCAAATCAAATGTTGTTGGCGTATACCAGTTTCGCACATTAGCATTGTCAGTCGTATGTCGTTCGTGATAATCCTTCGTTCGATTTTTCCTCCAATTTCCATGTCGCTGAGACGGTAAAATCGAGGAATGTATTCAAATTTTTTGATTTTTTTGTCATGGTAGAAAATTGGGCAATAGTTTAGCGCAGCCAAATTTACACTGTCACATCCAAGTGACCGATTGCCCCATAGGCCAGCCCAATTTGGATGGTGATTCAGCTCATTAATTGTAGGATGGACTAAACAATCAGATATTACTCCCGGTATGCTGCCGCTCGCCATGTCATTTAAATGCATTATCAGGTATTCAAGTGAATAAAGCATGTTTAAGAATGTTGCGAAATATGCTCGGGGCACTGGTTTTTTTACTGTTCCGTAGCTTCTCTGTAGCCTGGGATAGCAAGCTGGAGAAAAAGAGTTTCTGACTTGGTCGGCGTCAGGCAGTACGTGAGAATTGTCAACTATGAACTGAATAAATCTGTCAATGCAAAGAATACGATTATAAAGTGTGTTGTTTCCCCATAAGCATTTCTCTGAGATTGCTCTTACAAACCTAAGCAGCGTTTGAGGTTGTTTAGCGTTGAAGGTTGCAATTCCTTCGAGTAAAAGTTCGTCGGCGGTAATGTGAACTGCACAAGAGAAATCATTGAGCGTTGCGGGGTAATTTTCAAGGTGCCCGTCTCTGTCAATGTGGAATCTATATAGATAAAGTGCGCAATAACAGAGAATAAAGTTTAAGGATACCATCGCGTCCTTTTCTCTCTGTAGGCGCTTGGAGCGGATAAATGCTCTGTAAGTTGTATCCAGTAGCATGCAGAAGGCGATCACTTTTTCGGGTGCTTGTGTATACCCGCCAGGAAGGTTTTTGAAGTCCCTGATTGAAAATCCCTTACGCAGCAAGATCGCATTACTGTAGATGTCAGAAAGAACATCTGTTGTTGGCGTTTTGGCGGTCAGGTAACGCAGAGACAATTCTGCACATGTGTCACTGACTTTAGATTTTGCGGCTGCCTTCCATCCCGGTTTAGCTGAAGCTTCCTTGTCGCGTTTTTTTGTCGCCTCTAATTCAAGGTAAGCATTTAGTTTTTGTCGACTCGAAGACTTCTCTGAAAGGGTTGCTAAGAAGTCGTTGGCATAATACCGTAGCAGCTTTGACTTTTTACCGACGCTGTTGGCAAGAATAACGCTTATATCTTGTTCTGTAAGGTCGTTTGGAGTGTAAATGGTTGAGGCCAAAATCATTCTATACCAACAAACTGCGCGAAGCCCTCGTTCTTTGATATTCATAGAGCCATCGTACTTTATTGAGGATATTGGATTGATGCTGCGTACTAGTATAAGACTGTCGCATCCGCCTTCTAAGGTTATTGTGTCTGTGATGTCGTCTATGGATATTGGAAGTGTGAATTTTTGGGGGAGTATGATCTTTCTTTGATTCCAAAGTTCAATAAATGCCAGTTTTATGAATGTCGGTGTGGCCGCCATGCTAGAGGTTGTGAATCCAGCAAATGCTGGTATTTTTTTGGTGTTTTGGCTTCCGTAGAAGCAACAAGCTAACAGGTCTTCGATTTCCGTTTTGTTCCAAGACTTGAATGGGGATGGCCCAAGACCCTCGATTCCCTTTATCAACCTACCTAGTTGGTTGCCTCGGGCAGGGGTGTGATATTTACCTCTATAAGCTTTTCTAACTTTCGCAGCAGCACTATCGAAAACCCGGCCTATTTGTTCGTCAGGGATTAGCCAGATAGCTTCTGTAGGGGATAGGTTTATCATGCGGCCCTCTGCACTTGGCTTTCTAGGTTAGCTATTTCGTTTTTAAGGTAGGCGATACGCGCCTCCATGACCGATCTTGGGCCACCACCCAATCTTGAGAGGTTTACAGCTGCCACTGTGGCGTACAGCATCTGCGCATCCTGCCTGGCATATCTTTTGGTAGTCTCAATGCTTTGATGTCCCATGTATTTCTGAACAAGGTGCAAGTCTAATCCGTAACGGCGGTTGCTCCGTGGATTTGGATTTACACAATGGTTTGCGAGGTAAAAACCATACATGTGGCGTAGGCTGTGAAATCCGTACGTAGTTCCAGTGACGTCGAATGAAGCTTTTTTGAATTTTTCATAAACTGTTTGGTAGGAGAGTGGAATTGGGTCGCCGTTCTTGATGTTCCTGAAAAGAAATTCGTGTCTAGCAGGGAATGCTCGCTTCTTGTCTTTATCTTTTTCGGCTCTTTTGTATTCGGCCAAGGTGATCCAGAACATCGAGGCGAACGGCTCGATCATGAAGGTGTCATTATGAGTACGGCCCTTGTGGGGCAGTTGGTGAATGATCTCTTCCGGTATGTATTTAATTAGCTCGTTATGCCTAGTTTGAGGGTTTACGATCAATACTTTGCTTTGTTCATGCGCTGCAGTGTTGATGACAATGTCTTTGGATAAAATCGTCAGTGCTTCGGATATACGACATCCAGTCGCAGCTAGCAGGCACCAGAGCAATTTGTCGCGAAGCGTTGGGGCCTTCTCAATAAGCTCAATGCATCGGTCAATCGGGAATATTAGCTCGTCGCCACCAAATTCATCCGTAAAGGCTATAGATGAAGGTTTGGACTTCGGTGTCAGGCCGGCTCGCTTTATTCTTTTGGCCCCGCCAGCTAAGCACCCGCCTAACCAGCTATTCGTTTTCAGCGCCACACGCACCTTTCCGGGCGTTTTGATCGATACGCTTTTATGCAGCGAAAAACCTGAAAGTGAAAGAGAGGTGATCGCACCATTTGCTTCCAACTCAAGCAGGCCTAAGCGTAGTAACTCGCTTGAATCAATGAATCTGTTAACGGCGGCAAAGTGAGTTATAATCGATGAGCCCGAGAGGTTCCTGTTACCCAATACCTGTGCCGCTTTGCGCGCAGTCGAACTTCCGCTTGCTGTTCCGAAGACCAAAAAACTTTCGTACTTGTCTACGGCGTCGCTTAGCAAGGTTGTGGTCAAACCTCCATCTTGCAGCGATACTTGTGATATGTAGTTTAAGAATGTTTTTATCGCATAGCAGTATGTTCTTACGGTTCTAAATTTTAAAGTCCTGCTGAGTTGAAGAGCCCAATTATCAAAAAATTGATTCTGGAGGAGGTCGTTCGAAAGAAGTCTATAGGTCTTCCGCCCGTCTCGGACTGTTGTAAGGAGATCTACATGGGGAGATTTTATGCGTTTGATGGTGCGATTGGGATGGATCATACGTATCTCCTAAGAGGAAACACAATAATCTATCTTTCCACACTGATTTTGATCTTGCAACCCTCCGGAATGGAATTGAGCTTGCTGAGAAACCTAATGCGCGTCGCGTATAAAGTGTTTGTCGTCTTGCGAGGAACTAGATCCAGAATTCACTCGGCTTCACTGGCTGTTTATATGTGCGGATCAGGACTTATTACGCATGCTGTATTAAGTAGGGGCTTTGCCTTGTGCATGTTATGACCGCTGAGAATGCAGTGCCGCGTCTGAAGAATCCCAACCTGGGGACAATCTTGTAGCTATATGGCTGAAGAGACCTGTGCGTCTTTGACGCAAACTGTATTTGCCAAAATCGACTTTTAAAGGGTAGCCGTCTTCATGAATTGTGACCTCTCATCTGGACGTCGGGCTTGGGGCGTTGCTTTGCATAGCCCGCTTGCGACTTACCTGGCAAACCCAGACCCACGTTAGCTCTTTCGCGCAGGGTAGATGTTCAGGTATGCAGTTGGATGCACACTTGATCTAGAAATGAGTGCTTGCTGGGAAGCCCGTAATTGCTGGCGTTGACGGGTTTGGCGTGCAAGGATTCCTCAGGCATACAATTCGTAGATAGAGGTGGTACCTTGGATAAGAGTTCGAATCTCTACGCTTCCGCCACTTCTAAAGCCCTGATTAGTCAGGGCT
>RCUI01000327.1_pt1 | contig 17723 bp, 20 predicted proteins | sample 2166121 | NCBI WGS metagenome assembly RCUI01 (sample SAMN09932700, study PRJNA488358) | compost metagenome | feature: garden; material: soil; isolation source: compost soil in succinic acid-enriched culture | place: Germany: Experimental Botanical Garden Goettingen | collected 2016-01-27
GCACGCAGGGTCGATTGCATCGGCATGCAGATAATCCTTCTTGTGTTTGATAGCTCTAGCACTAACGCGCGGGGGGCGCTTTACCCTGATGTTGTGATTGCGAATTATTTGCGATGCGGACGAGCGGTAGTTTCACTGACACTTGCCTGCGCGGGGATGGGCTGCAGGAGGGTGGTGCCCGCTTCATCGAGCAGACGCACCGGCACGACCTGTGGGAGCGACTGAAGGAAGCCTTCGATATCGTCGAGTTGCACCACAGCGCTGATTCGGGGGCTTTTGCCGCTGCCGGCCCGCACAGGTACCTGGCGATAGCGCGACAGGCTGGCGGCGACCTCCGCCAGGTCGGCCTGGTCGAACACCAAACGCCCCAATTCAAAGGTGAAGGCGTCGCTGGCAGCGCGAGGCAGGCGGTGCAGGCGCCCGTCGGCGCTCACCTCGGCGACTTGGCCGGCCTTGAATACCTGGCTTTCGCCGGGGCGGGAGAGACTGTCGACCTGGACCAGGCCATGATCGACGCTGATCCTAAGCCGGTCTGGCAGGCGATTGACCACAAAGCGGGTGCCCAACACCCGTACCCGGGCCAGGCCGCTGTTGATGACGAAGGGTCGCTGTGGCTGGCTGGCCACTGAGAAAATGGCCTCGCCGCGCAGTAGTTCGACCTGGCGCAAGGTGGCGGCGTAGCGCAGGCGCAGGTGGGTGTCGGCGTCGAGCATGAGTTCAGTGCCGTCACGCAACTGCTGCACCTGTCGTTCGCCGATGCCGGTGTGCAGCTCGAGTTCCAGCGGGCCATAGCGATGGGCGTGCCAGCCAAGTGTGCTACCCAATGCCAGCAACACCGTCAACACACCCCCTTGCAGCAGTCGGCGGCGCTGGCGCCGACGGTTCTGCTCCATGGCCTGGGCCAGCGCTTCGGTGTGTCGAGTGGAGGCCAGGTCGCCCCACAGTTCGGCGAGCTCATGATATTCGCTGCTGTGTCGTGGGTCGGCGGCCAGCCAAGTCTCGAATTGCGCGCGTTCAGGATGGTCGGCCGCGGCGTTGTACATGCGCGCAAACCACAGCGCAGCCTGGTCGCGAACTGTACTCATGGGCCTAGCAGTTCACGGGCGTTGCGCAGGTCGACCAGGGCACGGGCCATGTGCCGCTCCACCATGTTCAGGCTGATACCCAACTGCTGGGCGATCTCGCTCTGCGCGCAGCCTTCGATGCGCGCCAGCCAGAATACTTCGCGGCAGCGCGGCGGCAGGCAGTCGAGGATGCGTTGCAGGGCCACCAGCCGCTGCTGGATATCCTGCAAGTGCTCGGCGGACGGGGCGAAATGCGTATCGCCGGCTTCTTCATGGTGCTCGGGCAGTGGCTGCAGACGGGCGTTGCGACGGAAATGGTCGATCAACACCGACTGCGCGACCTGCCTGAGGTAGGCGTTGGGCTGTGTCAATGGCTGGGGGTGGCGGGCCAGCGCGAATCGCAGGAGGGCGTCGTGCAGCACATCATAGGCACGTTGCACGCAACGGGTCTGACGACTGAGGCTGAGCAGCAGGTCACTGTAGGCCCAGCGCAGATCGATGTCCTGCCAGTTCAACGGCGGGCTCCAGACATTGGCTCGGGCGAGGGGACAATCGGCACGATCGGCGGCTCTGTGGTACGACCGGGTTAGTCGCGCCAGGAAGCTTAAATACTTGTCAATCGCATGTAAATAAGAAGTATTGCTATTTATTTTCTTATTGGACGAAATGCGTCGCGGCCTGCGGCAGCAACACCGTTGCGCTTACCTGGCGACTGCTGCGCAGTCGATCGCAGCCTCGTTCCCCGGCAGCGGCTACGGCGTGCAACCGCGGTAGCCGCTGTCGACAGCCTGCGATCGACCGCACAGCGGTCGTGGTTCGTGCGCGCGGCCTACAGTGACACCAGCACATCACACTGGGATTCGTTGAGCACATGTTTGGTGATGCTGCCGATCAACAGCTCTTCCAGTGCGCTTTCACCCTGTTTGCCGATCACGATCAAATCGCAGTCCAGTTCCTGTTCCTGCTCAACGATCCGCCAGGCCGGGTCACCGTGCACCACGATCTGCCGGGCATTGACCAGCCCGGCGGCTTCGCTCAATGCCGCGAGTTTTTCCACGGCGTCTTTCTTGATGACGTTGCGGTAGTGGGTGAGGGTGTCCTGGTCGATGTGGGCAAAGCGCATGCTGCCCTCGAAGGGCGCTTCGTAAACGTGCAGAAGGATGATCTCGGCTTGCGGTGCCACGGACTTCGCCAGCTCGATGGCGCGAAGCGATGAAGGCGAGAAATCAACGGGAACGAGCAGGGTACGGTACGCATCACGCGGGGCGTGCTTGACCACCAGCATGGGGCAGAGCATACGGTTGAGCATGCGTTGCACGGTAGAGCCCAGCAGCAGGCGGCGAGCCAGGCTTTGCCCCTTTGCTCCGCACACCAACAGGTTGGTGCGTTTGTCCTGCACTACACGGGTGATCTCCGTGGTCACCGAGCCCGACGCGACCTGTACGCCAGAAGCGATGTCGTAGCGCTGGAACAGCAGGTCTGCCAGCTCGTGGGCTTTTTCGCTGGCTGTCTCCAGCACGCTACTCAACAAGTCGTCATCCGGTACCACGACCTGCTTGAGGCGCTCGTAGGGGGCCGGGTTGGCGACGTAGAGCAGATCCAGTGATGCGCTCTGCGCCTTGCTCAATTGCGCCGCTCGCTCTGCTGCGTTGCGGGCAGCGCTGGATAAATCGGTAGCAACCAGAATGTGGTTCAACGGGGACATGAATAGCTCCTTGTGCAGTCCTTGCTTCCAGCCATCCTCTCGCGAACCACGCCGGGCGTCTTGACCTGCATCAATCACGACCGCTGTGCGGTCGATCGCAGGCAGGAGCGAGTGCCTTCAGCCTTCGCGTGAAATCGGCACACCCGGGCTCGATTTAGGTCCGGCCGCTGCCCAGACGATCAGGCCGAGCACCGGCACAAAGACGATGAACACGATCCACAACATCTTGTGGTCCGCCCGGCTTTTGCTGCCGATGATGCGTTTGATGGCCCAGAGTTCGACCAGGGTGAGCAGGACTGCGAGAGAGATCCAGATATGACCGTTTTCCATGTAAGCCTCCAGTAGGTTCTGGAGGTTAGGCTTGGCGAGGCGGCCAGGGTTCATTTCGATTTGGTGGGTGGAGAAGGGGAGCAGGATCATTACCCGCTCCCCCGTTGTTCAACCTCGAACGAATGCGAGCAAGTCGGCGTTGATGGTATCGGCGTGTGTGGTAGGCATGCCGTGTGGGTAGCCGGCGTAGGTTTTCAGCGTGCTGTTCTGCAACAGCTTGGCCGACAACAGCCCGGAGTTCTCGTAAGGCACGATCTGATCATCATCGCCATGCATCACCAGCACGGGGATCGTGATGCTCTTCAGGTCATCGGTGAAGTCTGTCTGGGAGAAGGCAACGATCCCGTCGTAATGCGCCTTGGCGCAGCCCATCATGCCTTGGCGCCACCAGTTGCGGATAATGCCCTCGGACGGCATTGCACCGGGGCGGTTGTAACCATAGAAAGGCCCGGCTGGAATGTCATGGTAGAACTGCGCGCGGTTGGCCTTGAGCTGTGCCTGCAAGTCATCGAACACCGACTTCGGCAAGCCGCCAGGGTTGCTTGGGGTCTGGACCATCAACGGCGGCACCGCGCCGATGATGGCAGCCTTCGACACGCGGTCCTCGCCGTGACGGGCAATGTAATGGATGACTTCTCCGCCGCCGGTTGAGTGCCCCACATGCACAGCACCCAGCACGCCAAGATGATCGACCACGGCCGCGACGTCGTCGGCGTAGTGATCCATGTCGTGGCCGTCCCAGACCTGGCTGGATCGCCCATGGCCCCGCCGGTCGTGCGCAACGACCCGGTAGCCATTGGCCAGGAAAAACAGCATCTGCGCATCCCAGTCGTCGGAACTGAGCGGCCATCCGTGATGAAAGAAAATCACCTGGGAATCGCGCGGGCCCCAGTCTTTGTAAAAGATCTCGACACCGTCCTGCGTAGTGACATACCCCATGTTCGCATCTCCTCAATGAAGTGGAGGCCAGATCAGGATCGTGGCCTGGTTGAACAAAGTGCAGCCCAGCGTGAAGTCAGTTTCTTTGGGTGGACTATGAGGATAGGCGAAATGGCGAAAATCAGTGGCTTTGCGCCTTTACGCATCCGCTTCTACCGATTAGAAGTCGTATTTAAGGCTTGCCATGATGTTGCGGGGTTCACCGTAGAACGCCGAGCCGTAGCTGCCCATGCCGCTGAAGTACTTGCGGTCGGTAAGGTTGTTGAGGTTGAGATTGCCCCGCAGGTTGCGGCTGAAGTCATATGCAGTCATCAGCCCGACCAGTGTGTAGGCCTTCTGCTCGAAATGGGCGTCGATAGCGTTGCTACCGAACCCCAGTGTGGTGTCGTAGTGGATCTTGCTCTGCCAGGAGACATTCCCGCCAACGGTCATGCGGTTGAGGGCGCCAGGCAGGCGGTAGGTGGTTGCCAGGCGGAGGATCTGTTCAGGTTGGGTGGTGCTGACCTTGGCGCCGTCCTTGTCTTCGGAGTGGCGGTAGGTATAGCCACCCTGCACGTTCCAGTCGGGCATCAGTTCGCCAGAGACTTCCATTTCAAAACCACGGGTCGAGACCCCGGAGGCAGCACGGTAGGCGGTGGAGATGGGCACATCCAGACGAAGGCCATCGGCTTCGGCGACGTTGTCCTGGAGGTCGAGTAGTATTTGCTGGTAAACGCGCTGGCCGAGTGATCCACGGCGTTGATCTGGCCATTGACCGACGAGGTCAGGTTGTCGACGCCGTCGCGGCGGAAGTGGGCTTCCAGCTTGACCAACCAGTCGTTGTCCAGGTGGTGCTGGTGAAAAAACGCTGGGTCTCGGTGTCGCTGTACGCCCACTTGGCACCTGAGTTGGTGGAGCGCGATGGCTTGACGGTGGCACCGTTGGAGAAGAACGCCGGCAACAGCACACCACACCGGGATTCGTTGAGCACATGTTTGGTGATGCTGCCGTGCTCGGTCAGTACCTGGAAGTTGTCATGGTGGGGACATTGATCGTGCGTTTCATGGCGCTATAGTCGACTTGTCCAAGCCTGGGCAGGTGCGCGGGATCGGGGTGTCGTTTGATGTCTATGCGTACCAGTGGCATGGGGGCTCCTTGGGCAGGCGACCAGATGAGACACAAAAACGGGCGTTGCCAGAACTAAGATAGCTTCACCCGCGAGCAGTACCCCGGGATTGTGTGGGCTTGGTCACAACAAAATTGAAACGATGCCAATTAAGTGGCCCGGAGCGCCCCTCCATTAACGTCTCAGATTCACGCAACAATGAAATGTCCATCCTGTCGCACAGGCTTCGGATCTCCTGTTCAGTGTGGAATGACAAATGATCGAATGCCGACCACCCATGCCGGACACCAAACAAATGGCCGGCAAACACGCCGCCGGGCTTTAATGCGTTCAGGATCTGGTCCCAAAGGTGTTGAAAGCGATCAGGCCGGCAGAAGGGCAGCGACAGGCCGGCATGGATCAACATCGCCTGAGGCAGATCGGGTATCTGCTCAAAATCCATCAGCCAGGTGGTCAGTTGGGCTGCGTCTAAACCTGAGCAGGTTGCGGTGGTTCGAGCAATAGCTTCTGGCTCGTTATCGATGGCGAGCACGTGCCAGCCTGCTTCTAAAAGTTGGCGTGCTTCGTTACCTGCACCGCAACCCAGATCGATGGCTTGACGGTTGTCGCCGTGCTCCGGGGCAAGTTGCAATGCCCTGGAGAGGAGGGGAGAGATACCCCGCTTTTCAGTCTTTTTGTAGAAATCGCTCCAGCTGGTCACAGGCTAAGCATCCTTATTCATCCTCGCCAACGAGTGACTGACTTCAGCCGCCATCTTTTCAGCACTGTTTGCCCCGTCAATTTCTAAAACCGCAGACGTCTGCGCTGAAAGCCACCTTTCGTGCCAGGCCTGGTTACGTCCTGAAAGGCTCGGTTCATCAGACTGCGAAGCCCACTGCATACAGGAGCCGGTCAGCAGCCAATCGTCGTCACCCAGTGTTTGTCGGATCAATGGCACGCGTTCACTGACAGGACGCTTGGTCGAGAAAGCAGGGTTGGTTGGCAGCCAGAAAAAGTCCTCGATGTCGGCATGTCGCATACCGAACGGTGAGGCGAGGTTTTCACCCAGAGTGGTCACGCCCGCGCACGAGGCGCCTGTCATGTAAATCCGCAATTGTTCCTCCATGAATACAAGCCGGGTTTCGGGGCGGCAAGATATCGCATATCAGCTGCGGCCGTCCGCTATCGAACCCTGGCGGTGTCATCGCGGATGTCGGGAACGGCCAAAAGAGGGCGGTGGGAGTGGGCTAATGAGTTCTTGTACTGGTTACACGCGATTGTCACCGGCAGCGTTGGGGCGACACGCGTCGTTCTGCAGTGCGCGCAGACTATGTTTCATTCCCCGGCCCGCTGATACCATCAACGGATCGCAGAATTTTCAGGACTTGAAATGCACAACGAACTCAGCTTCATCGATGTAGTGCGCGAAATTCTTCGCCAGCATCCTGAAGGACTGACACCCCAGCAGATCCGAGAGATCGTGAAGGTTGATTACCCCCAGCACGTCGGCACCCCGAGTCATCTAAAAAACGTCGCGGCTGGCAACTACAAGGACGTGGACCATGCGGTTCTGGCCCGAATCTATCTGGCCTGCAGAGGCGCATCGGACATCGCTGCAGATAAAAGCCGTAAGCCTCACCTGATGACGCTCCTGGCGGATGCGGCCTCAGTCGAGATCAAGGACGATGATTTCATCGAAGGGGAAGATCTTGCCAAGCTGGAGGCCGATATCGGCACCTTGTACGTGCTCTCCACCGGTCTCTATACCGCTGACCAAGTCGAGATAGTCAAGATCGGGATCACTACCGGCCCCGTCGATAAACGCATCACCCAGCTTTATACGACGGGGGTGCCATTTCGCTTCACGATCATCAGTCAGCTTGAAACCACAAACTATTCAAAACTTGAGCAGGCCTTGCACTGCCTGTTCGATAAGTACCGGATCAACAAATCCCGCGAGTTCTTCACCGCTCATTGCCTGAAGTTTTTCCCGGATCTGGTCGCCATCCACCAGAAGATCGAGGAGGCCTAAGGAGGCAGATGGGCCGATCGGGTGACGGCGTTGCCAGAACCAGGCGCCTTGATGGTCGAATAACGATGGGGAGCCAGCCGGGGCTCGCGCCCCATCAAGGCGCGCCGAACAGCATCGTCCAATACACACCCTCATCGCTACGCGAGTTCGCGGCATAGGCCGCCCCCACCTGGGTAAACATCGGGTTCATCAGATTGGCGCAATGCCCGGGGCTGGCCAGCCAGCCTGTCATCGCCTTGCTCGGTGAGCCCTGTCCGGCGGCGATATTTTCACCGATCCGACGGCCACGGTAACCGGCATCCCTCGCCCGGTCTGCCGGCATGTCACCGTCGGGGTCACGGTGTGCGAAGAAATTGCTGTTGGCCATCGTCCGGCTGTGCTTCTGCGCCGCCGCCCCCAGGGCGGTATTCCAGGTCAACGGACGTGCCGCTGCGAAGCGCTGGCGACCACACAGGCGTGGCTTCGCCCGTGCTGCGTTGACCTGTGCCAGCAACGCTTTGCTCGCGGACCGTCCATCGCCCAGCTGAGCATCGAGCAAGGGGCGCGCCAGCACCACCCGCCACTCATTCCGGGCGCGACTGACGCCGATATCGGCAAACTGAGTATCGAGCAGGGCTGCGCAGTAGTCGCTCTGGAGCATGTCAAAGGCCTCCTCGGCATCTTGCGCGCCGACCAGACGGATGCTCCGCACCGTCACCGCCTGATACCCGGCAGTCTTCAACCTTTCTCGCAAAGCGCCGCCATAGCCAACCGGCAACGCCAGGTTCGACTTCAACGTCAGCGGCGTCGAGACCTGAACCACACGTCTCTCGCAGCGCTGGGGCTGGGCGCGGTAGTCGTTGATAGCCTCCACCAGTTGTCTTTCCCCGCTGGCAAGGGCGGGGCTGGCGAACAGGGGGAGCAAAGGAATGAGGCAGAGCGAGACAAAGCGGGAGCAGCGGACGGCTTGGCGCATGGGGCGAACAGCTCTGATGGGATGACGGCGGTAATGCCGATAAAAGGGCTCGGCTAAGACTGCGGTCCTGTACACAAGGTTCACGAGCAAAGGGGACAAATTTATGGGGGGCAATGCCTCTGTTCCAGGCTGACGCCTTCATGTCAGGCCGGCAAAAAACGGCCAACAGGAGTCAGTCGGAGGTGCCTTCGAAACGTGGGGCGATTCGCTTGACCAGCGCAGCATGACCGCTGGCGTCGTCGCCGCGGGAAATGACCTGGATGACGGCCATGCGATCACCGGAGCCGGCGATAAAGGTGCTGTTCAACGTTTTGCCGCCGCCCAGGGTCGCCGTACTGTCGACTTGTCGCACACCCAGGCCGTTGCGGTTAAGGCGCGATTCGCCGGTTTGTCGAAAGTCCGGCAGCCCGGCGCTCTGGCGGTCGACGAAACCACTGACGGCGCCGTCGAGGAAGGCATCGTCGTTGTCGCCGGGGCGAGACGCTTCGGGGAGCGGTTTCTCGACCACCATGACCACGCGCTTTTCCTGCGCATTGGCATACAGGGTACCCACGGCGCCGGCGCCTTCGCTGCTCTGTTCATCGGCGCTCAGAGGGCTGGCGTTGAAGCCTGCCGGCAGGTTGAAGCTGAACTTGCCGCCGAGCACCGCGACGTTTACTTCAGGCTCCGGCTTGGTAGTGGGTGTGCTGGCAGCCTGCAGATTCGACAGCCCCAACAGGCCGACGACGGCCAGGGTCAGCGTCAGGGTGCTTTTGTTGAAAATCGACATACAGCCTCTCATGGGGCACAGCAGGGTGGATATGCTCACATAAACCTGCTTGCTCGGTAAGCCCCGGGTTGCCTGTCGGCTAGACGGTCATGGCGGATCGCCTTCAGGGGGCTATCGTTGCTTGTCTGGGCAATAACTACCGACCGAGGGCGGTGCCATGAACACCAGTGATCTACTCGAACAGTTACTTCGGGCCGGGCAGGGCTCGCAGGCGCAACAAGGGAGCGGCGGCATGTCATCGCAAGACGGCCTGGGCGGTTTGGGCGGCTTGCTGGGCGGTCTGCTTGGCGGCGGCAGTGCGACAGGTGGCGGTGCTGGCCTGGGTGGTTTACTCGGCGGCCTGTTGGGTGGCGGTGGTGGCGGCAACGCTGGCGGCTATACCCAGGGGCGCTCCGCGGGTGGCACCAATTACGCGGCCCTGGCGTCGTTGGGCATGATGGCGTTCCAGGCCTATCAAAGCTGGCAGCGCAGCCAGGCGGCAGCCCCGCAACAGGCGCTGCGTACTGTCGATCAATTGTCCGGCCCCGAGGCCGAGGATCACAGCCATGCAATCTTGCGCGCGCTGATTGCGGCAGCCAAGGCTGACGGTCGCATCGACAAGCAAGAAGAACAGTTGATCTACGCTGAAATCAAACGTCAAACCAGCGACCCGCAACTGCAGCAATGGCTGGATGAGGAAGTCAGCAAGCCACTCGATGCTGCCGAGGTGGCTCAGTCGGCCCAGGACCCGGCCATGGCCGCGGAAATGTACCTGGCCAGCGTGATGCTGGTGGATGACCAGCAGGACGCAGAGCGGGCCTACCTTGATGAACTGGCCGGCGCACTGCAAATCGATCCGACATTGCAGGTACACCTGGAACAACAGGCCAAGGGAGGCGTCTGATCGGGCTGAGATGCCTGCGCTTTTCATCGATAGCGGTAGGTCGCATAACCACACAGTCTGTGCAAGACGGTTGCGCCTACCTGGCGACTGCTGCGCAGTCGATCGCAGCTTCGTTCCTCGGCAGCGGCCACGGATGCAAGCCGAGCCGGTGTAGCCGCTGGCGACAGCCTGCGATCGACCGCGTAGCGGTCGTGGTTCAAGTCACCACCGCGCCGAAAGCTGCTGCGGCGCCAAAAAAGCATCAACCACCGATAAATATAACTGCCGCTGCAATCAGTCCCACACTCAGCGAAACAAACGACACGAGCGACACCCATTGAAACGCCTTGGTGGTCTCCACCGTGGTGGAGAACGCCATTGGCACAAACGTCAGGGGATTTACCACGCCACCAAACATCACCAGCGCAGCGACCCAGTCAGGAAGCTGCGGATTGGCAAGCGCGGTGACCGCCATCACCGTCCCCATGATGATCCAGTCCAGATGTGCCTGCCGCACGCGCATCGGGTTGACCACGCCCAGGGCGCGAAGCTTGGCTGGGTAGTCCACAGAAGCCAGAACGGCGAATCCGGAGAGCGCACCCAACGCGATGGATGACAGAGCGGCAGCCAGAAGTACTTGAACCATAGGTTAGCCTCACTGATATTCCGGGCCGGCCTATGCACGGCTACCCGGAACATACGATCGAGGAGAGATCAGACGTCGCGCAGCGTTAAGCCGGTGCGTACGCGTCGATCAATCGAGAGCTCGAAAACATCCGGGCGCAAGTAATGCCCGGCTACATCGAGGTCGTGGTGCTGGGCGTCGATCTGCGTCAGGTCGATGGTTGCCACTACAATTCCAGGTTCATCAAAGAGCGGCGCCGTCACCCACGAACCATCAGGGGCGATCACACCCGATCCGCCGTTGAACAGTAAGTCCTCCTCCAGTGCATGGCCGCCAACTCCACGGCGGTAGGCCGCCAGCAACTCGGCCGGTACATCAGCAGCGGCCAGGTACTGGCCGGCGCAGAGCACGAAGCAGCGCCCTTCGAACGCATAGGAACGGGCAGCGATATGGTGCATTTCCGGCATGTCCGGCCAGGCCGCCACATGAATCTGTTCATCCTGTGCATGCAGAGCCTGGCGCGCCAGGGGGTGCCAGTGTTCCCAGCACACCAATCCCCCTACGCGACCAACCGCGGTGTCGACTACCCGTAGCCCGGCGGCATCACCGCTGGCCCATACCGTGCGTTCGGTGTGGGTGGGCGTCAGTTTGCGGTGCACATTCAAAAGGGCGCCATCGGGGCCAATAGTCACCAGGGAGTTGTACAGCGAGCCGCCGTGGTGGCGGGAGCGCTCGTTCATACCCATCACCACGGTGACTGCGTTAACGCGCGCAGCCTCACGCAGCACCGCTAGGTCATCGTCCATGTCTTCAGGCGGTCCAATAACCGGGCTATCTGCCAGTAGTTTGGCGTACCAGGACTTTGCTTGCGCATCGTCCCAGCCCGCCATTCCAAATACCCATGCCGGGTAGCAGCTCAGCCAGGTTTCCGGAAATACCACGAGCTGAGCCTCCTTGCGTGCAGCTTCCCTGATATGTTCGGCTGCCCGGCGCATCGATTCGGCTCGATCAAGAAGAGCCGCAGGCATCTGCACAATGGCGACTGTTTTTTCGCGTTTGCTGGTCATTTGAAAACCTTGTCTTATGGTCGTTAATCAGTGGGCGCTTACCCGGCAATACCTTCAAGCACCCGCTGACTTTCACGTTGCGCGGCAATCTCGGAGGAGCGTTCGACGTTGCGAGCCAGTACGAAATACAGGCCGCCGGAAATCAGCAGGCCGGGGATGAATGCGATATCCGCACTGCCCAGCATTTCAGCTACCGGGCCAACGAAAAACGGAAGAGAGAAAAACGGCACCATCGCGACAAACCCGACCAAATAGGCAAGCACGCCGCGCCAGGCCCAACGGCCATATACGCCGTGCGGATTGAATATTTCGGCGATGGCGTATTCACCTTTGCGAATCGAATAGAAGTCGACGAGGTTGACCGCCGTCCACGGGATCAGGAAGTACAGCATCAGCAGCACAAAGCCATTGAAGCTGGCCATGTAGGCAGCCGGCAGCGCCAGCGCGATCACCAGAGACACCAGGCCCACCATGCTCAGGCCAATCACTCTCACACGGACACCGGGGCGTACTGGTCGGAAACCGTCCACTGCGCTGATGCCGGTAAGCATGGCGCCATAGCTGTTTATGCCGGTGACCGACAACTGTGCGACGGCCCCTACCAACGCGACGAATATGCCAAAGCCAGGGAACAAATAATTGCCGGTTTGCACCAGCGAAACGATGCCATCGGCGCCCGGTATATAGCTGGACAACACCACGCCCAGCGACATCAGCCAGGCCGCCGAAGCAGCCGCGCCCAAGTAGGTCCAGAAGATCAACCTGGGGCTGGACGAATCTTGGGGCAAGTAGCGTGAGTAATCGGAGACATACACCGAATAGCTGATGTTGTAGCCCGCTGCGAGTGACAACTGCACCAGGAACGCGGTGGTGCTCCAGCCCGAGCTTGCCGGTGGTGGAGCCGCCGCTGGCAGTGCAGTAACAGCCATCAACGTCACGATGCCAAACACCACAATCAGCAGGTACGTGAGCCAACGCTGCACAAAGTGCAACAGGTCATAGCCCACCACGGCGATCACAATGCTGATCGCAATCAATGTGGGGTACCAGAACCACGTCGAGCCCGGCAGAACCAGCTGTATGGCCTGGGTTACCAAAATGACGCCGAACACTATAAAACCGATGTAAACAAAGATAGTCGCCGCAAACGGCACAATGGCTCCACGGCTGCCGAACTGCGCGCGTGACTGGATCATCTGCGGCAAGCCCATCTTCGGCCCCTGGTTGGCGTGCAAGGCCATGAATACGGTACCGAAGCCAGCACCCATGACAACCGCCAGTACGCTCCACAGGATGCTGAGCCCCATGCTCGGCCCAACGAAGCCGACCATCATTGTGAGAAACACAAAGTTGCCGGTAAACCAGAACGGGCCTTGGTGCCAGACCTTACCGTGCCGTTCTGCACGAGGCACATAATCGATTGAGCGAGCTTCGATGGTAGGTCGGCTCGACCCGCTACTTCGTTGAGTTGCCATACCGCACTCCGTAAACGTTATTTTTTTTCTGGGTGAAGTCGTGCTCGTGCAGGCTGCGGCAGTGGCTTACCTCCCTGCAACACTGCCGCCCAGCAGCACCGCGAGTATCGGAAGAAAGAAATGGCCGGTAAATCCTGCAGTACAGAAGCTGACTTACTCGAAATCGCAACTAAAGCACGGCCTCTTTCGCGACCGTTCAGGCGCATTGATCCGCAAGGCAACTTTGCTGGTATAAGGGCTGTCCCGATGGCATTCGTGAATCTGTACCGGAGGTCTTGATGCTCACCAATCTCTCAGACGTGGATCTGCGCAAGTTGCGCATCTTCTGCACCATCGTCGAGGCTGGAGGCTTCACTGCCGCGCAGGTACGCCTGAATACCAGCCTGCCTCGCCTGAGCACTTTGGTGCGAGATCTGGAAGTTCGCCTCGGCTACACCCTCTGCCGTCGCGGCAAGAGCGGCTTTCAACTTACCGAGCAAGGCGCCCAAACCTATGCGGCGGCGCAGGAACTGTATGCTGATATCGACCGCTTTCATCAGCGGGTGGTCATGCTTAACGAGCAGTATCCAGAGTTCTTGCAGATAGGCAGTGCCGATAACCTGCTTTCGCTCGAGCAGGCACCACTGCCGCTGGCCCTTGCGGCCTTTCGCCGAGACTCGCCCCGTACCCGCATCGACCTTCAGGTAATGCGCGCCGACGAGCTAGAGCAAGCCGTGCTCGAAGGACGTCTGCACCTCGCCATTGGTTGTTTTAACCACCAGCTTTCGGGCCTGCATTACCAGGCGCTGTTCGAGGAAGAACAAAACCTGTATTGCGGACGCGGACATCCTTTCTTCGCGCGTCCCGACGAGCATTTTACGGACGAGGAAATCGGTGCTGCAGATTACGTAGACCGTGGCTACATGCTCGAAAGCCGTCGGCCGCACAAATTGCGTTTCGGCAACTCGGTAAGCGCTTTTTCCATGGAGGCCATCGCCACGCTGATTGCTTCCGGCACCTGCATCGGCTACCTGCCGACCCACTACGCCGATATCTGGGTAGCACGCGGCATGCTGCGTGTAATTGCACCGCAGCGGCTGAGGTATAGCGCAGCATTTCACTGCATTACCCGACAAGGGCAAGTACCGACGGAGTCACTGGCCAAGCTGCTGCAAGCGTTGCAGACGGCACAGCACGCGGTGGCATTGAAGTCGGGCGACGTTATGCCACGCTCATAAACTTGATACGAGCATGTGCCGCGTTGCGTAGCGAGGTGGTTCTATCACACCTATCTCTGCAGGGCTGAGTCGAATGTCTGGCAGGGTTTCAACACAGTCTACGCGTACGAGCCTGGTGAATAGGCTGGGCGTTGCGTTGGTAAATGAGAGACCCGATCAGGTCATGCCTTAATGACTGACATGAGTACTTCAATGGCAGGTAAGTTGAGCAACGCATCCTACGAAAGGTGTTGGTTTATCGTTTGTCTATAGTGTTCATCGTTTACCTGCTAATCAGGGATCAATCGCGGGAGTACGAACGATGCACAGGATCAGACATTTCACCGTCACCTTGCTGGCTATTGCGGTGTTGGCTGGCTCCGAGGTTGGTTTTGCTCAGGAGGGTATGGAAACCCAGGGCGGGCAACCTCCTCCTGGCTCGCGCAGTTCCATCCAGGATTTCGACTATCAGATAAAATACCAGCGCGCGTTCGAAGCCGTGCTCTGGAACATGCCGGCGATCGCCATCTACAGTTTCAGGCGCGCAGCCTTTGACAACCTGGGGGTCAAGGACAACGACATCATTGCCTATTCGGCGCCGGCAACGCCGAAACTTGAAGCGATCACGGCCAATAGCAGTACTCCTTACATCACGGCATTCACCGATCTGCAAAAAGGCCCGGTGGTCCTGGAGTTGCCTGCCGCGAGCGAGGAGGGCAGCGTCTACGGGCAGGTGGTGGATGCCTGGCAGCTCACCATCGCCGACGTGGGCCCATCGGGTCTAGACAAGGGCAAGGGCGGGAAATTGCTTTTCACGCCGCCGGGATATACCGGCGAAGTTCCCGCTGGCTACATTCACGTGCCGTCACCCAACTACCGGATCGCCCTCGCTTTCCGCTCTGTGCGCGCCCCAGGCAAATCCGCCGCTGACGCTTATCAGTATGCAAAACAACTGCGCATGTATTACCTGGCAGAAGCGAGTCATCCTCCGCAGCAGCGCTTTATCGACCCGATCGACAAGGTTTACCCGACGTTGCCCTTCTATGACGAACGGCACTTCGCGGACATGCATGCGGTAATGAGCGTCGAGCCTGCGCGTCCACAGGACAAGGTGATGATCGGGATGCTGCGGTCACTGGGCATCGAGAAAAGCAAGCCGTTTGCCCCAGACGAGGTGACGAAAAAAGCGATGCGCCAGGCGGCAATTGATGCCTGGTTCTACCTGCAACACTGGTTCGATAACCTACCCAAAGACAAGCTCTATTGGCCGGACCGCCACTATGCCTCGCTGTTGATGACCGATGAAAACAAGCGTTTCTCTTTTGAGTATGCTGACAGTATTGATCTGATCGGGCGGGCGGCGGAGTACTTCTGGTGTACCTATATGCCGAAGGCGTTAAGCGACTCACCGGCAACCCAATATCTGATGGCCATGGCGGATAAAAACGGTAAACCTCTCGACGCTGGCCAGAACTACAAAATCGATGTGCCCGCACAGATGCCGGTCAAGCAGTTCTGGGCATTGACCGTTTATAACCGTGACACCATGTCGTTCATCTACAGCGATACCAATCGCACGACGTTGTCCTCGTACGATCTGGATGCAATGAAGAAAAATGCCGACGGCAGCGTCACGATCTACGTCGGCCCCAAAGCGCCTGCCGGACTGGACAGCAACTGGATTCCCACCGCCGGGAAGCGGCCGCTACCGGCCATGCGCTTCTATGGCGGCACTGAGGCACTGAACGACAAGAGCTTCAAGCTGCCGGATTTCGAACGGGTTGAGTGAGCAGTGCGCTGAAGCGTGCCTCAGTCTCGATCGGTAAAATTGCCAGTCGCACCTGGGATATCCGGCCGTTATCGCAACGCCATTAGCCCAGGTTCGTTTGACGAGTCGAAACCCAGTGCCTACGGTTCTTGCAGATGTTCAATCGTCAGACAGGCGCTTCAGACGGCTGCGCCAGTCGAAGTACTCATGGAAGGATGCTCGTTATGATTTCACCACGTAGTCTTTTGGCTTGTGTTCTGCCCTTGTGTGTTGCGCTCGGTAGCGCGATGCACGCGCAAGCCAGCACACCGGATTTACTGCTGACCACACCTGCAACACCTGATGCAGTAGAAAAAGGGATGCAGGCCGATGGCTACAGCCTGGCGATCTCGGCTTACAACTGGGGTTATCCGCTGGTTCGCATGGAACGAGTGGCACGTGAATACATCACCGTTCCCTCACCCAGGCCCGACACCAGCTATCGTGCAGGTCTGAACCAGATCGGCTGGGCGACTTCGCTGGCGTCACCGTCCGCCAAGGACATGCCCACTGCCAATAATGACACCTACTACATGAGTGCGGTGCTGGACCTGACCGAGCCCTACGTGTTGACTGTGCCCGATACCCATGACCGTTATTACGTGGTCGATGTGTTCAATATGTGGCAGGAACTTGAGCACTACGTCGGCCGGCGTACGACAGGTACCAAGGCCGGAAAATTTGTATTGGTGCCGCCGGGCTGGAAGGGCGAACTGCCAAAAGACGCGAAGCGCCTGGACGTCTCCACCAAGAAAATCTGGCTGTGGGGGCGTATTCACGTCAACCAGGGTGAAGATGTGGCACCGATTCTCGCCTTGCAGAAACAGTTCAGTGTCATGCCGTTGAGTGGCAAAACGCATAAGGAACAAACCTTGCCTGCGTTGCCGAAGACGGGTGACGACCCGCTGGGTTTCTTCACCGAGCTGGCGTCGGCGCTCAAGGACAATCCGGTCAAACCAGGCGACGCGGCATTGTTTGCCCAATTCGCGCGCATCGGCCTGACGGAAAAGGGCTTTTCACCCGAGAAGCTCAATCCGGCCACACGCAAAGGTCTTGAGGAAGGTTTGAAAGATGCGCCCTACGTGGCGATTGCGTCGCTGGCCAGCACGTCGGAAGTGCGCAATGGTTGGAACTGGGTGACCGGCCTTGACAGTTTTGGTTACAACTACCCGCTGCGCGCCATGGTGGCCGGCCCCTATCTGGGAGGCCAGGGTGAGCATGAAGCGATGTATCCACTGCGCTTCACCGACAGCAAAAACCAGCCACTCACTGGAGCCAATCAATACGAAATCAAACTGGCTTCGGCACCGCCGGTGAATGCCTTCTGGTCGCTGACCATGTATGACGCCAGCGACAAAATGCTGGTCGATAACGAGATCAGTCGCTACAAGGTAGGTCCCGATACGAAGGGGTTGAAAGTCGCGGCGGACGGTTCGATCACCATTCCCATTTCCCACAAAAAACCACAGGGAGAAAATGCCGCTAACTGGCTACCGGCACCCGAAGGCGGTTTCTACGTGATGTTACGGCTGTATCAACCCACAGACGATGTGCTTTCGGGCAAGTGGCAGTTGCCGCAATTGAACAAAGTCAATTGAGTGCTTAGTACCTTCAATCCTGATCATCGGCCAATAGTCTGGACGTGACCGTCCGCTATTGGCCGCATCGCGGGGCAAGCCCGCTCCTGCCTGGCGACTGCTGCGCAGTCGATCGCAGCCTCGTTCCTCGGCAGCGGCTACAGCTGCAAGCCGAGCCAGTACGGATGCAAGCCGAGCCGGTGTAGCCGCTGGCGACAGCCTGCGATCGTGGTTCA
>RCUI01000328.1_pt1 | contig 17653 bp, 15 predicted proteins | sample 2166121 | NCBI WGS metagenome assembly RCUI01 (sample SAMN09932700, study PRJNA488358) | compost metagenome | feature: garden; material: soil; isolation source: compost soil in succinic acid-enriched culture | place: Germany: Experimental Botanical Garden Goettingen | collected 2016-01-27
CCAAGACCACGACCAAGGGACGCTTGGGTTTGTCACGGCTCAGGGGTTCACTCGGCGAAGCCAGATAGGCGAAGGACTGGAAGGGCAGCTCCTCGAGCTTGATGGCCTGCAGGCTGCTCAGTTGCAGGCGCAGATCGCCGATCCCTGGGTTCATGAACTCGGGGTTCTTGATCTCCTTGAGAATCTTGAGCTTCTCCGCCAGGGCGCGAGCCCCCAGATCGATGGGCAGGCTACCCTGATCTTGCAGGTTCTGTACAGGCGCCTCCAGTCCGGCCGCCTGAGTGATACGCAGGCTGTATTGGGTCCGCAAGATGTCATCTTGCAACTGCTTGAGAGTATCGGCCTTGGCACTCTTATACTGGGTCTGCAGCGTCTTGATCCGGTTCTGCCAGATGGTGTCTAGCTCCTTGCCCTTGGCCGCCGATTCCTGCATCTGTATGAAAGCGATGTATTGCTCCAGACGCTCCTTGGCCTCGACCGCCGTGCCTGCGGCGAAGGAGAGGGTGACATCTTCGCGCAGCTTGTCTGGGGCCTTGGCACTGATCCCTTCGGTCATCTTCTTGAGCAGCAGTCGCTTGCCTTTCGCGTCCGTTACTGCGGACTGCGCCGCCTCGACGTCCAGATACCCTTTCTCCATCAGGAACTGACGCTTGTTATTGAAGCTGTTGAAGTTGTTTACAAAATCATCGTAGAGCGCCTTCTTATCGAAGGAGGTAAAAGCTGTCACCGGTATCTGGGCGTTGATCAGCTGGTTGATGTTGAGCTCGAGTGACTCCACCTCCTTGAGGGTCGGCTGTTTGATCTCGGCCTGACTGACCCAGACCTGCGGGGCCAGCAGGGCGTAGGCAATCCCTGCAATGGCAAATATGATTGCTGTCAGCAGGATCAATATTTTCTGACGCCACAGCATCAGAATCAGCTCGCGTAGATCAATCTCATCGCCAGAGGAGGCTTGCCAACCCTGAGGCAGCTGACTATCTGAGTTATCGAATACTTTTTTGTTCATACTGGGCTCTAAAGATGATGATGTTACTTCCAGAAAGGAGCCTAACGGTCTTTGTCCGGCAAGACTAATAGCACATTGTCCATGAGGGGCCACGCAATTGCCAGCGTCGAGCCAGGCCATCATAAAAATAGATGCCTGCCATCACATACAGGCTCACCGGACAGAAAGGCTTATCGACTATGGCTGCCCCTATTCCTTTTCCATCGAATACCAAAGCACCATACCGCTCAGGATCCCGCACATAGTTGGTAAACAGGCCATCCTGACGCTGGTCCACTGAAGCTGATAAGGCAACTAGCCCCCCATAAAAGATACAGCCGGCAAGGCAGGGACTACCGGCGAGGAAAGGCTCTACGAGCAGCGCGGCTGCTCATTCTGCAACGGATAGCGAAAGCGCATGCCCCACTGATTGCCATCTCCCAACAACAGCTCGAAGCGGGAAAGATCCAGCGAAGTGCTGATGATCATGATGTCGAGAAGGTCCGCCTGCATCGGGGGTCGACAGGGGGTAATAGATCATGGGTTTATCGTAGACGGGCAGCAATTGGCTACTGATAGCCAGGGTCGCCGGATAGAACCAAGTGGCTAAACAGCCGGCCAGTATGATGCCTTTACGCTGGATCATGGGACTCCATGGAATTCCATGGAATTAAGAGGGGCAACTCATGGGAAGGGGCACACATCCTCCGCCCCATGATCGGCATCTTGACTGGCCAGCCAGAGAGTCATCTGCTTCTGCCAGGAAGGCAGCCTGATGCCAAAAACAGTGGAGAACAATCTGCAATCGAGCCTGGAGTTGAGCGGCCGACGGGCTGCCTGGGGCCAGTTCGCCGACGGAATGGGATTAATCGGAACGGAATGTGTCAGCAGCCCCAACCGACAGGCTTCTCGCACTAGCGCAGAGGCAAAGCCATACCAGCTTGTCTCCCCCCCGCAAGCCAGATGATACAAACCTCTCTTACCCGGATCGTTCAACACTTGTGTTAGCGCAAACACCGCTACCCTTGCCAGCCAGTGAACCTGAGTTGGTGCCCCCCATTGATCATCTACCACCTGAAGGGGGATCCCCGCCCTAGCACGGCAAAGTATGGTACGAGCGAAATGCGGACCTTCCCCACCATATAGCCAACTGGTGCGAAAGATCAGGTGGTCAGGACATAGCGCTTGTATTACCTGATCACCGGCATATTTGCTGGCACCATAAACATTAAGGGGACAAGGCTTGTCCGTCTCATTCCAGGGCCTTACCCCGGAGCCATCAAATACATAGTCGGTGGAAAAATGCACCAGCAGGGCGCTCCGGGCCTTTGCTTCCTGGGCCAGGGTCATCACTGCTGCGTGATTGACACTCTCTGCAAGTTCAGGCTCAGCTTGCGCACGATCGACCGCCGTATAAGCGGCGCCATTGATGATGACATCCGGGCGGTGACGGTTCAGGGCATCCGTCAGGGAGCGCGGATCAGCAATGTCACACTCGCCTCTGCCCAGCGCCACTACTTCCCAAGGGAAGGCGTCATGGTTAAGAGCAGAAAAAAGGGCTCGTCCCAACTGGCCACGAGCCCCCAACAGCAAGATCCTCATCAGGGATTACCGTGCGCCAAAACCTGTGAGGATAGTGCGGATGGTCTTGAACACGATGAGCACATCGAGCCAGAGCGAGAAGTGCTTGATGTAGTAAAAATCATGCTCAATCTTGATGCGCGTATCATCGGCATCGGCAGCATAACCGTGCACCACCTGCGCCCAGCCACTGATCCCCGGACGCACTATATGGCGATACATATAAAAGGGGATCTCCCGCTCGAACTGGTCGACAAAGGTACGCTGTTCCGGCCTCGGCCCAATCAGGCTCATGTCCCCCTTGAGGACATTGAAGAACTGCGGCAGCTCATCGATGCGCAGCTTGCGGATCACCTTGCCCACGCGGGTGACACGCATGTCACCGTCCTGGGCGAACTGAGCTCCAGCCTTTTCCGAGTCCTTGCACATGCTGCGGAACTTATAGATACAAAAATCTTTATTCCCCTTGCCGACACGATTTTGCAGGAACATCACGGGACCCGGGCTCTCCAGCTTTATCAGCACAGCCGTTACCAACATCAGTGGTGAGAACAGAGGAATCGCGATCACCGCAGCCAGTATGTCCATGCCCCGCTTAATGAAGGCATAGACGGGTGATGGCAAGAGGGAGCCCAGCTGGTTCTCGTGCAGATGGTCAATCTTCACCCGGCCGGTGAGGGTCTCGCTGATCTGCTTGATGTGGTAGACGGGAATATGGGCCAGAGCACAGCGAGCGAGAAAACGCTCCCACTCACCAGCCAGCTTTTCATCTCGCAGGTCCGCCACCACGGCATCATAGCGAACGGCACCCAGATCAGGTTTATCCAATAAACGCCACTGTACACAATCATGATGGGTCAGAGGCTGATAGTCACCAAAAGGCAGCAGTGCATACTTTGGAGTCCGATAGCGGCGACCAATGAAGTAAACCAGCCAGCAGCAGAGCAGCGCTACTACATATGACTCAAACAATACCTGACGGCTGTAAGGCAGACGTAGGAAGAAGAGGATTCCGACAAGCGCCCCATAGAGGGTTGTTACCGTGGGGATCATGTAGGCAACCGGGCTGGCCCCCGGATAGCGCAGAAAACGATGAAGCACGATTCCTGTCAGCAGGAAAGCAACAAAGGCCCCGCTTAGTGTGTTTACCCTGACCGCATCAAGATAGTCCCAAAATCCCCACCCCCAGCGCTCTATAGCCGGTAGACACACTGCAAGCAAGGCCCCGAAGAAGAATAAGGAGGGAGGGCTGAATAGAACACGCTCATGCCAGCGTGAGTGACGGCGTTGATAACTCAATGTATTACCCCATGAGCTTAAAGTTTGCGTAAATTGCTTTCAAAACTGTAATTTTAAATCTATTTTTGCAAATAACCAAGGCATTGATTCACGATAGCCTTCGCTCCTTCCACACTATCAGACTCAGCATAGCAGCGGAGTTCAGGTGCATTGCCTGAAGGTCTAAGGTGTAATACATCACCTCCTAAGAACACAATTCTCAACCCATCGGTTTGATCAACCAATACTATCTCAGCCTTATCAAAATGAAGCTCCAACATTAACAATGACATGTCGGAAGCTCCTAGTTCAATTATTTTCTTACTTTTCTCTCTAGGAAAATCCTTGATTCTATCCGAGTAAGTAAATCTTTGGGGAAGATCACCAACCATTGCTGATATTTTTGATGATTGAGCACTAACAAACAATATCAATGCTGGCAAAACTGCATCCCGGGTTGGCAAAGGAGCCAAGGTCTGACCATTGAACGTCACCTGACTGCCAAGCAGGAATCCACCATTGGCTTCAAAGCCAGCAACAGAACCATATTTGAGGTTCAATGCTGGAAATGCCTCCAATACGTATGGCGAGCCAATCTTTGTATGTGTGACATTTTCAAATTTACCACAAGAGCTCACGGCTGAATTACAGCTAATAGGGATAGCAACGGCTTCTATGCCTAATTTGGCGGCACACAGCAGACCCAATATATCGCCTCTCAACCAATGTCCTGATTCGTCAGCAACTAAAGGTCGGTCACCATCACCATCTGTAGAAAAAATGGCATCGAGATTGTACAACTGGGACCATTTCTTGGCCTTGTCTTGATCGGCTTCAGAAACTGCCTCGGTATCGATAGGCACAAAATTCTCTGTGCGTTCAAGAGAGATGACTTCAGCTCCTAATCTTTCAAAGAGTACGGCATAGATATCACGGCCGGCACTCGAGTGCTCATAAATGCCGAGTCTCATGCCAACAAGAGGCGGATTATCAAAAAGCGAGGTATAACGCTCCATATAGGCAGCCGCGGCATCAGTCCTTGGCTCCAAGCACAGCAGATCACTTGCAACCGAGAATGTTTCCTCTGCCGAAAGAATAGCCAATTCATCACTCTTGGAGATCTCACCATCTGGGCGATAGAATTTTAGTCCATTTCGATCAAATGGAATATGGCTTCCTGTCACCATGATGCAGGGAATACTATCTTTCATCGCTTTATAGGCCAGTGCCGGCGTTGGTATGACACCGTAATAGACAGGATCCAATCCCATAGCCTTCAATGCCGTTGCACAGGCCATCGCCATGTCATAACTGCTGGGTCTATTATCAATGGCCAGCGCTACTTGATTGAAGCTGTAGGAAAATTTCATGACAGATATAAAAGCGCAAGTGAATGCAAAACACACTTCTGGAGTGAAATCCGTGACAAGACCTCTAGCGCCGCTGGTACCAAATTCAATGCCACTTTGATTTATGACATTCTTGCTCACAAGACCACCTTGCTTAATCATACTTCCCTCCGTCAACCCGACCATATTTATCACTTAAACGAACAATGTCATCCTCATCGAGATATCTACCTGAGCGGATCTCAATCAACTCCAAATCAACCTTACCCGGGTTTTCAAGCGAATGTATTGCACCAATTGGGATAAACGTTGACTCATTTTCAGTAATCAGAAACTCTCGTTCAGCATTAATCACTTTGGCAGTACCTGACACCACAATCCAGTGTTCGGCCCTATGATGATGCATCTGTGTTGATAAACGTTCCCCGGGCCTGATCAATATCTTTTTGACTTGATAACCATTGCCATCATCAATGGAGTCATATTGTCCCCAAGGCCTGTATACCTCACGGTGAGTTCTATATTCTTTCCGGCCACGACGCTTTAGTTCTTCCACAATCGATTTGACATCTTGTACTTTATCTTTGCTTGCAACAAGAATGGCGTCCTTTGTCTGAATGATGACAAGGTTATCTACACCTATGGTTGAAACGAGAACAGACTCGGCAGAAACGTAGTTATTATGACTTTCCGTCAAAATAACATCACCACGGCAAACATTGCCACAAGAGTCTTTTTCTGAGATGTCCCACAAGGATGACCATGAACCCACATCATTCCAACCAGCATCCATTGGAACAACTATCGCATCCGAGGTTTTTTCCATAATGGCATAATCAATTGAGTCGCTGGGACACTCACTGAACGCATCATGATTAATCCGAATAAAATCCAGATCACTTCTGACATCATCCATTGATGCCATGCATGCATCGTATATGTCAGGACGTGAGTTCTTCAATTCAACTAGGTAACGACGAGCACTAAACATGAACATGCCGCTGTTCCAGTAATATTCACCGCTCGCCAAATAGGCCTTGGCAATATCCAGATTTGGTTTCTCTACGAACTGATTAACACAATATGCTTTTGAGTATTTCTGGTGAGCATGCAACTCACTACCACGATGAATATAACCATATCCCGTCTCTGGTGAATTGGGGACAATTCCAAATGTCACCAACTTTCCCGATTCGGCGAATGGGATGGCACTGTTGATAGCATTGGTGAATGCCTGTTGATCTTGAATCAAGTGGTCAGCAGCCAGCACCAACAATATCGGGTCATGAGCATCGCCGGCGTCTTTTAGGCTTTGTATCGCGGCTAGGGCTATTGCCGGTGCTGTATTTCTTCCTACCGGCTCAAGAATGATGTTATTGGCAAGAATATTGAGCTGGCGAAGTTGCTCGGCCACGATAAAACGGTGCTTTTCATTGCACAGGATAAGGGGAGCGGTACATTCGATATCAGCAAGCCGGTTTACAGTCTCTTGTAGCATCGAATTATGGCCATACAAGTTCAGAAACTGTTTTGGGAAATGCTCACGAGACATGGGCCAAAGCCTGGAGCCAGAGCCCCCAGCCATGATTACGGGAATAACAGCCATATTAATTTTCACTTTTTATCAACAAGTTATCAAGCCATGTAGATATGGACAGCGCATCTCCACTCAGTGCGGAATCCAACATCTCATCCAGGTAGCGAGTACACTGTGAATCAGACCATCGCTTTCCTGTATTCCTGTCAATGACAACGACATCTTTCATGTCTGCATGACAAAGTACTGCCGCATTCGTCGTCACCAATTGATGTCTATCACCCAAGGTTTCCCAAGTCCGCATGGTGAGCCCGGTTTGATTGGCATTATGTATGTCTATAACATATTCACTATGTTCAGCCACATCAGTAATTGTTGCCCTTGCCAGTGGCTTGAATGTGAGCCACTCCTTAGGGGCAGTGCGCAAGGCTGGATCGAGAAGGTAGTAAAATGCAAATTGCAATTTACTCTGAAAAAATATTTTCACATATACACTGGCATCATTTTCATGGGATAAAATGCGTTGCAAAACGGCTACACGATCACCATGATAACTGCCGATGAAACTATATTTATATTTTTTTGCAACAGAATGATCGTATGTTTTTTTATCAGAATAGAACAGAGGTAAATAAGTGTATCCATACTTCATGCAATCAGCAATATCAAATGTATATGCTGCATCAGCTTTGACTGCCAATAAAGGAAACGTCTTTATATTTGAAATGGAATCCCAGCTGTAACAGATCACTCTTGTTTTTGGATTGAGTTTTTTAATTTTCTCGATCAGACAAGGAGATACACAAGTCCCTTTGACAATAATGACTTCAGCGATTTCAGAAAGCTTGTCAGCTATCGAATAGAAAATTTCAGCACTATATTTTTTGGCAGCAATATGGGCATATCCAAGAATATTAAACTTTATCAATGCCTTTTCTACTGAGGTACAGTGCGGCCGGTCAGAAAAAGAGAGCACCGACGCGTAGCGGCGTTCAAGTTCGGATGTAAGTAAACTTTTATAATCAAAAAAATCCGGGCATATCAACACGGCACCAGCATTACTTCGCATCAACAGCCACCCATTGCCCACGTTGAAAATCAAACTGTTTAATCACTCTTGCCGGGTTGCCTACTGCAATGGAGTTAGCTGGTATGTCTCTAGAAACCACCGAATTTGCACCGATGATGGAGGACTTGCCAATCGTGACGCCAGGCAACACGACTACTCCCTCGCCAAGCCACACATTTGACTCAATCACAACCGGTTTGGTGTGCAGCGTCCGCTCCCTGCTGATGGAATCAGGATGAGAGTGTTCTTCCCCGCTGTAGCTACCATGATTGAGGTCCGTGATAAACACCCGACTGGCGATCAACACATCATCACCAATAACAATACTGTCGGCTGCAGCAATATGAACCGTATCATTGAGCTGGCAATTCAACCCTATGTCCAAGTTGATACCATCTGAGCCATGAGCCTCCAGCCGGCAATATCTTCCGGTGGTAAATCCTCTCCCTAACCGGATCCTTGATGCCCCTCGGATCTCAAAAGGCCGCCGGATCAGACGGGCATTTCGAAAACACATTCTGGTGATGATGTATTCTACCATCAATCGAATACATCCCCAGAGACCATAGTGCTGGATATATTTTTTCATGATCTAGACAATCCCATCTCTTATTATATTTTCTACACAATACTTGTTGATACCGGCCTGATGATAATGCGCAATAACCTCTTCCCGAGATCCGGTTAGTTTGCCAGCCACTCTATCTTGCAGCAGCACATACAGGGACTGTTCATTGAGAATATATCCATTACAGCCATGTTTTATTTTTTTGTTAAAAAATGGAAGATCCGTCACCAGCACAGGGACACCAAATGCATTTGCTATGTCTATTTGTGATGTCGCCGTAACGGAACTATACATTGAATACATGTAGTCAGATACATGCAACTGAGCCACGACCTCTTCAGCATCAACAAATTTATTAATCCAGGTAACATTACGCCCCTGTGTGGCTCGTAGATAAAGACCCCCAGAATATTTTTCCAGCGCCCCTCTACCCATGATGGTCAAGTGAATATCATTATCGCTGAATTTATCGAGAACCCGCCCCAAAATATCCAACCCTTTATAGGATGTGATGGCACCAAAGAAAAGTATCTCTAGTCTGGCATGAGTGCGCTCACCTTTAGTGTCGGCTTTGTTAACTAGGCACGCAAAATCTCCCGACATTGGTAAACAGGTTTTGGTTATTTTCTTCTTTGGGTAGCAAGCGACCGCTATCGATTCTAGCTCATCAGAAGCAACTATCATTCTGGCGGTCCTCAATGCCATGACTCGATCTGACAGAAAGTAATTCATGCCCCGCAAGAAACCGGCTCTCTCGACATGATTTATGAGTTCATGACCCCAAGCGACGACTTCAATCCTTCTATCCAGCAACATGGTCAGATAGGCAGAGAAAATACCTTGTGAGAAGATAACCACACGATCATATTTTTCATTGATCGCTCTTGCCAACGCTAATACAGAACGGGCCGTCTTGATGGGACTCCGCAAGTTGTAATAAAACAGATGCTCTGTATATTCAGTTTCTGCTGCCGGAGTATACGATGGAAATGCAAAAGAAACATCGTATTCTTCAAGCGCATGGGCCAGCCCGGTGAACGAAAACCACATGGCCGAATCGCGGCTCGACATGGAAACAAATATTACTTTTTTATTTTGTGTAACCATGCTGATACGTTCCCTCCTGAATGGCATGTTGATCTGCTTGCAATAGTAAATACGTTTTCCCTATTGCCATAAATAGAGAAAGATATAAGAAAAGAAAGAGTGCAGTAATAATCTTATTACTTTTAGCGGTGACAATTGATGGTAACAAAATCAGCAACGCGATTGGATACAATCTAACTAAAACAGGAATAAATGTCATCAGACAGATTGTGACATAGAATAGTTTTGGAAGAAAATCATCTTTCAGTTTAAAGAAAACAAATGGTAGCGCGATGAGCATAATCGTTTGCAGCGCAGCTACATCCATGCGCACATTCAATGCCCCCAATTCTTGGTAATCATCGACCTTACTCAAAATGGCTGGCAAAATAAGCATGAATACTACTACTGAAAATCCAGCAAGCAAGAATATAACTTTGACTCTTACCCTATTTAAGTATATCAACACCATCACTACTGCTGAAAAATGTGACATTATTGCCAGTGCCATAACAAGATATGAGGTTTTATTTTTGGCACTCATATATGCACAAGCAGCACTCAATCCGAGATGAAGGGATAATGATTGGCGTAATAAATTCAACTCAAAAGTAATAAAGGATATTGGAATATAGAGCCCCATAAAGAATATGAACTTGGCCTTATCAAGGTTAAATATTGCGTATGCAAAAACAAGGAAACTAAAACACCTAAACGCTATTAAAAACTCAATATAATCGAGTCCAAATAATTTTGAAATCGCTATACAGGAACTAAAGAGAGGTTCAAAGGGAACTGAAAATAGCGGTTCGTTATATGCCCACTCATAGATAAGATGATCCGGCCCAGCATCTAAATGATAGAATATAAATATCAAGAATAGTAACGAAAACAACCCCTTTAACACTTTATCATCTTTCTCTGGGCAGATAGCGATAAGCAATAAGGGAATATATAGCAATAAAACCAAATATAATGTCATATATATACGCTACATTTTAAAACCATCAACTATGCCCTTGATAAAACCCTGCCTTACTCCGCCGGAAGATAGCAAGATACGCCCCAGCCGAGTGACAATGGTATAAGCGATACTAATTTCTCTTTTTGGGAAGTGAAGATTTTTCTTCGCAAAATACATCCTGTTCCTGGTTAAGTGATAAGCACCGAAAAAGCTCAAATCTCCACCTGTTGATACGCTGACTTTATGTGATATCACTACATCCTGCTCGAGTTTTACTTTATAACCTGCAATATAAGCACGATACAGGAAGTCGGTATCATCATAATAAGCAAAATAGCGCTCATCCATCATGCCGACTTGCTTGAACACATCACTGTTCACGATCAGAAAGCAGGTGGGTGCATAAGCATGATATTCATCAAATTTTGCGACTGCAGCTTTATCCATCCCTGCGTAATCATGAGGAGCCAACGCACGATACTCATCGAAATGTCCGCCGGCATACCAAAGCTTGCCTTCCGGATAATTCAATATCAGCGGGCTGACGAGGCTTTCCCCATTGATGGCCACCTGCATCAACTTGTCAAAGACATCTGGCGCCTCAAAAAGAAGATCATTGTTGATGATCAAAACATATTCGCAACCATCCACCAAAGCGGCTTTAATTCCCTGATTGTTACCGGCCGCTACGCCGACATTGTTGCCCTGATTGTCGATGAAAGTAGTTTCAATACAGTACTGAGAGACCAACTCTCGTGCCAGACGAAGTGACTCGGGTTTAGAGCTGTTATCTATTACATAGAGGATAAAATTCTTATAAGTTTGACATGCCAAACTTCTAAAGAAGTCCTCCAAAACTTCTGGAGTATTATATAAGACAGTGACCAGCCCCAGTTTCGGCGATTTCATAATTTATACAGACTCCCAGCTTTGGCTGTCAAAATTGAATTTCTTTATCACTCTGGCTGGCGCTCCAGCTACAACGGTATAGTCAGGTACATCTTTGGTAACAACGGAGTTCGCGGCAACCACTGCATTTTTACCTACAGATGCCCCAATTACACAGACATTTTCACCCAACCATGCACCTTCACTTATTCTAACTGATTTTTTAAAAGTTACAGGCTGATCTTTTATGGGAACATGAATCCCCCGATATTCATGCAAATTATCAGATATATATACTTTGTCAGCAATCAATACATTATCTTCAATGATAACCTCTCTGACTGAGACTATATGACAATAACGACCAATATAAGTATTTTTACCTATTTCAAGCAGAGGGTCGTATTCATCATTTTTTAATGCTAGTAACCAACCCCCGGTACATATGACAACCTGGTCATTTATTCCTATGTACTTTTCTCCTTGAATTGCATCTGGCCATAGCAGTCTAACTTTACGACCAAAATTACGAAATGAGAAAGCATAAAAGAAATAAAAGAAGATTGAATAAAGTCTATTTATGACTTTTGACAAAAAAGAAAACTGAAACATGGTTATTATATACTCCGATGCCCCAACAATATTGGCATATAGCAATATACAAGGTACATTATTAGAAGAACACAGATAACACTTGCGGCTATATGATTATAAAAACTGAGTATCACGCCACTGGATAAACAGAACATCTCAACTGAGAGAAGCTTTCTTTTTATAATTGGGATGTCATTTTTTGTTATTTTCATATTCACAATCACATTATAAAGAAAACCCACTAATGATGAAACTATCATTGCAACAGCAATATAACGCACCCCAAAAATAGTACACATTAGTATGGCTAATGTTATATTTACCCCCCCTTCAATTAAAGCGCCAAGAAGTGCTCTACTTTGATTGCCTGTTGCTATAAGCGCTAGTGCATATGGTATGTTAAGAACCCGAACACAGGCACTAACTATAAGAAGGTTTATAAATCCAGCTACAGGAGGTATATATTCTTTTTGCAACCAGAAATCTAACAAAACATCTTTTAATGCGAAATATAATGAAAAGGATAATAACATGAATGCGGCTAAGATATTAGTTAACATAATAACTATTCTAGCTAACTTTTCCTTTTCTTTATCTGCATGTAATGATGTAAATATTTGAATTAGAGGGTTAAGCCCCGTAGATACAACTCCAATCAGAGCCATTACAACACCATTAGCTATGGTGAAGTATGCAACATCATGAAATGAATAAAAACCAACTATAGATGTGTTCATTCCACTCACAAGAAGCATACCTATATTCCATACTGAAAGGCCCAAGCAAAATTTTATGAACCTATTCTTGTCTTTATATTCTATTTTATTATTATCTCTTAACTCTGTTTTTATTTTCCAGTAAACAATTATGAAAAGGGTTGTGATTATATTTATTATTAAAAATACGATACTCATCACAACAATACCATTGTGGGCTACAAATATAACGGCAAGACCTAATATTATCTTGCTAAATACATTTATCCACATTGGAATATGGTTTTCTTGTACTCCAATAAAATAGCCGAGATATGAATTATTTAGGAGTGAGACCGCATATCCTAAAGATACAATAGCTATAATAAAGGAAGCATGTTCCTTGACACTTAAATCATCTATTTTAATTAAATTCTCTATTTTATACCCGAGTGTTAATGACGTGAACACTCCGATGAGAAACATAATATATAGTATTCTATTTGAAGTATTTATGAGCTTAGCCGTATTATTAATGTCATTATTTGTTTTATACAGAGCAACATAACGGCCAACAGCGGTCTGAACACCTAAATTTAAATACCCTATTAATGCTCCTGTTTGTAAGCAATAACTCCATAGAGAGTATTCACTCAAAGAGAGTTGCTCGAGAAGTAAAGGAGGTAATATAAGTGCAAAGATAGCATTTGCACTACCATTTATTATATTAGATAGTGCATTAATGCCGAATTTAATTATATTTTTCAATTTAGTACCCAATTGGTGTAGTTGAGATCTATCAGTCCCAACTACACCGTGCTCATGACTTTAGATGAGTGTAAAAGTCGGAGATCATTTGCTCTAAGTCAGAAAGTACATTCCTGGGATCATAGTCCTTTATATATGTTTTAACTTTTTCCAGACTAGTTTCAGGAAATCTTTCATTTGGAAATGAAATCTTATGCCAGATAACTTCACATCGAGTATGTTTTTGCAAGACTTCAGCTATTTGTTTAGCCGTAATATTATATCCCGCAGCAATATTAATGATTTGTCCCACACTCTCAGGATGAGTGGCCAAGGTTATACAGGCGCGGGCAACATCCGTCACCGAAACGTAATCTTTTGCATAATCCTGGTCAATATACATATCGACCTTGCCGTGATTGATGGCATTACGGGTGATCGCCGGCAGGAAAAGCGGACTGTGCAGGGCAACGCCATAAACATTGCTCGGTCTGACGATGGTAATATCGCGGCCACTTTTCAGACAGAGTTCTTCTGATACCAGCTTGGTGAGGTTGAACAGCCGGCGCTGATCATCGGAACATACCTTCAGATCATCTCCTTCTGCCGCCGAGTCCTGGTTCATGTATACACGGGTGGAAGAGACATAGAGGAGACGCTCAAACTTGCCTCGTGCCAGCAGATCGGCCAGCAAACGACAGTTGGCGTCAAACACACCCAGCGGGGCATTCTTGCAGTCGCCCTGCCCCGCACTGTAGATCACAGTCCCCAGATCGGTGTCAAATACACTTTCATCGTCGCGCGGCGGCACCCAGACATCCTGACCGGCAGCTTCCAGCATGCTGACGATCTCGCTGCCGATAAAGCCACGCCCACCAAACACTGTGTAACGTTTCATGCTCACCACCCATTCACCAGGTTGTCACGGATCTGGGCCAGCGTGGGCTGCACACTGTCTTTCGGTGACAACAGCGGCTCCGTCAACGGCCACTCGATCCTCAGCGCAGGATCATTCCACAACAACCCGCTTTCATCAGCAGGGTCATAGTAATCGGTACATTTGTATTGGAAATCAGCCGTTTCACTCAGTACGCAGAAACCATGGGCAAACCCAGGCGGAATGTAGAACTGGATCTTGTTTTCTCCCGTCAGCAAGACAGATTCATGCTGACCAAAAGTAGGAGAGTCTGGTCTCAAATCGACAGCAACATCAAATACACGGCCCTGGGTCACAGTGACCAGTTTTCCTTGTGGCTTGGTTTTCTGGAAATGCAGACCGCGCAGTACATTTTGTGTAGAGCGAGAGCGGTTGTCCTGGACGAAATCCACGGTGATTCCAGCGGCCTTGTAACGCGCCTCTTGGTAGGTTTCATAAAAGAAACCTCGCTCATCACCAAATACTTTCGGTTCAATAATCAGCAGATCTGCAATTTTTGTTTTGATTACATTCATGTCGACATCTCTTATTTGATCAGACTCAACAAATACTTGCCATAACCGGTTTTTGCCATGCTGCTACCAATGGTCTTTATTTGATCACGGTTCAACCAGCCATTGTTAAGCGCAATCTCTTCAAGACATGCGATTTTGAATCCCTGACGCTTTTCAACGGTTTGCACGAACTGAGAAGCTTCAATCAGAGAATCATGGGTACCGGTATCAAGCCATGCGAAGCCACGCCCCAGCTGTTCTACCTTCAGTTGACCACGATCCAGATATGCCTGGTTGACACTGGTGATTTCAAGCTCACCGCGCTCAGAAGGCTTGATGCTCTTGGCGATCTCGATGACGGAGTTGTCATAGAAATACAACCCAGTGACAGCCCAGTTCGATTTCGGTTTTACCGGTTTTTCTTCGATGGATTTGGCACGGAACTCTTCATCAAATTCAACCACGCCAAAGCGCTCGGGATCCATCACCTTGTAACCGAATACGGTGGCACCTTCCTGATTGGCAATCGCCTTTTGTAACTGCTTGCCAAATGCCTGACCAAAAAAGATATTATCGCCAAGCACCAGGCAGACACTGTCTTGGCCAATAAACTCCTCACCCAGAATAAAGGCTTGGGCCAGTCCATCCGGTGACGGCTGTACCGTGTATTGCAGATTAATGCCGAACTGTTCACCATTGCCAAGCAGACGCTGGAAACTTTCCAAATCCTCGGGCGTCGTGATGATCAAGATATCCTTGATGCCAGCCAACATGAGTACCGACAGGGGGTAGTAAATCATCGGCTTGTCATATATCGGCAGCAGTTGCTTGGAAATGCCGCGTGTGATCGGGTGAAGGCGAGAGCCTGAGCCACCAGCCAGAATAATGCCTTTCATTACTTTTTCTCCCCGTACTGCTGATCGATCCAGGACTGATAGGATCCACTCTTCACGTTGTTGACCCACTGCTGGTTATCCAGATACCACTGCACTGTCTTGCGGATACCGGATTCAAAGGTTTCTTGCGGTTGCCAGGCGAGCTCGGCGCTCATCTTGCTGGCGTCAATGGCATAACGGCGGTCATGGCCGGGGCGGTCGGCCACGTAGGTGATTTGATCGCGATAGGAGCCGGCCTTGGGTACCATTTCATCCAGCAGATCGCAGATGGTATGAACGACTTCCAGATTCTGTTTCTCGTTATGACCGCCGATGTTGTAGGTCTCGCCGATGACACCTGTGGTGACCACTGTATAAAGCGCGCGGGCGTGATCTTCTACATAGAGCCAGTCACGGATCTGGTCACCCTTGCCGTATACCGGCAGCGGTTTGCTATCCAGGGCGTTGAGGATCACCAGCGGGATCAGTTTCTCGGGGAAGTGATAGGGACCGTAGTTGTTGGAGCAGTTGGTGACCACGGTCGGCAAGCCGTAGGTACGACGCCAGGCGCGCACCAGATGGTCGCTGGAGGCCTTGGACGCAGAGTAGGGGCTGCTCGGGGCATAAGGGGTCGTTTCGGTAAAGAGCGGCAATGCCTCACCGGGAGCAACTTCATCGGAATGGGGCAGGTCGCCATACACCTCGTCAGTGGAGATATGGTGGAAGCGGAAGGCCCCCTTGCGCATCTCGTCCAGACCATTCCAGTAGGCGCGAGCTGCTTCCAGCAGCATGTAGGTGCCGACGATATTGGTTTCGATGAAATCGGCAGGGCCAGTGATGGAGCGATCGACGTGGCTCTCTGCCGCCAGGTGCATCACTGCATCGGGCCGGTGGGCGGCAAAGACGCGATCCAGCTCGGCACGGTTGCAGATATCTACCTGTTCAAAGGCATAACGTTCATTTTTTGCGACACAGGCCAAGGATTCCAGATTGCCTGCATAGGTGAGTTTGTCGAGGTTGACCACTGAGTCTTGGGTATGTTGGATAATGTGGCGAACAACGGCAGATCCGATGAACCCGGCACCGCCAGTCACAAGGATTTTCATTGAGAGGTTCCTGATTTCAATCTAACTAAATGAAAAGTAAATATTTTTATAAGGAGTTATTGCTGTATGCCTCCAGCTTATTTCTGGAGCAAAAATATGATTGTAGTGATGGGGTGAACGTTAAATTCCATAATTTGATAGGCTGTCCACTTGATTAGTTGGGCACATACCTAATACCAAGCACCAGGTGGCCGTAGGTAGGAATATTTCCTGTTCGCAATAAATTACGCTACCGCCCTTGAGTTACAGCTCCCAACATGCTGCTTTTAACCTGATTGTGTGCGCTGTTGGTCATCATATCCTCCAGCTTCTTGTTTTGGTTGATGTTTAACAATGGCGTCACATCACCTTGCTCACCCAGGTATTCCTGGCGCCCCATTGTTCACATCTTGGGCAGTTAAGAGCCCCAAACCCGATTTTGGGCCAGATTCTATCTTGTTTGACCCAAGGATGAACAGTCAAAACAACAGTCCACCCCCATGCAGGCTAGGATTCAATAAAAACCGTCCATAGGATTTTTCACTCAGTGCTCTTCAAGAGACAAGCTCACATCCAGACAAACGGAGCTACCCGGCATCTGACAAGGACGGTAAAAAATAAATAATTCATAATCTTATGACCTCATTCAGTGATGACATAACCATCAGAATGACATTGCTAGACCGACACCATGCCCCCTGAATAGTGCGCCTAGTATGTGCCAAGCCCCAGTCCGTGCGATTGGAACGGTCGCAACCCCTGGTTCTAAAGTGCTGGGTGAGCCCTAGGTTGCCGATAGCTTTGATTGAGGGGTCATGGATCAGCCTGGTCACGGAGTGAGGCGGGGTGATGACAATAAAGGCAGGCACGATTCAGTCCCGATACAGGGGGGTTATGTAGGATCCTCGTTGACTCTCCCCC
>RCUI01000329.1_pt1 | contig 17628 bp, 13 predicted proteins | sample 2166121 | NCBI WGS metagenome assembly RCUI01 (sample SAMN09932700, study PRJNA488358) | compost metagenome | feature: garden; material: soil; isolation source: compost soil in succinic acid-enriched culture | place: Germany: Experimental Botanical Garden Goettingen | collected 2016-01-27
AAGATTAAATTCCGAAACCCCTATCTGCACACGCAGGTAGGGGTTTTGTCTTTTCCGGCCCGGTACAATCCAAGCGCTCCGGGGCCAGATCACGCGGCAAGAACTATGTAGTGCCAAGTTCCTCCCCCTTCGAGTCAAGCTCGAGTCTCCTAGCCCTCTCGGAAAACTCGAACATGACTATCGGCTCCAGCTACAACCATCCAGCCAATATCGCAACCACGCTGCCAAGTCCTTCCCGCACCTGGGCTGCACGCTTCCCTAATCCTCCAGATCTCTGCTTCGACTACCGTAAATTGGTCGAGCAAGCGGGTGGTATTGCCAAGGCCAACCTCTCAAGCCATCGCATCTGCATTGTGGGGGCGGGTGTCACCGGCCTTACCGCAGCGCGCGAGTTGCTCCGTTGTGGCTTCACCCAACTCACCGTGATCGAGCAATCTCAGCGTGTCGGTGGCCGTCACCTCACGGTGGTAAACAATCCACGGTCTTCCTCACCATCGACCCCTTTTGAAATGGGTGCGATGCGCATGCCATTCTTTAATCGAACAGGTGAAGCACCCAAAGAAGGTTGCTCACTCATGGCCTATTACGCCAAGTTGTTCGAGTTGCGTATTTCGGATTTTCCCAATCCTGGCACGCCTTGGGTCGCTTCCACTGGCATTTACCTGCAGGAAGGTGAACTCGAGGGTCAGGGGGAACCGAAGATGCTGATATGGAACAATTCTGACGGTTCCACACTGCCTCCAACCCCAGCCCTCCAGCAGGTCTATGCCAAATGGCACAAGTTTGCTGCCCGGATGACGGACCACGTAGCCACTATGTATGGCTCGGAGCACTGGGAAGCACAGTGGGCAGCCATCGTGGCTCACTATCAGGCGTTGTCATTTCGCGATCTGGTACGTCTTCCAGCGCTTGAGAATTGGGATGCTGACGCCCCAGGAAATTTTGGCGGGTTGGGCATGAGTCCTGAGGAATCAGCGATTTTTTACGCAATTGGTATTGGTGATGGCAGCTGGGGTGCCTTCTACGATGTGTGCTGCCTCTACCCACTGCGCACTGCCATCTTTGGATTCAGCAGCCATCTGCAACTGGTCCATGGGCGAGTCGATGAGCAAGGCAACCCACTTCAGGCACCTTACCTGGGCGAAGCTGTACATGACAGCAAAGGCCTGAGATTCGCGTCACCGAACTACCTGGGGCTCGCTACTTTGGACGAGTGCTTGTTATTCATGGAGATCAGCGAGCTTGAAAAATCTCTCTATACCCATCTGCTGCAACACCAGGATGGGTTACTCACCGACTCTTCCGTTTGTGCTTTGAGCAAACTACCAAATGGAAAGGTGCGGGTTCAGTATCAGTGGAACGTCAGCAATCCGGACAAAACCACCCCATTGAGCGCAGACTTTGACGCGGTGATTGTCACCCTGCCGTCCTGGCTGATTGAAACCAACGTCCGCCTGGAGCATTTCACTCCGACAATGCTACCGAGCAGCATTATCAACGCCTACAAAACTGCCCACTGGGAGACCAGCTGTAAAGTCTACGCGTCGCTGAAAAAGAGCTTTCTGCGTAAGAATCGGCGCATCCCGCAAATTCTGGTTACCGATAGTTTCGTACACGACGTATACGCCTATCAGTACAACGATAACTATGCCTACGACTGCATTCTGCTCAGTTACACCTGGGAGGATGACGCGACCAAGCTCGCTTCGCTCAGTGATACCGAACTGGCAAACAACTGCGTCAAAGAGCTGGACCGGATTCTGTTGCGCTGCACAAATATGGGACAGCCAATCTCGCCTTATGTAGATACTGACAACGCTCGGGTTCAACGCTGGGTGACCGATAAGAACGCCCTGGGATGCGCCAAGCTCTACCGGGCGGGGACTTACTACGATGCAGTCAGTCTTATGAAATACAACCGCGACCTCGCCGAGCATTCAGGGCTTTACCTGGTAGGCGAGTCATTCTCTGTCGATGCTGGCTGGACGGAGCCTTGTTTCAGGACGGCAGTGGATGCGGTGATCAATATCTGTAGGACGACGGGTGCTGCCTTCAACGGAGGTTTCTCCATGGACGACTATCCGCACTACCAGGTTGAGGTCTGAAATAAGCGTGTAAAGGGCAATGGCTTCGATTGCCCTTTCCGCTGCTTGAGTGCCTTCCTGCCGTGTCTTCGGAGGTATCCGACTGTTTTAGCAGGTGTACTGTCCGCTTTACTGGCGTCCCTCTCAAAACAACAAGAAGGACGTCGCCATGTCTATGCACACAGCACCCATCAGCCCTGCCCGTGTTGCGGTCATTCAATTCGACCCTCAGGTTGGGCAACAGCATTGTGACGACAACCTTTGCAAGGGGCTAAAGCTTGCTCAGCAGGCAGTCGATCAGGGCGCCAATTTGATCGTGTTGCCAGAGCTGGCCAACACTGGATACACCTTCCACTCCCGTGCTGAAGCCTACGAACATGCCGAGCCCCTAACCGATGGGCCGAGCCTGAATAGCTGGTCGGCTTTTGCCCGAGAGCATCAGGTCTATCTGGTGGCCGGATTCGCTGAGCGAGATGGCTTGAAGCTCTATGACAGCGCTGTGCTTTTTGGCCCACAGGGGCGGCTCGGACATTACCGCAAGGCGCATCTGTGGAACCAGGAAAAGCTCTGGTTCACCCCGGGCAACCTGGGTTTTCCGGTGTTTGAAACCGCCATCGGACGGATTGGCTTGATGATCTGTTGGGATATCTGGTTCCCGGAGGTGCCGCGGCTATTGGCCCAGCAGGGCGCCGATATCATTTGCAGCCTGAACAACTGGGTCTGGACGCCACCACCGCTGTTCGATGCCAGCGGCAAGTGTATGGCGTCCTACCTGACCATGACCGCCGCCCACGTCAATAACGTGCCCATCGCGGCGGCTAACCGCATTGGCAGTGAGCGCGGTGGACGATTTCTCGGTTGCTCGTTGATTGCAGGGACCAACGGTTGGCCAATCGGCGAAGTGGCCGGGGCTGAGAACGAATGCATTATCGTTGCCGACCTTGACCTCAGCACAGCCCGTAGCGCACCGATCTGGAACAACCTCAATGACTTGCCCCGAGATCGTCGCATCGATGTCTACGGTTCGATGCTCGGTTATGAGTTGCATCCGGCTCTGCCGCGCTGAGGAGGCTGCCATGGATAACCTTATTCAGCGTCCTCGTGGCGCTTTCATTCCACTGTTTCTATTGTGCCTGGGAACCTCGCTTTTCACCTTCCTCGGTATCGAGGTAATGAGTGGTCGGGCAGAGAGCTGGCTGCACCGCTGGCCTGACTATTCGCACATGCTCGATCATCTGGATGAACCCATGGCTCGTCTGCGTTGGATCATCGGCGATATCAGCGAAGTGGCCTTCTACAAGCACGAACTGCCAGCCCTGGGCTTGCTCTCGGGTGCGGCGCTTGCGCATTGGGCCAACCGTAATGGCAAGCCCTGGCAGGGGTTTGCCATCAGCTATGGAACTGGCCTTTGGCCGTGGTTGGTGATCAGCTCTCTACTTGGCCTGCTACTCAGTCATGTCTTGTGGGGCTGGGTCTTGAGCAGCGGAACCTGGCAGCCGACTTTCGTTGCTTTTGTCTCACTGCCAGCGGCGATGGTGTTGTTGTTCGGTGCGGGCTGGAGGGTTGCGTTCAATGGTGCACTGTTCGGCGCGCTGCTCGTAACACCGGCCAGCCTGCTATTGGTCAACTACCTGTGTTATCCATTGCAGCTGCCCGTGGTAGCCGGCAATGTTGGCGGCATGGCAATTGCGAGTGTGCTGGCATTCATCCTGTGTCGGCGTTACCCGAGACTGGTGCGATCCACGCCTGCTGCTGATTTGCCCCAGGCAGTACCTGTGCTGTCGACCAAGCCTGAACACGGCGTACTCTGGACGTTGCGTCGGGTGTTGGCAGACTTCAGCGAGGCGCCATTCTTTGGCAACGAGTGGGCCAGTCTTGGCTTGCTGTCAGGAGTGTTGCTGGCCTATGCCATTTCGCCTGGCGGCCCTGCCTATGGCTCACAGCTGGTCATCGAGATCATTGCCGGGCAGTCGTTGGCTTCGTTTATCGGCGTGCTGGTCTGGCGTCATAAATGGCGCAGTCTGGGGTGGTATCCCACCTACATACCGATAGTGTCTGTCGTGCCCGCCGCCGTACTCGCGCTGGGTGGCAGTTGGCAAGTCATCGTGCTCAGTGCCATCTTGGGAGCGCTGATGGCGCCGCCCTTGGCTCATGCCATCAGCCAACGCTTGCCGAGCCATATGCATGGCTACATTGGCAATGTCTCGTCCATGGCAGTCTGTACCGTGCTTATCATTCCCTTCATTCGATTGGTCACCGGAGCAACTTCATGAGCACAGCCAACTGCCTACCTCAGCTGGTGATTGGTAGCCTGGGCGGCACTGTCTGCATGCAGGTCGAAAGCGCAGGCGAGGGGGTAACCCCGAGCCTCAGCGGCGAAGCACTGTTGGCGAGCTTGCCACAGCTTCAAGGCCTGGCCCGCATCAGCGCCGAAACCCTGCAATTGCTACCCAGTGCATCGCTGACCTTCATTCAGTTGCTCGAAGTCCTGCAGTGGGCCGACACCCAGGTGACGCAGGGGGCCCATGGTGTGGTGCTGACGCAGGGCACCGATACCCTGGAAGAGGTAGCCTATTTTCTGGATCTGCTTTGGCCACATGACGTGCCATTGGTGCTTACCGGCGCCATGCGTTCAGCCGATCAGGCGGGTGCAGACGGGCCTGCCAATCTGCTTGCTGCGGTGCAGGTGGCATTGGCTGCAGAGAGTCATGGGCGGGGGGCGTTGGTAGTCATCAATGACCAGGTCCATGCCGCGTTGAATGTGCGTAAAGCCGACAGCCTGGCGCTGGAGGCATTTACTTCTTCACACTTAGGGCCGGAAGGCCTGCTGATAGAAGGGCGCGTGTGTTACTTGAAAGCACCGAGGTTGCGCTGCACCCTTCCTGTCCCACAGCGTCTGGACCACCGCGTGGCGTTGCTCGAAGCCAGCCTGTCAGCGGACACTGTGCTGTTGGAAGAAGTAGCAGGATTAGGCTACGAAGGCTTGGTGATTGCCGGCTTCGGCGCCGGACATGTGTCTCGGGACTGGGCTCGTTGTCTGGGACAGATCAGCCTACGGCTGCCGGTTGTCATCGCAACACGAGCAGGTGCCGGTACTACGGCCTCACGTACCTATGGGTTCAAGGGGGGTGAGGTCGACTTGCAGCGCAGAGGCGCGCGGATGGCAGGCTTCTTGTGCCCACGCAAATGTCGTGTACTGCTCTGGGTGTTGATTGGATGTGGAATGGAGGGCGAGCTGGAGCGTCAACTGCAAGTCCAGGGCCTGGCGCACTCACTGAACAGCTGAAAGCGCGCGGGAGCCTGGTCCAGGCTCCCGCACCGGCTTACACGAATGCCTGTGGTGCCATGCCACGCGGCAGACGGCAACGATCAGGCCGAGCGCCCAGGCGTACACGCCAGTTAGTCTTGAAGCAGAACGTGGCTGCTTGCACCTGGCTTGCCTGGGACGCTTGGCTTGCCAGTCGCTGTTTGCGCAGTTCAGCCAGGGAAGGGGTGGCTTTCTTGGCCGGCACCGATTCAGCTTTGACCAGCGACCGCTGACAGGATTTGCAATCGACCTTGTCGGTGTCAGCGGTGCTGCTGAGGTTGTTGCCATTTCGACCGCAAGCGACTGCGTCGCCGCTCGTTGAGTAGTGCATTACCACGCTGTACATCTCCACACATATGAACAAAAGCGCGGGCATTTTCGCACATTTCATCCGTGCATAAAAAAAGGCCGCCCTACGGCAGCCTTTCACGCTTTCAGCACGCTACAGGGCACCCCCTCAGCGGCGCAGCTTGGCGCAATGATCCTGCTCGGGTTGAGCCGCCGTATACCACACATAGTCAGTGCTTTCGGCGCTGACGGTTTTGCCCACCTCAGCCAGAATCAGCACCGAATTACCTTCCTTGGCACCCAGGTCGCTCAGGTGCAGCGGCACACCCAGGTCCTTGCGCACATGGAAGGCCCCTGCCAGCAGTACGGCAGGTGTCGGGGCCGCCAACAGGCTTTCGGCCATGCGCCGATCCCGCTGTTGTTGCACGGCGAGCATCGCCGGCATCTGCGCTTCGGGAAGCAAGCCGCAATGCGACCCGCGAATGTCGTTCAGCAGCGTGGACTGTACGTAAGGGGTAGTAGACGCTGTGCCCTCAAGTGTCGGGCGCTGTTTGTAGATCTGCATGATCTGCGCCCGGTCCAGGTTGGCTGCCAATAGGGGATAGGGTTGTTTCACGGCATAGGTGACCAATGCCCCATACACGCTCCAGTCCCAGTTGGCCTGCCAGGCCAGCGCCTTGAACAGGTCGCTTGGCGCCTTTCCGGCACGGGCAGCAGCTTGCGCGGCATCAACGTTTTCCTGTTGGTTTGGATTGATCATCTCCATCAGCAGACTCCCTTGTGCGCGCTGTGTCGCCAGTTGGCGCAGCAACCACAGTTGCAGGGCGTGATGATCGGGATTGTCGTGTTGCTCACCGACCAGCACCCGCGGCGCTACGGCCAGCCGCTCGACCAGCTGCTGCGGTGTAAGGGTTTGACCGGTAGCAAGTTCGCGGATCACGCCAAGCTCGGCATGGTCTCGCCCTTGTGGGGCAATGGGTGCTGGCGGGGGCTGGACAGAGTGGGATTGGCAGGCCGTCAACAGGCCGACCAGGCAGAGCGACAAAAGACGCATGATGATTCCTTGGTAATCGATTGCCCCTCGATCACCGTTGACCGAGGGGGCCTATTAGCGCGCGATGATTAACGGATGACCGCGTTCGGGGTGTTGCTGGATCAGTACCTGCAGTCCATACACGGCTGTCAGCGCATCGGCGGTCAGCATGCCTGCCGGTGGCCCATAGGCGTGCGGCAGACCTTGTTGCAACAACAGTAGATGATCGCAGTAGCGGGCCGCCAGGTTCAGGTCATGGAGGATCACCATGGCGGCGGCACCGCGCTCGGCAAAGTCGCGCACTGCTTGCAAAATGGTGTGTTGGTGCAAGGAGGCGAGCATCGACGTCGGCTCGTCAAGCAACAACGTCTGACCCTCGGCGCCCGGCCAGAGTTGAGCCAGAACTCGTGCCAGGTGAACACGCTGCCGCTCGCCACCCGACAACGCCAGGTAAGTGCGCCCGACAAGGTGCAGGGCATCGGCGGCGTGCAGTGCTTCGGTAACGATTTCGGCGTCGCGCATTTGGCCGGTGGCATGGGGTAGGCGGCCCATGCTCACCACGTCATTCACCGAAAAGCCGAAGTTCAGGCTCGAATTCTGGGGCAACACGGCCAGGCGCTCGGCCCATTCCTGGCCCGGCCATTCGGCGAGCGGAGGCTGGTCAAGGCTGACAACGTCTTCGGTGATGGGCAGCTCTGCGCACAAGGCTGAGAGCAACGTACTTTTACTGCACCGTTGGGCCCGAAGACGCCAACAACCTCTCCGGGGTTTAGCTGTATATCGATGTTTTCCAGCACAGTGCGATGGCCGCGCCGTACCGACAGGTTATTTGCCCGCAACATCAGGAACGCCCCCGCACCCGCAAGAAGAGGAAAAAGGGGGGCACCAATCAGTGCCGTCACGATGCCGATCGGAAGTTCCGCCGGGGCGAGCAGCAAGCGCGCGATCAGGTCGGCCAGCAACAGTAGCGCAGCGCCGGCCAGCAACGAAGCGGGCAGCAGAACCCGACGGTCCGGGCCGGCCAGCAACCGCATCAAGTGCGGAACCACCAGACCGATGCGCGTAGCGCGACGATCACATCGCAAGTCGGCCAACGCCGCAGGCTGCGGGTTACCCGACTCGTTGTGTCTTCGAATGCACCGTAGCGCAGCAAAGCCACGTTTCATTGCTGTCGGGGATTTCTGTATCCGTGGGCACTGGGAGGAGCACCATCAGGGTCATGTATTACAAGGCGTAATAGCTGTGAACCTTCTTTCTATTTATAGGTAATTCACGGCTGGAGGTAACATCTCCTACATGCACTGGGATGCGTCGAGCAGCACTGCTGTGAGTCCTTGCATGGCTTCGCCGATTAGCGGCCGCCGCTCCTTTCAAAAAGAACAAGTATTAGAGGAACTCGCATGTCTTTGTCCGTCCCGCTCACCCGCGAGCATTTCGCACGTCTCGATCACGATGACCCCCTGGGCAACTCGCGTGCGCGATTTGATCTTCCCTCTGGTGAGATCTATCTCGATGGCAACTCCTTGGGGGCCATGCCCGCTCATGTACCTGCCCGCATCGAGCGAGTGCTGAAGGAGGAATGGGCCCATGGTCTGATTCGTTCCTGGAACGATGCTGACTGGTACCCTGCGCCGCAACGCGCCGGCGGCAAGGTTGCCCGGCTGATCGGTGCAGGTGCCAATGAAGTGATCGTCGCCGACTCCACCTCCATCAACCTGTTCAAGGTGCTGGTGGCCGCTACGCGTATGAAACCTGAGCGCAAGGTGATCCTCGGCGAGCGGGGCAACTTCCCGACCGACGTCTATGTCGCTTCCGGCGTGGCCGAACTGACCGGTTGCGAGCTGCGTTGCGTCGAGCCGGACGAGGTGCTGGCGGCGCTGAACGAAGAGGTCGCAATCCTTTCCCTGACCCATGTGAACTACAAGTCTGGCCGCCGCTATGACATGGCCGCCATCACGGCTCGCGCACACGAAGTCGGGGCCCTGGTGGTCTGGGACCTGTGCCACTCCGCCGGTGCCATGCCGATCGACTTGAACGGCGTTCAGGCCGACTTCGCCGTTGGTTGTGGCTACAAGTACCTGAACGGTGGCCCCGGCGCGCCGGCCTTCGTGTATGTCGCCGAACGCCACATCCCGCATGTGCGTCAGCCACTGACCGGCTGGCATGGTCATGCCCGGCCGTTCGACTTCACCCACGACTATGAAGCGCACCCGACCATCGACCGCATGCTGGTGGGCACCGCTCCACAGTTGGGCATCCTGGCCCTGGAAGCGTCGCTGGAAATGTTCGACGGCATCGACATGCAGGTGCTGCGCAACAAGAGCGTCGCGCTGTGTGATTTGTTCATCCAGCTCTGCGACGAGCAGTTGGCTGGCCTGGGTGTGGAGCTGCGCTCGCCGCGCGATGCCGCGCAGCGCGGCAGCCAGGTGTCGCTGGCGCACGCCAATGCCTACCCGGTCATGCAAGCACTGATCGCCCGCGGGGTGATTGGTGACTTCCGTGCCCCCGACATCCTGCGCTTTGGCTTCGCCCCGCTCTACAACAGCTACGTGGACATCTGGGACAGCGTCCAGGCGCTGCGTGAGGTACTCGCAAGCGGCGAATGGAACGCTCCGCGGTTCATCGCCAGGAAGTCGGTGACCTGATCCCTTCTTGACCAGACCTGAGCACTCGAACATGACAAAAACAACAAGATCTTTCGATAACTTGATCCAGCGCGAGCAGGGTCTGAAACAAAGCTTGAGCAGCGGCCAGCTGTCGATGATTGCCATCGGCGGCGCCATCGGCACCGGGCTGTTCCTGGGCAGCGGCTTCGCCATCGGCTTCGCCGGCCCCAGCGTGCTGCTGAGTTACAGCATCGGTGCGGTGATCGCGCTGCTGCTGATGGGCTGCCTGGCGGAAATGACAGTCCGCCACCCGACCTCGGGCTCCTTCGGTTCTTTCGCCGAGTTCTACGTGGCGCCCTGGTTCGGCTTCCTGATTCGCTATGCGTACTGGGCGTCCATCGTCTTCGCAGTGGGTACCGAGATCACCGCAGTGGCCATGTACATGAAGTACTGGTTCCCGGACGTGCCGGGCGGTTACTGGATGGTCACATTCTCGGCGGTGCTGGTGCTGACCAACGTCCTCAGCGTCAAGGTCTTCGGCGCCATCGAGTACGTATTTTCTCTGCTCAAACTGTGCGCCATCGTCGCCTTCATCCTGTTGGGCGCCTGGGTGGTCTATGGCGCGCCGGCGGATTCGTCCATCGGTTTCGCCAACTATACGAATGATCGTGGCTTCTTCCCCAACGGCATGTGGGGAACCTGGGTGGCGGTCATCGTGGCGTTCTTCAGCTACCTCAGCATTGAGATGATTGCAGTGGCGGCGGGCGAAGCCAAGGATCCCAAGCGCGCAGTCACCAAGGCCTTCCGCATTACCGTGGTACGCCTGGTGTTGTTCTACCTGCTGACCATCGCGCTTGTTCTGGCGATTTTGCCATGGGGGCAGAACAACGGTGGCCAGAGCCCGTTCGTCACAGTGATGCATGCGACCGGTGTTCCCTATGCTGGGGCGGTGTTCAATGCGGTAATCCTGATTGCGGCGTTGTCGGCGATGAACAGCCAGCTGTACATCACTTCGCGGCTGATGTTCAGCCTGGCGCGAGCCGGCCAGGCACCGGCGCTGTTCGGCCGAGTGAGTGCCCGGGGCGTGCCGCTGCCGGCCCTGCTGCTGTCGTCGCTGGGGATCGGGCTGGGCACCCTGCTGTACATCGCCTACCCGAAGGACGCCTTCACCCTGATGATGTCGATCGCCATGTTCGGCGCGATGTTCACCTGGGCCGGCATCTTCCTCACCCACCTGTTCTTCCGTCGTCGTCAGGGCAGCGCGTCCCTGGAGTTCCGTCTGTGGGGCTACCCCTGGACCAGCCTTGCCGGCCTGCTGCTGATGCTGGCGGTAATGGTGACCACGCTGTTCACCGAGGAGTTCGCCCTCACCCTGGTTTGCGGTGTGCCCTTCCTGCTGGTGATGGCGTTGATCTACGTCCTGCGCTTGCGCAAGTCCCGGCCCGTCGAAGGTGAGGCGCCCCGCCCGCTACCGATTCGGCACTGAGCCCAACCGGGCCTGATCCTTGGATCGGGCCGCCCATTCCCTGAAACACCAGTCCCCGGGCGCTTTGCCGTCCGGGTGGGGAGCGGCTTGCCCGCTCACCACGAGCATTCAGTCGTACGAGGATGTCATGCGCGTATTCCGCTCAGCCTTGCCCCTGATTTTTGCCCATCTGGCCCTGCCGGCTCATGCGGCGGCGGTGTCCGCAGAGGGCTGGGGCAGTTTCGTCGAAGGCAGCCAGCTCAAGCTGTTGATGCGCAACTCCTACTTCAACCGAAGCAAGGAAGAAGGTCGCCCTGACCAGCGCGACTGGACCCAGGGCATCAACCTGGACTTCGCCTCAGGCTTCACCCCCGGCACCTTTGGGGTCGGGATGGATGCGTTCGTCTACCAGGGTTTCAAACTGGATGCCTCGGCGGGCAAGACCGGCACCCGCAACCTGCCGGTACACGATGACGGCGAACCGGCCGACGAATACGCCAAGGGCGGCGTGGCGCTGAAGCTGCGGCTGTCGAAGTCCGAGCTCAAGGTGGGTGAGCAGCGTCCGGATACCCCGGTATTCGGTGTCAGCCACTTCCGCATTGTGCCGCAGACCGCCACCGGCCTGACCCTGCGCAGCCGGGAGCGCGACGACCTGGATCTGCAGGCCGGCCATTTCACCTCGGCCACCAGCCCGGTGACCACCAACGCCGACGGTGACCTGTGGGCGGTCATGGCTGAGGTCACCACGCCGCGCGCCGACTATGCCGGCGGTACCTGGCAATGGGCGCCGGGGCACTCTCTGGCGCTGTACGGTGCGAAATTCGAGGACCTCTGGTACCAGGGCTACGTGAACCTGAATTCGCAGTTTGTGCTGGAAAGCGATCGCGAAGCGGGGCTGAACCTGACCCTGTACCGCACCACTGAGACCGGTGCGGCGCGGGCTGGCGAGATCGACAACCTGACCCTGGGGGCCTCGACCTACCTGCGCCTAGGGAGCCACCGCGTTCTGCTCGGCCTGCAGAAGGTCCGCGGCGACAGCCCTTTTGACTACCTGGGCGTGGGTGACAACGACCGCAAAGGTCGCAACGGCAACGACCAGGGGGCCTCCATCTGGCTGCCCAACTCGGCCCAGTTTTCCGACTTCAACGGGCCCCACGAGCGCTCCTGGCAGGTTCGCTACGACTATTCATTCGCGGGTTTGGGGCTGCCTGGCGGCTCGTTGATGGTCCGTTATGTCCAGGGCGACCAGATCGATGGCAGCGCAATTCCTGTGGGCAGTCCGTACGCCGGGCGCTATGGGGACGACGGCTCGCATCGAGAAACCAACCTGGAGTTGCGCTACGTGGTGGCGTCCGGGCCGGCCAAGGGCTTGAGCGTGCGGTTGCGCCAGGCCTGGCATCGCGCCGACACCGATCAGGGCTCCGGCGACCTCGATGATTTTCGGATCATCACCGATTACCCGCTGCAGATCTTCTAACGCCCCGCGCGAGGCGGCCTGTGCGCGGGCAATGAGCACAACGAAGTTGTTCGGAAAGGATTCCGGAAGTGGTGAAACGCAAAGATTGCCCGATGGGGCATTACCAAACGGAGTAAATAATGAAAATAACGCAGCTCTCTGTTAAACCTGCCAACCCACATAAACGCTGCCGCCTGGCGCTTTCGCTGGTGGTTGGCCTCTTCGCCAGCGCCAGCCTGCATGCCGAAGAGCATGCCCCGATGAACATCACCGATCCCATCGTCAAGCGTCTGACCGAACTGGGGCCGGAGCGTATTCCGCCGGTGCCGGCACCCGGCAGCTATGGCATGGACAAGGCTACCGGCAAGTTCATCTGGCCCGTGGCCACGCCTTTCTCCCATGAAGGCAAGCCGTTCCCCGGCGAGTTGGATCACTGGGATACCAAGAGCTACATCAAGAACATGAAGGTAGAGGCCTATTACCCGATTGCGGTCGAGCCCTTCCACACCTGGCAGAACATCGTCGACTTCGACGGCAAGCGTTACCTCTACCAGTACGTGCGTCGCGACCTGAAGATCTTTGACATCACCAATCCCAAGGATGTGAAAGTCGTACTGTCCAAGGGCGCACCCTGGGGGCCGGAAGGCCCGGGTAAGGAGGTCAACCCCTACCCGGCGGACGACTTCTTCGGTGCAGCGTCGATCCAGTGGAACAAGAAGCTTGGCAAGAACATCATGGTGCAGTCCTTCGAGACCCGCCGCTTTGGCGTACTGAGCGACAAGTATCGTGAGCCGGACAAGGTCGAAGCCATCCGCAAGTCCAAGCACCTCAAGGGCTTTAAAGTCTACGAGATGAATGGCCCGCTGCCGCAGGACTGGAAGCTGATCGCCACCCGCACCACCGATATCGAGCATCCGGATGCGCCGATCGGTGAGCAACAAGGCTCCGGGGTGCGCGACATTCCCGCCTATTTCGGCGGCGATGTGATGTACGTTGCGGCCGCACCGAGCGACAAGTACGCACTCACCGAGTACCCCAACGACCTGTACAACTCCGGCTACCAGTCCTGGGACATGTCCGAGCCGAGCAACCCCAAGCTGCTCGATGTGTTGACTGTGCCGGGGCAGATCATCGGCGATCCTGAGCACGAGGCAGTGTTCAAGGCCAACCCGCGCGCCGGCAACCGTGCGTCCTGGATGGGGTCGCGTGCGTCGCTGTTCATTCCCAAACCGGTGGAGCAGGGCGGCAAGTACGGTTATGCAGCCATGGGGGGCATGGGCCTGTACGTAGTCGACATCACCGACTCGGCGAACCTGAAGGTGGTCGGCCATCTCGAGTTCCCGGTCAGCGTGGCCGGCACTGAAGGTGATGGCATCGATGTGAGCCAGGTGGAGAAGACAGGGCTGATCTACTTCAGTGGCTACCCGCTGACCGAGGACTGCTACGAGGCGGTGAAGCCCATCTATGCCGTGGATGTCAGCAACCCGGCCAAGCCGGTCATCAAGCACACCCTGCCGATGCCCACTCCGCCAGCCGACGCCGAATTCACCGATTACTGCCAGCGCAAGGGCAGCTTCGGTCCCAAGCGCAGTGGTTACTACACTCAACCTGGAATCTCGCGTGATGGCATCCTGCCATACGCCTACTACAACGCCGGCGTGCAGGTGTTCGATGTGCGCAACCCGGACAAGCCGACCATCGGTGCCTACTTCGTGCCGCCGTACGACACCAAGAACGTAGTGAGCTGGGCCATGGGCAACCTCACCCACGGCACCTACACCGAGTACGACCGTAACCTGATCTGGGTCTTCACCAACCACGGATTCTATGCGCTGTCGACCCCGCTGCTGGGCGAGCCCAGCTTCGCGGCGCCGAAGAAGACGTGGCCGTCCCGGGACTGATCCAGCCCCGCAAGAACAGTAATACCAATAAGAAATCAGGCCGCGGCAGCAGGGGAGTGCTGTCGCGAGCCTCTACTCGTTCTATCGGAGCATCCAATGCGCAAACTTTTACTCATTCTGCCGCTGATGAGCGGCTACGCCTGCGCTGACATTGCAGACCTCAAGGACGTTTCGGGCATCGACGTCATCGAGCTTTCCGGGGTCATCGACGTCAACTACGAGGTGGCCAAGTCCGGCGGCCACACCGAGGAACGTGCCAACGGCGGGGGCTTGAGCGCAAACCGCCTACAACTGCATATGCAGGAAGCGGTCACCGACGACCTGTCTCTGAACTGGGTCTATCAGGCGCAATACAACCCACATTCCGATGACGATATTGGCAAGCGCGAGACCTATTTCGAGGTCATTTCCAAGCGCTGGGGGACGCTGAGCGCAGGCCGCCGGGATACCCCGTCCGCCAACGCCTATGGCTACGCCGACCCGTTGTACAACAACGACTACAGCCTGATCAGCAACGTAATGGTGTTCTACGCGCCGTGGCGTGAAGACGGCCTGCTGATGTACATCAGCCCGCGAATCGATGGTTACGAGTTCCGTGGTGGAGTGACCGACGGTGAGGACGATGGCAGCCGCGATGGGCAGGTCATCAGTATCGCGGTGGATCGCTGGACCGACAGTCCCTGGTATTTCTCGGCTGCCGTAGACCGCAAGTACCAGCGCAATCTGTGGGACCAACACACCATGGAACAGTCTACCGACGCCTACCTGACCGTGGTGTACACCATGGGCCGGACCGACCTGTCGGCGGTCTACCATCGCTACGTGGGCTACTACGCCTACGCCCCCTGGGTGGATTTCGAGTCCAACGGCAACGACCTGCAGCTCGGCATACGCCACAACTTCGGCAACAAGCACAATGCCACTGCCAGCTTCATCTACAAGGACGACCGCAAAGATGAAGCGCTGAGCGACGCTGCAGCGATCAGCCTTGGCTACATCTACAACTATGACAAGAACATCGATCTCTACGGAGTTTACGCCTACATCCATCACACGCGTGACAGCGAGGTGCGCTACCCGGTCAGCTGGAGCCTGGACAGCCCGCTGCCGAACGAGAACCCGCAAGGCATGCAATTGGGCGTGCGCATCAAGTTTTAAATCCCCTTGCATCCCCGGCAGTCGCCGGGGATGCGCCTTTTTGCCGGGCTGGGCGGCCGGTGGCGCGTCCAGCCTTCTGACCGGAAGCCTCCCATGACCCGCCCCTTCGGCTTTGGCAGCAAGCTGCTGCTGGCCACCTCGCTGCTGGTGGTCGCCAGTTTCACCGTATTCACCCTGTACAACGATGCACAGCTGCAGGCCGCGCTCGGACGTACCCTGGAGAGCCGCTTGCAGAATGCCGGACGCCAGGCCGCCAACACCGTGCAGCTCTGGCTCGGCGGGCGCCTGGCGCTTATCGAGCAGGCTGCGCAAGGCATTGTCCAGCAAGGTGTCGAGCGTGATGCCAGCACGAACCTGGCATTGCAGGTGATGCGCGACAGTTTCACCTATGCCTACCTGGGGCGAGCCGATGGCTCCTTCCAGATGTCGACGGACGATCCGCCTCCCGAGGGTTACGACCCGCGGCTGCGGCCTTGGTACGAGGCCGCCCGGGATAGCCAGGGCACGGTTGTCACCGAGCCTTATCGGGATGCAACCGACAGCCAACTGATGCTGACCATAGCCGTTGCGCTCAGGCAGGAGCAGCTGTTGGGTGTGGTGGGCGGCGACCTGAGCCTGGACACCTTGGTGAAAATCATCAACGCCCTGGATTTCGACGGCATCGGCTACGCCTTCCTGGTCAGCGCCGATGGCAAGGTGCTGGTGCACCCGGAGCAAGGCAAGGTGATGAAGAACCTGCGTGACCTTTACCCGCACCACACCCTGTCACCGGACGCGGGCTTCAGCGAAGTCGAGTCCGCCGAAGGCACGCACATCCTGACCTTCTCGCCGGTGGGCGGCTTGCCGACGGTGGACTGGTACGTGGGCATCTCGGTAGACAAGGCCAAGGCCTACGCCATGCTCAGCGAGTTCCGCACCTCGGCGCTCATCGCCACGCTGGTCGTCGTGGTCTGCATCATCTTCCTGTTGAGCATGCTTATCCGCGTGCTGATGAAACCGCTGCGCACCCTGGGTTGCGCCATGCAGGACATTGCCCAGGGCGAGGGAGACCTCACCAAGCGCCTGGCGATGCAGACCAGAGATGAGTTCGGTGAACTGGCCGAGGCCTTCAACCGCTTTGTCGAGCGTATCCACGGCTCGATCCGCGAGGTGTCCTCGGCGACCCGCCAGCTCAATGACGTGGCCAAACGGGTGGTCGATGCCTCTAACGCGTCGATGGTCAACTCCAGCGCGCAGGTCAAACGCACCAACAGGGTTGCCGCGGCGATAAACGAACTGGGGGCCGCCGCCCAAGAGATCGCTTGCAACGCTGCCGACGCATCGCTCCAGGCCTCCGACGCTCGCCAACAGGCCGAACACGGTCGTGAGGTGGTTGACTGCTCCATCGCCGCGATGAATGAACTGTCGGCGAAGATCAGCGCCTCCTGCGCCAACATCGAGCAGCTCAACTGCAAGACGGTGAATATCGGCCAGATACTCGAAGTGATCAAAGGCATTTCCAAGCAGACCAACTTGCTGGCCCTCAACGCCGCCATCGAGGCCGCCCGCGCCGGCGAGTCCGGTCGTGGTTTCGCCGTAGTCGCCGATCAGGTGCGCGGCCTGGCGCAACGCACCCGGGAGTCAGCGCAAGAAATCCACGCGATGATCGATGCACTGCAAGTGGGGGCGCGCGAGGCGGTGGCCACCATGGTCGAAAGCCAGCGCTATAGCGAACACAGCGTGGTGATCGGCAACAAGGCTGGAGAGCGCCTTGGCAACGTGACCCGGCACGTCGTAGAGATCGACGCCATGAACCAGTCGGTCGCCAGCGCCACCGAGGAACAGACTGCAGTAGTCGATTCGCTGAACCTGGACCTCAGTGAAATCACCACCCTTAACCAGGATGGTGTGGAAAATCTGCGTACCACCCTGGGCGCCTGCGCCGACCTGGAGCATCAAGCCAGGCGCTTGCAGCAACTGGTAGACGGTTTCCGAGTCTGATGTCGTTTCACCCGTGCGATGCCTGCGTGCCGCAACAAAAAAAGCCCCTGTCCGAGCGTGGATAGGGGCCAAGCGGCCAAGTGGCCGAACCAAAGGGAATCAGAGACCGAAGAACTCCCGGGCGTTGCCGGCAACGATGCGATGCTTGTCGCTTTCAGACAGTGCCGGGTGCTCCAGGACGCCAGCGCCGATCTGCTGCTCCCCAAGCGGAAACGGCGCATCGGAGCCGAGCATCACACGGTCGGTACCCATCACATCCACCAGCAGCTTTAGCGAGCGCTGGTCGAAGACGGCAGAGTCGACGTAGAAGCGCTTGACGTAGCTGGAGGGCAGGTTGGGGCAGTCCTCGC
>RCUI01000330.1_pt1 | contig 17616 bp, 14 predicted proteins | sample 2166121 | NCBI WGS metagenome assembly RCUI01 (sample SAMN09932700, study PRJNA488358) | compost metagenome | feature: garden; material: soil; isolation source: compost soil in succinic acid-enriched culture | place: Germany: Experimental Botanical Garden Goettingen | collected 2016-01-27
GACTGGCGTTTGCCGCCGGTTTGAGGCTGGGTACCTAGCATTTTTGTCAGTTTCGGCCGATTTGAAATAGGCATCTAATACTTCCAGGTTTTCCACGGCAGTCAGCTACAGGCTGGCTGCCACGGTCCTCTTCGCTGGAAGGAACTGTCGCCATGGGCTCGGATGATTCTGGTACTGCTGATGATCCGGTAAAACCCCGGGAGCGTTACGCCGCACCGGTCGTTCCGGCCGCCATGGAACTGACGGACGATGACGTACTGGGGCATTTGGTGCGCAAGGAAGACCAGTTACGTCCACTGGAGATCAGGATCGAGGAGATCTGGGCGGACTACGATACTGCGCCTCCGGACTTTGACACCAAGGTCGAGTTTCTCTGGCGAGGGGATGTGGTTGAAACATTCACCTTCCCGCAACCGGTCATCCCGGCTGATGTTATTCCAGTGGTCTGCACGATGCCGTCGGACTACATGGCGGCACCGGGCCCTGCGCGGGTCGAATACCGCGTTACGGTAACGGTGAATCCGTCCCTTTCGCACGCAACGCACTTGTTTATCGACAAGCAGGCGCCAAATGGCGACGAGGAAGGTAGGCCCCTGCAATTTGATCAGGAAGTCCTGATCAGCGGCGTCACCGAGGATTACCTCAGCCGGCACGACTCGGTCGATGCCCGGGTCGAGCCTTGGCCAGATATCAGGGTGGGCGACCTGCTGATGTATTACTGGGAAAAGTTGCCCGCCATTGAAACGGATGAGCAATCCCTCGAACTGCCCTACGCTGGTGAGTTGCGCATTACCGATGTCAACGCTCCGATCATTGTGCAATACGATGCGATGCTGGTCCGTGAGAGCGGTTCAGGCCCACATGAAGCCTACTATCGCCTGGAAGATCGAACCGGTAACCGCGGGCCAAAGTCCGAGGTCCAGCGGCTTGAGGTGGTGCTGGATGAGTTGCCGGGAGCCTTGCCTGATCCTCGGGTGCCCAGGTTCGATGCTGATGGGCTGATCGACCTGGAAGACGCCCAGACAGGCGTCGAAGTTCATATTGACGCCATCACCGACGCACAGGCAGGCGATCAGGTTCAGGCCTACTGGCGTGGGCTGCCGCTTCGCTTGATAACCCTGTCAGACAATCAGCAATGGCCTTTGAGGGCCCCGGTCAGTTGGGCAATCCTCGCGGCAGGAGGCTTTGCTGCACCTTTTGTTGATCGGGTGCACTACACCTGGCGACGCGGCGGGGCTTTGCTCACTTCCGCGACCTTATGGGTAGACGTCGACCTGACGGTGGCCGGTCCGCCTCCCGGTCCGGATCCGGTCAACCCCTTGTTGCTACCGGCTGTAGTCAAGGGCATGACCGCCGACGATGTACTGACAGGCGCCGATGCCGGGCAGGACGCACGCGTCGAGATCCGTCTGTACGACAACCCGCAAGCCGGTCAGGTGCTGGAATTGTTCTGGGGGAGCCATCCGCAGGCGGTAGATCGCTACGAGGTGAAGGCTGAGGATGTCGGCGGGCAATTGATTGTGCTGAGCGTTCCTTGGACGATTATCCATGGGGTCGGCAATTCACCGGCACTCCCCATGCAGTACACCACCTTCAACGGGGTTAACCGGCAAAGGTCGCCCGTAACACCCGTGCGTGTCGAGGTGCGTGTCATCGAAGGCCTGGCGCCCGCCACTTTCCCAGACGCCGATCGAAACCAGTGGATCAATTGCAGCAACCAGCCGTGGCTGGGCGTGCGGGTAGAAATTCCCAAAGACTCGCAATTTCAGGTAGATGACAAAATTACCCTGCACTGGGAAGGCGACTACGGCCAGATAGGTAATAACCCTATTCCCGGGACCCAGGCAAGTTTCGAACATGTGCTGACGCGTGAGGATCTTGAGTCCGAGCAGGGTTACATCTTTACCGTGCTGCCCTACGACCCGTTGATCAAGTTGGCAGCACGGGAGGACGGGCGTGGCGGCGGGAATGTCCGTTACCGACTTGATAAGGCTGACGGAAGCGGTGCGGGCAACTCTGGATTAGCGCGCGCGCGACTCTCGGTCCTCGATCTGAGCACGGGTTTGTACTGTGATCCGGAAACTTGAACAGTGTCGTGCATGAGGTTTTGCTCCGCACGGTGAAGTGCTGAGCACCCGTACTTAGGGTGACGTTCTGCGTTGAACAATGTTTGGCTTTGTTACCACTTGGCTGTTGGACGGCAGGGTGGCGGCTGGGCCGACGGTGTGGTGCTGATGGTGTTCCAAATCTATTTATATTTCAGGAGATACCAAGATGACCAAGTTTGAAAAGACAACCGGCGTGCTGGTCGCAACAGCCAAGACGCGAGCGCCGCAGCCTAGACGTTTTCGGAATTTGTTCAATCCGCCTGTTCCCACTAACACAGAGCAAAATATTGAAGGGGGACAGATTAATTTGCTGCGTACACCGAAAATCCCCGAAGGGCTCAAGGTGGAAATTCCGGCTTTCACTACAGTCGGGCCACCCAGCACGATCGATACGGTGACCGTTTACATTAACGAGAGGCCCGTTCACAGTTTTGAGTTGCCGGTGCCCCATGTGGTCTCGTTTCCCATTCCCGTGACGCTACAGGACCCGGTGCTTGAGTCTCACGGTGAGAAAATCGTCTACTTTGATGTAGTCAACTCCATAAATCCCAATGATGGGGTTTCGCAAAATCTTACGGTAACAGTAGACAGGCTAGATCCGAATCTTGGCGCTTTTCCAGCGGCAATCATTCTTCCGGCGGATCTGCCGGAGGCCACGGTGACGCCTGAGTATCTGGAAGCGCACGACAATCAGTTAGTGTTGCAGATTCCAGACTACCTTGATCCGCAAGTGGGTGACTATTGGGCAATCCTCTTTGGCGATGAGCAGTCCCAACCCAATAAGGGCGGGCTGGTCAGTGAAAGGCCCATCAATGTAGTGCTGACAACAGAAGAGTTGCTCCTTGCTGGGCCGGGTACCAAGCAGGTGACCTATATACTGGAAGACCGGGCCGGCAATCCGAGCAAGCTGGCACACCGTCAGCAAGTATTCGTAATCCTCGAGCCAACGCCAATCGACCTGCTACCACCCAGGGTGGATGCAGCGCCCATTGATATTGTCGAGGCACGTGAAGGCGTGCTGATCGAGGTGGATGAATATACCAATGCCCTGGCGGGCGATGAAGTACGTGTGTACTGGAATGATATTTATGTGAATCGAGCCATCCTGCCACCAACGCCTAACTGGCCTTTGCCGTTTACTGCATCGTGGGCGACTATTTCCAACGGGGTCGAGGGGACCGCGCATACGGCCAAAGTGCGCTATGAAGTCATCCGCAGCAAAACCTACCTTTCTCCTGTCCTGGACGTGGAAGTTGACCTGGAGTTGATTGGGCCGCCTAACCCGGGCGAGCCCGACCCGGTCAATCCGGAGCTGGATGTTCCGCTCCTGACCTCGTCGACGGGTGAACTGAATCTTCTGCGCCCAGAGGATGCAGGCCAGCCTGCCGACGTCAGTTTTGCCCTTTATGATCCTGCGCAAACGGGGGAGGTTATTCGGCTTTACTATGGCCCGGAAAACCTGTTGGTGGCCACATACACAGTGCTGAGTACAGACAATCCCGGTGACTCGATCCCGTTGCAAATCAGCTGGGACGATATTGTCACGGTCGGCAATGGAACGGACATCCCGCTGTTCTATAAGATCTTTGCCAATGCGACCACTACCAACTTCCAGGCGTCGGGCAGTCAATTGGTGGATGTCAGTGCCATTCCATTGGCGGAGGTCAACGAGCCCGAGTTGAATTTGCTTGGTAACCAAGTGGGTATCAGTTGTTCCGATTCTCCATGGCGAGGTGTTAATGCCAGGATTCTTGATGCTCAAAATCTTCAAGTGGGCGACACCGTTACTTTGCACTGGCTGGGCCTGGAAGGTTTTACCGGTTCGGTGCCTGTCGAAGAAACGCGTTCATCTTTTCCACGGGATGTGCTCACTCAAAACGAAGTTGACACTGGGGTAAATCTCATGATTCCGTGGGCTCCCTGCATGGAGCCGCTGCGCAGCGGTTTTGTCGAGCTGTATTGGATTCAGGAACGTGGTGGCCAGGCAATTGGCCGTTCTCCAGTGAAGTCTTACTACTACTTTGGCGAACAGGGGACCGGGCTTTGCCCTGGAAGGCCATAAGCTGAGTGTTTGATAATGAATGAAGCCGAGCAATGCTCGGCTTCATTTTTTCTATATGGGCGCGACACTGCCTGTTGATTGCGCCTACTTCTTATGAGGAATATTCCTACATAAGATTCTGTCAGAAGTTTCTATTCTGCGCTCCGAACAAACGGGGCTTGAACTAGTTGGCTCTGTTTAATCCGGAACTGAATAGTATCAATGCTGCGGAGTAGATTTTCATGACCAAGCCAAGCATCTTCAAACCCTCGGCGCTTTCTTGCGCCTTGCAGGCAGCCTTTGTCGCCCCCTTGGTGATGGTATCGGCTCAGGCCCTGGCTATCACCAAGGTTGTCGAAAGCAACCAGACTTTTACGGCTACCTCGGGGACGCCGTCCTACAACTATCGCGTAATGGAAAATGCCACCCTGAATGTCCAGGGTTCCCGTACCGAGCACATTCAAGTGCGCAAGGGCCAGTTGAACATCGACGGTGGCACGGTCACTGCCGGGGGCTCAAACAATGCTGTTGCCCTGGTCAGTGGTACCGCCCGCATCGCCAACGCTCGTATCGACAGCGCTCAAGGCAGCGGCCTGACGATTGGCCGATTACTGGATGGTTCGGCAACCGGTTCTGAGGTCCAGGTCCAGAGCAGCGAAATCACCGGTGGCCGATTCGGTGCAACGCTCAGCGCCTATAGCAGCCTGTCGCTCAAGGACTCGAGCCTGAGCGGCGCTACGGCTGATGGTCTGCTGATGATCGGCGGCCAGGCGCAGGCGTACAACAGCGTGATAGAAGGCGCCGAGAGCGGCGTGCGCTTGTCCCATGAATACTATGGCTCTGAAGCCAACGACCAGGCCCCGACGTTGCTCCTGGACAATAGCAAAGTGATCGGGGGGACTGGAGCGGCCCTGGTGGTGGACTCTGCAACCACCGCCCGTATCGACGTACTCAATGGTTCGAGCCTGGAAGGCGCCAACGGCAACTTGCTTGAGCTCAAGAACGCCGGCTCGGCGGATATGCAGGTCAGCCGCAGCACCCTGGCCGGTAACATCCTGGTCGGTGAAGGCAGCACTGCAAATCTGGACTTGAGCAACGCCAGCCTGGAAGGTGATGTGATCGTCGCCGCGGGCGGCGCGGCGCAACTGAGCCTGAACGATCAATCGCTGTTCAAGGGGCGCCTGGAAAACGTCGATGCGCTGGCGCTCAATGGCGACAGCACCTGGGCGCTGATTGGCGACAGCCAGGTTGAGCAGTTGAGCCTGCAGGGCGGTCATGTGCAATTCGGCGAGCCAGGCCAGTTTTATCGCCTGGACCTGGGCGAGTTGTCTGGCAACGGTACCTTTCATATGTCGGCGGACTTCGCCACTGGCGAAGCTGACCTGCTCAATGTCAGCGGTCAGGCCGATGGTCAGCATACCCTCGCCATCAGTGCCAGTGGTCATGACCCGGCCGCCGTTGAGCGGATCACCGTGGTCACTACCGGTGGCGGCGATGCCGAGTTCAGCCTGTTGAACGGTCCTGTAGACCTGGGTGCGTTTTCCTACGGTCTGACCAAGGAAGGCAACGACTGGCACCTGGACACCGAGAAAAAGGTCATCAGCCCCGGTACCCGTTCGGTGCTGGCGCTGTTCAACACCGCCCCGACCATCTGGTACGGCGAGCTGTCGTCGCTGCGCACCCGCATGGGCGAGCTGCGCTACAACGAAGGTAAAAGCGGCGCCTGGGGCCGTGCCTATGGCAGCAAGTACAACGTTGCCGAGTCGTCTGGCACCGCCTACAAGCAGACCCAGCAAGGCTTCACCCTGGGTGCCGACGCGCAGTTGGGCGACAGCCAGTGGCTGGTCGGCGTACTGGCCGGTCATAGCAAGTCGGATCTGGACCTGAGCCGCGGTACCAGCGGTACGGTCGACAGCTACTACGCCGGTGCCTACACCACCTGGCTGGATCAGGACAGCGGTTACTACTTCGACGCCGTGGCCAAGGTCAACCGCTTCGACAACAAGTCCAAGGTAGCCATGAGCGACGGTAGCCAGGCCAAGGGCAACTACAAGACCAACGGTGTGGGTGCATCGGCTGAGTTTGGCCGTCACATCAAGCTCGATGACGGCTACTTCGTTGAACCCTTCGCCCAGGTGTCGGCGGTGAGCATCCAGGGCGCGTCCTATGACCTGGACAGCGGCCTGAAGGCAGAAGGCGACCGGACCACCTCGGTGCTGGGTAAGGCCGGTGCCACGGTGGGTCGCAACTTTGATCTGGGTGAGGGCCGCTTTGCCCAGCCATACCTGCGCGCTGCGGCGGTGCATGAGTTCGCCAAGAACAACCAGGTCAAGGTCAACGACAACGTGTTCAACAACGACCTGTCAGGCTCGCGTGCCGAGGTCGGTGCCGGTATCGCCGTGTCGCTGTCCGAGCGCCTGCAGCTGCATGCCGATATCGACTACAGCAACGGCGACAAGATCGAGAAGCCGTTCGGTGCCAACGTCGGCGTGCGCTTCACCTGGTAAGCGCGCAATGAAACAGAGGAAGCCCTGGCTTCCTCTTTTTTTGCTTCAGTCGCAGCGTTTGTCCCAATGCCTGAACAATGGCTCGGCCAGAAACAGCACGAACAGCAAGCGCATCACCTGCAGCGCCGTGACCAGTGGCACCGACAGTTGCAGGGTTTCGGCGGTCAGGCTCATTTCGGCGATGCCACCGGGCATCATGCCCAGGGTCAGCGAGCGCAGGTCGAGGTTGGTCATGACGCTGAGCACGCACGCGGCGAGGCCGGCGATCAGCATGGTCAAGGCCGTGGCAATCAAGGTGCGCCCGAGAAACGACGGCGCCCGGCGAAAGAACGCGCGGTTGAAGTGGCAGCCCAGGCCGCTGCCGATCAGCCATTGGCCGATCTGGCTGGCGCCATCGGGCAGGGCAACCTGCAGGTTGGCACTGACACTGGCCACCGCCGCCACCAGCAACGGCCCGAACAGCCAGGGATTGGGTTGCTTGAGGCGTTGCCAGCCCAGGGCCAGCAACACGCCCAGTGGGCAGATCAACAACAGCCAGCCCCAGTTGACGCTGCCGGTATGGGTCAGCGGCACGCCATTGCCGAGCAGGAACTTGAACAGCGCCGGCACGCACAGCACCACCGCCAGCACCCGCAGGCTTTGCGCCGCCGCCACCTGGCTGAGTACCGCGCCATTACGGGCACCGAGGTTGACCATCTCCCCGGAGCCACCGGGCATGCTGGAAAAGAACGCCGTGGCGCGGTCTTCCCCGGTGCGCCTGAGCAACCACACCCCGACCACACTGGAGACACTGGTGATCAGTGCCCCGCAGAAAATCAAACCGAAGTTGCTCGCCACCTGCTCGACCACCGCCGGGGTGAAGTGCAGGCCGATACCGATGCCGATGATCCACTGCCCGCATTTGCGCCCACCGGGGATCTCGCTCAATTGCCAGGGCGTCAGGCAACGCACCAGGATGATCGCCAGCAACGAGCCGACCATCCATGGCAGTGGCCAGCCGACCAGGCTGGCGAGGTAACCGCCAGCCAAGCCGACCAGGCCGGTGGCCCAGTACAGTTTCAGTCGCCCATCAGACATCGGCCAGGGCACGGCGCTGGAGGCTGCGCTTGCGCCAGATGCGCAGCAGCGGCAGGAGCATCATGGCGATGGTCAGGGCCCAGACGCTGATGCTGATCGGGCTCGACCAGAGGATATCCAGAGCGCCGTTGGAGATCGACAGCGCGCGGCGCAGGTTCTGCTCCATCAGCCCGCCGAGGATGAACCCGAGGAGGATCGGCGACAGCGGGAAGTCCAGCTTGCGCAGGATGTAGCCGAAGATGCCGATGCCGATCATCAGGAACAGGTCGAAGGTGGTGGCATGCACCGCGTACACACCGATCGCGGTGATGATCGCGATCACCGGCACCAGCGCCCAGTTCGGCACGGCAAGGATGCGGGTGAAGATGCGGATCATCGGGATGTTGAGGATCACCAGCATGATGTTGGCGATGAACAACGAGGCGATCAGGCCCCAGACGATGTCCGGTTGCTGGGCGAACAGCATCGGGCCCGGCGTGATGTTGTACAGGGTCAGGGCGCCGATCATCACCGCCGTGGTGCCCGAGCCGGGTACGCCAAGGGTCAGCATCGGCACCAGGGCGCCGCAGCAGGAAGCACCGATGGCGGTTTCCGGCGCCGCCAGGCCGCGCTTGTCACCTTTGCCGAAAGTGCCGCTGGCACCGGCGATGCGTTTCTCGGTCATGTAGGCCACGGCACTGGCCAGGGTCGCGCCGGCGCCGGGTAGCACGCCCATGATGAAACCGAGCAGGCCGCAGCGAATGTTCACCACGAACACTGACGCCGCTTCCTTGAAGTTGAACAGCATGCGCCCGGTGGCCTTGACTGCTTCGTGGCCATGATGGGTTTTTTCCAGCAGCAGGAGGATCTCGCTGATGGAGAACAGGCCGAGCACCAGCACCACGAACTGAATGCCGTCGGCCAGGTGCACGCTGTCGCCGGTAAAACGGTAGACGCCGCTGTTGGCATCGATGCCGACACTGGAGAGGAACAGGCCGATCAGTGCAGCAATGAACGTCTTCAGCGGCCGGTCACCGGCCATGCCGCCGAGACAGACAATGGCAAACACCATCAGCACGAAGTATTCCGCCGGGCCGAAGGCGATCGCCCATTTCGCCAATAGCGGCGCGAACAGCACCATGCCGCAGGTGGCGATGAAGGCGCCGATGAACGAGCTCCAGGCCGACAGCGACAGCGCCACCCCGGCCAGGCCCTGGCGGGCCATGGGGTAGCCGTCGAGGGTGGTCATGACCGTCGAGGCTTCACCGGGGATGTTGAGCAGGATCGAGCTGATCCGCCCGCCGTATTCGCAGCCCAGGTACACCGCCGCCAACAGGATCAGCGCCGACTCCGGCGGCAGGCCCAGGGCAAAGGCAATCGGGATCAACAGCGCTACGCCGTTGATCGGGCCCAGGCCCGGCAGCAGGCCGACTACGGTGCCGATCAGCGTGCCGGCAAGGGCGGTAACCAGGTTGTAAGGGCTCAGGGCGACGCCGAAGCCCTGGCCGAGATAGCCAAGCGTATCCATGTCAGTTCTCCAGAACGTCGAGCAGGCCGAGGGGCAGGGGCACATCCATCACGCGGTCGAACAGCCAGTACAGGGCGATGCTCATCAGGCCGATGATCACCACGCTGGGCAGCCAGCGCCCGCCATACAGGCGCGCCATCGGCACGCCGATGAGGATGCTGCTGACAATGAAGCCCAGCGGCTCGAAGGTGGCGGCGAAGACCAGTAGCAAGGCGACGCAGAGGCCGATCTTGTTCAGGGTTTCGCGGTCCAGTTGCGGTTCGTCGTCCTTGTGCACGATGGGCGTGGGGCGAAAGGCCAGGTACAGCAAGCCTGCGGCCATCAGGCCCAGCATCAGCAAGGGGTAGGCGCGAGGGCCGACCGGTTCGTAGGAAAAGGCTGCCTGGTAGGGCCAGGCCATTACGGCCAGGGCGGTGCACACCGCCAGCAAAAACAGGGCGAACAGGCGTTGCAGGATCATTGCGGAATCCTCTTTTCGCGGGGCAAGTGGGAGCGGGCTTGCCCCGCGATGCGTTCGAAAAGGGAGAGGCTTACTGAATCAAGCCAAATTCCTTGGCCAGGGCCTTGTAGTCAGCCACCTGCTTCTTCACGTAGGTGTCCAGCTCGGCACCGGTCATGGCGAAGGGGAACAGCTCGCGCTGGTCGCGCAGCTTGGCGAAGTCATCCGAGGCGAGCATTTTGTCGAACGAGGTCTTCCACCAGTCGTACTCTTCATCGGTGACCTTCGGCCCCAGATAGAAGCCGCGCACTACCGGCCAGACGATGTCGTAACCCTGTTCCTTGGCGGTCGGGATGTCCTTCATTTCCGGCTCGTCCAGGCGGTTCTCGGCGAATACCGCGAGCAGACGCATGTCACCGCTCTGGATGTGCGGCATGGAGTCGGAGATGTCGGTACTGCCGACCTGGATATGCCCGCCGAGCAGTGCCGTGGCGATTTCGCCGCCGCCTTCCAGGGCGACGTAGCGCAGGTCGCGCGGGTTGATCCCGGCGGCCTTGGCGATCAGCGCGGTTTGCATCCAGTCCTGGCTGCCAACGGTACCGCCGGAGCCGATCACCACCTTGCTCGGATCTTTCTTCAATGCCGCGACCAGATCGTCGAGGGTCTTGTAGGGCGAATCGTTTTTCACCGCAATGGCACCGTAGCTGGTACCCACCGCCGCCAGCCAGCGCACGGCATTCTCGTCGAAACGGCCGAACTTGCCCTGGGCCAGGTTCAGCAGCGAGCCGCTGGACCAGGCTACCAGGGTGCCAGCATCGGCCGGGCGCTGGGCGACCACGGCGTTGTAGGCCACCGCGCCGACACCGCCAGGCATGTAGGTGACGCGCATCGGCTTGCTGAGGATCTTCTCGTTGACCAGGGCGCTTTGCACCAGCTTGCAGGTCAGGTCGAAGCCACCGCCGGGCGAGGCCGGGGCGATGCATTCGGGGCGTTTCGGTTCCGCGGCCAGGACGTTACCGGCAAGCAGCAGGCAACCGGTGGCGAGGGCAATACGGCGCAGTGAAAAAGTCATCGTCTATCTCCGTGAGCATTATTGTTGTCAGGGATTACCACAGCGCAAGGCTGTAACTCACCAGCAGTCGCACTTCGTCGGCATCGCGGGCGAAGTTGGAACGGAAGGTGGCGTTGCGCAGGCGCACGGCGACGTTTTTCAGGGCGCCACTTTGCACCACATACTTGAACTCGGTGTTGCGTTCCCACTCTTTGCCCTCACCGCCATCGGCCAGGCTGACATTATCGCCGCTGATGTAGCGGGTCATGAAAGTCAGGCCGGGGATGCCAAGCTTGGCGAAGTCATAGTCGTAACGGGCTTGCCAGGAACGCTCGTCGGCGCCGGCGAAGTCGTTGATCTGCACGAAGTTGACCAGGTACGGGTCGGCGCCATCGACATAGGGGAAGGCGGTGTCGCCGGACAGGTGCTGGTAGCCGGCGCTGAGCTTGTGGCCATTGAGGCCGTAGCTGAGCATGCCGTTGAGCGCGGTGTTGTCGATGTTGCCGCCGCGGGCCTGGCCCTGGTCATCGCTCAAGGCCATGCGCAAATCAGCGCCGAACGTACCGGGGCCCCACGGCTGGCTGGCGATCATGCCGACGAAGTGCTGGCGGTAGACATCATCGAGCTGGGCCCAGTGGTAGCTGCCGGTGATCTTGTCGGTGAACTTGTAGTCCAGGCCGGCCATGTCGAAATGGTTGCCGGCAACAGTGCCTAGAAATCGACCGTTCTTGTTGTTCAGGGCAATGTCCTGGTTGTCGGTGCTGTCGCGGTCCTTGGCTTTTTCCAGGCGTCCGCCGGTGAAGGTCAAGTTCTTGATTTCGCCGGAAGTCAGCAAGCCGCCCTCGAAGGTCTGCGGCAGGATGCGGCCGTCGTTGGGTTGCAGGGTGGGCAGTTCCGGCATCAGGGTGCCGACTTTCAATTCGGTTTCCGAGATCTTCACTTTGCCGGTCAGGCCGAGCTTGGAGTACTCGTCGGCGGCGCGCCCGTCATCGTGGGTCGGAAGCAGGCCGCTGCCGGTGCGGTCGGGGCTGGAGTCGAGCTTGATTCCGAGCATCCCCAGGGCGTCGAGGCCAAAGCCTACGGTGCCGTCGGTGTAGCCTGACTCGAAATTGAGCATGAAGCCCTGGGCCCACTCGTCACGCTTGGATTGCTGGGCACTGGTGCCGTCGCGAAAGTCGCGGTTGAAGTACATGTTGCGGGTTTCGAAGGTGGCCTTGCTGTCTTCGAAGAAGGCGGCCTGGCTGAGCGGGGCGACGCCGGCAAGGGCGAGGGCGCTGGCAACTGCGGTCTGGCGGGAAGGCAAGCGACGGATAGGCGAATACGCCTGAGGCTGCGTGGACAGCATGGTCGAGTAACTCCGTTATTGTTCTTATTAGTTCGAGCCTGAAGGCTCGGTTGTACGGCAAGCAGAGTGAGCCGTGAGAGGATGCTAGGGGCTGAACCTTTCGCTAACCTTTCAGCAGCTTTTCATTGTTACCAAGGCTTCACAGGCGGGCTGTCGGCTGTACACTCCGCGCCATTGACCGCGACGCGACCGGAGAAAGAACGATGCGTGTGCTGCTCGTCGAAGACCATCTGCAGCTGGCTGAAAGCGTGGCCCAGGCCCTGAAAAGTACCGGCCTGACCGTGGATGTGCTGCACGATGGCGTGGCCGCCGACCTGGCCCTGGCCAGTGAGGAATATGCCGTGGCGGTGCTCGATGTCGGCCTGCCGCGCATGGACGGCTTCGAAGTACTGGCGCGCCTGCGCGCCCGTGGCAAAACCGTGCCGGTGCTGATGCTGACCGCGCGCAGCGACGTCAAGGACCGGGTCCATGGCCTGAATCTGGGCGCCGACGATTACCTGGCCAAACCCTTTGAGCTGACCGAGCTGGAAGCGCGGGTCAAGGCCCTGCTGCGCCGCAGCGTCCTCGGTGGCGAACGCCAACAGCGCTGCGGGCCGCTGGTCTATGACCTCGATACCCGGCGCTTCAGCCTCGGCGAAGAACTGCTGACCCTGACCTCCCGCGAACAGGCCGTGCTCGAAGCCCTGATCGCCCGGCCCGGGCGGGTGATGAGCAAGGAGCAACTGGCCGCCCAGGTGTTCGGCCTGGACGAGGAAGCCAGCGCCGACGCCATCGAAATCTACGTGCACCGCCTGCGCAAGAAGCTCGACGGCCATGCCGTGGCCATCGTCACCTTCAGGGGGCTCGGCTACCTGCTCGAGCATAAAGATGCGTGACAGCGGCAGCCTGCGTGGGCGACTGCTGTGGAACCTGGCGATCCTGCTGGTAGTGCTGATGCTGGCCAGCGGCCTGAGCGCCTACTGGAACGGCCGTGAAGCCGCCGACACCGCCTACGACCGTACCTTGCTGGCCTCGGCGCGGACCATTGCCGCCGGCCTGTCGCAGCGTGACGGTACCCTCAGCGCCGATGTGCCTTATGTGGCTCTGGACACCTTTGCCTACGACAGCGCCGGACGTATCTACTACCAGGTCAACGACATTCACCAGCGCTTGATCTCCGGCTACGAAAACCTGCCAGCACCGCCACCCAATACCCCGCGCACTGACGATTACCCGGCCCTCGCACGCTTCTACAACGCCCGCTACCTTGGCCAGGACGTGCGCGTGGTCAGCCTGCTCAAGGCGGTCAGCGAGCCGAACATGAACGGCATGGCCGAAATCCGCGTGGCCGAGACCGAAGAAGCCCGGGTGCGCATGGCCCGCAGCCTGATGGCCGATACCTTGCTGCGCTTGGGCATGCTCGCCCTTGGCGCCCTGATGCTGGTGTGGTTTGCCGTCAGCGCCGCCCTGCGCCCGCTGGAGCGCTTGCGCAGTGCCGTCGAAGAACGTCAGCCGGATGACCTGCGGGCCTTGCCGGTGGTGCAGGTGCAGCGTGAGCTGAGCCCATTGGTACGCGCCCTGAATCACTTTACCGAACGCCTGCGCGGCCAGTTCGAGCGGCAGGCGCAGTTCATTGCCGAGGCCGCCCATGAACTGCGCACGCCCCTGGCGGCGCTCAAGGCGCGGGTCGAACTGGGGCTGCGCTCGAACGAGCCGCAGGTCTGGCGTGAAACCCTGGAGTCCGCCGCGCAAGGCACCGATCGCCTGACCCACCTGGCCAACCAGCTACTCTCGCTGGCGCGGGTCGAGAACGGCGCGCGGGCGATTGCCGAAGGTGGCGCGCAATTGCTCGACTTGAGCCAGTTGGCCCGTGAACTGGGCATGGCCATGGCGCCGCTGGCCCATGCTCGTGGCGTGGCCCTGGCGCTGGAGGCCGAGGTGCCGGTGTGGGTGCGCGGTGAGCCAACCCTGCTCAACGAACTGCTCAGCAACCTGGTGGACAACGCCCTGGCCCATACGCCCAAGGGCGGCAATGTGATCCTGCGGGTCAGCGAGCCGGGCGTTCTCGAAGTCGAGGACGATGGCCCCGGCATTCCTGAAAACGAGCGGGAAAAGGTCTTCGAGCGCTTCTACCGGCGCAGTGCGCAAGGCACGGGCCTGGGCCTGGCGATTGTCGGCGAGATCTGCCGGGCGCACCTGGCGCAGATCAGCCTGCATGATGGCGAGCGCGGCGGTTTGAAAGTGCGGGTCAGCTTCAGCACCGACTAGCGGAACATCGCCTTGGCATTGAGCAGGTCGCTGGCCTGCAGCTCGGTGCCGGTGGGCAGGCCGAGGTGGCGGTAGGCGGGCAGGGCGGCCAGCGGCCGTTCCTTGCTGTTGCTGCTGAGCACCTGGGCGATCTGCACGATATCGACGTAGTCGACCTTGTCGGTGCCACGGTCCAGGTCCTGGATCAGTCCGGGCAGGTGCACCAGTTGCTCGGGAAACTCCCAGACACTGAGGATCTTGTCGCCCAGTGCCGGGTGAATCTGCTCGATCACATAGTTCAGGCTGACCGGGTCGGAAAGCAGCTCGTTGTGCTCTTCGGCATACAGCAGGATCGGCAGCACGCCAATCTGGTGGACCAGCCCGGCCAATGCCGCCTGGTCCGGCTTGAGCTGAGTGAAGCGCAAGCACAGTTCATAACTGATGCCGGCCACATCCAGGCTTTTCGCCCAGATTTCGCGCATTTTCTGTTCAACGACATCGGAGCGGGCGTGGAAGATCTGCTCGATCACCAGGCCGATCGCCAGGTTGCAGCTGTAGTTGATGCCCAGGCGGGTGATGGCCGTGTGCAGGTCAGTGACCTCGGTGGCGGCGCGCAGCAGCGGGCTGTTGACCACCTTGATCAGGCGCGCTGACAGCGCCGCATCGCGGCCGATCACCTTGCTCAGGGTGCTGACGCTGATCTCGCTGTCTTCGGCGGCTTCGCGAATGCTCAAGGCCACTTCCGGCAGGGTCGGCAGCACCAGGTCATCGTTGTCGATGGCGCTCAGCAGGTGGGCCTGGATCATCTCGGCCATCTTGTTCATGGTGATTCTCTACCGCAATTCAGGAGTGCCCCGCCCGGGAGGGCGGGAGCAGGCTCAGCGCTGGATTTCGCGATCGCGATCCAGTTCGTAAGGAAGCGTCAGCAGCGCCAGGCGCGGGCCTTCGGGGCTTCCCAGGTGCAGGTTGTTGTCTTCCACGGCATCGGCGGTCAGTACGGCCAGCAGTTCGCAGCCCTGTTCGCTGCGGGCGGCCAGCACCACTTCACCGACGGAGGAGTTATGGGTTGGCGAGAACACTTCGGTACCGGGCTCCGGCAGGCTGCCTTCGGCCAGCGCCACGCGGTACTGGCGGCGCTTGAGCTTGCCCAGGTACTGCATGCGCGCGACGATTTCCTGGCCGGTGTAGCAGCCTTTCTTGAAGCTCACGCCACCCACGGCCTGCAGGTTGATCATCTGCGGGATGAACAGCTCGCGGGTTTGCAGCATGACCTGGCCGATACCGGCGCGGATCTGGCCGAGCAGCCAGTCGTTGAGATCAGCACTGGCCAGGTGTGCAGCCAGTTGGGCTTGCACGGCTTCGGCCTGTTCGACAGGTACCCACAACTCGACACGAGCGGTCGAGACCTCGATGGCAATCAGGCCGTTGTGACGGGTTACGGCGTCGGTCTGCGCCGGCACTTCCAGGCCCAGGGCCTGCAGGGCGGCTGCACCGTTGTGCAGGCCGAAACGCACCCAGGCGGCGCTGTCGTCGGTCAGCTTGGCCTTGGAGAACACCGCATATTTCTTCAGGTCCGCCAGTTGCGGTTCGAGCAGTTCGCGGGTCATCGCCAGCAAGTAGCCATCGCCCTCGGGGAGGATGCGAAAGCTCGACTGCATGCGGCCCTTGACCATGCAGCGGGCGCCGAGGCTGGCGGTATGGTCGTTGAGGTAACTGATGTTGCAGGTCAACTGGCCTTGCAGGAACTTGCCGGCGTCCGAACCGCGGACGGCGAGAACGCCTTCATGGGAAAGGGTGCAGAAAAAAGCGGAATCGGCCATGGTTTATCGCAAGGTGATAGGTCTGGGGGCCATGATAGAGCGCTGTTGGCAAAATAGGTAGTTGAGCGCGGCCCTCCGTCATTATTTGCTCACATGTCCGGACCAACGTCGCGTGTCCCTCGGCTGCTGGCTCTGTATACTGGCGGCCTATTTTTGGAGGGCTTCATGGTCGAACAAATTGAACTCAACAAGCTCTTTTGGCACAGCCGCCGCGGCATGCTCGAGCTGGACGTGTTGCTGGTTCCTTTCAGCCAGGACGTTTTTCCAACCCTGAGCCCGGAAGATCGACAGCTGTACTGGCGTTTGCTCGGCTGCGAAGACCAGGACATGTTCGGCTGGTTCATGGAACGCAACGAGTCCGAAGACCCGGAACTGCAACGCATGGTTCGCATCATCCTGGACCGTGTCCAGCCCAAGTGACCGCTTCGAATGTCGCTGGCAGGGCTCAAGGGCCCTGCTGGCGGCGTACCTCGTCAGCCTGCTGCTGGCCTTGTTGGCACTGAGCCTGCTACAGGTTCCCTTGTGGTTACGCCTGGCGGCCATCGCCTTGTGCCTGCTGCACGGCGCCTGGATCATCCCCCGGCGCATTTTGCTGACCGATCCCAACGCCATTACCGCACTGCGCCGCGATGCCCACGGCTGGCAGTTGTTCAGCCGCGCCCAGGGCTGGCAGGCGGTGCAGCTCAAGCCCGACAGCCTGGCCTTGCCCGGATGGGTGGTACTGCGCTTTCGCAGGGCCGGGCGGCGTTTCAGTGAGGGTCAGTGCATAGCGTTCGACGCGCTGGAGCCGGTGCAGCACCGGCGCCTGCGCTTGCGTCTGAAGTTCAGTCGGCGTAGGTGGGCGGCTGCAGGATAGTGTCGCGGGCCTCGCTGAGCATGCCCGGGTAATCCAGGGTGTAGTGCAGGCCGCGGCTTTCCTTGCGTTGCATGGCCGAGCGGATCATCAATTCGGCAACCTGGGCCAGATTGCGCAATTCGATCAGGTCGCGGCTGACCTTGTAGTTGCTGTAGAACTCGTCGATTTCGTCGAGCAGCAGGCGTACCCGATGCTCGGCACGCTGCAGGCGCTTGTTGGTGCGCACGATCCCCACGTAGTCCCACATGAAGCGCCGCAGTTCGTCCCAGTTGTGCGCGATGATCACGTCTTCGTCCGAATCGGTGACCTGGCTGGCATCCCAGCATGGCAGCGCCTGGGGCATTTCGACCTGATCCAGGCGGGCGACGATGTCGTTGGCGGCCGAACGCCCGTAAACGAAGCATTCGAGCAGCGAATTGCTGGCCATGCGATTGGCGCCGTGCAGGCCGGTGAAGCTGGTTTCGCCGATGGCGTAGAGGCCGGGTACGTCGGTATGGCCGTGATCGTCCACCATCACGCCGCCGCAGGTGTAGTGGGCAGCGGGTACTACCGGGATCGGTTGGCGGGTGATGTCGATGCCGAAGGTCAGGCAGCGTTCATACACGGTGGGGAAGTGGCTCTTGATGAAGTCGGCCGGCT
>RCUI01000331.1_pt1 | contig 17614 bp, 15 predicted proteins | sample 2166121 | NCBI WGS metagenome assembly RCUI01 (sample SAMN09932700, study PRJNA488358) | compost metagenome | feature: garden; material: soil; isolation source: compost soil in succinic acid-enriched culture | place: Germany: Experimental Botanical Garden Goettingen | collected 2016-01-27
TCGCGGTGACCAGTCTGACCCTGGTCGGTTGTGCCCACAGCCCGCAACAGCTCAGTCCGCAACCTAAGCTGACCGCCCAGCTCGCCCCGGTCGGCCACGGCCAGCCGGTAGTGGTCAAGGTTGTTGATGGCCGTGGTACCCAAACCCTGGGCACCCGCGGTGGCCTGTACCCTGAAACCAGCGCCATCACCGTGACCGGCAATGACATCCTGCCCAAGCTGCAGGCCCAGGCCGAAGCCGCTGTACGCCTGCTCGGCTTCACCCCGACGCCCAATGCCTACAACGCACCGCAGTTGACCGTGACCCTGGCCGAGCTCAAGTACCAGTCGCCCAAGGAGGGCATGTACGTGACCGAAGCCACCATTGGCGCCACTTTCAAGGCTGACGTCTCCAATGCCAACCGTCGCTACAGCGGCCGCTACGGCGCCTCCCTGGACCAGCGCTTCGGCATGGCGCCGAACCAGGAAACCAATACCAAGCTGGTCAGCGACGTACTCAGCGACGCCCTGACTCGCCTGTTCAAGGACCAGGCCATCGGCCAGATCCTGGGCGAGTAAACCCGACGCATAAAAAAGCCCGATGGCTGCACCGCAGGCATCGGGCTTTTTTTGTGCGCGCAGGTTCAGGCCGCCTCGACGTAGAAGTCCAGCACACTGATGCCAGTCTGGCCGTCGACCTCGGGCAGGTCGTCGTGGGCGTGGCCACCCAAGGCGCAATACACCAACCATTGGCGGTCCTGGACGTTGAAGGCCAAACCGTCGATCAACGCTTGCTGTTCTTCACTTGGGGCGATCAGGTAGAGGCGGTCCTGGTTTTCGGCGTGCAACATCACAAGCTCCATTTGGTCACGAGGGTCGGTATGTTCGCGCGTGTGGATGACGATCGTATGACGCAGCTTGTCGTTGGTCGAAAAGCACAGGACTTGTACGCAGGCTTGGTTAGAATGCCCGCCGACGTATGACTTCGAGGTTGTGTAATGTCGTTGCAAATGCTCTGGGCGCTGATTGCCGCCCATCCGGCCAAGCTGATCAACGTGCTGGCGCTGCTGATTACCTGCCCTGGCGGCCTGCTGCTGCACAGTGCCCGGCGTCGCGAGGCCCAGGCCCTTGCGGGCGCTGTGAGCGATGAGGCGGTGGTCGATGGCATGACCCTGCGTATCAACCGCTTCTACTACATTCTGGGCTTTGCCTTCCTGGCGCTGGCCCTGCTGCTGTCCTGGTTCAGTACCTGGGTATGAAACTTCGCGGGGCAAGTCGAGACCTCGCCCCGCGATCGCGCTACAGCCCCAAGCCCGCCTTGACCCGATACTGATTGCGCACCGGCATCGCATACTGCAACACCAGGTACGGCCGGTGCTCGGCCGGGCAGGCGTCCAGGCGGCGCTGCCATTCGGCCTGGGCACGGGCCAGCTCATCGGCCGGGAACAGCTTGTCGGCCTTGGGCACCTCCAGTGCCGGATCGGCATCGGCCCACTGTGCATACGCCAGGTAGTGCACCGGGAACAGCCGGTAGCCACCCAGGATCTGCCGATCGATCTCTACCGCCAATTGCTTGGTGTCCTCGAAGAACGCGGTCACTGGCGGGGCGAAGTTGATGTGTACCCGGCCTTTGTAGCCGGTAATGCCCTGGGCAATGCTCAGGTCATCCTCACCCGGTGCCTTGCTGTAGGTGCCGGTGGTGGCGCGAATGAACAGCTCCCGGGCCTTGGCCTGGTCACACGGGTCGTATTCGTAGCTGATCGACACCGGGCTCAGGTTCAGTGACTGGATCACTGTGCCGAACGGCTCGTCCTTGCGGCTCATGTGGAACATTTTGAGGATCGCCGAATCAGTGCGATCGTCGCCGTCCTTGGCCCGCCCTTCAGCCTGGGCGATCCAGATCGATTGGCCGTCGTTGCGGATCGAATGATTGATATACGCCGACAACAGCTGGTAGGCAGCGAGCTTTTCCCGGCGGCCGGTAATGGAGCGGTGAACGATAAAGCTCTTGTTCAGACGCATCATGTCGCTGACGAACGGCTTCTGCAGCAGGTTGTCGCCGATGGCGATCCGTGGCGTGGGCAGGCCGGCGTGATATACCGCATAGTTGACGAACGCCGGGTCCATGACGATGTCGCGATGGTTGGCCAGGAACAGGTAAGCGGTGCCGGACTTGAGCAGTTCGACGCCGGTGTAGGTCACCCCGTCGGTGGCGCGCTCAATGGTGTGGTCGACGTAGTACTCGACCTTGTCCTGCAGGGTCGAGACGCAGCTGACGCCGGCGAACTCTTTGCGCAGGCGCCGGGCGATCAGCGGCTTGAGCAGCCAGCCCAAGGCACCGGCCATGCGCGGGAAGCGGAAGTGGGTGAGGATATCGAGGAATGCCGGGTCGCTGAGCAGGCGTGCCAGAACGGCAGGGACCTCAGCGTCGTCGTACGGTCGGATGGCATCGAATTCGCCCATCATGCTCTCTTGTTGGAAACGGCTAGGGTAATAGGTAGGGCCGGGGTTCGAAAAACGGCTCGAACACGCGCAGGTCCTGTAAATAGACCGGCAATTATACGCACAAGTCACTGTGGAGGCCGCGATGCTCGAAGCTGCGTTCTACGATTGTCCTTATTGCGGTGAAGAAGTCGAGACGACAGTGGACCTGTCCGGTGGTGACCAGGAGTACATCGAGGACTGCCAGGTGTGCTGCAAGCCCATCCGCTTTGTATTACAGGTGCATGGTGACGAATGGATGCTTGATGTCTACGGTGAGAATGACTGATGCAACGAATCTATGAGCCGGAAAGCCTGCTGGAAGCGCAAATGCTGATGGGGATGCTAGACAGTGAGGGGGTCACGGTTCACCTGGTGGGGCGCGACCTGATCGGCGCCATGGGGGACCTGCCGATGCAGGGGTTGTTGGGGCTGGCAGTGGCGGATGACCAGGCCGATTACGCACGCCAGTTGATCGCCGCGTACAATGCTGCCCAGCCACTGGTTGGCGACGAGCCGGAGAGTGTTCCCGGAACCCTGATTTGCTAGGTCTCTATCCCTCATGTGTGGACGTTATGCGCTGTTTCGCTGGTCTCCTGCCTTTGCTGCATTGCCGGGGTTCCCGACCGACCAGCAGGCGCAATGGAACATTTCCCCGGGTAACTCGGTACTGATCCAGCGCCAGCTCGACGGCCAGCCGGCGCTTGCACGAGCGCGCTGGGGATTGACCCCGGCCTGGCTCACTGACCTTTCGCGCACGCCCGCCCATGCTCGGGCCGAGACCCTGGCCGAGCAGCCGATGTTTCGCGAGGCTTTTCGGGTGCGCCGTTGCCTGATGCCGGCCAATGGTTTCTACGAGTGGCGCGGTACCCAGCGCAAGCGACCGTACTGGTTGACACCGGGAGAGGGCTCTTCGCTGTTCTTTGCGGCGATCTGGGAGGCGTACCCGGTGCAGGACCAGGTCTGGTTGAGCACGGCGGTGGTGACCCAGGCTGCAGTGAATCAGCGTCGCCCGCTGATCCTCGATGCTGCAGGGCAAGCGATGTGGCTGGATCCCGAGACACCCTCGGCGCGGCTGTTTGAATTGCTGGCCAGCACCCAGGCCCCCTTGCGTGAGCGGGTGCTGGCCAATTTTGTGAATGATCCGAAGCTCAATGGGCCGGAGTGTTTGACTCCGGCTTGACGGCGCTTTCGCGGGGCAAGCCCGCTCCCGCGGCGGCGATGAATTCAAACCCTGAACTGATTGATCAAGCGTCGCTGTTGCTCGGCCAGCTTGGTCAATTCGGCACTGGCGGTACTCGACTCATCCGCGCCACCGGCCACTTCATTGGCCACCTGTCCGATATTGATCACATTGCGGTTGATGTCCTCGGCCACCGCGCTCTGCTCTTCTGCCGCACTGGCGATCTGGGTGTTCATGTCGTTGATCACCGACACCGCCTGGGTGATGCTTTCCAGCGCCTGGGCAGCGCGTGCGGCCTGTTGCACGCTGTCGTCGGTCTTGCCCTGGCTGTCTTCCATCACCCGTACCACATCGCGAGTACCTTGCTGCAGTTGCTGGATCATCTGCTGGATTTCTTCGGTGGCCTGCTGGGTTTTCTGCGCCAGGTTGCGCACCTCGTCGGCCACCACCGCAAAGCCACGGCCTTGTTCACCGGCACGCGCTGCCTCGATGGCCGCGTTCAGGGCCAGCAGGTTGGTCTGCTCGGCAATGGCGCGGATGGCGGTGAGGATGGCGTTGATGTTCTCGCTGTCGCGGGCCAGGGTCTGCACCACGCCCACCGCCCGGCCGATTTCCTCGGCCAGGGCGCTGATCGAGTGGGACGTGTCGCGCACAATCTGCAGGCCCTGGTGGGCGGCCTGGTCGGCGTTGCTGGCGGCCTGGGCGGCATGAGTGGCGTTACGTGCCACATCCTGGGCGGTGGCGGTCATTTCGTGTACGGCGGTGGCCACCAGGTCGATCTCGGCCATTTGCTTGTGTACGCCCTGGTTGGTGCGGATGGCGATGTCGGCGGTGTGCTCCGAGGAGTCGCTGACCTTCTGCACCGAGGCCACCACCTGGCTGATCATCGCCTGCAGCTTGCTCAGGAAGGTATTGAAGCCTTTGGCGATCGAGCCCAGTTCATCGGCGCGGTCGCTGCTCAGGCGCCGGGTCAGGTCGCCTTCGCCCTGGGCGATGTCATCGAGCATGGCGACCATCTGGCGCAGTGGGCGGGCGATGCCGTGGGCCAGCAGCCAGATCACCAGCAGGCCCAGGGCCGCAATACCCAGGCCCACCACGGTCATGCCGGTGAGGTCGGTGCGGCGTTGGGCGCTGAGTTCATCCTGCAGTTTATTGATGTCGGCCATTACCGCACTCAGCGGCAACTCCAGCAGCAGAGTCCAGCGAGCGTCGGTGTTGCCGATCTTGAAGGGCAGGTACAGCTCGATGCGATTGGCGCCCTGATTGACCTGGTAGCGCAGGGTTTCACCGCTGAGCTGGCTCAGTGTGGCAGCGGCGCCCGCGTCGAGGGCCTCGCTGGCTTTTGCACCGAACTTGCCCGGGTCTTTGGTGAACGCCACCAGGCGGCCGTTGCCAGACACCAGTGCCAGCTCGCCGGCACCGTCATACAGTTGCTGATCCGCCGTATTGAGCAGTTCCTGGATGAAGTTCACCGACAGGTCGGCACCGGCGATGCCCTGGAACTTGCCATCGATCATGATGGGCTCGACGAATGACGCGAGCATCACCACCTTGTTGCCGACCTCGTAAGGCGCCGGGTCGATCACGCAGGCCTTCTTCGACTCCCGCGGGCACAGGTAGTACTCACTGGCGCGCACACCCGTGGCCAGGATGGTCTGGTCGTTGACGTCGGCCAGCTTGTCCAGGCCCAGGCTGCCGTCATCATTGCGGAACCACCAGGGCAGGAAGCGGCCGGTGACGCTGTCGATGCCGGTGATGGAGGTGCCGACGAAACGGTTGTCGTCGTTGTCCAGGGCGCCGGCTTCCCAGCCCAGATAGGTGCCCAGGATCAGCGGATTGGTCACGGCGGTCTGCTTGAGCAGCGCGATCAGTTGCGGGCGTTCGATGACCAGTTGGGGATTGCCGCTGGCATCCTTCATGCCCAGCATGGCGTTAGTGGTGGCCAGGCCGCGAGCGATCAGCAGGGGCGCTTCCAGGCCGCGCTGGATTTCACTCACCTGGGTGCGGGCCAGGGCGGTCAGGCGCTGCTCGATCACCGCCTCGAACTGCTGCTGGGTGCGGGTTTGCACCAGCTCTTGGGTACGCTGGCCGGAATACACGGCGTAGAGCACCAGGGCGGCGACAATGCTCAAGACAATGGCACCGGCGAGGGCGGCGACGGAAAACTGGATCGACCTGAACTTCATGAAAGGCTCCACGCGCAAGAAAATTCGTCTGCCTTGCGTTATCGGCCCGTGCAGGTCAAAGCATGAGTGCCGTCTGGAGAATTCTTCGTCGGGGGTGTAGCGGGCTCAATCGAGTCGGCCTAGGATACGCGGCATGTTCGAATGGAGTGTTTTCATGCGTAAGTCATTAGTTATTGGCGCCTTGAGTGCCAGCGTACTGCTTTCCGGATGCCAGGCAGTGAACACCACCAGCGGCGGCGCCGTGGGTGTCGAGCGTAAGCAATACATGTTCAGCATGCTGTCGACCGACGAGGTCAATCAGATGTATGCACAGTCTTACCAGCAGACCTTGAGCGAGGCCTCCAACCAGGGCGCCGTCGACAAGACCAGCGCCACGGCCAAGCGTGTGCAGGTGATCGCCGACCGCCTGATTGCCCAGGCGCCCAAGTTCCGCCCGGATGCGGCGCAATGGAACTGGGAGGTCAATCTGATCAAGAGCGACGAGCTCAACGCCAACTGCGGGCCGGGCGGCAAGATCTTTTTCTACACCGGCCTGATCGACAAGCTCAAGCTGACCGATGACGAGATCGCCGCGGTCATGGGCCATGAAATCGCCCACGCCTTGCGTGAACATGGCCGTGAAGCCATGTCCAAGGCCTACGGCATCCAGATGGCGCGCTCCGGCGCCGGGGCCTTGCTGGGCCTGGGCCAGGACAGCCTGGCGCTTGCCGACACCGTGGTGCAGTACAGCATGACCCTGCCCAACAGTCGCGCCAACGAGAACGAAGCCGACCTGATCGGCCTGGAACTGGCGGCCCGTGCTGGCTACAACCCGAATGCTGCCATCACCCTGTGGGACAAGATGGCCGCCGCTTCCGGTGGCTCGCAGCCTGAGTTCATGAGCACTCACCCGGCCTCTGACAGCCGCCAGACTTCGCTGCGGGCGGCGATTCCTAAAGTGATGCCGTTGTATGAGCAGGCAAAGAAGTAACTGAAAGCATCGCGGGGCAACCCCGCTCCCAAAAAACAGTGGGAGCGGGGTTGTCCCGCGATCAATTACCCAAACCAGCCACTGACCTGCATCGCCGAATACACCGCCACGCCCGCCAGTACGAAGAAGGCGGCCGACGCCAGGCGACGGATCAGGGTCAGCGGCAGTTTCTCGGCGGCGAAGTTGCCCGCCAATACCACCGGTACGTTGGCAATCAGCATGCCCAGGGTGGTTCCGATAATGACCATGATCAGGTGCGGATACTGGGCTGCCAGCATGACCGTGGCTACCTGGGTCTTGTCACCGATTTCAGCGATGAAGAACGCAATCAGGGTTGTCAGGAACGGACCGAAGCGACGGGCCGTGCTGGCTTCGTCATCGTCCATTTTGTCGGGAATCAATGTCCACAGCGCAGTGGCAGCAAAGCTGGCAGCAAGGATCCAGTGCAGGGTGGCGGCGGAGAAGAAGGTGCTGACCCAGGCGCCAACGGCACCCGCTGCGGCATGGTTGGCCAGGGTGGCGGCGATGATACCGGCGATGATCGGCCAGGGCTTGCGAAAGCGGGCGGCGAGGATGAGCGCGAGCAATTGGGTCTTGTCGCCAATTTCGGCGAGGGCCACGATCGCGGTGGGGACGAGCAATGATTCCAGCATCAGGATTCCTACGGGGGCGGGTCGACACGGCTATGACACGTACAGCCTTCCCGCCCCGGGTAAGGTGTGCGTGTCATAGGTCTTGTCAAACCCTGGGTCCGTCTGTGCGGACCGTGGGTCGCACGCGCCATGGTCTGTGGACCAAGTATGTTGACGCGTACCGGGCGAGCTGGGTGCTCGCGGGAGACTACTCCCCTAGGACGGAGCGGATTCTGCCTAGGCAAATCCGTTTCGGCAAGCGCTGTTTTTATCCCCGTGTTGCCTGGTAGATCTTGAAGCCTTGCCCTTCGGCACGTACCTGGCAGTTGCCAAGCGCGCCTTCGATCAGCGGCTGGTAGCGCAGGAAGCTATTGGCAACAAGGCGAAGTTCGCCACCTTTTTGCAGATGATCGGCTGATTTTTTCAGCAGGGTTTCCGATGCCTGGTAATTGGTATGAACACCGGTATGGAACGGTGGATTGCTCAGGATCACATCCAGGCCACAGGGGGCTGCGTCGATGCCATCACCGCAGATCACCTCGGCGTCCAGGCCATTGGCCGCCAGGGTCAGGCGACTGCTGGCCACGGCAAAGGCGTCGACATCCAGCATCGTCACCTGGCTTTGCGGGTAGCGGCGCTTGAGGGTAGCGCCGAGCACACCTGCGCCACAGCCGAAATCGAGCACCTTGCCGACCGGCAGGTGGTCCAGGTGCTCCAGCAGCAGCGCGGTGCCCCGGTCCAGGCGGCCGTGGCTGAACACTCCCGGCAGGGTGACGATCTGCAACGCACCATCGACCAGCGGCAACTGGAAGTACTCAGCCAGGCTTTCCAGTGGCCTGGCCTCAGGGGCGTGTTCGACCGTGACCTGCCACAGTTGGCAATGACGGGCGCTGTCGAGCTTGCGCGGCTTGCCGAAGGCGTGCAGTTGCTTGGCTGCGCCTTCGATCCCCCCGCGTTTTTCGCCGACCAGGTACAGTTCGCGCCCGGCCAGGCGCGAGGCGAGGGCATTGAGCAGGTAGTTGGCCAGGTCGCGGGACTTGGGCAGAAACAGCACGGCGGCGTCGAAGCCATGGGCCGGTGCTTCTACGCCAAAGTGGCTACGACCGCCGAAGCGGGCATCGAGCGCAGCCTGATCCCCGGCATGCCAGCACCAGCCACCGGCGGCCGGCAGCTTGCCGAGCAGATCGTCGGCGGGCAGGCCAGCCAGCAGCAGCGAGCCCTGGAAAAGTTCGGCCTGACGAAGCAACACTTCACTGCGCGGGTCCATGGACGGCGGCTCCTGAAAAAGTGGCGCAGTTTACCAGAGCTGGCGCTGGCTTAGCCGACCTGTCGGCGCGGGTTGCCGGCAAAAAAGGCCTCGGCGTTCTCGCTCAGTTGCTCGACGATGCGCTGGCGCGACTCCACCGCGCCCCAGGCGCTGTGCGGCGTGACGATCAGGCGGGGGATGTCATGCGCCAACAGCGGGTTGCCATCGACCGGTGGCTCGACCGTCAGCACATCGGTGGCCGCGCCGCCGAGGTGCCCGGCGCGCAACGTGTCGGCCAGTGCCTGTTCGTCGATCAGGCCGCCGCGCGCCGTGTTGATGACAAAGGCGCCCGGCTTGAGCAACGCCAGTTCGCGGGCGCCGATGAGGTTGCGGGTGTGTTCATTGAGAGGGCAGTGCAGGGTCAGGGCATCGATTTGTGGCAGCAGCTCATCCAGCGCCAGGCGGTCTTCCCGTGGCGGGCGCCCTGGCAGTTGGCCGAGCAGCACACGCATGCCGAAGGCCTCGGCCAGGCGCGCTACTGCGCCACCCAGTTCGCCATGACCGAGCAGGCCGAGGGTCTTGCCTTCCAGTTCGACGATAGGGAAGTCCAGCAGGCAGAACTGCTTGGCCTGGCCCCATTGACCTGCCGCCACGGCTTTTTGATAGTCCGGCAGGCGCGTGGCCAGGGCCAGCAGCAGGGCCAGGGTGTGCTGGGCGACCGACGGGGTGCCATAGCCCTGACAATTGCTGACCATGACGCCCTGGGCGCGGGCGGCCTGCAGGTCGACATTGTTGGTACCGGTGGCGGCTACCAGAATCAGCTTGAGATCAGGGCAGGCGGCCAGGGTGGCGGCATTGATCATCACCTTGTTGCTGATGGCCACGGTTGCACCTTGCAAGCGCTCGGCAACGTGATCGGGCGGGGTGGCCGGGAACAGCTGCAGCTCGTCGAAGCAACTGCGCAGGCGCGCCAGGCTCAGGTCGCCAAGGTCCAGGGAAAGGTGGTCGAGGAATACGGCGCGGCGAGGGGCGGACATGGGCGGCTCCAATGATTGACGAGGGGCTCAGGTGGGATAGGTGATGCAGTCGTAGCGGGTCTGTTCGAGGCGGATGATCGGGCCGAACGTTAACGTCTTTTGCGGCCTGATTCCACAGAAGCCCAGGGCGGTACGGCGCATTTGTTGCAGCCCCGGCATCCGGTGCGGGCATTGGTGGCATAGGCAGTGCTCAAGGCGGCGCAAAAGCTTTGGCGTGAAGGATGGCCGAGAATGACCCGTACACGTTTGCTCATCGAAGGTGGGAGCATCCTGAAAAGCGATGAGGCCAGGGGTTGCCCCCGAGGGGAGAGTCAAGCGACCTGAGTGGCGAGCGCTGCGCCGTCGATCGCAGCCTCGTTCCTCGGCAGCGGCTACAGGTGGCAAGGCAAACCGGGGTAGCCGCTGGCGACAGCCTTCGATCGACCGCGTAGCGGTCGTGGTTCAAGACCGTTGCTCCTGCACAGGTTGTTACTTTGTGTGTCCAAGGCGTAATGTACTTTTCTTTTTCATCCCTCAGCGCAAGGAGCCCCCATGTATTGGGCTGAATTTCTCACTGTTGCCTTGATTCACCTGCTGGCCGTGGCCAGCCCCGGTCCCGATTTTGCCGTGGTGGTACGCGAGAGCGTGACCCACGGCCGTCGCGCCGGCACCTGGACGGCCTTTGGCGTGGGCATGGCGATTTTCCTGCATGTGGGTTACTCGCTGCTGGGTATCGGCCTGATCGTGTCGCAGTCGATCGTGCTGTTCAACGCACTCAAGTGGCTGGCTGCCGCCTACCTGCTGTACATCGGCTTCAAGGCGCTGCGTGCGGGCCCAGCCGCACCGGGCAGCGAGGCGATCCAGGCCTCGACCGTCGAACGCACACCGCGCGCCGCCTTTGTCGCCGGCTTCATGACCAACGGCCTGAACCCCAAGGCCACGCTGTTCTTCCTGTCGCTGTTCACCGTGGTGATCAACCCGCACACCCCGCTGGCCATCCAGGCCGGTTACGGCGTGTACCTGGCTGTCGCCACCGGCCTGTGGTTCTGCCTGGTGGCCATGCTGTTCAGCCAGCAGCGCGTGCGTGCCGGCTTTGCCCGCATGGGGCACTGGTTCGACCGCACCATGGGCGCGGTGCTGATTGCCCTGGGTGTGAAAATCGCCTTGACCGAGATGCACTGATGGCGATTTGCCGCTAACCCTTTGCCGGTCAAATCATTCCTTTGGCTGATTTGGCCGGCGTTGCGGCGTTCTAGAGTGGGTTATGTCTTGCCCCGCTTGTGCACTCTAGAAAAGGGACTCTTATGTTGCAGACTCGTGTCATTCCTCCCGCCGAGGGCGCCTATCAGTATCCGCTGCTGATCAAGCGTTTGTTGCTGTCCGGCAGCCGCTACGAGAAAACCCGCGAAATCGTCTACCGCGACCGGTTGCGCTACAACTACCTGACCCTCAACGAGCGCATCGCCCGTCTGGCCAACGTACTCACCGAGGCCGGGGTCAAGGCCGGTGACACCGTGGCGGTGATGGACTGGGACAGCCATCGTTACCTGGAGTGCATGTTTGCCATCCCGATGATTGGCGCGGTGGTTCACACCATCAACGTGCGCCTGTCACCCGAGCAGATCCTCTACACCATGAATCACGCCGACGACCGCTTCGTGCTGGTCAACAGCGACTTCGTCGGCCTGTACCAGGCGATTGCCGGGCAGCTGACCACGGTGGAGAAAACCCTTCTGCTGACCGATGGCGATGCCAAGACTGCCGACCTGCCGAACCTGGTGGGGGAGTACGAGCAGTTGCTGGCAGCGGCTAGCCCGGTCTACGACTTCCCGGATTTCGACGAGAACTCGGTGGCCACCACCTTCTACACCACCGGCACCACCGGTAACCCCAAGGGGGTGTACTTCACTCACCGCCAACTGGTGCTGCACACCCTGGCCGCCGCCGCTGTCACCGGCAGTATCGACAGCGTGCGCCTGCTGGGCAGCGATGATGTGTACATGCCCATCACCCCGATGTTCCATGTTCACGCCTGGGGCATTCCCTATGTGGCGACCATGCTCGGGATCAAGCAGGTGTATCCGGGGCGCTACGAGCCGGAAATGATGTGCGAGCTGTGGCGCAACGAGAAGGTCACCTTTTCCCACTGCGTGCCGACCATCCTGCAGATGCTGCTCAATGCCAAGGGTGCGCAGGGCCAGGATTTCGGCGGCTGGAAGATCATCATTGGCGGCAGTTCGCTCAACCGCGCCCTGTATGAGGCCGCCAAGGCCCGAGGCATCCAGCTGACCGCGGCCTACGGCATGTCGGAGACGTGCCCCTTGGTGTCTGCCGCCCACCTCAACGACGAACTGTTGGCGGGCAGCGAAGACGAATGCATTACCTACCGGATCAAGGCCGGGGTACCGGTACCGATGGTGGAGGCGGCGATTGTCGATGGCGAAGGCAACTTCCTCCCGGCCGATGGTGAAACCCAGGGCGAGCTGGTGCTGCGTGCGCCCTGGCTGACCATGGGCTACTTCCGCGAAGCGGAAAAAGGTCGCGAACTGTGGGAAGGCGGCTGGTTGCACACAGGCGATGTGGCCACCCTCGACAGCATGGGTGTGATCGATATCCGCGACCGCATCAAGGATGTGATCAAGACCGGTGGCGAGTGGATCTCGTCCCTTGAGCTTGAAGACCTGATCAGCCGACACCCCGCCATTCGCGAAGTGGCCGTGGTCGGCGTGGCCGATCCGCAGTGGGGCGAACGCCCGTTTGCCCTGTTGGTGGTACACGAAGGCCAGAGCGTCGACGCCAAGCTGCTCAAGGAACACCTCAAGCCGTTCGTGGAGCTGGGACATATCAACAAGTGGGCGATTCCCAGCCAGATTGCCCTTGTTACCGAAATTCCCAAGACCAGTGTCGGCAAGCTCGACAAGAAGCGTATCCGCCTGGACATCACCCAGTGGCAGGCAAGTAACAGTACATTTCTGTCCACCCTCTGAATGCAAGCGGGTCACGCCCGATAGGGCGTGACCCGCAGGCTAGACACATGACGGCCTTGTCAAACGAGATTTTTCAGCCATCCTTCCCGAGGTTGTGCCGCGGTGGGGCATAGCGACCGCATCGAAGGGGCAAGCATGCAAATCACACTTTAGAGGGATCAAGCGCCAGTACCTGCTGGCTATAGTCGGGTCAGGGGATTTTCAGGAACGGGGGGTGCACATGCATGTGCCAAAGCCACTCGCGCGGCCATTCGGTGAGCTCACACCAGGTCGAACGGGTCGTTTCTGCAAAGGACTCACTGCCATAAAAATAAAAGTACATGGAGTAGCGTCGATGACATCAGTAAATCTGTTCTGGCGCCGGGCAAAACTGCCACTGGCCGTCAGCCTCGCTTCTACGCTCGCCGGTCCTGCATTCGGCGTCAGCTTCAACATCGGTGAAATCGAAGGTCAATTCGACTCGTCGCTATCCGTGGGCGCCAGCTGGTCGACCGCCAAGCCGAACGAGAACCTGATCGGCGTCAACAACGGCGGCAAGGGCCTGTCCCAGACCTCCGACGATGGCCACCTGAACTTCAAGCGCGGTGAAACCTTCTCGAAGATCTTCAAGGGCATCCACGACCTGGAGCTCAAGTACGGCGATACCGGCGTGTTCGTCCGCGGCAAGTACTGGTACGACTTCGAGCTCAAGGATGAACACCGCGAGTTCAAGGACATCAGCGACGACAACCGCAAAGAGGGCGCCCAGTCCTCCGGCGGCCAGATCCTCGACGCCTTCGTCTACCACAACTACTCGATCGCCGATCAGCCAGGCTCGGTGCGCCTGGGCAAGCAGGTGGTCAGCTGGGGTGAAAGTACCTTTATCCAGAACGGTATCAACTCGATCAACCCGGTCGACGTGGCCGCCTTTCGACGTCCCGGCGCCGAGGTCAAGGAAGGCCTGATCCCGGTCAACATGTTCTATGTTTCCCAGAGCCTGACCGACACGCTCTCGGCCGAAGCCTTCTACCAGATCGAATGGGACCAGACGGTCGTCGACAACTGCGGCACCTTCTTCTCCCAGCCGGACATCATCGCCGACGGCTGTACCGACAACCTGCGCGTGCTCAACAGCAGCCGCACCGTGCCGGCAGCGGCCCAGCAGTTCCTCGCCAGCCGTGGCGTGAACATCAACGAAGAAGGCGTGATGGTGCGCCGCGGCGCTGACCGTGATGCCCGTGACAGCGGCCAGTTCGGCGTGGCCCTGCGCTATATGTTCGAACCGCTGGATACCGAGTTCGGCGCCTACTTCATGAACTATCACAGCCGCGCGCCGATCTTCAGTGCCCACGGCGCCGACCCGTCGGTGTACGCAAGCCTCGCCAGCCTGCCTGCGCAGTTGCGCCCACTGGCTCCGTTGATCGTGGCAGGCAACTCCGAGTACTTCGTCGAATACCCTGAAGACATTCGCCTGTACGGCCTGAGTTTCTCCACCACCTTACCTACCGGCACGGCGTGGAGCGGTGAAATCAGCTACCGTCCGAACGCGCCGGTACAGCTCAACACCACCGACATCCTGTTCGCCGGTGTGCGTCCGATTGGCGGTGCGGTGGCCAACGCCTCCCTGCTCAACGGTGTACCGGGCCAGGACCTGAACGGCTACCGCCGCAAGGAAGTGACCCAGTTCCAGACCACCCTGACGCACTTCTTCGACCAGGTCATGGGCGCCAGCCGTCTGACCCTGGTAGGTGAAGTGGGCGTGACCCATGTCGGCGGCCTGGAGAACGCCCATGAAGTCCGTTATGGCCGTGACCCGGTCTACGGTCCAGGTCCGTTGCCGGCCACTGGCGGCCAGGACACCTGCGTTGCGCTCAACACCAGCACCATCGCCGGTGCCGGCCCAGGCGCCTCGACCGCCAACCTCAGCCGCAAGTGCGAGAACGACGGCTACACCACCAGCACTTCCTGGGGCTACCGTGCCCGGGCGATCTGGGACTACCCGGACGTCTTCGCCGGGGTCAACCTCAAGCCCAACGTGGCCTGGTCCCACGACGTTTCCGGCTACTCCCCGGGCCCTGGCGGCAACTTCGAGGAAGGGCGCAAGGCAATCAGCCTGGGCCTGGACGCCGAGTACCAGAACACCTACACCACCAGCCTGTCGTACACCAACTTCTTCGACGGTAAGTACACCACTGTGGATGATCGCGATTTCATCGCCCTCAGCTTCGGCGTGAACTTCTAAGAACACGGATTCAGGACGAGCATGAATATGAAAATGACCAAGAATCTGCTGCAAGCCGGTGTATTGGGTTTGTCGCTGCTGGCCACCAGCGTCATGGCGGCGGTGTCCGCCGACGAGGCGGCCAAGCTGGGTAGCACGCTGACCCCGATGGGTGCTGAAAAGGCCGGTAACGCCGATGGTTCGATCAGCGCCTGGAAGCCGCTGGGCAAGACGGCGGGCGCGGTCGATGCCAAGGGCTTCCTGGCTGACCCCTATGCCAACGAGAAGCCGCTGTACACCATCACGGCGCAGAACGTCGACCAGTACAAGGACAAACTGTCCCCTGGCCAGGTCGCGATGTTCAAGCGCTACCCGGACACCTACAAGATCCCGGTGTACCCGACCCATCGTGGCTCCACAGTGCCGGATGAAGTGTTCGCCGCGATCAAGAAGAACGCCACCACCACCAAGCTGGTAGCCGGTGGCAACGGCCTGGAGAACTTCGACACTGCCGTGCCGTTCCCGATTCCCAAGGACGGTGTCGAGGTGATCTGGAACCACATCACCCGTTACCGCGGCGGCAGCGTGACCCGCCTGGTGACCCAGGCCACGCCACAGCAGAACGGCTCGTTCAGCCTGGTGTACTTCCAGGACCAGTTCGTCTTCCGTGACCGCATCAAGGGCTACGACCCGGCCAACCCTGGCAACGTGCTGTTCTACTTCAAGCAGAAGGTGACGGCGCCAGCGCGCCTGGCCGGTACCGTACTGCTGGTCCACGAGACCCTCGACCAGGTCAAGGAACCGCGCAAGGCGTGGGTCTACAACGCCGGCCAGCGTCGTGTACGCCAGGCCCCGCAAGTGTCCTACGATGGTCCGGGTACCGCGGCCGACGGCCTGCGTACCTCCGACAACCTGGACATGTTCAACGGCGCGCCAGACCGTTACGACTGGAAACTGGAAGGCAAGAAGGAGATGTACATCGCCTCCAACAGCTACAAGCTCGACGATCCAAAGCTCAAGTATGCGGACATCATCAAGCCCGGTCACATCAACCAGGACCTGAGCCGCTACGAGCTGCGCCGTGTCTGGCACGTGGTAGCAACCCTCAAGCCAGGCCAGCGTCATATCTACGCCAAGCGTGACTTCTACATCGACGAAGACACCTGGCAGGCTGCAGTGATCGACCAGTACGACGGTCGCGATCAACTGTGGCGCGTTTCCGAGGCCCACTCCCAGGACTACTACAACGTCCAGGTGCCGTGGTACACCCTGGAAGCCATCTACGACCTGCAGTCGGGTCGCTATTTGGCACTGGGCATGAAGAACGAGGAGAAGAAGGCTTACGACTTCGGATTCTCGGCTAGCATTAGCGACTTCCAGCCCGCAGCGCTTCGCCAGGAAGGTGTGCGCTAAGCTTCAAACCTCCGTGTGATCTCCCAGAACGCCCCGGCTTGCCGGGGCGTTTCTGTTTGTGTCACATGCTGAAATAAACAATGTCGTTCGTTGATGTAGTCTTTTTTCTGCAATGAGGGGCAATCATCTTCAAATGCGTCGTTATAACCGCTAGTCTGCCCTGACCCGTACTGCCGAAGATTCCCTAACTAAAACGAGCCGGCGATGACTGATCTGTCCCGTACGCAAGGGTTCTCCAGCCAGGCCATGAGTGCCCTGGAAGGGCGTTTCTATCGCCCGCCACTGCCTGACGGGCATGTGCCGCGGGCGCGATTGTGCCAGCGTCTGCAGTCCGGGCTGGGCGGGCGGCTGTTGCTGGTCAATGCGCCGGCCGGTTTCGGCAAGAGCTCGCTGGCGGTGGAGTTCTGCCAGGGCCTGCCCAACCACTGGAGCAGCCTGTGGCTGGGCCTGAGCCGGCGTGACAGCGATCCGGGGCGTTTCCTCGAACGGTTGCTCGAAGGCCTTCAGCAGTATTGCCCGGCGGTGGGCAATCAGGCCCTGGGCCTGCTCAAGATGCGCCAGCGCCACCAACCCTTCGCCTTCGAGGAGTGGCTCGACGGCCTGCTCGACGAACTGGCCCGCCACCTGCAACCGCACAATCCCTTGCTGTTGGTACTGGACGACTATCACCTGGCCCAGGGCCCGGTGCTTGATCGCTGCCTGCAGTTTTTTCTCAATCACCTGCCGCCGGGCCTGGTGTTGCTGGTCACCAGCCGCCAGCGCCCGGACTGGCACCTGGCCCGCTTGCGCCTGTCGCGCCAACTGCTGGAGCTCAACGAACAAGACCTGCGCCTGACCCCGGACGAGTCGTTGGCGGTGCTCGGTCAACAACCCACGGCCCTGCGCGGCCAGGCGCTGGACAACCTGATCCAGCGCAGCGATGGCTGGGTGGCCGGCTTGCGCTTCTGGCAACTGGCGACCAGCGAATCGGGGGCCGACAGCGCATTGCCCCAGGCACTGCATGGCGGTGAAGGACTGATTCGCGACTACCTGCTCGAAGAGGTGATCGACATCCTGCCACCCGAAGTCCAGGGCTTTCTGAACGACACCGCCTGCCAGGAGCGCTTCTGCAGCGAGCTGTGTGATGCCCTGCGCGAAAGCCATGACAGCGCCGAGATCATTCGTTACCTGCAAGCGCACCAAGTGTTCCTGGTGCCGCTGGACGAGCATGGGCGCTGGTTCCGCTATCACCACCTGTTTTCCGATCTGCTGCGCAGTCGCCAGACCAGCCTGCCGTTGTCGAGCCTGCACCTGCGCGCCTGCCGCTGGTTCCATGGCCAGGG
>RCUI01000332.1_pt1 | contig 17587 bp, 11 predicted proteins | sample 2166121 | NCBI WGS metagenome assembly RCUI01 (sample SAMN09932700, study PRJNA488358) | compost metagenome | feature: garden; material: soil; isolation source: compost soil in succinic acid-enriched culture | place: Germany: Experimental Botanical Garden Goettingen | collected 2016-01-27
TTCCCCATGTGAGAGTAGGTCATCGTCAAGATTAAATTCCGAAACCCCTATCTGCGTACGCAGGTAGGGGTTTTGTCTTTCTGGCTGTTGCACAACACAGTCAGGCTCCCCGAGCATGATAAGGTTTCCCTCTGCCCGCACAGCCTCAAGGATGCCCAATGCCGCACGCAAACCCACTCATACCAGGTTTCATGGTGGTTCACGGCAACCGCCTGGATGAACTGCGCAGCCTGGTGGTGAGCTGGATGCGGCGTTACCCGCTGGCACCGCTGGAAAACGAAATCGCCCTGGTGCAGAGCAACGGCATCGCCCAGTGGCTGAAGCTGGCCCTAGCCGAAGATCCTGAAGACGACGATCAAGGTGGCTGTGGCATCGCCGCCGCAGTCGAGGTGCAACTACCCGGCAGTTTCATGTGGCAGCTGTACCGCAAGGTGCTGGGCCGCGAAGAAATCCCCGAGGTGTCGCTGCTCGACAAGGCGCCGCTGACCTGGCGTTTGATGCGCCTGCTGCCTGAAGTCATCGACAAACCGCACTTCGAGCCCTTGCAGCGCTTTCTCACCGACGACAGCGACCTGCGCAAGCGCTACCAGTTGGCCGAACGCCTTGCCGACCTGTTCGACCAGTATCAGGTGTATCGGGCCGACTGGCTCAAGGACTGGGCCGCCGGCCGCCATGTACTCAATACCGCCCGTGGCGAATCAAAGCCGCTGCCGGCCGCCAACTGCTGGCAGGCAGAGCTATGGCGCGCCCTGTTGCTGGATGTCGGTGAAGAGGGCATGGCCCAGAGCCGCGCCGGAGTCCATCAGCGCTTTATCGAGCGGATCAATAGCCTGCAGGAGGCGCCACCTGGCTTGCCATCCCGGGTTATTGTCTTCGGCATTTCGTCGCTGCCTGCCCAGGCGCTCGAAGCGCTCGCAGGGCTGGCTCGTTTCAGCCAGGTGCTGCTCTGCGTGCACAACCCCTGCCGTCACCACTGGGCCGACATCGTTGCCGACAAGGACCTGCTGCGCCATCAATACAAGCGCCAGCAACGCAAGCAGGGCATGCCCAGCCTGATCGATGCCGAAACCCTGCATCAACACGCACATCCGTTGCTCGCCGCCTGGGGCAAGCAAGGCCGCGACTATATCAACCTGCTCGACAGCTATGACGACCCTGGCAGCTACCGCGCAGCCTTCAGCGACGGGCGTATCGACCTGTTCAGCGACAGTGCCCCGACAACACTGCTCAACCAGTTGCAGGACGACATTCTTGAGTTGCGTCCGCTGGCCGAAACCCGTGAGCTTTGGCCTGACGTCGACCTGGCCAAAGATCGCTCGGTGCGCTTCCACATCGGCCACAGCCCGCAACGTGAAGTGGAAATCCTCCACGACCAGTTGCTCGCCCGCTTCAGTGCCGACCCGACGCTGCGCCCACGGGACATCATCGTCATGCTCCCGGACATCAATACCTATGCGCCGCACATCCGCGCGGTGTTCGGCCAACTGGACCGCAATGATCCGCGCTTCATCCCCTTCACCTTGACCGACCAGGGCCAGCGTGGCCGAGATCCGCTGCTGATTGCCCTGGAGCACTTGCTGAAGCTACCTGATAGCCGCTTCGCGGTGAGCGAGGTCCTTGACCTGCTCGATGTGCCAGCCTTGCGTGCGCGCTTCGCCATCAAGGAAAGCGACCTTCCGACCTTGCACCGCTGGATCGAAGGCGCCGGCATTCGCTGGGGCCTGAACGCCGAGCAACGCGCGGGCCTCGGCTTGCCGGCGGATCTCGAACAGAACAGCTGGCGATTTGGCTTGCGGCGCATGCTGCTGGGTTACGCCGTCGGTGTCGGCGAAGGCTGCGATGGTATCGAGCCGTTCGATGAAATCGGCGGCCTGGATGCCGCCTTGATCGGCCCGTTGGTGGCCCTGCTCGACGCCCTGGAAATCGCCCACGAGCAACTTTCCCAACCGGCAACTGCTGCCGAGTGGGGCGAGCGCCTGCATGCCTTGCTGCAAGTGTTCTTCCTCGCCGACACCGAGCATGACGACTATCTGCTGGTGCAACTGCAGACCCTGCGCGAAACCTGGTTGCAGACCTGTGAATCGGTTGGCCTGCAAGACTTGCTGCCGCTCACCGTGGTTCGCGAAGCCTGGCTGGCCGGGCTCGACCAAGGGCGCTTGTCCCAGCGTTTTCTTGCAGGTTCGGTAAATTTCTGCACCTTGATGCCCATGCGTGCGATCCCGTTCAAGGTGGTCTGCCTGCTGGGCATGAACGATGGCGACTACCCGCGTGCGCAACCGCCGCTGGACTTCGACCTGATGGGCAGCGACTACCGTCCGGGTGATCGCTCGCGCCGTGAAGACGACCGCTACCTGTTGCTCGAAGCGCTGCTTTCGGCCCGTGACCAGCTGTATGTCAGCTGGGTCGGGCGCAGCATCCGCGATAACAGCGAACGCCCGGCCTCGGTGCTGATTGGCCAGTTGCGCGACCATCTGGCTACGGGTTGGCGTCTGGCCGATGCCGAGATCGGTGGCAAGCTCAATGCAGGTGAGCAGTTGCTGCATGCCCTGACGGTGGAGCATCCGTTGCAGCCGTTCAGCGCCCGCTACTTCCACAAGGGCAGCAGCCTGTTCAGTTATGCACGGGAATGGCGGACGCTGCACCTCCCTGGCGAAGAGCAGATCAATGAGGACGAGCTGCCGCCATACAACAGCGATGAACCGCTGACGCTGAGCTTGTTGCAGGACTTTCTGCGCCATCCGGTGCGGCATTTCTTCAGTCAGCGGCTGAAGGTCTTTTTCGAGTCGGCGCAAGCGCCGCTGGCCGATGAGGAGCCCTTCGTCCTCGATGCCCTGCAGCGCTACAGCCTGAGCGAAAGCCTGCTGGCCGCAGCCCTGGCCGATCCGGATGACAGCGCCCGGGCGCTTACCACCCAGGCCCGCCGCCTGCAGGGTTACGGGCTGTTGCCACTGGCCGGCTTCGGCGAATGCCTGCAGGCCGAGTTGATCGAGCCATTGCCCGACCTGTTGCAGCGTTATCAACAGTTGCTGCAGCAATGGCCGATGCCTGTGGATAACGCCTTGCCGATCCGTTTCGAGTACCGCCAGCTCAAGCTCGAAGGCTGGTTGGGCCGGGTCTATCAGCGGGAGGATCAATCCCTGCTGAGCATCACTACCTTGCCCAACGGCATCAGCAGTGGCCGCACACTGAAATGGCACCGGCTGACGCCGACCTGGGTCATGCACCTGGCCGCCTGCGCGGTTGGTTTGCCATTGCACAGTGCAGTGGTCGCCACCGATGTCACCCTGTTGCTCGCCCCCCTGGAGCAGGCCCGCGCCGCTGAACTGCTGGGCGATCTGCTGCTGGCCCGCCAGGCGGGTATGAATGCGCCGCTCCCGGTAGCAGTCAAGACCGCCTTTGCCTGGTTGGCCCAGAGCGATGCCGACAAAGCCCTGGCTGCAGCCGCCAAGGCCTACGACGGTGATGGTCAGAACACCTTCGGCGAGCGCAGCGAAAGCACCGCGCTGGCCCGACAGTTCAGCGATTTCGCGGCACTCAGTGCCAGTGAAGAATTCGAAGGCTGGTGCGAGGCCCTGTACCGCCCGATATTCGAAGCGCCCTGGCAGACGCCGGGCAAAGAGGAGAGCGCTCGATGAGCCTTGGTGTTGCCCCAGCCCCCCTGGCACTGACCTTTCCCTTGCATGGCAGCCAGTTGATCGAGGCCAGTGCCGGTACCGGCAAGACCTTCACCATCTCGGCGTTGTACCTGCGCCTGGTGCTCGGCCATGGCGGTGAACAGGGCTTTGGCCGCGAGCTGTTGCCACCACAGATCCTGGTGGTGACCTTCACCGACGCCGCTACCAAGGAGCTGCGTGAACGCATCCGCACCCGCCTGGCAGAAGCCGCGCGCTACTTCCGTGGTGAGTTGAGCGAAGCCGATCCCTTGCTCCAGCAATTGCGCGATGACTATGAGCCGTCGCTGTGGGCGGCGTGCGCCAACCGCCTGGACGTGGCCGCACAGTGGATGGACGAAGCTGCGGTGTCGACCATCCACAGTTGGTGCCAACGCATGCTGCGCGAGCACGCCTTCGACAGCGGCAGCCTGTTTACCCAGACCCTGGAAACCGACCACAGTGACCTGCTTGGCCAGGTCATGCGCGATTACTGGCGACGCTTCTGCTACAGCATGCAGGGCGATGCGCTGGCCTGGGTTCGCGCCCATTGGGTCAGCCCCGAAGCCTTGCTGCCACGGGTCCGCGCGCTGTTCGGCCGGCAGCGCATCGAGAGCGATGAGGAAGAGCCTCAGGCGCTGATCGAAGCGGTGCTGCAGCAACGTACTGAACTGCTGCGCACGCTCAAGGCGCCCTGGGCGCAATGGTCCGGCGAGTTGCTGCAGATCTGCCGTGACGGCCTGGCCGCCAAGCAGGTTGACGGGCGCAAGATGCAGGCGCGCTACTTCGAGCCCTGGTGCGAAAAACTCAAGGCCTGGGCCGAGGACGACCAGGCGCTGGAGCTGGATCTGGGCACCGGCTTCAGCCGCTTTACCCGTGCCGGCATGACCGAAGCCTGGAAGGGCGAGCCGCCAGTCCACCCGGCACTCCAGGCGATGGAGGGTCTGCGCGACCAGCTTCAGGGCCTGCCCACGCCTGATGCCTGTCTGCTCGAGCACGCGGCTGCCTGGGTCGGCGCCCGCTTTGAACAGGAAAAACGCCGCCGCGCCGAGATGGGCTTCGACGACATGCTCCTGCGTCTCGACCACGCGTTGCACGGTGATGCCGGCGAGCGCCTCGCCGGGCTGATCCGTGAACAGTTCCCGGTGGCCCTGATCGACGAGTTCCAGGACACCGACCCGGTGCAGTACCGGATCTTCCAGCGCATCTACCGGATTGAAGAGAACGCACGCGATACCGGCCTGTTCCTGATTGGCGACCCCAAGCAGGCAATCTATGCCTTCCGCGGCGCCGACATCTTCACCTACCTGGGGGCGCGGCGGGCCACGGCCGGGCGCCTGCACAGCCTCGATACCAACTACCGTTCGAGCCAGGCCATGGTCACGGCGGTCAACCATGTGTTCATGCAGGCCGAAGTGCGCGAGCAGGGCCGTGGCGCCTTCCTGTTCCGCGACGGCAGCAACAACCCGGTGCCGTTTCTCGAGGTCAAGGCCAAGGGCCGCAGCGAGCAGCTGCAGGTCGATGGCTCGCCGGTACCCGCACTCAACCTCTGGCAACTGAGCAGTGAAGAGCCGGTATCCGGCGCTGTTTATCGTCAGCAACTGGCCGCCAGCTGTGCCAGCCAGATCGTTGCCTTGCTCAATGGCGGGCAGCAGGGTCGCAGTGGTTTCGTGCAGTCCGATCGGTCGCTGCGCGGCTGCCTGCCTTCGGATATCGCCATTCTGGTGCGCGATGGCCGCGAGGCGCAGTTGATTCGTGCCGAATTGGCGGCCCGCGATGTGCGCAGCGTTTACCTGTCGGACAAGGACTCGGTGTTCGCCGCCCAGGAAGCCCATGACCTGCTGGCCTGGCTCAAAGCCTGCGCCGAGCCGGATGCCGAGCGCCTGCTCAAGGCGGCGCTGGCCAGCATTACCCTCAACCTGCCGCTCAGCGCCCTGGCACAATTGAACCAGGATGAGCGGGTGTGGGAGCGCTGGGTCATGCAGTTCCGCCAGTACCGGCTGATCTGGCGCAGCCAGGGTGTACTGCCGATGCTGCGGCGCCTGCTGCATGACTTCGATCTGCCCCAGGTATTGATGGCCCGCAGTGATGGCGAACGGGTGCTGACCAACCTGCTGCACCTGGCCGAGCTGCTGCAGCAGGCGGCTACCGAGCTGGATGGCGAGCAGGCGTTGATTCGTCACCTGGGCGAGCACCTGGCCAGTTCCGGCCAGGCCGGCGAGGAGCAGATCCTGCGCCTGGAAAGCGACGAGCAACTGGTCAAGGTGGTGACCATCCACAAGTCCAAGGGCCTGGAATATCCCTTGGTGTTCCTGCCCTTCATCTGCACCAGCAAGCCGGTGGATGGCTCGCGCTTGCCACTGGCCTGGCACGACAGCGAAGGCCAGGCGCACCTGACCCTGACCCCGGATGCCGAACAGATCGCCCTGGCCGACGATGAGCGCCTGGCCGAAGACCTGCGCCTGCTCTACGTGGCCCTGACCCGCGCCCAGCATGCCTGCTGGCTCGGCGTTGCCGACCTCAAGCGCGGCGCCGGCAAGACCTCGACCCTGCATCGTTCAGCCCTGGGTTACCTGTTGGGCGGCGGCAGCGCCCTGTCAGCCTCGACCCAGCTGGGCGATTGGCTGCAGGCCTTGCAGGCCGGTTGCCCGGCCATCGCCAGCATCGAGCTGCCAGCGCCTGATGAGCAGGCCTACAGCGCCCCGCTCAACCAGGCCGAACTGCTACCTGCGCGCCAGCCCAAACGCCGGGCTGCAGAAAACTGGTGGATCGCGTCCTACAGCGCCTTGCGCATCGGCGAAGAGGCCATGACCCTGGCGGCCGACAGCTCCCAGGCGCAACAACTGCTCGATGACGAGCGCCCCGACCTGCAGCAGTTGCGTGAAGTCATGCCCGGTAGCGGCGACATTCACCGCTTCCCCCGCGGGCCGAACCCCGGCACCTTCCTCCACGGCCTGCTCGAATGGGCCGGGCATGAAGGTTTTGCCCAGGTCAGCGCCGATCCCGAGCAATTGACCCGCACCGTTGGCCAGCGCTGCAACCGCCGCGACTGGACCGGCTGGATCCCGACCCTCAGCCAGTGGTTGCAGCAATTGCTCGAGCAACCCATGGCCCTGGCGCCCGACAGTTCGCCGTTGTCCTTGAGCCAGCTACGCCAGTACCAGATCGAAATGGAATTCTGGTTTGCCAGCCACAAGGTCGATGTAGGTCGGCTCGATCAACTGGTGTGCGAATACACCCACCAGGGCGTTGCACGCCTGGCTGCGCAACCGGCGCTGCTCAATGGCATGTTCAAGGGTTTTATCGACCTGGCCTTCGAACACGACGGCCGCTATTACGTGGCGGACTACAAATCCAACTGGCTGGGTCCTGATGACCAGGCCTACAGCGAACTGGCCATGGAAGGGGCGATTCTCGGCCACCGCTACGACCTGCAATACGTGCTCTACCTGCTGGCCCTGCACCGCCAGTTGCGCGCGCGGCTGCCCGGTTATGACTACGACCAGCATGTCGGCGGGGCGCTGTTTGTCTTCTTGCGCGGTGTCGATTCGCCATCCCGCGGCCTGTATTTCGTCAAGCCCCCGCGCGAGCTGATCGAGCAGCTCGACGCCCTGTTCCGCGGTGTCAGCACCCCGCAACAACACGACCTGTTTCTCGGAGACGCACCATGAGCCGTAGCCTCGACGACCTGCTCCCTACGCCACTGGATGCCCGCCATCTGGCCGCGCTGGAGCCGCTGAGCAAAGGCGCAGACCTACTTGCCTTGCTCGATCGTTGGGTCGAGCGTGGCTGGTTGCGTGCCCTGGACCGGGCCTTTGTGAGTTTTCTCGGTGAGCGCGACCCGGGCGGCGAACCCTTGGTGCTGCTGGCGGCGGCACTGGCCAGTCATCAGTTGGGCCACGGCCATGTCTGCCTGGATCTGGGTGAAACCCTGGCCGAGCCGGATTTCGCCCTGTCGCTGCCACCGGAAGGCGATGCCCTGGCCGGGCCGCTGCTGTTGCCGTCGCAGCTGCTTGAGCGCCTGGAGCTCGACACCTGGCTGCAGCAACTGAACCACAGTCGGCTGGTGGCCCACGGCAGCAGTGCGGAAGACAGCGCGCGCCCGTTGGTGCTCAATGGCCGGCGCCTGTATCTGCGCCGTTACTGGGCCTACGAGCGGCGTATCGACAACGCTTTGCGCGAGCGCCTGCAGCAGGTCGAGCCGACCCCGGCGGATCTTTCGGCGCGGTTGGCGCAACTGTTCGACGGCGGCGCTCCCAGCGGTCAGGTGGATTGGCAAAAGCTGGCCTGCGCCCTGGCCACCCGCAGTGCCTTTAGCATCATTACCGGCGGCCCGGGTACCGGCAAAACCACCACGGTGGTGCGTTTGCTGGCCTTGCTGCAAGCGCCCGCCGTCGAGGCTGGCCGGCCACTGCGCATCCGCCTGGCGGCACCCACCGGCAAGGCCGCAGCGCGCCTGACCGAGTCCATCGGCCAGCAGGTCGAGCGCCTGGCGGTGGCCGCCGAGGTCCGTGAGAACATTCCCACCGACGTCTCCACCGTCCACCGCCTGCTCGGCAGTCGCCCGGGCTCGCGGCATTTCCGTCACCATGCCGGTAACCCGCTGCCGCTGGATGTGCTGGTCGTCGACGAAGCCTCGATGATCGACCTGGAAATGATGGCCAACCTGCTTGGCGCCCTGCCGCCCCATGCGCGTCTGGTGCTGCTGGGCGACAAGGACCAGCTCGCTTCGGTGGAGGCCGGCGCGGTACTCGGCGACCTGTGCCGCGATGCCGAAGCCGGGCGCTACAGCCCCGAGACGCAGGCCTGGCTGGAGCAGGTCAGTGGTGAGGCCCTGGCCGGCAGCGAGCTGCTGCCGGGCAGTGCCGGGCAGTATCCCCTGGCGCAGCAAGTGGTGATGCTGCGCTATTCGCGGCGCTTCGGCGAAGGCAGCGGCATCGGCCAGCTGGCGCGCCTGGTCAACCGCCAGGACGCCGAGCAGGCGCGGGCCTTGCTCAACCAGAAACTCAACGATGTGTTCGCCCTGAGCCTGCGCGGCGAACAGGACCGCAACTTCGATCGCTTGTTGCTCGACGGCCTGGGCCGCGGCAGCGACGGGCCACAGGGCTATCGCAGCTACCTGCAGGCCCTCCGTCAGCAGCGCCCGCCGCTCGGCACGCCGGTGGATGACCCGCGCTGGGAAAGCTGGGCCATGCAGGTGCTGCGGGGCTTCGAGACCTTCCAGCTGCTGTGCGCCGTACGCAAGGGCCCCTGGGGTGTCGAGGGTCTGAATCAACGGGTCAGCCGGGTGCTCGGTGCCGCCGGGCTGATCGACAGCGAACAGCCCTGGTACGAAGGCCGCCCGGTGCTGATGACCCGCAACGACTACGGCCTGGGCCTGATGAACGGCGATATCGGCATCGCCCTGCGCCTGCCGGATGAGCAGCATGAAGGGCAGCAGGTGCTGCGCGTGGCCTTCGCCCGCAACGACGGGCACGGCGGCGTGCGTTTCGTCCTGCCGAGCCGGCTCAACGAGGTCGAAACCGTGTTCGCCATGACCGTGCACAAGTCCCAGGGCTCGGAGTTCACCCATACTGCGCTGGTGCTGCCGGATGCCTTGAACCCGGTGTTGACCAAGGAATTGATCTACACCGGTATCACCCGGGCCAAGACCTGCTTTAGTTTGATCGAGCCGCGTCAGGGTGTGTTTGAGGACGCGGTGCGGCGCAAGGTCAAACGCATCTCGGGGCTGATGCTGGAGCAGGTATAACCACGACGATTCGGCCTTTTACCGGATCGCCGGCAGGCTGCTCCCTCGCTGGAAAATCGGGCTCTGTGCTATCGTTGCGGCATCATCCTGCGTGGTTTTAAGAGATTTCCTTCATGAATGTGGCCGCCCCGATATCGGGACGTGTGACAAACCTGACGCGTTCGCTGCTGGGCGCGTTGCTGTTGCTGTTCGGCGCACAAGCCTGCGCCGAGGCACAGGCCACTTCGAACCTGGCCGAGCAGCGGGCCAAGGCAGTGACCCAGGTCGTGCTGGGTATCCTCAGTTATGCACGCTGGCCGGTTGAGCCGGTGCAACTTCGCCTGTGCCTGATCGGCCCGACCGAATACGCCGACGACCTGGTCAAGGGGACTACCCAGGCCACAGGCCGGCCGGTGCAGGTACGCCGGCTGTTGGCCGACGACCCGCGCATCGCCAGTGAATGCGATGCGATCTATATCGGCAAGCTCAGCCAGGACGAGCGCAGCCGACTGTTTACTGCGTTGAGCGGTCATCCGGTCCTGAGCATGAGCGAAGCTGACGACCCGTGTACGGTCGGCAGCCTGTTCTGCCTGCGGGTCAGTGATCGCCAGGTGGCCTTTGACGTCAACCTCGACTCGGTGGCGCGCAGCGGCGTGCGCATTCACCCCAGCGTGCTGCAGCTATCGCGGCGGCGGGCGGCGCAACCATGATCGGCTTTGGCAAGGGGCGCGAGCGCCCGACCCTGCGTGCCGTCCTCGGCCGCCGCCACCTGAGCGTCGCGCTATTGGCTGTCGGCCTTGCCGGGGTCTCCCTGACGCTGCTCGGTGTATTGGCCCTGCGCGTGTACGCCAATCACAACCTGCATCTGATTGCTCGTTCGATCAATTACACCGTTGAAGCGGCGGTGGTGTTCAACGACGCTGGCGCGGCCAACGAGGCGCTGGCGCTGATCGCCGCCGCTGAAGAGGTGGCCGACGCCAAGGTCTTCGACGACAACGGCGAGCTGTTGGCCCGCTGGCAGCGCAGCGAAAGCGGCTTGCTGGCGCAGGCCGAGCAACTGATAGTCCGCAGCCTGCTGGAAGAACCAATCATCCTGCCGGTGCTGCACCAGGGCCAGCAGGTCGGGCGCATCGAGCTGGTGGGGCAGGGCGGCAGCCTGGTGCGCTTCCTGCTCAGTGGCCTGGCCGGGATCCTGCTGTGCACGGCGCTCAGCGCCTTCAGCGCGCTGTACCTGTCGCGGCGAATGTTCGGCGATATCGTCGGGCCGCTGCGCAGCCTGGCCAATGTCGCCCATGCCGCACGCCGCGAGCGCAGCTTCGACCGCCGCGTGCCGCCGGCGCAGATCGCCGAGCTCAACGAACTGGGTAACGACTTCAACGCCTTGCTCGACGAGCTGGAGTCCTGGCAGAGCCACCTGCAGAGCGAGAATGAAAGCCTTGCCCACCAGGCCAGCCACGACAGCCTCACCGGCCTGCCCAACCGGGCGTTTTTCGAGGGCCGCCTGAGCCGCACCCTGCGCAATGCGGAAAAACACCAGGAGCACCTGGCGTTGCTGTTTCTCGACAGTGACAACTTCAAGGAGGTCAACGACAGCTTTGGTCACGCGGCTGGCGATGAGGTGTTGATCAGCGTCGCGACACGGGTGCGCGCGCAGCTGCGCGAAAATGACCTGGTGGCCCGCCTGGGGGGGGACGAGTTCGCCGTGCTGCTGGCGCCGCTGCACAAGCGCGACGATGCCCTGCGCATCGCCGAGAAGATTGCCGCCAGCATGAAACTGCCGATCCGCCTGGGCGAAGGGCAGATCATCGTCACCTCGCTGAGCATCGGCATTGCCTATTTCCCCGATGACGGCCTGACGCCGTCAGACCTGCTCAATGCCGCTGATGCGGCGATGTATCAGGCCAAGCGCAATCTGCGCGGCCAGGGGCAAATGGCAGAGACGGAGCGCTCTGCCCAACACGTAAAAAACAGGAGCTGAACCGTGATTCACCTGAGCCAACGTTTACGTTTTCACTTTATCTGCCTGGCCCTGGCGCTGTTCGCCCTGGGCGGCTGCCAGAGCGTGCCGCCCAAGGGCCTGACCGCCGAACAGATTGCCCTGCTCAAGCAAGAGGGCTTCCAGCTCACCGATGAAGGCTGGGAGTTCGGCCTGTCGAGCAAAGTGCTGTTCGGCAGCGATGTCGACACCCTCAACGCCCAGAGCAGGACTATCGTCGAGCGCATCGGCAAGTCGCTGCTGTCGGTGAACATCCAGCGCGTGCGGGTCGACGGACACACCGATGCCTCGGGCAAGGCCGCCTACAACCAGCAACTGTCCAAACGTCGGGCGCAGAGCGTAGCCAATGTCCTGGTGGGCATCGGCATGCGCCCCGAGAACGTCGAAACCCGCGGCCTCGGCAGCAGCGAGCCGGTGGCCAGCAACGACACACGCGCCGGGCGCCTGGAAAACCGCCGGGTGTCGATCGTGGTCGCCTCCGACTGATCAGTCGGCAAAGCTCATCGTGCGCGACTCGCCCATCAGCAGCGGGGTGTTGCGCTCGGTGACTTCGCGGATGTAATCCCACAACAGGGTAATCCGCTTCAACTTCCTCAAGTCCTCGCGGCAGTACATCCAGAACTGCCGGGTAATCGCCACTTCCTCGGGCAAAATCGCCACCAGGCGCGGGTCCTGCGCGGCCAGAAAACACGGCAGTATCGCCAGGCCACGACCCTGCTGGGCCGCCACGTACTGGGCGATCACGCTGGTGCTGCGCAGGTTGGCGCTGGCGGCCGGGATCAGGTTGGCCAGGTACAGCAACTCTGAACTGAAGGCCAGGTCGTCGACGTAACTGATGAACTGGTGATGCGCCAGGTCGCTGCTGCGGGTGATCGGTTCGTGGCTGTCCAGATACTCCTGGGTGGCGTACAGGCGCAGGCGGTAGTCACACAGTTTGCAGCAGACATACGGCCCATGTTCCGGGCGCTCCAGGGCGATGACGATGTCGGCTTCGCGCTTGGACAGGCTGATGAAGTGCGGCAGCGGCAGGATGTCCACGGAGATGGCCGGATAGGCATCGACGAAGTGGCTCAGCTGCGGGGTGACGAAGAAGCTGCCAAAGCCCTCGGTGCAGCCCATGCGCACATGCCCGGAAAGCGCCACGCCGGAGCCTGAAACCTGCTCGCAGGCCATGTGCAGGGTGCTTTCGATCGACTCGGCATAACTGAGCAGGCGCTGGCCTTCGGCGGTCAGGATAAAGCCGTTGGTCCGCGACTTTTCGAACAGCAAGGTGCCCAGCGCCAGTTCCAGCGAGCTGATCCGCCGCGACACTGTGGTGTAGTCCACCCCCAGGCGCTTGGCCGCGCTGCTGGCCTTGCGGGTGCGGGCCACTTCAAGAAAAAACTTCAGGTCATCCCAGTTCAGGGCGCCCAGCGAGGTGATGTTTTTTTGCATGTTGGTCCGGCTTTTATGTGCGTTTTTATTGGATCTTTGCACATCTATACTCCAAAACAAGCCCTAGACCCAAGCGTCCGTCGAGGCTACCCCGGCGACGTCGATCTCTCCCTAACAACAATTTCAGGAGAACGCACATGAACGCATCCCTTACTCCCGGCCAGACCAAGGTCGACCAGGTCAAGCTGCTGATCGACGGCCAGTGGGTCGAATCGAAAACCAGCGAATGGCGTGACGTGGTCAACCCGGCCACCCAAGAAGTACTCGCCCGCGTGCCGTTCGCCACTGCTGAAGAAGTCGACGCCGCCATCGCCGCCGGCCAACGTGCCTTCCAGACCTGGCGTGACACCCCGATCGGCGCGCGCATGCGCATCATGCTCAAGCTGCAAGCCTTGATCCGTGAACACTCCAAGCGCATCGCCGTGGTTCTCAGCGCCGAGCAGGGCAAGACCATTGCCGACGCCGAAGGCGATATCTTCCGCGGCCTGGAAGTGGTCGAGCACGCGTGCAGCATCGGTAGCCTGAAGATGGGCGAGTTCGCCGAGAACGTCGCCAGTGGTGTCGATACCTACACCCTGCGTCAACCTATCGGGGTCTGCGCCGGTATCACCCCGTTCAACTTCCCGGCGATGATCCCGCTGTGGATGTTCCCGATGGCCATCGTCTGCGGCAACACCTTCGTGCTCAAGCCGTCGGAGCAGGACCCGCTGTCGACCATGATGCTGGTGGAGCTGGCGCTGGAAGCCGGTGTGCCGGCCGGTGTACTGAACGTCGTACACGGCGGCAAGCAGGTGGTCGATGCCCTGTGCACGCACCCGGACATCAAGGCGATCTCCTTTGTCGGCTCCACCGAAGTTGGCACCCACGTCTACAATCTCGCCGGCAAGCACGGCAAGCGTGTGCAGTCGATGATGGGCGCGAAGAACCACGCGGTGGTGCTGCCTGATGCCAACCGCACCCAGACCCTCAATGCCCTGGTCGGTGCCGGCTTCGGCGCGGCCGGTCAGCGTTGCATGGCCACCTCGGTGGCGGTGCTGGTAGGCAAGGCACGCGAATGGCTGCCGGAACTCAAAGAGCTGGCGGCCAACCTCAAGGTCAATGCCGGTAATGAGCCGGGCACCGATGTCGGCCCGCTGATTTCCAAGCGCGCCAAGGAGCGTGTGCTGGGCCTGATCGAAAGCGGGATCAAGGAAGGCGCCAAGCTTGAACTCGATGGTCGTGATGTAAGCGTGCCAGGCTACGAGCAAGGCAACTTCGTCGGCCCGACCCTGTTCTCCGGGGTGACCACCGACATGCAGATCTACACCCAGGAAATCTTCGGCCCGGTGCTGGTGGTGCTGGAAGTCGATACCCTCGACGAAGCCATCGCCCTGGTCAACCGCAACCCCTTCGGTAACGGCACCGGCCTGTTTACCCAGAGTGGCGCTGCGGCGCGCAAGTTCCAGAACGAAATCGACGTCGGTCAGGTCGGCATCAACATTCCGATTCCGGTACCGGTTCCGTTCTTCAGCTTCACCGGTTCCCGTGGCTCCAAGCTCGGTGACCTGGGCCCGTACGGCAAGCAAGTGGTGCAGTTCTACACTCAGACCAAGACTGTCACCAGCCGCTGGTTCGATGACGACAGCGTCAACGACGGTGTGAACACCACCATCAGCCTGCGCTAAGGAGTTCACCATGCGTATTGCATTCATCGGCCTGGGCAACATGGGTGCGCCCATGGCGCGCAACCTGATCAAGGCCGGGCATCAACTGAACCTGTTCGACCTGAACAAGACCGTTTTGGCCGAGCTTGCCGAACTGGGCGGGCAGATCAGCAGCTCGCCACGCGATGCCGCGCAGCAGAGCGACATGGTCATCACCATGCTGCCAGCCGCCGCGCATGTGCGGGGTGTGTACCTGAACGAAGACGGTGTGCTGGCCGGTGTTCGTGCCGGCACGCCAGTGGTCGACTGCAGCACGATTGATCCACAGACCGCCCGTGATGTCTCGGCGGCTGCGGCGAAGCAGGGTGTGGACCTGGCCGATGCGCCGGTGTCCGGCGGCACCGGTGGTGCGGCGGCGGGCACCCTGACGTTCATGGTCGGCGCCAGCGATGAACTGTTCGCCACGCTGCAGCCGGTGCTGGCGCAGATGGGCCGCAACATTGTGCATTGCGGTGCGGTGGGGACCGGGCAGATCGCCAAGATCTGCAACAACCTGCTGCTGGGCATCTCGATGATCGGTGTGTCGGAAGCCATGGCCCTGGGCAATGCCCTGGGCATCGACACCAAAGTGCTGGCGGGCATCATCAACAGCTCCACCGGGCGTTGCTGGAGTTCGGACACCTACAACCCGTGGCCGGGCATCATCGAAACGGCTCCGGCCTCGCGTGGCTACACCGGCGGTTTCGGTGCCGAACTGATGCTCAAGGATCTGGGCCTGGCCACCGAGGCGGCGCGTCAGGCGCATCAGCCGGTGATCCTCGGTGCCGTGGCGCAGCAGCTGTACCAGGCCATGAGCCTGCGCGGTGACGGCGGCAAGGATTTCTCGGCGATTGTCGAAGGCTATCGCAAGCCCGAGTAAAAGAGCATCGCCAGCAAGGCTGGCTCCTACAGGTACTGCGCACACCTGATTCTGTAGGAGCTGGCCTTGCCAGCGATGGGCTGCGTAGCAGCCCTGAAGCCGTCAGGCAAAAACGAAGTATTTGCGCACGGTCTCCACCACCTCCCAGGTGCCTTTCATCCCCGGTTCGATGACGAACACGTCGCCCGCTTTCAGATGCACCGGCTGCTCACCTTCAGGGGTGATCACGCAGTAGCCGTCGAGGAAATGGCAGTACTCCCACTTCTCGTAATTCACTTCGAACTTGCCCGGGGTGCAGATCCAGGTGCCCATGATCTTGCTGCCATCCTCGGACAGGTAGGCATTGAGGTTCACCGTGTGCGGGTCGCCGCCGATGCGCTTCCACTTGGTCGCATTCAGCACAGGGGTAGGGCAGGTGTCGCGTAGAACGGTGATGAAATCGGACATGTCAGCTCCAGATGATCTGATGAGAGGTCCGTCACCATAGGTCCGATCTAACCGGGGGAGTTGTCTGGGGTCGACGTCGAGCGCTCGATCTGCGCCTCACGCAGATAGCGCACCAAGGCCTGGCCATGCCCCGGCAAGCGCGTGAAGTCGCGGGAGCAGAGCAGCAACTGGCGCTGCGCCCATGGTTCTTCCAGCTTCATGCTGTGCAATGCCAGCACACCCTGCCAGCGCCGGACGGCTGCCAGTGGCACCACGCCCAGCCCGGCACCGTGGGCCACCATGCGAATCACCCCGTCGAAGCTCTCCGCCCGTACCCTGACCTGCATCCGCCGCCCCAGGTGCAGGGCTTGTTCTTCCAGGTGCAGGGCCAGGGCGCTGTCGCTCGACAAGCCGACAAAGCCATGCGCCAGGGTGTCGGCAAAGCGCAGCCCGGATTGTGCTGCCAAGGGATGCCCCGGCGCCATGATCAGCACCAGCGGATCGTCGCGAAAGGGCAGGGTTTGCAGATGCTCGCTGGCGGCGGCGGTAGAAATGATGCCGATATCCGCCGCACCCTGGGTAATGGTCTGGACGATACGCAGGCTCGGCAACTCCTGGATGTCGAGGGCGATGGCCGGGTAGTCGGCGAGAAAGCCGGCGAGCAATTCCGGGAGGTATTCGCTCAGGGCCGCGGTGTTGCACAACAGCCGTACCTGGCCTTGCAGGCCTTGAGCGTACTGGCCCAGGTCGAACTGCAGGCGCTCGACCTGCTGGCCGATCAAGCGCGCATGTTGCAGCAGGGCTTTGCCTGCGGGCGTCGCTTGCACGCCACGGCGATTACGCTCCAGCAAGGGCGTACCGAGGGAGGCTTCCATGGCGCGGATCCGCGCACTGGCGGCCGGTAGCGACAGATGGCTGCGTTGTGCGCCCGCCGTGATGTTGCCGCACTCCAGGGTGTGCTGGAACAGTCGCAGGTCGATCAGATCAAAATGCATGAGCCTCTGCCTGGGCAATAGTCTGGCTCAGTATATGGCAGATTTTCAGGCAGCCGCAGTGCAGGCAGCATGGGCCCATGACGACCTTACTTGGCTTTTATCAGGACATCGGGCCGGCGCTGACGCTGCTGGTGATGCTGACGTTCTTGCTGGCGGGGGCGGTGAAGGGCGTGATCGGCCTGGGCCTGCCGACCATTGCCATGGGCCTGCTCGGGCTGGCTATGCCCCCGGCGCAGGCTGCAGCGCTACTGATCGTGCCGTCCACCCTGACCAACCTCTGGCAACTGGCGGCCGGCGGGCACTTGCTGGCCTTGCTGCGACGCTTGTGGCCGATGCTGGTGATGATCTTCGCCGGCACCTTGCTGGGCAGCGTGTGGCTTGGGATCGACAGCGGTCAGTGGGCCGTGCATGCCTTGGGTGGGGCGCTGCTGGTGTATGCCCTCTATGGGCTGTGCGGGCCTGGCCTGCGCCTGGCGCCTGGCCCGGCGCTCTGGCTGGGGCCGTTGTGCGGGCTGGTCACCGGGGTGGTGACGGCGGCCACCGGGGTGTTCGTGATCCCGGCGGTGCCCTATTTGCAGAGCCTGGGCCTGAGCCGTGACGAGATGGTCCAGGCCCTGGGCCTGTCGTTCACGGTCTCGACCCTGGCCCTGGCTATCGGCCTGGCCGGCCAGGACGCGCTCGGCGCCCAGGCGCTGGGGGCGTCACTGCTGGTGCTGGCGCCAGCGCTGTTGGGCATGCTGTGCGGCCAGTGGCTGCGTCAGCGCATCAGCGCCGTGCTGTTCAAGCGCTGCTTCTT
>RCUI01000333.1_pt1 | contig 17564 bp, 13 predicted proteins | sample 2166121 | NCBI WGS metagenome assembly RCUI01 (sample SAMN09932700, study PRJNA488358) | compost metagenome | feature: garden; material: soil; isolation source: compost soil in succinic acid-enriched culture | place: Germany: Experimental Botanical Garden Goettingen | collected 2016-01-27
AATAGCGATTCTCGTCGCCGTGCCAGACATGTCCGGCAGAACATGCCCGGGCGACCTCGTGGCAAGGGTCATCGGCATGACTGCGGAAGAAATGCTGATCTTGTTGCAGCAGAAGCGAACTCATCGAGTGGCTGATACCGGCCAGAGCCTCGCCAGCGGTCAATCCTGCAACCCGGTGATCTGTGGCCAAATGAGCCAGTACCCTTTCACGACTATTCATGATCGCCTCCCTCTGTGGATCCCGTCGTAAATTGACCATAGCAGCAGGTATCAGACTACCGCAAACCCGCACCATTAAAGGGCTCCAGGCCGGTCCAGGTCTGTCGGGAAAGGGGACAAATGAAGAGGCCCACCCTGTCGGACGGGCCTTCCATGCCTGCTAGCCGCCGTTACAGGCCGCCAGCAACAGGGTCGCCCCGCAGGTGGCGCTGAATACCAGCAACCCCGCCTGCAGCACGCCCTCAGGATCCGTCTCTTTTCTTCTCTTTCTGAACCTTATCCATCGCGGCTTCATCGAGCCCACCTCATCCTGTTGTGTCCAGCTCCCCTGCCCTCCTCGGCAGGCCGCTCATCTTGATCCCGGTTCAGTTCAAGGTCAATCGGTCCGCAACAATAAAGCGGCCGGGCACTTGGGAGAGGGCCTCGTCATAGGTCCGCTCATTATCGGGAAAACCGGCGTGACCCGTCTGCGAGCCAGGGCTATGATGAGGCCGACGATTTCCGATCCCAGGGAGACCCCAGATGAGCAGCCCCTTGCACTATGTGCTGGATGGCATCCATTGCGAGCCACACTTCTTCACCGTGCCCCTCGACCACCAGAAACCGGATGACGAGGAGAGCATCACCCTGTTTGGCCGCACTCTCTGTCGCCAGGACAGGCTGGACGATGAGCTGCCCTGGTTGCTCTATCTGCAGGGGGGGCCGGGCTTTGGCGCGCCGCGCCCGACCGCGAGCGGCGGCTGGATCAAGCGGGCCCTGCAGGAGTTTCGGGTGCTGCTGCTCGATCAGCGCGGCACCGGCCACTCCAGCCCCATCAACGCCGAGGCGCTGGCCGGGCTCACCCCGGTGGAGCAGGCCGGCTACCTCGGCCATTTTCGCGCCGACAGCATAGTGCGGGACGCCGAATACATTCGCGAGACCCTGAGCCCGGACCGGCCCTGGAGCCTGCTTGGCCAGAGCTTCGGCGGCTTTTGCAGCCTCACCTATCTCTCCCTGTTCCCGGACAGCCTGCACGAGGTCTACCTCACCGGCGGCGTGGCCCCCATAGGTCGCAGCGCAGACGAGGTCTACCGCGCCACCTATCAGCGGGTGGCGGACAAGAACCGCGCCTTCTTCGCCCGCTTCCCCCATGCCCAGGCCATCGCCAACCGGCTGGCGACTCACCTGCACCGCCACGATGTGCGCCTGCCCAACGGCCAGCGCCTGACGGTGGAGCAGTTGCAGCAGCAGGGGCTGGATCTCGGCGCCAGCGGCGCCTTCGAGGAGCTCTACTACCTGCTGGAGGATGCCTTCATCGGCGAGCGGATCAACCCCGCCTTCCTCTACAAGGTGCAGGCCATGCAGCCGTTCAACACCAACCCGGTGTTCGCCATTTTGCACGAGGCCATCTATTGCGAAGGAGCTGCCAGCAACTGGGCGGCCGAGCGGGTCAGACCCGAGTTCCCGGCCCTGGCCTGGGCGCCCGGCAAGGATTTCGCCTTCACCGGCGAGATGATCTTCCCCTGGATGTTCGAGCAGTTCCGCGAGCTGATGCCGCTCAAGGAGGCCGCCCACCTGCTGGCCAAGAAGGCCGATTGGGGCCCCCTCTACGACCCGGCGAAACTGGCCAAGAACCCCGTGCCGGTCGCCTGCGCCGTCTATGCCGAGGACATGTACGTGGAGTTCGACTACAGCCGCGATACCCTCAAGGGCCTTGGCAACAGCCGCGCCTGGATCACCAACGAGTACGAGCACAACGGCCTGAGAGTCGACGGCGAGCAGATCCTGGACAGACTCATCCGCTTGAACCGGGGCTGCTGATCCCCCGCGGGCGACGAACCCGCCATAAAAAGAATATCGAGGGCGGCCCATGAGCCGCCCCGCCCTGTCGGAAGCAACACAAAACAACAAGGACACCCTTTGGATCATCCGGAAATCTCGGCCGGCTGGCTGAGCCGCCTCTTCTATCACTGGACGGGCCCGCTGCAACGCAAGGGGCTGACCGAGCCCCAGGTCGGTCTCGACGATCTCTACCCCCTGCTGCCGGAAGACAGGCGCGACGAGCGGGCCGATGCCTTCCTCGCGCTCACCGCCGCTGCGCCGGTGCGCCCCTGGCCCATCATGGCCTTTATCTGGCGCCACTACCGCCGCCGCATCGGCCTGCTCACCCTGTTGCAGCTGATCGGCATGCTGGCCACCCTGGCCAGCCCCTGGCTGCTCAACCACAGCATGACCCAGCTCGGCACCGGGGCCAGCACAGGCCACAAGCTGCTGCTGGCCTTCGCCCTGTTTGCCTCTGTGCTCGCCGCCGGCATGCTGGCGGAGCACTCCCTGCAGCTGGCGCTCAAGATGCACGTCCCCATTCGCCGCCTGCTGGCCGAGTCCCTGCTCGCCAAGGTGATGAAGCTCGGCGGCAAGAGCTTCGACGACAGGGCCGGCGGCAGGGTACAGAACCTCATCAACCGGGACGTGTGGGACATTACTTGGATTCTTGCGGACCCCGCCATGCCGCTCACCATGGCGCTGCAACTGGCGGGCACCATAGCCCTGCTGGTGTGGCAGGTGGGCAGCGCCGGTCTGGTGGGCTTTGCGGTGCTCACCCTGCTGCTGCTGCTCTCCACCCGGGTGGTGCGCCGCATGAACCAGCAGGAGCAGCAGCTCAAGCGCCAGCAGGACGAGCGCAACGGCATACTGGCGGAATACATCAAGAAGCTGCGGCTGGTGCGCCAGAACGGCCTCGGCGCCTTCTTCACCCGGGCGGCCAACGCCAAGCGCCAGCAGGAGCTGGGGGTGCTGGGTCGGGTGCTCAAGCTCGATGCCATCAACAGCTTCCTGATGATGAGCACCCCGCTGCTGGTGACGCTCGCCACCTTCACCACCTATCTGGCCTCGGGCCAGAGCCTGACTCTGCCCCAGGTGTTCACCACCATCGCCCTGTTCGCGGTGCTGCGGATCCCCATGATGCGGCTGCCCTACCTCATCCGCACCCTGATCAACTTCAATACCGGCTTCAACCGGCTGTGCGAGTTTCTGAGCAGCCCGGAGCAGCACAGGGATCTCACCGACACCAGCCTGCCCGTCGGCAGCCTGGTGCTGGAAGAGGTCACAGCCCTTCACCAGCAAAAATCTGTGTTGCAAGAGGTCAGCCTCAACATACAGCCGGGGGAGCTGGTGGGGATCACAGGGGCGACCGGGGCGGGCAAGAGCTGCCTGCTGCACCTGGTCGCCGGTTTTGACAACGGCTTTGAGGGGGCTATCCGTCGCAACGGCCGGGTGGCGCACCTCGGCCACAAACCCTGGCTGATGAACGACAGCATCCGCAACAACATTCTGTTCGGCCAGCCCTGGCACGAGGATCGCTACCACTGGGTGCTCGGTGCCTGCGCCCTCACCACGGATCTGGGGCTGCTGAGCCACGGGGATCAGACGCTGGTGGGGGAGCTTGGCACCCGCCTCTCCGGCGGCCAGCAGCAGCGGGTCGCCCTGGCCCGCGCCCTCTATGCAGAGGCCGACATCCTGCTGCTGGACAACCCCTTGTCTGCGCTGGATCCCATGGTCTCGGCCCAGGTGCTGGAGCAGGGGCTCGCCTTCAAGCCGGGGCCGACCCGGCTGCTGGTGAGCCACGACCCGGATGTGCTGGCCCACTGCGACCGGGTGATCCGCATCGAGCAGGGTCGCCTGGTGGAGCTCGACGCCCACCAGCTGGCGGATCTCATCCAGCACCCGCAGCCCACTCCTCCGGTCCCCCCCCAGGAGGCGGAGCAGTTCAGCGAAGAAAAAGTGGTGGAGGGCAAGGTGGACTGGGGGCTGTTCGGCTTCATGTGGCAGCGCCTGGCCGCCCCCGGCGCCATCCTGATCGCCCTGCTGCTCACGCTGGGTCAGGAGGGGCTGCGCATCGCCTCGGATCTCTGGCTCGGCGGCAAGGCCGAGGTGAGCGATGTGAGTACCCTGCTCGGCATCTATGTGCTGCTGGGGGCAGGATCGCTGGTCTGCATCATGGTGGTGCGGGTCATCAACTACAAACTCGGCCTCAAGCTGGCCTGGACCCTGTTCGACGGCATGCTGGGCCGCATCAGCCGCGCCCCCATGGCCTTCTTCGACAAGGTGCCCCAGGGGCGCATCCTCAACCGCTTCGACCGGGATCTCGGGGAGGCCCAGGAGGTGCTGCTCTCCATGCTGATGGGACTGTTCGGCATGCTGGTCTCTGTGCTGCTGCAGGTGGTGGTCATCGGCATCAACATTCCCCTGCTGCTGCTCATCGCCCCCCTGGTGGGCTGGGCACTCTACGTGCTGCAACGGCGCTACCGAGCGGTGCAGCTCAAGCTGCGGCGCCAGTCCTCGGTGCTGCGCTCCCCGCTTTATATCAGCATCAGCGAGACCATTCGCGGCGCCCCCGCCCTGCGTCTGGCCGGGGCCGAGCGCTTCGCCCTGGATCAGGTGCTGCATCACTATGACAACAACCTGCGCAGCTGGTACACCACCACCTCCATCAACCGCTGGCTCGGCATGCACCAGACCCTGCTCTCCGCCGCCCTGGTGGGAGCCGTGGCGCTGATGGTGGCCTTTGGCAACAGCCCGCTGCTGGGGGCCGTGGCCATCACCTATGCCTTCACCGCCTCGGCCATGCTCAACTCCCTGATCCGTACCTTCGCCGAAGTGGAGCAGGTGATGAATGCGGTGGAGCGGGTGCGTGAATACAGCGAGATAGAGAGCGAGCGCCAGGAGGGAGAGGCCCTCGCCACCCCCCATCCGGCGGTGCGCTTCGACAACCTGGGGCTGCGCTACCCGGGTGCCAGCCAATGGGCCCTGCACAGGGTCAACTTCGAGCTGGCCCCCGGCGAGAAGGTGGGCGTCTGTGGCCGCACCGGCGCGGGCAAGAGCTCCCTGCTCGGGGTGTTGCAGGCCATGTATCCAAGCTCCCAGGGGGAGATCCATTACGACAATCAGCCGCTGTCAGCGCTGGCGCCGGAGGCGGTGCGGGATCTCTACGACACCGTCTCCCAGATCCCCCTCACCTTCTTCGGCACCCTGCGCGCCAATCTCGCCCCCCTGAGCGAGCAGAGCGACGCCGCGCTGGAGCAGGCGCTGAGTCGGGTGGGTCTGGCCGAGCGCTGCGCTGGCCGGCTGGACGAGGACCTCGACAGGCTGCAACTCTCCGCCGGCGAGACCCAGCTGCTGGTGATCGCCCGCATCCTGCTGTCGCGCCGCCCCCTCATAGTGCTGGACGAGGCGACCTCGGATCTCAGCCACGGCGGCATGCGCAAGATGGCCGAGCTGCTCTATCGCTACCGGCCCGAGGCCAGCTATCTGGTGATCGCCCACCATCTGGAGCCGCTCTTGTCGGTGGACAAGGTGGTGGTGATGGAGGCTGGCACAGTAGTGGAGCAGGGATCCCCGGTCAGCCTGCTGGCCAATCCGGACTCCCGCTTCCACCAGCTGTTCGCCGGTCAGGTGAACCGCCAGGTGGGGGAACTGACGGGCTGAGATCTGCGTTGCCTTGCCGACGTCAGAAGGGCTGCCCGCGGGCAGCCCTTCCTTTATCGGTAATATCGCAAAAAGCGATTCTCAAGTGGGTACTAAATGAGCAACAAAACTGCTATAAAAAGAGCCCGAAACAGTCAGGATCACAAGGATGTGTCATGTCTCCAAGGATGGAGGTGGTTGCGCGCCAACCACAGCTGGAAGTCGCCCTGATCAGCAGCCAGGGAGGGGGTTACCCTCGCCATACCCACGAGGAATATGTGCTCTCGGCAAACTTGAGCGGCCAGGAACGTATCTGGTTTGACGGCAAGGAGCAGGAGGTGGCGCCGGGCCAGGTGACGCTCTACAACCCCTTGACCATGCAGGCCTCCACCTTTGGGGAAGATACCCGCTTCATCAGCCTGCATCTGTCACAGGAGCGGGTGAAGAGTCTGCTGGATGAGGCGGGACTCCTGCCCAGCCAGTCGCCCCCCGCATTCATGGAGGGAGTACACCAGATCCCGGCGTTGTTCGACGCCATTCTGGATCTGCATCGACACCCCTCGGCCAATCAGCGGGAAGAAGCGCTGGTGCGCCTGCTCGCCGCCCTGCAACGCACTAGCGACCCCACGCCGCGATTGCTGCAGGGGCGGCTGCCCCAACTGCTTGACTACATGCGCGACCACCTCAGCCAGGAGATCAGCCTGGATGACCTTTGCCAGGTGGCCTGCTGCTCCAAATTCCACCTGGTTCGCAGCTTTCAGCAGGCGCTGCACGTTCCGCCCATCCACTATTTCAACCAGCTGAGACTGATGGAGGCCCGTCGCCGCCTGCTGCAAGGAGAGAAGCCCTCCCAGATAGCGCTGGCGCTGGGCTTCTATGACCAGAGCCACATGAGCAACGCCTTTCGCCGTGTCATGGGGATCAGTCCGAGCCGCTACGGAGCCCCCGGCACAAACTCGACATAACCCTGATAGATCACGTAACAGGCGAAATAGGCGAAGATCAGTGCCGACGCCAGGTAGGAGAAGCGCACCATCTTCTCCCCCAGCAACCGCCCGCCCTGATAGGCAAGGGTGCAGAGCACCAGGGCCCAGAAGATCCCCGCACTGAAGAAGCCGGAGAGGAAGAGCCCGGCATTCAGGGGATCCGCCCCCTGTCTCGCAATGATGGCGCCCCCCACGGCCGCGAACCAGAGGATGGCGGTCGGTGAGGAGAGCGCCAGTACCATGCCGCGGCCGAACAGGCGCCAGCGTCCCCCGGACTGCGCAACGCCATTCAACTCGCCATCCTGTGCCTGCAGCGCCGCGTAGCCCATCTTGATGGTCAACCAGATCAGAGTGACCGAACCAAAGATCCAGAGGCTCCAGCGCACCATTTCAAACTGCAACAGCACGGCCATGCCCGCCATGGCGAGCATGGCATAGATCAGGTCCCCCACACAGGTTCCCACCCCGAGCCAGAAGCCGTGGGAAAAGCCGCGGGACATGGCCAGGGTGATCATCGCCATGTTGGCCAGGCCTATGTCCAGACACAGAGAAAGACTCAACAGAAATCCATTGTAAAATGCCATGTCACACTTTCTCCCAGATGGTTTGATGGTAAGCCAGCACCCGATCACACTCCCCCAGCCCCAGATAGAGATCCGTATCGGCAGATTGCATATGGGGGGCATAGCGGGCGGTAAAATCGGCAAATGCCGGTACATCACCACTCAAGACTTCACGCAGCAGCCGTTCGGCTATCACCCACATTCCCTGCTCGAGTCTGTGCTCATCGATGCGCAGCTGGTCCCCCTCTCTCCAGAGGATCCCCTGCTCGGCCAACAGGCTCAGCTGCACATAGGCAGATCCTGCATCGGGAAACTCGCAGGGACCCCGTCTCAGATAGCGCAGCAGTTCCAGACAATAGAACCGGCACAACTTGTCAGACTGCAGCCCCAGGCTGGTGGCGATGAGAGGGTCACAGCAGAGCAGGAAACCAAAGGTGTCGGCCACCGCCTCCTGCATCACCATGGAGCCCCAGCGATCATGACGACTCAGGGCGGCATAATTTGTCTCGGAAAGGACCAGCCCATGCCCCAGATCATGTCCCCGGAACCAGCCGAGCAAATAACGATCCAGCTCCTGCATCCCGGGCAACTCCGCATCCCGCCATCCCAGGGCTCCCGCCAGGGGTGCCGCGGCCATCAGATAAAGCTGGCGGTAGGTGTTGGCAAAGACGATGGTACGCTTGCTGGCCGCATGTTTGACCCCCTGATCCTCAGGCATGAAATAGGCAAAATGCTTGGGAAATCCGTCTGCTTCGCCGGCGATGGCGAACAGGTCGACCACCTTGTAGGCACAGCTTGGCAAGCTGGTAAGCTCGGCAGTCAGGCGAGCAGAAAGGCGTTGAACCGCCCCCTCCAAACCGGCATCCACCCTGTCCGACCAGGACTGCAGAACAGGGTTTGGCGTGCCAAAAAAGGCAGACATCCAGGTCTGGCGAGACTTGCCGAGCCAGGTAGCAAGGGGACCGACATGGACTACCATGTGCTGTTCATCGCCCTGCGCCAGTCTGGTCGCCATCAAGCGTGCACTGCCCTCCCCGGTCAGGCTCTCCGACAAGGCACCGAACAGCTGTCCAAGCTCGGGATCCTCTGCCCGCTGGGCCATCTCCGCGAGCAATATCATCAGGGACTCGCACAGACGGCTTTGCTGGGGACGCGTTCCCTCAAGGTCTCCCTCCAGCTCACGCAGACTGGCAACCAGGCTTAGCACGCGACAGATATCCTCCCGCAGCCTGGGTGGGAGCGCAGGGGGCGGCATCAGCGTCAGCATATGGACAGAGTGTGTCGCCCTGGGGGGCCAAAATTCCATCTTCATCATTTACCTCCATGTAATATGAGGTCATATGACACCATTTATGATGAATTTGTATTGGAAAATATTGCCTTTTTATCCCAGTCAGACAACGGGATCGCCAGCACCACCATGGAATTCAAGTCATAGAAAGGAGGATGAAGAAGGCAGGTATAGCCTCATTATTTAAGGGCTGTCACCCTGGCTGGACATGTCGACCAAGGATGGGGCCACCTCTTGTAACGATGAATAAATGCCTGCCAGAAAATGGCAAGGGCGCCTCCTTCGAGACGCCCCTGTGAACACATCCAGCTGCCAGTCAGGGTCAGCGCTCCATGATCTGGGTGATGTCATCCTTGTTGATCAACATCTCCCGCCCCTCTTCGTCGTAGTAGCGGTACATGCCCGTGTCTTCATCCAGCTTGGGCTTGCTGTCGGTGGTAATCATCTTCCCGTCCCGGGTGCTCATGATGTATTGAGAGCTGCACGCCACCAGCCCCAGCATGCACACCAGGACCATCATCAGTCGTTTCATCGCCCATCCTCCTCTTCATTCTCACCATTAGGTTCATAAGTGAAGCCTAGCTCAGGCGGATTCAGGGCTGAGCCCCTGTCCGGCTAAAGCAAAATTAATTAGAAGTCAACTTTCGAAGCAATGTTTCCATTTAACCCCTGACATAGAAAAACAAAAAAAACAAAAAACCAACAGAAAGGAAACTAAGGCGCTACACTCGGCGACATTTTGCACTCAGAACATCAGAGATTGAGAATCATCCGACATTCAGACTGAGAATTGTCTGATATATGTTGCAAAAAAATACACCTTTGATAGATTCCGACACTGAATTCAAATGGCAACATAATTACTAAAACCATCAATAATTCATCTTTTTCGCCCCATCAGATGCGACACGATCTGTCTGGTGAGCATTTTTCATAACAAAAAAATTACATTTAATGCCGATATGTCATTCGGATGCGGTAGCTATGTCTGTTTTACCTCCAGTCCACATGGACACCACGATGAGCCCCTCATTGAGTAACTTCGCAATACTGTGACAGAGCAGCAATTTGATGCTGTTTGTGTGATGCCCTTATGTCGCCAATATATGATGGTCACGACCTGTACTGATTGCACAGTACACGAGTCAGTGAGCAGTTAAATTAACTGCCAACGATAAAACACAAGAGATCATTCACAGATATTGCAATGATGGAGCCCAATCCTTTTACAGGAAATATCGCATAAAAAGATCATCCACTTAATTCATGAGTAAACATGATTTAATTTATGTCGATGACTTGTAGCAGTCAAAACAAACACATTGCAAGGCTTTACGTAAAATGAAAGTTATAACAGCGCCATGGATCTTAGCTGCGATTAGTTTGAATATATTCGCTGCACCGCAGATAAGCCCGCAGATGATGGAGCAATTCAAGCGTCTGCCACCGGCAGAACAGCAGGCTCTGGCAAAGCAGTATGGTATATCCACTGAACAGCTAAATAGTGCCAGTGCCATTACCCCTGTCACACCATCGGTTCCTGTTGCCGCCCCACGTGAACTCGATTATAGCCAGGTATCCCAGCGTCCCCTCGTTGCCGGAGTGGCACAACCAGGGGACTTGCAACCATTTGGGTATAATGTATTTGCCGGTGAGCCCATCCTGGATGCACCTATTACCGATATGCCAGTTGCAGATGACTATGTTATTGGCCCTGGAGATGAAATTCATGTTCAACTCTACGGTAAAGAAAATGCGGTTTACGATTTGAGTGTCGGCCGGGAAGGCTTTATTGATTTTCCCAGTCTCGGCCCTATCTCCGCCAGTGGCTTAACCTTCCAGCAATTCAGAAGTGACCTTGAATCCAGGATCAAGGAGCAGATGATTGGTGTAAATTCCTTCATCAGCTTTGGTTCAATGCGTTCCATGCAGGTGTTTGTGATGGGAGACGCCTACCGCCCAGGTGCTTACAATGTCAGTGGCATGGCGACCGTGACTCAGGTATTGCAGGCCGCTGGTGGCATAGACACAGTCGGTTCCTTGCGAAAAATCCAGGTGAAACGCGCAGGGCAAAATGTCATCGATGTGGATCTCTACAAGATGCTTGTCTGGGGTGATACCAGCCAAGACATCCGTTTACAAGCCGGAGATACCGTGTTTGTTCCTGCCAAGGGCAGTGAGGTCGCTATCAACGGGCTGGTCAAGCGCCCCGCCATTTACGAGCTGAGAAATTCGGCACCGCTGGCAGATGTGCTCGCACTGGCTGGCGGCGTCAAAGCCGCCGCGTTGCAAGAAGTCTCCGTAGAGCGCCACTCCGATAGCGGTCTCAGGGTGTTCAACCTGACACTGGCCAACGCCCATGATCGCCTTTTCAGTATTCGGGACGGGGACAAGATATCGGTCAAACCGAGCAGCACCGAATATAGCCAGGCCATTGTGGTCAAAGGTGCAGTAGTTCGTGATGGTGTCTACAGCTTCTCTCCCGGTACTCGGGTCAGCACTATTTTGCAGAGTGTTGAGCGAGACCTCATTTCGGCTACCGATTTGAGTTACGCTCTGGTGGTCAGAGAGATTGACTCCCAACGTAATATCAGCGTGATTCAATTCAATTTGGGCAATGCCATGCAACACCCTGGCGGCAAGGATGATGTCCTGCTTCAGGCCCGGGATCAGGTGCTGGTGTTCCGCAACGATGCTACTGACCGCCTCAGAGAGACAGCCACAACCTCAACCAAGGTGAAGGATCTCAAGGCGAAGTCTCGAGAACTGGACAACGCTGCCATGATGCGTACAGATGCATCCACCGGCGCCAATGTCACAAACGATGAATTGAATACTGATAGCCAGATCAAGCTCTCTTCACTTTCCGATAAAACCGCAACAGATGCCGTTGTGGCGGACTCCAGACAAGCCTTGCTGGCTCCAGTCATCGAGCGCCTGAAAGCGCAGTCGACTCAGGGCCAGCCGGTCAAAATCATGGAAGTCAGGGGGGAAGTGAAATACCCGGGCCTCTACCCACTGACCGAGAGCAGTCGCATGTCCGACGCCATTCTCGCCGCCGGTGGGTTCAATGAGCAGGCCAACATTGTCGAACTGTCCCGCGTCAATGAGCGTGGTGACAGCATCCTGGTCCAAAATGAGCGATTCTCCCTGGACACAGCCAATAGCCCGTACAGTTCGCCCCTCCTGCAATCCAAAGACAATATCAACGTCCTGCCCCACCCACAGTGGCGGGAAGAGGCGACCGTCCAGGTCTTCGGTGAAGTGAAATTCCCCGGCACTTATACCGTGCGTCGCGGAGAAAGCCTGCACGATCTGATCGAACGTGTGGGTGGCATTACTGCCTACGCCAATCCCAACGGTGCAATATTTGCACGTAAAGCCCTGCGTCAGCAGGAAGAACAACGGTTGGTGATGCTGCGGGATGAACTTCGCCAAGAAATATCGACCATGACCTTGCGCAGACAGAGCACCATTGCCAACTACAGCAGCTCTCCTGCCGAGGCCATGACGGTTGTGAATCAATTGGAGAACAGCAAGGCCATTGGGCGGATGACCATAGATATGCCAGCACTGCTCTCCGGAGAAAAGCAATCCGATATATTGCTGGAGGATGGCGATAAATTATATATCCCGACCATGCAGAATGTGGTCTCCATCGCAGGCATGGTGCAGTTCCCCTCTTCCCATATCTACAAAGAGGGCACCAGCGTCAACGAATACATCAGCCTGGCCGGTGGAACCAAAAAACAGGCCGATACCGATCGCGTCTATGTCATCAAGGCCAACGGCAGCGTGTTGTTGCCCAATGACAGTTGGTTTGGTGGGCGCAAGAGTCTCGAGCCGGGTGACACCATCATAGTGCCGGTGGACTCCGATTATCTGGATAACCTGAGCATCATGTCCTCAGCAACCCAGATCATGTATCAGTTGGGCGTAGCCTGGTCCGCCATCAAATAACGCGCTGGACGCGTCATTTCATATTCCATAGGACTCATCAAATCATAATGGAAGCACAAAAAGTGAATGTCATTCCCTTACCGAGAGACATGTCTCCGGCAAGTGATGAAATCGACCTGCGGGAGCTGATGATTGCCTTGTGGCATGGCAAGTGGTGGATCTTTTCCACCACCTTCATTGCCACCGGTCTCGCCGTCGCCTTTGCACTCTGGAGCCCCAATATCTATCGTGCCGAGGCCTTGCTGACCCCCTCCCTTGAGCAGCAAGGTGGTGGACTCTCCGCGCTGGCATCCCGCTTCGGTGGGCTAGCCAGCCTGGCCGGTGTCGATCTTGGCAACAAAGGCGGAGATAAAGCCTCGATAGCAATCGAAGTGGGCAAGTCACGGCTGTTTCTTGGGGATTTCATCCGCCACCACCAGTTGGCGGTCCCTCTGCTCGCAGCTACCGGCATGGATAAAACCACCGGCGAGTTGATCATCGACCCTCAGATCTACGATACGGTGACCCAGAAGTGGGTGCGCGAAGTACCTGCGGGCAAGTCACCCGAGCCCACTGACTGGGAGCTGATCAAGGCTTTCAGGGGGCTGGTCTCCCTCAATAGCGATCCCAAGACAGGGTTGTTGACAGTCAGCGTTGACTTTTATTCACCGCAGTTGGCCAAACAGTGGGTGGACTGGTTGATCAATGATCTCAACCACACCATGAAACAACGGGATCAGGAGGAGGCAAAGCGCAATATTTCCTATCTGACCGAGCAATTATCCAAAACCTCTGTCGCCGATATGCAGAAGGTTTTTTATCAGCTGATCGAAGAGCAGACCAAGACCTTGATGCTCGCCGAGGTCAATCAGGAATACGTATTTAAGGTACTTGATCCTGCCGTCATAGCCGAAGAGAAAATAAAACCCAAACGGGCACTGATTGTTGTATTGGGTGCACTGTTGGGCGGCATGTTGGGAGTGATGATAGTTTTGGTTCGGTTTGCATTCCGTCATGATAAACAATAATGGATGCAAATTAGCCAAAAACGATGGCTTGCCATCATAATAGAGTAGAACGAACCTCGACTATTCTGATTTTATAAGGGAAATATATGAAGAAGAGTGTTTTGATTATGACTGCCCTGCTGGCCCTGTCCGGCCAGACTATGGCTGCTGAAACTGCTGCCGGTGCTGCTGGTGCTGCTGGTGCTGGCGCCGCTGCCGGTACCACTGCCCTTGTCGCTGTGGGTGTAGCTGCCGCGGTTGCCGTCGGCGTTGCCGTCGCCGTTGCCAGCAACGACGATGACAACAGCTCTACCTCGACTGTGACCAGCACAGCTCGTTGATATTAAGATTTAAAGACTGCCCGAGGGCAGTCTTTATTTTTATACCGATTCATTCAGTGATGCTCGCATGCTAACAAAGCGCCTTGTTATTATGCTATCCATGTTATTATTTGGCTGTGCAGATAACAACCTTGATAGCTATCAGCAACTAAAGTTTCTCTTCTCCGGGAATGAAGAAATAACGATTACCCCGGAGGCCATCAATAAATTGCCCTATGCCAGTGCATTTTTAACGATTGATGACAGACCAAAAATATTCGTCGTACTTGCATTTGTGGATAACAACAGATTGTCTTGGATCAGCAGTAACAGAGGGATAATAGTTACCGAGCATGGCCGAATAACAAAGACATTGAAGTTCGACAATGATATTGCTTACTTCTTGGGTACGGTTCAGGACCCATTATCTCAGGCATCCATCACCTCAGGTGCACAGTTCAGTTACAGCGCCGAATGGGAAAAGGATCGCCGCAGCGGGAGAAGCATGCACAGTGTATTCCGGCAGCTTGCGGATGAAAACCTGGATATCAATGGCACCATCATTGCGACCTCCCTCTATGAGGAAACAGTACAGTCGATAAAGGATGGTCAAACATGGAAGAATTATTACTGGTTGGATAAAAAATCTGGCCTGATCCGAAAGACCATTCAAAAGCTAGGCCCTGACAACAGCACCATAGAGATGGTCTTTACCAAGCCTTACTCATCATGAAAAAAATAATACTCTCGTTATTGATAGGCTATGCACCCTGGCTTCACGCTGACAGCGTTACCAAAGTAGTCTTCGGTAATGTCAATGGCACCACCATTTCCCTTTCGGATAGTCAGCGTCTTGAACAGCTACTGAATAACAACAAGCTACCTGACCATATCTATTGGCCTGCCGCCATCATCTCATCCCCCACAGAAGAGCATCTGGCACAGCAAGCCAAGGAGCGATTGCTCAGCGATGTGAAATCACTCCAGGTGATATGGATGAGAGAACATCAAGGTGGTCTGGTTCAAACAACCCAGCAACTGTTGCGAGAGCTGGATCAGCTTGATATCACAGGCCGGATTGACATAAAGCTGGATCCCGATCTCAGCAGAATTGAACCTGCCAACAACCCTCGCTTGGCCGGTGACTATTCACTGTATGTCTCTCCTCGGCCATCCCGTTTATATTTGATGGGTTTAATCAATAGCCGCAAGTCATTGCCTCATGAACATGGAAAAGGTTTGGCTGAATATTGGCAAGGCCATAGCTTGTTGGCCGGTGCCAACCCGGGTCAGGTATATCTTATCCAGCCAGATGGCAGCATCCAGTTATCACCCGTGGCCGTATGGAATGAATATCATATAGAGCCCATGCCTGGGGCAACACTGTTTGCCGGGTTCGCTCCCGAGTTGCTGCCGGCCAAATTTAAAAACATCAATCTCCGTATTGCCGAAATGATTGCTAATCGGATACCCGAGTAATGCTAACCAGAATCGCCACTCTCTCTATTCTTGTCTCTCCTATCGCTTGCGCCAATACGGATAGTTTCTCCCCTACCTTTCCCACCCAGAGTGACTTTGGTGGCGTAGGTCTGCTCCAGATGCCAACGGCGCGCATGGCCCCAGAAGGCGAGTTCTCGTTCAACTACATGGATAACCAGGAATATCGACGCTGGTCTATCTCCATGCAGCCATTTGACTGGCTGGAAGCCACCCTGAGATACACCGATATTCGCACCCGCTTGTATAGCAATGATGAGAGCTTCAGTGGCGATCAAACCTATAAAGACAAGGGGATGGATGTCAAAGCCAGACTCTGGAATGAATCCACCTGGCGCCCTCATGTCTCTGTCGGGTTTCGCGATGTCATGGGGACCGGACTCTTTGACAGCGAGTACATAGTTGCCAGCAAGCGTTACCAGAACCTGGATTTCACCCTGGGCATGGCATGGGGAAATATGGGGCAGAGTGGCAACATCAAGAACCCCTTCTGTGAACTCCGCGATGGCTGGTGCCAACGCGACGACGGGTTCTCGGGCAGTGGTGGCAAATTTGAATTTGGCAGCCTGTTCCATGGGCCTGCCGCTCTCTTTGGCGGGATAGAGTACCAGACGCCCTGGCAACCATTGAGGTTGAAACTTGAATACGATGGCAATGACTACAGTCACGAGTCGGCGGGCGTCATAACACAAAGCACCCCCATCAATGTGGGCATAGTCTACCAGCCCTATGATGCTCTCGACATGCACCTCAGTTATCAGCGCGGCAATACGCTGATGTGGGGGATGACACTGCATACCAATTTCAACGATCCCTCCTTGTCGCTGCCAAAGCTCATGGATCCCCCAGTTCCGGCCTATCAGACCAGCGAAACTGCCTCTCTGGATGAGATGGACTGGCAGGATTTGTCCTCCCAGCTGGCCGCCAATGCAGGCTGGCAAGAAGTCTCCCTCTACGGTGATGACGACACCCTTACCCTGGTGGGTGAGCAGACCCGCTTCCGGGAGCAGGCTCAGGGCGAGCACAGGGCCACCATGCTCGCCGTCAATGACGCCCCTGCGTCGGTGAAGCAGTTGCGGATCATCGAGCAGAAGCAAGGAATGCCACTGCAGGAGACTCGCGTCGATCTGGACTCGGTGCGCCGCGCCAACAGCGATCTTCCCCTTGGCCAGAAACAGGAGATCGAGGTCAGCCGTCAGTCTCCGACCCAGGTTCAGGGGACAAGGCGCCATGAGGCAGAGCCCCGCTCATGGAGTTTCAAGATTGCGCCCAAACTGAGCCAGTCCATCGGGGGCTCAGAGAGCTTTTACATGTATCAGGTCGGGTTGAATGCCAATGCCGACTGGTACATGACAGAACACAACTGGCTGAGCAGCACACTCTTCTTCAATCTGTTCAACAACTATGACAAGTTCAATTACACGGCCCCCCCGCCCGATGGCGAGGCCCTGCCCCGGGTCAGAACCTGGATCCGGGAATATGTCACCTCCTCGGATGTGCTCCTGAATAACCTTCAGCTCACCCATATGGATAAATATGATGATGCCTGGTACGCCCAGGCCTATGGCGGCTATCTGGAAATGATGTACGCCGGGGTCGGTGGTGAAACCTTGTATCGCCCCTTCAACCAAACCTGGGCCATAGGGGCAGACATCAACCTGGTGAAACAGCGGGACTGGGAAAACACCCTCCAGCTGGCTGACTATCAGGTGGCGACCGGCCATGTCACCACTTACTGGCAGCCGGCGTTTCTCGACAAGGTGACGGCACAGATCTCGGTGGGTCGTTACCTGGCAGGGGATTATGGTGCCACCCTCAACTTCGCCAAGAAATTTGATTCGGGAATAAGCGCCGGTTTCTTTGCGACCTTCACCAATGTGTCGGCAGAAGAGTACGGTGAAGGGAGCTTCACCAAGGGGCTCTACATCACAATCCCGTTCGACCTCATGATGTTCAAGTCCACCATAGACAGCGGTACCATCAGCTGGGTCCCCCTGACTCGGGACGGGGGTCAGATGCTGGCCAGAAAATACGGGCTCTACAGCCAGAGCAGTGTCGCCTCCTTCTGATATGAAATGACTGCCCGTCGCAGATAAAAAAAGCACCTTCCATGAAGGTGCTTTTTTGTTTCTGGTGTCCCGTCCTGAATATGGTTTACACCTTTCCTCCCAATCAATGGAGAACCCGATGGGACAAGGTGTGAAACGGACACAGCGCGATTACTCGCTGACTTTTAAACTGGCGCTGGTCGAGCAGATTGAAAAAGGCGAGCTCACCTACAAACAGGCTCAGGCCCGTTA
>RCUI01000334.1_pt1 | contig 17460 bp, 13 predicted proteins | sample 2166121 | NCBI WGS metagenome assembly RCUI01 (sample SAMN09932700, study PRJNA488358) | compost metagenome | feature: garden; material: soil; isolation source: compost soil in succinic acid-enriched culture | place: Germany: Experimental Botanical Garden Goettingen | collected 2016-01-27
CATCATCAGGTTTTGGTATTGCTGGGGGGTTGATTTTTGCCGCAAGCGTTTTTTGCACTCTCTCTCCGTCTGCTCAATCCGTTTTCGTAGCCCTCGCCGTTCGCTGTCAGTCGACAACTGCTGCGGAAGTTCATTGATCACTGCTCGCATCTCCCCTCAAATTGATAATGAATTGCTGTGCCTGCTGGCTGACGATTACCTGGTTGCTTTGAATATCAACCACTCGCACCCCTGTCGGCGTCAGCCCACCTACGGGGTAACGGCGGTTGTCACTGAGGATCACGTAAGGCACGCGCCCGATGGAGACGGCCTTGATCGGAAACTGCACGCTGACCGGCTTTTTCTTGTCCGCGTTGTTTTTCAGTCGCAGTTCCGGCGGTGTCTTAAAGGCCGAGGAGTACTGACGTTGAACCGCCTGGAAACTGTCCAGCTGGCGGTCATCCAGAGTCCCGCTCAGTTCTATCCAGTTTTCTGACTCCCCGATCGTCAACTGGCCAGCCAGCCCTGCGGCGTCCAGCAGTTGCTGGAGTTTTTGCAATGGCGTCAGTGCCGGCTTGGCCGGGGCCTCCACACCTTGCAACCCTTGCACGTCACTCTTCAGCGTCTGCAGTGCCTGCTGCCAGCGGGCCGGGTCCTGAACCTGTGCATCGATGAGCCGTACCCAGCCCACTTTGCTGCCATCGACACTGTGCGCGCCTGGGTAGCCGAGCTTTGGCAGGATGGAGTCGACGTCCTTGCGTATGTCTTCCTGGGTGCGTACATCGAGACGAAAGGAACTATCACTTGCCTCCATGAACCGCTGTAATGCGGCGCGTTGTTCGTTGCTCTGCAGGTAGCCGCTGAGCACCACACTGGCGCCGGGTTGCGCCGCACCGATGACAACATCTGTCAGTTGTTGCTGCTGCAGGTAGCTGCGTACCGCCAACGCCGGCGCCGGGGTGTCGACAGACCTATCCGCATCAGTCCCGAGGCTGAAAAACGCCAGCATTACCACCACCAGCACTGCGCAACCCAGCGCCGCGAAACCCAGCGTCCGTTTCGGCAATGCGCCTTTGGTGGGCTGGCGAGTCACTGGCGTAAGCCTCTGCAAGGGCCGATCGAAATGCTGGGCTTGCGCACAAAACGCCCATCGCAACGGACCGCAACCTTGAACAAGAAACGCCTGCAGGTCACTGCCTGCGGTCATCGTCTCGCCATCCTGGGTAGCGATGTTGCCCTCAGCCCATTCGACAACACACACCTGCTGCGCACTGACTTCCAGCACCAGGTGCACGCTGGCGATACCCGGATCCACCACCACCAGATCTGCAGCGGCCGGATCAGATCCGATGACCACACGCCCGTCAGGCAGTGGCGCCTCGATACCTTGGTTCAGACCGCTGAAGAAGCGAATTTTCCAGGCCATGTCAGCGACTCTTCTGCGCACGCACGCACTGTGCCTTGCCTTCGACACAAGGCCCTGCGGTGACCCGCCAGCCCGTACCCCCGGCAGCAGGTTTGCAGGCCGTCAGCGACGAGTCCTTGCCTGCCTGCCTGAGAATCTGCTGTGCTTCCTGGGCCGGCGCCAATGCCTGGCACTGGGCGGTATTGAGTAGCGACTGCAGCGCCAGGCTGTTGTTCGACAATTCGTCCACCGCCAGCAAGCCTTGCATGTCGCTGCGTCCGCCCATCAGCGCAACATCGCGGGCCAGGCTGCTATCGATCAACCGCGGCTCGATCAGAAACAAGCGCACTGCGCGGCGCGATGAGCTGTAATTGAAGCGAAACAGCGCACCCAGGTAGGGAATGTCTCCCAACAACGGTACCTTGCGTACGCTTTCGTTAAGTTCGTCGCGATGGATGCCACCAATCAGCAGGCTTTGCCCCAGGCCGACCCGCGCTACCGTATCGATCACCGTGCGGTTGATCGTCGGAATGCCATCCGGGCCACTGCTATTGGGCTTCTGGTTGCCATCTTCGATATGCAGGCTCAGGCTGATTTCCGGTTGTTCACCCATCTGTACTACCCGCGGGGTCATTTTCAGCATGGTGCCGTAGGTGATGGCCTTGAGCTCCGCCACCCGCTCGCCTGTCACCTTGACGTAATAGGTTTCGCTGTGATCGATCACCGCCGCGGTATTTTCCTGGGTCAGCAGGGTCGGTCGCGAGCCGATCTGGGCAAGCCCCTGACTTTGCAACAGGGTGATCTTGGCCATCAGGTAGTTCAGGCCGCGGCCGTCCACCAGGCTACCTACGGCACCTTCTTTGTCAGGTTTGCCGCCCGTGGTACGGATCTCGATCAGGCGATTGTTGCCAAGGCCTATGCCCGCCTGCCAATCCACGCCCAGCTCGGACAGGTTCTCGGCATTGATGTCGACAATCGACAACCCCACCTCGATACGTGCCGAAGGGCGATCGAGCGCCGTAATCAGGCGCCGGTACATGGGCATGCGCTCCTGGCTGTCACGGACGATGATGGCGTTCAGCGAGGGATCCGCCTGCACCACCACCTGGCGCGTCGCTGCCGTACCGCCGGCCACGGCCTGCTCACCATTGACCGCGACCACGTTGGCATCACTGAGCACCCGCGAGAGAATACTGGCCAGGCCCGGTGCCTGGATTGAGTCATCGCGGTACTTGATCTGCCGGTCTTCAGCCACGGCGTACTTGAGTGGAAAAATCTCGACGGCCAGGTCTGCGCTACTTTCTACCTGCAGGGTGTTTTGTTGCTCAAGGGCCTGAACGGTCTGGCTGATCATGTCCAGATAACGTGGCGGCGCCGATACATAAACCAGCCGCCCCCCCGGTTCCGGGCGCCACGGAAAACTCGGTTCCCAATTACCACCGGCCTGCAAGGCCGCACGCAACTGCGGTTCTTTGACCTGGCCCAGTTGCACCAGGCGCGTTTGCATTTCGGTGGACTTGAACACATAGAGCACCGCGCCGTCGTAGTACCAAACGAGGCTGTACAGCGCACTGACCAGGTTGAGAAATGACTGTGGGTCCTTCAAGTCGAAAGATGAGCTGACCTGGTCATCGACCTTGTCGCTGACGATCACCGAGCTCTGATAGTTAGCGGCGAAGTTGACCAGAACATCGCGCAAACTTTCGCCATGGGCCACATAGCTGAACGGCTCTGCCGACCAGTCCAGCGTGCGCGCCTGGGCACCTGCGCAGCATACCAAGGCCAAAAGTGCGCTGATGACTCTCATGGCCGCCATAGCGACGCGCCCCCGTGCCGCTTGGCCTTACCTGCCTTGAATAGGGGCTGTAGCGATTCCAGGATCTCAACATGGGCGCTAAGCACGCGGTCGAGTTCAGGAAACTCAAGGCTGTTCAATTCCAGGCGTGCCTCTATCACCCACTGGCCTTGCGGGCTGATCGCCAGCGCCTGGGGAAATTGCCGCCCCCAGCGGGTTACCATTTCCAAGGCACGGTGCAAGGTGGCTTGCCCCTCATAGCTGTGAACATCCAGCGTACCTTGCAAGGCCCCGCGAACCGTCAGTTGAGTACCCATAGGCTCAAGCGCAAGGCAATGCCCCTCGATAGTCACCTGATAGCAACCATTCTTGTCTGCCACCAGAGGTTCAAGCGCCAAGCAGTCGGCCAATCGAAGTAGTAATTTTTTCATGTTCCTGTAGCACCCGAAAAATATGAAAGGCAATCGCCTTGCGTCACCGTGTGCCGTCCACACTCAGCCGCCCGACACAGGGTGTGTATCGACGTGATTCATGGATTAACGCGGTGTTAGTTAATAAGTTCCCATCCTGGCGCGACTGGGGGTACAGCCGAACCGACGGCGATAGGCCTGACTGAAGTAAGACTGGCTGGAGAAGCCACTTTCCATGGCAATATCAATAATGCTGCGCTCGCTGTTCAGCAACAGTTGGTGCGCATGCAGCAGTCGTCGTTCGCTGATCCAGGCGCGGGGAGACGCCGCATAGACCGACTGGAAGAATTCCTTGAAGGCGGTCAGACCCATGCCAAACTCCTTTACCAGCTCTTCAAGCCGCCACTCTTTCAAGAAGTGCGCCTCCATAAAGGCCTGCAAACGCGCGACCTGGCGATTGCCTTGCTGACGCAACACCGACATCAACTGTGGTCCTTGATCACTCGCCAGCAAGACCATCAGCAACTCTTCCACCCGCAATAGCGCCAGGGTCGGCGGATGCTCGAATTCCATCAGCCATCTGAGGCCGCGAACACAGTCCGCCATTAAGGAGGTGCCCGGAAACACCATGACATCACGGCTGTCACCGGCGAAGCGGTCAATTTCGCTGAGCAGCGTCGCGTAACGGAGGGCAAAGCGCTGCAAAAAACCAGGCGTCAGCGGCACCCACAGCAGGCTGGTCTCTGCGCCTGCGCTTTCGACATAGGTACCACGGCGGATGAACAGCAACTCCCCCGGCACCAGGCGGTGGATAACGCCTGATTCGCGAATGTGCAACTCGCCCTCGACCACTACACAGATGCGCTCTTCACTGCCCGTCATAAAACCCGAGCTGCGCACCGTTGTTTGATGTACCTCTATGGATTCGTCATCCAGCGCAAGAGCGTCCAACATACTGACCAGTCCTCAATCACAGGCATTCAACATGCCTTATCAATGCCGAATCGGCGGCTGCCACCAGGTGAACAAGCGCCACCAGACGTTTCGCCGCTTGCATCCCCTGCCCTATGCGTGCCGATTAACTGCTCGCCGGGCTGCCGTTGCCTTGCCAGCTATCGTTGCGATTGCATGGCGGCTCGTCTGAGCTGCGTCCAGCTATTGTGGAAATCCGCAACCCTTGAATGGCCTTCAGATTATTACGATGCGTCTGAACGTAACGACCGAATAATCCCGACTTGTTGCAGTACCAATCCGCTATTGTTGTAGGAATTTACGACACAAAACCGACCGGAAGCCTGGGATATTCCCGGCGACCGCTTGCCTCAGAAATTGATTGTGGGGTAGCCATAGATGGACCTTGGTGAAAAACGCAAAACCGATGGATAAAAAATAACGGCGCGTGCTGATAGCGTATGGAACGGAAGCTGTTGATGATCTCGACTACTCATTAGTCAACAGACAAGACAACCAATATCAGGCGAAATTAGTAATGACAAACTTCTCTATATCGCCCTGTTGCAGTCCAAGTATCGCCTGTCGAAACGAATATGCATCTGAAGCCGGCAAAAACGAAACTACGCGCACCATCAAAGATATCGACTCGCTAATTGTCGCCATCAAGCACCGCACGGGTGTTGTAACCGCGCACTTGGCCCGTCTGCAAGCCGTGGCCAAAGAGCACAACTGCCTGATCGCAATTCGACCGGTTGAGGCTGCCGCATCGGGGCTGATTGAGGCAGGTCATCCGACCAAGGGCTTTCATATCAAAGGCAAGAGTTCAAACTGGGGGTTGCCTGCTGGTTTCATTCCGGTTGACCAAGCGCTCAGCAAACTTGAAAAGTACATGTCAACAACGCCGGAACGCGTCAACAAATTCAATGAACAGGTAGAGCAGTGCATCACAGACAAACATGCGGTCGATATACCGCTGGTCGTCTCCAGAGCACGCATTGACTACTTGCTCGAAAGTGGCTTTATCAATGACTGGCATATGTCGGGCGAAGGCAAGACGATCAAGGTCAGCGCCACCGGCCCCAGTGGCGACATTTATGAATTTGAAGGCATACGCTGCGAAGACGGTCATGCCCCTGAATACCGGATCTTTCATGGACAACAGCCCCTGAGAGTGCTCGCCAAAGAGCCTCAAGGCAAGCCATTGACAGCGGATTACGACTTATTGCTGATCGGCCCCCATCTGGGTGATCTCGGTCCGCAGGACAGCCTGCCCGTCCCAGATGTCAACCATCGTATTTTCCAACAACGCATCGACCGCTACGCTCGTATGCCAGAGGCGCTAAAAGACGACTATCTGGATCCTCAGCGTTTCTACAGCAAGGAAGACCCAGACAAAGGCAATATCACCACTCGCGTCGCCCGGATGATACCAATCCTCAACCAGGCGCTGGTCGGTGAAGGCGAACCGGTGATTCACCATAGCACAGACTCGAGCAACCCGGCTTCCGATCCAGCGGCCAACTATCCGGCGACGTTTTTTCTGCCAACCAAGTTTGGCAGTTTTGATGAAATTGTTATCGTGGAAAACAGCCAGGAATTGGCGGCGTTGATCCAGGAAGCAAAAAACTGTGGATATCATGTACCACTGAATCCGCTATGGGAGCAGGAGGTGACGACTGTCAGGCGCGCGAGTTTCGAACGTGCCTTAAGCGATTTGCAAGCGTAAATCTAACACCATCCTGATGCCTTCACTGAAAAACTTTAGGACACGCTTATGCCGATAACTTCAAATTTCACTATCGTTGAACACCCTGCCAATTACAGACACATCACTGAAGGTAACATCAAAAAACTGGGGCAGCTCACTGTCAATAATCCGCTTTTCCGTGCGCTGCTTGTATCCAAGGAAAGCCGCGACCACCAGCTGTCGAACGATTCGATAACTGATGCCAAAATCTACTTTGCCGTCGATGATAAAAACCATCACTTCCTCAATCATTTTCGGTTGTCATGGCTGAAAATAAAGCGGCTCGGCTGTACATTACAGGGGCTCTGCACAGACCTCAAAAACAAACTTAATGAGACCGCCAAGCCCGCCACACTGGATAGCAATCAACGGGTGCTACATGACGGTATAAAAAACTGTGCCGAGACACTGCGACAGGTCGTGGTGGGGCCTGACGAAAGCCTGCCCAAAGACAATGAATGCCACATGAGAACCGCCCTGCTAACGGATGTGCTCTCACGGCAACTCGGCATGATAAAAGCCAGCGGCAACGATGACGCTGGCCAGCAAATAACTCACACCCTTAACTGGATCGACGCAGTGCTCGCTTCCGATTGTTTGACTGGAATTGGCATTGGTGGGAAATTAAAAGCAGAGAAAAAAGACTACGAAACACGCCCGCAGACTCGGCTTGCAGCGGCAAGGGAACCTTTTATTCGGATAAACCCCGACCATTTTTCCGCTGGCATACCAGACATCCCTATCCCGCCTTCAGACCTGCCAAAATTTTCAGACCTGAACACTGCATTAGCGACAATTCGGCGTCAACTGCAGGCGCTTCAAGTCGAGATGGCATTGGATCACTGCGCGACAACTGCGACAACGCAAGTATCTAATGCCAAATCAATGATTTCGCAGCTGGATACTATCAAAGGAGGCCCACTCAAGCTGACAAAGGATTCGAACCTAAGTAAAACACTGTATGCCGCGGCAAGCATCGGTCAGCAGAGGGATACCAGCCTGGCAGCGAAGATTACTGAAGTAAAGGCAAACCTGGCCGACTTCAAGACATGGAGCGAGAATTTCAAGACTGCCAGCAACACGCTTGTCAATTTATGCAGCGGCGTCATTCAATCTCATGAAACCGATGCTGCACGCAGCGATTGGATAGAACGGCTGCAAGCGTGGCACGAGCAGTACAAGCAACTCCGTATACCCAACGCGGCAGGTTGCCTGGATATGGAGAGCGTGGAATTCTCCAAGCTGATTAATGAGTTAAGCGCTCCCAACAAGTCACGAGCGGATTGGTTAAGCCACGCTTTTACAGCGATCTCCACGCTTGGTTGTCGATTGTCTGGCGACACCCTCGATAAATCGCAATCAATACGCATTGAAGAGAAATACAAAGGATTTTTTCGCAACACCATCGACGAAGATGCATTCACCAAACAGCTGACCGACCAATATCACGTTCTCAGTGCACGCATAGAGGCTTCGCGTGACAGCGTGGGTGAAAACATGGCGCAGATTGGAGTAATCAATCTATGTGATGCCACAAGCTTTATGCTCAAACACCTTGAACAAAACGGCAGCCAGCCCACCGACGACATTAAAATCATTCGAGAATCAATGAAAGATGCGCTAGCCATCACCCAGGAAATTGGAGCACCAACAACAACGCAGACACGTAACACCAGCGCACTTGTCGAAAAAGTCGACAGCGCACTGAAGCACCTGATCGACTTCTTCGATGTTAATATTTTCAGCGCCCACCGCAGCGAAATAAGAGACATCTATACCCATCACCTTAGTGCCTATGCATATTTTGATCACCCCAAAACACAAACCATTATCGACAATGTTATAAGCATATTAAAAAACCCAAACTTCCAAGAAAACATATCAGCACACATCCAATCACATGGACTGACTGTCGCCCAACTGGAAAAGCAGCAGCCACCCATCCGTCGCCCACTCCTCAGCTTAGTAGTCTAATTAACAATCTCCGTAGTGATCGCACATGCGCGTCATCATAAATCACTGCCACTTTTAATCTGAGACATGCAAGTGACTATCAGCCTCAATATCGATTGGCTTCGCGATGAGCTCTTTGAAATCTACGGTGAGTATCTGGAAGACAGTGTACCGACCGTCATCACGCTCGATGATCTGCCGTTCATCGTTACTTTATACGATGCTGATATGCTGCTGAGAATTGACCTGCCTCTTTTCTCTGACTGCCGATCAGCTGCGGACGGACAAGTACACAACCAGGCCGCTCAACTGAACGGCAGCGCGCAGATGGTTGCTGCCAAGATGTTCTATTCATTGGGAACTGACCATCTGCTCTTTCTGTCCTCGTTACTGTACCTGCCAACAACAGACAGTCTGTGCGCGATCAATAGAAGGCTCTATTCCATGTATCGAAGCGTAAACACCGCAAAAGAGTATTTGATCGAACATGTACGCGGATAACCCTGGAGCCCTTACCCTATGCTACCTGCCGAGATCATCCAATGCCTCAGCGAAGTCACCGGGCTCACGGTGGCCGAATTGCCTGCGGTCCTGCATTACGGGAACGCCGCTGAGCCCGCCCACGAAATCCATATCGAGAGTGACCAGGAGCTCATCACCTTATGGTGCGCCCTGCCCTGCCCTGAAGGCGTGGCCATTGGCGAAACCTTGTTGCGGATCAACAGTGGCTGGCGCGACCCTTCTGCCAGTTGGCTCTACTACGATCCGCGCCGCCATGCGCCTGTTCTGATATCGACCTTCACTCGCTCGATGACCTCTCCCGCACAGTTCTGCACGAGCGCCGAACTTTTTTTCAAGGCGTGCGACACCATGCGTACATTGCTGGCTGACAGGGTGCGGCACTAACTGCCTTTTATGCGTCGCGATATGCCGGTCGAGTGTGACCCTGCTCGCCCGGCAAAGGATCAATATGATTACTCTACCGCTTGCCAACCTCTGCAATGCACTTTCCAACAACGGCCATTGCGCCGAAACGGCGGGGGTGGCGTCATCGTCGGCCACCCGCACGCTATTCAATTTAGCCGCCCATGCGCTGATCCCGGGATTCGAAAGTGGCGTAACGGCACTCTACGACAAGGTTAACTCGCGCCAGCGTATCAATGCTTTTGTTGAAAACGCCGGCGACTTCTATGCTGCAATAGCCTTAGCCGTGCGTCAGGGCAGCCACACTGCAGTGGCCCACCTTGACGAAGGTGTTGCTATTCGCTTTACCGAGCACAAGGGCAACGTTGAGGTCGCTATAGGTCAGGATCTGCACACTCGCCGAGGCCATGTAATTGAGCACAGGCCAATTGTTGATGCAGACTTTCAGCGCTTGTTAAAAAGGCTGGAGACTGATGTTGAAGGCAACCCAGGCTTCTACGCAGATGCTTCCATCCACCTGCAAATACAGACACATCGCAATACGCAGAATGCCCTGCACAGCACTATCCCAAACAAGCTCAGGCTAGCCGTTGAGTACAAAGAAAATTTTGTGCAAGCATCAAAACGCAGGGTAGACATGGCGAGCGCACTCGCGTCGACCGAGTCGTCACCCGGGCAGCCCGCCACCGCGAGCAAACCCTCGGCAAAAAACGTAAAATTCCCTGAAGATGAGCGGAGCCTGCAGCATTCGCTCGAAATCGATCCCGAATACCCGTGCCCAGGCCAACCAAAGCTGTACCCCACTCAAGCTGCTCACAGCATCAAGTGCTGACCGTTATCGACAACGCCTGCCTTTACTATCTCTGACCTGAGGTAAAGGCAGGCACAAGGCGACTAGCCAACATTGTCCTCAAGCTCAACCTGGCAATCGTGCATCACTTCCAGCGCACGCTCCATAGCCTGATGAAGGTGATCCACCGCGCAGGTCAAATGCTCGTCCGTGGAGCACGCCTCTTCCAGGCCTTCGCAGGCCACCGTCAGGTTTCGCGCACCGATGATCCGGGCACTGCCCTTCACCTTGTGCGCCAGCTGCGCCAGTTCATCGATATCATGGTCCAGGTAATACTTGAGTAGCAGCTTCATATCGACTTGTGTGTTGCTCATCAACTCGTCCAAAAGAAGCCTGGCCGCCTGGGGTTGACCAAGGGTCAGCTGTAGCAGATTGCGCATGTCAATTTCGCCGGCTTCCAGCATTGCTGCATAGGGCGTCGAGCGTGCCGGCTCCGGCGCAACACCTGACAAGCAGGCATTGAGATCCATGAGGGTGACGGGTTTGAACAGACAGTCATCCATGCCCGCCTGGCGACACCATTCTTTCACTTCCGGTTGCGCATTGGCGGTACAGCCGATGATCAGACTACGCTTGCGACCTGTAGCCGCTTCGTGTTTACGGATGGCACGGGCCAGGTCATAGCCGTTCATGGTCGGCATATTACAATCGGTGATCACCACGTCAAAAGCCTGGTTGCGCCAGTCGCTCAGCCCTTGGGCACCATCGACGGCGTCGCGCACCCGATGGCCGAGGTAACTCAGTTGCTGTGACAGCAGCAGCCGGTTGGCCGAATAGTCGTCGACGACCAGCACGTTGAGGACATGCGCGTGTGGCGCGAGCTCCGCTTCCACCGGTGCCTTGGCCTCGATGACTTCAAGCACCGGCAAGCGCAGCGTAATCTGGACCTGGGTGCCCTTGCCCAGTTCACTGGACAAGTACAGCTGTCCCCCCATCATCTCGCAGAGGGTGCGGCAGATACTCAAGCCCAGGCCGGAACCACTGCGCGCCGACTGCATGTTGTTGCTGGCCTGGACGAAGGGCGTGAACAGGCGTTGCTGGTCTTCGACGCTGATCCCCGTACCGCTGTCTTCTACCCGCAGGCACACCTCCAGCTCACTGCCAGCGCACGCTGGCGTGATCCGCAAGGTCACGCGTACTTCCCCTTGCGAGGTGAACTTGATGGCATTGCTGAGCAGATTGGTGAAAATCTGTTTGAATCGAAGTGGGTCGATGAGCACATCGCGATCGGCGCCCGGGTCCAGGTCCAGCACCAACGGCACGTATTTCTGCCGCGCCATGCCGTCCATTATCCGCACCACTGAGTTGATCTGCTCCACCAGATTGGCCCGTTCAGGTGCCAGGTACAACCGCCCGGACTCGATTCGGGCAATGTCGAGAATATCGCCGATCAACTCCAGCAGATCGTGTGCAGCACCGGATGCCACTTCAAGGCCAAGACGGTCAACAATGCCTTGGTTAGCCTTTTTCATCGCCAGCTCGAGCATGCCGAGAATGGCGTTTATCGGGGTGCGGATCTCATGGCTCATGGTCGCCAGGAAACTGGTTTTCGCCCGGTTGGCACTATCTGCGCACTCCCTGGCTTCCTCCAGCCGCTCAAGCAGGTGCTGACGCTCACTTACGTTGATCCAGCCGCCAATGATGCCGGTGACTTCGCCCCGGCTACCGCGGTAAGGCAGGGTCCAGTGGTAAATGGTCAGCTGTTCACCGCTGGCCAGGCGCAAGGTGCCATCCTGAATGTTTGGCACACCTTTACGCATCACTTCAATGTAACTGTCATGGTATCGCCGTGCGTCTTCGGCATCGAAGAACTTGCCCTCCACCACGGTCTTGCCGATTACCTGTTCACGCCTGACCCCGAATACTTCCAGGTAGGCGGCGTTGCACAACACCATGCAGCCGTTATAGTCGCGGACATAGATCGGATGTGGCGTGCCATCGATCAGCGTGCGCATGAACTCCATCTGATCATAGAGGGCAACTTCAGCCTTTTTTCGATTGCTGATCAATCGTCGCAGGTAGGCATTCCAGCCCAACGCAATCACCAGCAACAGTACCGCGATGATCATGCCCTGGATAATGGCCATCCGGTGACGCGACCAGAAACTGTCATCCAGCACCACTGCGCTACGCCAACGGTTGGTGAGTTCCGCGGTTTCTTCCGGAGTGATGCTGAGCAAGGCTTTGTTCAGGATAGAAACCAGCTCCGGTGAGGTCTTGGCGATCGCGAACGCGCGTTGAGCAGGTGCGATGCCAACGGTTCCGATAATGCACAGCTTGTCGAAGTGCTTGTGGGAAACAAGGTAGCGTGCACTGAACAATGACAAGGCGACGGCATCAGCCTTGCCCTGGGCGACCAGCTCCAGCGCGTCTTTGGCGTCGGCGGCCATAACGACGCGCACCTTGGGGTAGTTGCTGTTGATGAAGCCATGCAACGCACTGCCCTGAGGCAGAGCCAGGGCCTTTGCACTCATGTCGTCCAGCGAGTTGGGCTTGAGTTCATCCTGGCGACGCACCAGCACATAAGGCATGCTCAAGTACGGCTGGCTGAACACGAATTCATTGGCGGGCAAGTTGCCGGGGAAATCGGTGGCCACCATATCCATCTCACCGGTGTTCAGCGAAGCCATCAACGACTCGGCGGAGCCGCCGGCAACCACATCAAACTTCAGTCCGGTGCGCAGGCTCACTTGCGCCAGCACATCTGCAGTAAATCCGTGAAAACGTCCTTTGTCATCGAAGTAGGTCAACGGCAGATATACGCCATTGATCGCTACTTTCACCCGCGGATGGCTGTCCAGCCACTGCTGTTCGCCGGCGCTGAAATGCAGACGACTCAAACCAGGAACATCGACACGAATGGCATTCCAGCGGCGCAGGATGTTACTGCGCTCGGCATTTGGTATCGCCTCGAGGGCGCGATTGACGATGTGCAGCAGCCGGGTGTTGTTCTCATCCACAGCAAAGGCGATGGTTGCCGATTCGAGCGAGGACGGACTCAGCTGAACGTTGTTCAGGTAGTTCTTGTTGATCAGATGATTGGCACCAATGGCGTTGCCAAGATAGGTATCGGCCTGGCCAAAGGCGACAGCGCTCAACGCGCTCAGTGACGACGGGAAATGTTGCAGGTCAACGTCAGGATAATGCCGCGCCACCGTCTCGCTCGGCAGATAGTGGTAGAACATCGCCATTTTCTTGCCCGCGCCTTGGGGTGCCAAACCCTCATTATCCTGGCTACGGGTAACCAGCACCGGCTCGTCCTCGGCATAGGCCGAGGTCAGTGCCAAGCCAGGTACTGTGGCGTCGAAACTGTTGGCGGTGCCCATCAGATCGACAACACCGCCTTTCACTGCGCGGATCAGCGCGTCACGTGACTCGTAGCGACGCACCACTATTTTCACCTGCAACAGCTGCGCCAGTAACGACGCGTAGTCGGCTGTTATCCCTTCGAAACCCTGGGCATTAGCGGTGATTTCAAACGGCTCGTTATCGGGCTCGGATACCCCCAGCACCAGTTGGCTGTGGCCACTCAGCCATTGCCAGTCGTGGTCATCCAGCTGCACCTGGTAGTTGTCAACCGCAGAACGGCCATACAGTTTCATCGCCCAGGAGTCCGAGGCCACGGCGGTGACATGGAACAGACTGAACAAGCACAACAGTACAATTGAGTAATAACGCATGACGATGCCAGTTAAACCAAACCGTTACGATTGGCAAACTCGGCCAGGTAGACCAATGATTGAACGTTGAGCTTTTCGATGACGCGTTTTTTGTAAGTACTGACGGTTTTATTGCTCAGGTGCATCATCTCGGCGATTTCATTGTTGCTCATGCCAGTAGCCAGATGTTGCAAGATGTTCAACTCACGATCCGAAAGGCGCTTGATCAAGTCCTGCTCGGTGGCCTCGACATCGCTACGGCGCACAGAGCCGGTGGCCAGGTTGGGGAAAAAGGTATAGCCAGACATGATTGCCCGGATCGCCTTGACCAACTCATTGAGGTCCTCGGCTTTCGATACATACCCAGCTGCGCCCGCTTTCATGCAACGCATGGCGTAGCTCATGGGTGGCCGCGAAGTAAGCACCAGAATCTTGATCGGCAAGTTGAACGCGCTGATGCGACTTAGCACCTCCAGACCATCGAGCTTGGGAATGGCAATGTCCAGCAGGATCAGGTCCGGCATGTGTTGGCGAGCCAAGAGTACGGCGTCCGCACCGTTATCCGCTTCTGCGACCACCTCGAAATGCTCCTGCTGCAAGAGTGCTGCCGCCGCGCTGCGAATAAAGGGATGGTCATCAACAATTAGAACTTTATGCATTGGTTATCCTATGGGATACGGTGTTTGCCGGAACCATTCGCTCCGGCAAACGCGTCATATCCGTCTTGAAATTCTGAGCAGGCCCCACGGACCGGAGGCACGATAAAGGCTTTACGCGCGAGCAGCCTAACGACCTGTTCATCGCGTCCGCTATCAGGAGCGGTCGCCTTTATTTTGAAGGTGGCAGAAATAGCCAAGACGTACTTGCCTGGCCGCCGCAGCAAACCGCTGAGTGGCACGTTCGGCAGGATCGAAAATAGGTATCAGCAGCTGAGAACTTGAGCCGCCTGCTGGCTAACAGCTAATCGTTTTCAATCAACGTTTGGAGCCCCATGAGGACGTGTTCTTCTTGCCTACCTCTGCGCAGAGGCGATACATGCACGACGGATAGGGTCGACGCGTCAACGCATCGGCCCTGCTCGATTATTTTTATGACAAGATCACAGGGTAGTCCTGGATCAAGGAGTGGCGTGGCCGGGCAATTTAGCCGAAGTTACTGCGCAACTCAAGCAATACACACCGCCATGGCTTGCAGCCGACCAGCGGTGTTCAACTCAAGCCGCCATCGGCGCACCGCCCACTTGCTTGAATTGCTCAAGCACTGCCCTCAGCCCCTCTGCCGACTCGCACCCTGGCTGTTTACCTAGTGCTTGCGCGACTAATTCAAATGCGTGTTTGAAGATAGCCTTCGGATCTACCTGAGGCGGAAACAGCGCCAAATCACGAATATTCTTGATGATCGGGTGCAGGTCTGCCAAGTCATCCGGAATTGAGGTATGGAGGTTTTGTACGCCGAACTCCCCATTGGTGGCAATGCCATTGAGAATGGCTTGCCGTTCATCCGTGCAGCTTCCACTGACGAAATTCCTCGACAAGGGGTTTCGAGGCGTCAGCCCATTGGCGTTAACCGCCGGACTATGTTGATCAAACTCCTCAAACACACGAACCGTCGTGGAGAGTTTGCTTGCCAACGCCAAGCCACGCTCAGAAAGTTGTCCGCTCTGAGTAAAGAATTGCTGCTTGAACTTGTCGTCACCCGCACAGGCATTGAGAACCTTCATGAGCGCCGGCGCTGTTGCGTTGATGTGCTCCTGCGTGCAACGCGCCACCCCTTTCAGGTTGTTACGCCCGGTGTCGCAGGTCGACAACGCGAAGGAAAATGCAAGGAGCAGAGCGGCCGCACCGGGCGACGCGGCGGTATCAACGAGGGACTTCAGGCTACCATCGATAGCCATCGCCTCTACAGGCGTACCTAAGACAGGCCGCCCTGACACATCGGGCATAAAGCCAAACTTGGTGCCGGACGGAATCACCGCCGCGGCGATCTTCAGCACGGCCGCCTTTTGCTCAGGTGTTGCAGCAGGAGCGAGTTCCGCAAGCAGCGCCGCAGTCAGTAGCTCGTTAAGTCCCGGGTACAGGCTATTACCAACGCCCATGCTCGGCATCGCATGGTCTTTGATCTGGATATGATCATGCGCGTAAGCCAGCAGCTTGAGCAGCGGCAGGTGCTCACCCTGTGGGTGAATGTGTGCCATATCACTCTGCATCTCCCGCGCGTGGCCCATTCGTCTGCCATCGTCCACCGTGGCATTGTGATAAGCATCGCCATTATTGTTCAGCATGCAATCCAGAGGTGCCTGATGACTAATGCCAGGCGCCTGATTTAGACGCTCGACCTCTAGTGCGAACTCATTGGCCAGTTGCAAGTCTTGCGGAGTGGTGGTGGATACAATGTTGGTAGTCATCAGCCTGATTGCTGCGACGTCCCTCCCGGCGGGAGGTAGTGGCTGATCAATGTACTTAACCAGCGCCAGTATATTATTCACAATACCGTCGGCCGTGACCGGGAAATCCAGGTGTTGGCCAATAACGTTCCAGCACTTCTGCGCTACGAACTTATCGAGGCTGCTTAGCCTCTCGTGGTCTTGCAAGCCAAAGGCGTGCAGCTGAGCGGGTATTTCAACTGACTGTGTCTCTACCTGAGGTTCGCGACGAGCATTTAATACATTGACTGGAGCAACAGCGACCTTCATATACAAAACTCCTTGAAATTTACTGAGACCTATCAGCACCAGACTAAATTTCTTCAGAGCCTGGCCACTGACGCGTCAATCATATTGATCTCAAGAAGACAAACCTTAAGCCATGGCCGTTACTTTGTTAATCCTCAGCACTTATTAGAATCCGAGCACCAACAGTTATTGCACAACATCAATCACACAGCCTGGATAACAAAGTAAAGGTTTGAGTTTCAACTTAGCTGATTTCCCAGGCTGAACGGCTTTGAGTACCTGTGCTTGTACCGCGCCACCCTCACTCCAGGAGAGCTCGCCCTTGATCAACGCCACGCCCTGACTCAACACAAGACTGCTGGCAGTGAAATCGTAATACAAAGGCAACATGTTTACCCGGTAACGTTGCTGCCCGACCAGGCGTAGTTGACCGTCGGCATGCGTATAGAGTTGAAGTGTCAGGTATCCTGCCTTGGTCAGCGGTTGCGCAAAGTCAATGCGGCCAATGAAATCAGCATTGTCCCGGGGAACGCTAACACAACCACCCAGCGACCAGCAGGCGGCGAGAATACAGAGAAAGGCTTTCATATAAGGTTTTTTCGAAAATTCATAAGATGTTAAACGGCGGCGTCATAGAACGCCGCCGCTGCAACCGGCTAGTACACTACGCCACACCTCCCGCAGCTCTCATGGCCTGGTTGACAGACGCGGTAATATCATTGATCAGCTGCATGAGCTGCTTTTGATTTTCCTCCAGCTCCTTAATGATATCGGCGAATTTTTGTTTGTTGCCATCATGCACACTGGCGTCGACATCATTTTGTTGACCAGCGCCCTGGATAAAGGTCTGCTTGGCCTGGAACGAAGACGTGATCACACTGTTCGCGGTTCCACTGAGTGCCTTGACCAATTCAATAATGCGCTCGCGCCCCTTGAGACGCTCCGTGAGCGCTGCAAGCCCGGCATTGGATTGTGCGATCATCTCCTTCAGACGCGAGTGATCTTCCAAACGACCGAACTCGCTGTCGGTAATGTCACCGAGTTTAGGCTTGATGCTACCGTCAACGGTATCGCCAACGTTTTGCGCAGACGTGTTTAACTTGCCCTCGAAAA
>RCUI01000337.1_pt1 | contig 17305 bp, 16 predicted proteins | sample 2166121 | NCBI WGS metagenome assembly RCUI01 (sample SAMN09932700, study PRJNA488358) | compost metagenome | feature: garden; material: soil; isolation source: compost soil in succinic acid-enriched culture | place: Germany: Experimental Botanical Garden Goettingen | collected 2016-01-27
ATCATCGGCCAACACGGCCAAATCTCCCAGGCCCTGCAACAACGCCTGCATGACCTTGGCACGCTCCAGGTACTGGGACGCAACCAACTGGACCTGGCCCAGCCCGACAGCCTTCGCGCCCCCGTGCAACAGCTCAGGCCGGACCTGATCATCAACGCCGCCGCCTACACGGCCGTGGACCTGGCCGAAAGCGAGCCGGACCTTGCGCTCGCGATAAATGCCCGGTCGCCTGGCGTGCTGGCCGAAGAAGCGGCGCGCCTTGGCATACCGTTGATCCACTACTCCACCGACTATGTGTTCGATGGCAGCAAGACAACGCCCTATACCGAGGACGACCTGCCAAACCCGTTGAACGTGTATGGCCGTAGCAAGCTGGCCGGTGAAGAAGCCATCAAGGCCGTCGCGGGCCAGCACCTGATCTTGCGCACGAGTTGGGTGTATTCGCGCCAGGGCCGTAATTTCTTGCTGACCCTGCAACGCCTGCTGCAGGAAAAGCCGCAGCTGCGCATCGTCGCTGATCAGGTCGGTGCCCCCACCTGGGCCGGGACCATCGCCCACAGCACCCGAGCCTTGATCGAGCGCTGGCAAACAGATCAGGCCGGCCCGTGGGGCACCTATCACCTGACGGCTCAGGGCGAGACTTCCTGGTTCGGTTTTGCCCAGGCGATTGCCGAGCACTTGAAAGCCCAGGGCCTGCCCTGCGCCGACCTGCTGCCAATCCCCTCCAGCGACTACCCGAGCCCGGCCCGGCGGCCACTGAACTCACGCCTTGACTGCAGCCACCTGCAGCACCACTGGCAAGTCAGCCAGCCCCACTGGCAGCAGGCGCTGATCGACTGCCTGAAGTAGCGCATAATGCGCCAGATCACCCTGGCGCAATTGCGATGACCATGACTCCACCTCCTCCACGACGCCCTCGCTGGCGCAGCCTCGCCCTGTTGGCGATTTGCCTGGCGCCGTTGCTCTGGCCCCTGCAGCACCTTGCCGAACGCTACTACCAGGAAGAACTGGCCAGCCAGAACCGCCAGACCCTCGACCTGTACGTGGCCAACCTGCTGGGCACCCTGCACCGCTATGAAACCCTTCCGCAGATCCTTGGCGACCTGCCTGCCCTGCGGGCGGTGCTGGCCGACCCGTTGCGGCTCGAAACCCTGACCAACGCCAACCGCCTGCTCAAGGACATCACCACCCAGACGGGCGCCGAAGTCATGTACCTGCTGGACGCCAACGGCAATACGCTGGCGGCCTCGAACTGGGACAAACGCGACAGTTTCATCGCCCGCAACTTCACCTTCCGGCCTTACTACAGTGAAGCCATTGCCGGTCGCCTGGGACGCTTCTTCGGCCAGGGCACCACCTCCGCCAAGCGCGGTTACTACTTTGCCGCCGCGGTCCGTGACGGGGAACGGATCATCGGTGCGCTGGTGGTCAAGGTCGACCTGGACCATACCGAAAACCTGTGGGGCAAGACGCCCGAGCAACTGCTGGTAACCGACCATAATGGCGTGGTCATTCTTACCTCGCGCCCGGACTGGCGCTTCCGCGCCACTCGGCCGCTGACCGATGCCGAGCGTGAAGCGATCGTCGCTATCAAGCCTTACCCGACCCAGGCGCCGCAGCCACTGAACCTCGACCGGGCGGCCTGGCTGATCCAGACCGAAGCCATCGAAGAAACCGGCTGGCAAGCCAGCATCCTGGCTCCACGGTCCATCGTCGACCGCTCGGTGAGCACCGTGCTGGCCATTGGTGCCGCAGCGTTGCTGGTGCTGATGTTGCTGCTGGGCCTGATGATGCAGCGCCGACGCCATTACATGGACCGCATCGACTTCGAGGCCCACGGGCGCCAGGAATTGGAAAAGCGTGTAATCGAGCGTACCGCCGACCTCGAAGGCCTCAACAGCCGCCTGAAAAACGAGGTACTGGAGCGCGAACAAGCTCAGCAGGAACTGGTGCGCGCCCAGGATGAACTGGTCCAGGCCGGCAAATTGTCGGTGCTCGGGACCATGTCGGCGAGCATCAGTCATGAACTCAACCAGCCGCTCGCGGCCATCCGCAGCTATGCAGAAAACGCCGAGATCCTGCTGGATCACCAGCGCACCGACGATGCCCGCAGCAACCTCAAGCTCATCAGCGAACTGACCGGGCGCATGGCTTCGATCATCGCCCACCTGCGCGCCTTCGCCCGCCGCGACCGCCATGCCCCCGAGAGTGTGGCGTTGCAACCGGCGCTGGACGATGCCCTGGCCCTGCTGGCCAAGCGTCGGCGGGCCATGGCGGTAGAGCTGGTACGTGACCTGCCGGACGCCACGCTGTGGGTCCAGGCCGGGGAAACCCGCCTGCGCCAGGTGCTCGGAAACCTGCTGGCCAACGCCCTGGATGCCCTGACCGAGAAGGCCAACCCGCGCAAACTCTGGCTAAGTGCCGAACAGCGCGACGGCAACGTCTACCTGTACATTCGCGACAACGGCCCGGGGTTTTCCAGTGAAGCCCTGGCCCGCGCCCGCGAGCCGTTTTTCACCACCAAGACACGCACCCAGGGCCTTGGCCTGGGCCTGGCGATCTGCGATACCTTGATGCGGGCGTTGGGTGGCGAACTGGTGCTCGGCAACCACCCCGAAGGGGGTGCCCTGCTTACCCTGCAACTGCGCGTGGCCAAACCCGGCGCCAACCTGCAACCCTCGGAGGACCCATCGGCATGACGACCGAGCCGCTCATCGACAGCCGCGTACAGGTGATTCTGGTCGACGACGACCCGCACCTGCGCCAGGCCCTGAGCCAGACCCTGGACCTGGCCGGCCTCAAGGTCCTGTCGCTGAGCGACGCCCAGGGCCTGGCCGGGCGAATCGAGCAGGACTGGCCCGGGGTGCTGGTCAGCGATATCCGCATGCCCGGCATCGACGGCCTGCAACTGCTGGAGCAGGTACAGGCCCAGGACCCGGAATTACCGGTGCTGCTGATTACCGGGCACGGCGATGTGCCCCTGGCGGTGCAGGCCATGCGCGCCGGTGCCTACGATTTTCTCGAGAAGCCCTTCGCCAGCGATGCCCTGCTCGACAGCGTGCGCCGCGCCCTGGCCTTGCGCCGCCTGGTGCTGGACAACCGCAGCCTGCGTCTGGCCCTGAGCGACCGTCAGCAATTGAGCACCCGCCTGGTGGGCCAGTCAGCGCCAATGCTGCGTTTGCGCGAGCAGATCGGTGCGCTGGCCGGTACTCGTGCCGACGTGCTGATCCTCGGTGAAACCGGTGCCGGTAAAGAAGTGGTGGCGCGTGCGCTGCATGATTTGTCGAGCCGCCGCGACGGCCCGTTTGTCGCCATCAACGCCGGGGCCCTGGCGGAATCGGTAGTCGAAAGCGAGCTGTTCGGCCATGAACCCGGCGCCTTTACCGGCGCGCAGAAGCGCCGCATCGGCAAGTTCGAGTTCGCCAACGGCGGCACGCTGTTCCTCGATGAAATCGAAAGTATGAGCCTGGACGTACAGGTCAAGCTGCTGCGCCTGTTGCAGGAGCGGGTAGTCGAGCGTCTCGGCGGCAACCTGCAGATTCCCCTGGATATCCGCATCATCGCCGCCACCAAGGAAGACTTGCGCCAGGCCGCCGATCAGGGTCGCTTCCGTGCCGACCTGTATTACCGCCTGAACGTTGCACCGCTACGCATCCCGCCGCTACGCGAACGTGGCGACGATGTCCTGGTGCTGTTCCAGCATTTCGCCGACGCCGCCAGTGACCGCCACGGTCTGCCGCCTCACACCTTGCAGCCCGCACAGCGTGCATTGCTGCTGCGCCATAACTGGCCGGGCAATGTCCGTGAGCTGCAGAATGTGGCGGAGCGCTTCGCCCTGGGCCTTGAGCTGGCCCTGGACGGCGACGCGCCACCGCCCGCCCAGGCCCAGGCATCACCCGTGAACAGCGGCAACCTCAGCGATCAGGTCGAGCAGTTCGAGCGCGCGTTGATCGCCGCCGAACTGGCTCAGCCGCACAGCTCCATGCGCAGCCTGGCCGAAGCCCTGGGCATTCCCCGCAAAACCCTGCACGACAAGCTGCGCAAGCATGGCCTGAGTTTCGCCGACAGCAACGCCAGCACTGACGAGATGGAGGACACCCGCCCATGACCACGGACAGCCGCTACCTTGAATCGGTGCTGCACGGTGACATTCCCCTGACCCGCGAAATGGGCCTGCAGGTGCTCGACTGGGAACAGCAGCGCTTGCGCCTGCAGTTGCCGCTCGAAGCCAACGTCAATCACAAGAGCACCATGTTCGGCGGCAGCCTGTATTGCGCTGCCGTACTGGTCGGTTGGGGCTGGTTGCACCTGCGTCTGCGCGAGGCGGGGATCGACGATGGCCACATCGTCATCCAGGAAGGTCAGATCAGCTATCCACTGCCGGTCACCGGCGCAGCCATCGCCACGTGCGAGGCACCGGAGGAAAAAACCTGGGAGCGCTTCATCGCCACCTACCAGCGCCGTGGCCGGGCACGCCTGAACCTGCACACGCGGGTCAGCAACGCCGGTAGCGATGAGGCCGCCGTGTTGTTCAGCGGCCAGTACGTGCTACATCGCTGAAGCCAGTTGCAGCAGCCGCTCACGCCAGGGAGCGGCTGCTGGCAGCGCGAGGAAGAAGGGATTGAGCAACGACTCGCGCGGCGGGTATACAAACACCTGGCCATCAAGCCCCAGCACTTCGCCGCCTGCGCCTTCCAGTACGCCCTGGGCAGCGGCGGTGTCCCACTGCGAAGTTGGCGCCAGGCGCGGATAGCAGTCGGCAGCGCCTTCGGCCAGCAGGCAGAACTTCAGCGAGCTGCCGATATTGGCAAGTTCAAGCTCACCCACCGCCGAACTCAGGCCGGCCAGCAGGGCTTCCTGCTGCGGGCTTGAATGGCGACGACTGGCCACCACGGTAAAGCCCTGCCCCGCAGGCGGTGCCAGGCGGACTTGAATAGCGTGCGCTGCGCCATCGGCCTCGGCGCACCAGGCGCCAATACCCTGGCCACCGTAGTAGCAGCGGCCATTGGTAGGAATCGCCACAACCCCGAACACCACCCGGCCTTGCTCGATGAGGGCGATGTTGACGGTGAACTCCTCGGTGCCGGCGATGAACTCCTTGGTCCCGTCCAACGGGTCGACCAGCCACCAGCGCTGCCATTGCTGGCGCTCGCTCAGGGGAATCTCGCAGTCTTCCTCGGACAGTACCGGAATTTGTGGGGCCAGTTCCCGCAAGCCTTTGGCAATCACCTCATGGGCCGCCAGGTCGGCTGCGGTGACCGGGGATTCATCGGCCTTGGACGTCACTGCGACATCAGCACGCCAGAACGGCAGGATGGCCTTGCCCGCCTCGCGAGCCAGCTCAACCACTGCCTGCATCAATTGCACATCGCTCATGCGCCGAACACTCCGCGCTGGGTCAACAGGTCACGCACCAGGTACAACGCCGCCAGGGCGCGCCCTTCGGAAAACTGCGGGTGCTGGGCCAGGGCCGAGAGCTCGCGCAGGCTGACCTTGTCGACCCGCATCGGCTCGGGCTCGTCGCCTTCCAGGCGCTCTTCATAGAGGTCGGTGGCCAGTACCACCTGGATCTTCTGGCTCATGTAGCCCGGCGACAGGGAGAGTTCGGTCAGGTGCTCGAGTTGGCGAGCGCCAAAGCCGGCTTCTTCCTTGAGTTCGCGGTCGGCAGCGGCCAGAACATCCTCACCCGGCTCGATCAGGCCCTTGGGCAGGGACAGTTCGTATTCGTCGGTGCCGCCGCAATATTCTTCGACCAGCACCGCATGCTCGCTGTCGAGCATCGCCACGATCATCACCGCACCATAACCGTTGCCGCGTCCCACCAGCCGCTCATAAGTGCGCTCGTTGCCATTGGCAAAGCGCAATTGCACAGCCTCGACCCGGAACAGGCGGCTGCTGGCGACAATCTCGCGGGAGAGAACGGTGGGTTTCTGGCGCATGGGGCGGCTCCTTGGCGTGAACGGGTTACTATACCGTGGCTTGCCCGGCCACCGCTGCCCTGACTGTCCGAGAATTTCATATGCCCGTTTTAGCCTGGTCCACCATCGACACCGTACTGCTGGACATGGACGGCACCCTGCTGGACCTGCATTTCGACAACCACTTCTGGCTCGAACACCTGCCCCAGCGCTACGCCGACCTGCACGGCATCAGCCGAGCCATGGCCGAGCTTGAAATGCAGCCGCTGTTCAAGCAGCACGCGGGCTCACTGAACTGGTACTGCCTGGATTTCTGGAGCCGCGAGCTGAACCTTTCGGTGCGCGACCTGAAGCTGGAAACCGCTCATCTGATCGCCCTGCGCCCGGACGCCGACACCTTTTTGCAGGCAATCAAACAGGCCGGCAAGCGGGTGATCCTGATCACCAACGCGCACCGTGATTCGCTGTCGCTGAAATTGGAGAGGGTGGAGCTTGCGCCCTACTTCGAGCGCCTGATCAGTTCCCATGATTACGGGTACCCCAAGGAAAACCCGCAGTTCTGGGACGCCTTGCAAGCCGATATCGGCTTTGAACCGGGCCGCAGCCTGTTTGTCGACGACACCTTGTCGATCTTGCGCAGTGCCCGCGACTTCGGCGTGGCGCACCTGCTTGCGGTGCGCCAGCCAGACAGCCGCAAAGGGCCGCGTGATACCGAAGAGTTCGCCGCCGTGGAGGACTACCGGACGCTGCTCGAGGGGCTTTGATACTTACTCGGGAATACGCAGGCTCTGGCCCGGGTAGATCTTGTCCGGGTGCTTGAGCATCGGTTTGTTGGCTTCGAAGATCTTGTTGTACAGGTTGGCGTTGCCATACACAGCCAGGGAAATGGCGCTGAGGGTGTCACCTTTCTTGACCACCACAAAGCGCGCTGCCGCCATGACCGGGCCAGTCACAGTGATCTGGTCGTCGACTTCAGCGACACCGGCAATGTTGCCCAGCGCCAGGAGGATCTTTTCTTTTTCTTCCTGGCTGGCCACCTCGCCTGTGACCGTTACCTTGTCGCCCTCGACCGAGGCCTTGATGTTGGGGTTACCGAGGCCAACCGCTTCCACGTGCTTTTGCAATTGCTCACTGGCATTGGCATTACCCGGTGTCAGCAGGTCGATGATTTTCTCACCGGCCTCTTTGATGAAACTGAAAATGCTCATACCGCTCTCCTTGGTGATGAATCTCGGAGCCTGCAGTCTAGGACAGGTTAGAATGCTTCGCCTGCTTTGCGCCGTGGACCGACGATGGACATCAAACAGCTCAAATTCCTCATCGCTCTTGATGAAACCCGACACTTCGGCCAGGCCGCCGCCCGTTGCCACGTGACCCAACCGACCCTGTCGATGCGTCTGCGCAACCTGGAACAGGAACTGGACCTGGCGCTGGTCAACCGCGGCCAGCGCTTTGAAGGCTTTACCGCCCAGGGCGAGCGCGTGCTGGCCTGGGCCCGCTCGGTGATGGCGGCCTACGACGGCCTGCACGCCGAAGCCGCGGCCTGTCGCGGGCACCTGGTCGGTAACCTGCGCCTTGGCGTGGTGCCGTTGTCGAGCTTCGATCCGCTGCCGTTGCTGCAACGCCTGCACGAACGTCATCCGGAGCTGAACTTCGAGCTCAGCGCCCTGAGTTCCGAACAGATCCTGGAGCAGCTCACCAGCAACCGCCTGGACCTGGGTGTGTCGTACCTGGAGCGCCTGGACAACGAACGCTTCCTGTCCCTGCCCCTTGGCGAGACACGCATGGGCCTGCTGTATGACCCAGATCACTTTCAGTTCGACGATCAGCCCTTAAGCTGGCAGGCACTGACCGAACTGCCGCTGGGCCTGCTCACCGCCGGCATGCACTTTCGCCAGTCGATCGACCACAACTTCAACAGCCGGGGCCTGGAACCACGGCTGTTGCTGCAGACCGACGCCGTCCATCAGTTGGTGCAGTCGGTAAAAGGCGGCCTGTGCTGCGCGGTCATGCCGCTGGCTGCAGGCCTTGAAGTGCTGACCGAACGGCTGCGCCTGCAACCGATCGAACAGGCCAGCACCCTCGCGCCACTGGGCCTGATCATGCGGCGCACGGCGCCACGCTCGGCCCTGGCCGAAGCCTGCCTGGCTGAATTCCAAGCCTTGCAAAGCGGTGCCTGATCGACGCCATCTATCAAGGCATCAGCATTAGCGATTAGACGATACCCGAGCGCAAGCCTAGGCTTAAACCAGACCTGCCGCCGGTATCTCCAATGAGCACAAAACCTCCGGCCTGCGCCGCGTCCGCCCCTCTGACTGCGCCCGCGGCCAGCAACCGCTACGACTATACCCACCTGACCGATGACAGCCAGGCCAGCACCGCGCTGGCCGAAGAAGTCGCCCTGGCCATTGCCTACAACGGTATCAACCAGGCGGTGATGCTGGTCAGCCCGACCGACCTCGAAGACTTCATCGTCGGCTTCAGCATCGGCAGCGGCATCATTGCCTCGCCCCACGACATTTATGACGTGAAGCTCAGCGGCCGGGGGGCGGCCATCAGCGCAGAGGTAGAAATCGCCAGTCGCGCGTTCTGGAACCTGAAGAACCAGCGCCGCCAATTGGCCGGTACCAGTGGCTGCGGCCTGTGTGGGGTCGAAGCCCTGGAGCAGGCCTTGCCAGACTTGAACGTATTGCCCGGGGCGCCCCTGCCCCCGGCACACTGGCTCGACGGCCTGCGTCAGCGCATCGACGCCTTCACGCCCCTTGGCCAGCACTGCGGTGCCGTGCATGCAGCGCTGTTCATGAATGATCGCGGCGAGTTGCTGATGGGTCGCGAAGACATCGGCCGGCACAACGCCCTGGACAAGCTGATCGGTGCCCTGCTGCGCCAGCACATCAGCCTGGATGGCGGCCTTGCCATCGTCACCAGCCGTTGCAGCCTGGAGCTGATCCAGAAAGTCCTGCGCGCCGGCATCCAGACCCTGGTGAGCCTTTCATCGCCCACCGGCCTTGCCCTGCAATGGGCCCGCCGGCACAACCTCAACCTGATCCACCTGCCTAAACACAGCGCGCCACGGGTGTTCAGCCCCGTGCGGGAGAACCGATCTTGAGCCTGCACCACCAAGCCGACCAGAAGCCTGTGCCTCGCTACAAACCCTACAACGGCGCCGCCGGCGGCTGGGGTGCGCTGCGCAGCGTGGCCCAGGCGTGGATGGGCAGCGACAATGCGCTGAAAAACATTCGCGCCCTGCTCAAGACCAACCAGAACGGCGGCTTCGACTGCCCGGGCTGCGCCTGGGGCGACTCCCCGGAAAGCGGCATGGTCAAGTTTTGCGAGAACGGCGCCAAGGCGGTGAACTGGGAAGCCACCAAACGCCGTGTCGATGCGGCATTCTTCGCCCGCCACAGTGTGACCTCGCTGCTGGGCCAGAGCGACTATTGGCTCGAATACCAGGGGCGATTGACCGAGCCGATGGTCTATGACGCCGACACCGACCGCTATCGACCCATCGACTGGGACGGCGCCTTCACCCTGATCGCCAAACACTTGCACAACCTTGCCAGCCCCGACCAGGCCGAGTTCTACACCTCCGGGCGCGCCAGCAACGAGGCGGCGTACCTGTACCAGTTGTTCGTCCGCGCCTATGGCACCAACAATTTCCCCGACTGTTCGAACATGTGCCACGAAGCCAGCGGCGTCGCCCTGGGCCAGAGTGTCGGCGTTGGCAAAGGCACCGTGACATTCGATGACTTCGAACACGCCGAGGCCATTTTCGTCTGGGGCCAGAACCCCGGCACCAACCACCCCCGGATGCTCGAACCGCTGCGCGAAGCGGTCAAGCGTGGCGCTCAGGTTGTGTGCATCAACCCGCTCAAGGAACGTGGCCTGGAGCGTTTCCAGCACCCCCAGCATCCACTGGAGATGCTCACCAACGGCGACCGCCCGACCAACACAGCGTACTTCCGCCCGGCCCTGGGCGGCGACATGGCTGTGCTGCGCGGCATGGCCAAGTTCATGTTGCAGTGGGAGCGCGAAGCCCAGGCCAGCAATGCGCCGGCGGTCTTTGATCACGACTTCCTCGACCAGCACACTCAAGGCGTAGCCGAATACCTGACAGCCGTTGATGCGACACCGTGGGATCAGATCGAAAGCCAGTCGGGCCTCGGCCTCGCCGAGATCGAGCAGGCCGCACGCATGTACTGCAACGCCAGCAAAGTCATCATGTGCTGGGCCATGGGCATTACCCAGCACCGGCATTCGGTGGCGACCATCCAGGAAATCGCCAACCTGATGCTGCTGCGCGGCAACCTTGGCGCACCCGGCGCCGGCCTGTGCCCCGTGCGTGGCCACAGCAACGTCCAGGGCGACCGGACCATGGGCATCAACGAACGCCCGCCAGTGGCCCTGCTCGATGCACTGGAACGCCGCTTCGACTTCAAGGTGCCACGCCACAACGGCCACAACACCGTGGAAGCCATCGCCGCCATGCTCGCAGGCCAGGCCAAGGTATTCATCGGGCTGGGCGGCAACTTCGCCCAGGCCACCCCCGACACCGAGCGCACGGCCCAGGCCCTGCGCAGCTGTGAGCTGACCGTACAGATCAGCACCAAGCTCAACCGCAGTCACCTGGTTCACGGCAAACAGGCGTTGATCCTGCCGTGCCTGGGCCGCACCGACATCGACCAGCAAAGCGAAGGTCCGCAGGCGGTCACGGTGGAAGACTCGTTCAGCATGGTCCATGCCTCCAACGGCCAACTGCAGCCGCTTTCACGGAAGATGCGCTCGGAGCCTGCGGTGATCGCCGGTATCGCTGCCGCCACCCTCGGCGCAACACCGGTGGACTGGCACTGGCTGGTGGCCGACTACGGTCGTATCCGCGACCTGATCAGCGACACCATTCCCGGCTTCGACAATTTCAACCAGCGCCTGGAGCATCCGGGAGGCTTCTACCTGGGCAACAGCGCCGGCCAGCGGCACTGGAAGACTGCCAGCGGGCTGGCCAACTTCAAGGCCAACGGCCTGCCCGATGATTTGCTCCACGAACGGGTACGCGCTACCGGCCAGGTACCGGACCTGATCATGCAGTCGATGCGCTCCCACGATCAGTACAACACCACCATCTATGGCCTGGATGATCGCTACCGCGGGGTCAAGGGCCAGCGCAATGTGCTGTTCGCCAACGAAGCCGACATCATTCGCCTGGGCTTTCACCCGGGGCAGAAGGCCGATATCGTTTCGTTGTGGAGCGATGGCCGCGAGCGTCGAGTCAAAGGCTTCACCCTGCTGGCGTTTGATATCCCGGCGGGACAGGCAGCGGCGTATTATCCGGAGGTCAATCCGCTGGTGCCGCTGGAGAGCGTCGGCGATGGCAGCCATACGCCGACCTCGAAATTCGTCGCGATCAAACTCGAAGCAGCCAGCGACAACGCCCGCATCCTCTGACAGACTGGCTGTACCCCAGACACAAAAAAGGCCCTGGCAGCGATGCCGGGGCCTTGTCTCAAGTAAGCTCAGACAGCCAAAAATCAATAAAGTTTCATAGTTAAAACAGTAACTTAGAGAATTGTGTACAACTCGTGTTACTCGTCGGATTTCCGTTGCCAGCCCCCCTCGCCAGCCTCAGGATCGCCTCGTCATCCCTATGAGGCTCTCTTGATGAAGTACTCCTCGATTCTGTTGTTGTCTCTCGGCCTGCTCAGTGGCGTTGCCTCGGCAGGTGGCACCACCGAAGCCGGTATTGGCGGCGCATTGGGTGGGGTACTGGGTTCGGTGGTCGGTCAGTCGATCGGCGGCAGCACCGGCTCGGCGATCGGTGCGGGTCTGGGCGGCGCGGCAGGCAGTGCCGTCGGCGCCGACAAACGCAGCCGTGGTGAAGCAGCCATCGGTGGCGCCCTGGGCGCAGCCGGCGGCAACGTGGTGGGTCGCAGCGTAGGCGGCACCAGCGGAAGCTATATCGGTGCAGCCGCAGGTGGTGGTGCCGGTGGCGCCCTGGGTAACTACATGGGCCGCAAGAGCGACGAAGAAGATGATCGTCGCTACCGCAACCGTGGCTACGACGACCGTCGTCACTACCACGACCGTGGCCACCATTACGGCCACCGCAAGCACAAGAAGCACTGGCGCCACCGCTAAGGGCGCCTTCAGCTGAATGTGCGGCTTAGCCCTGAATACGTACCAGCGCTGCCTGAAGCCCCTCAGGTAGCGCTACAGGGCGTCCCGAGGCGCGCTCGACGAACACCTGCACCACCTTCCCCGCTGCACATGCCTGCACCTCTCCTACCTTGAACAGTGCCAACTGATACTCCACCGAACTGCCGGCAAGGCGCGCGACGCGCAGGCCCACTTCGAGAGTGTCGGGAAACGCCGGCAACGCGAAGAAATCCGCTGCCGAACTGACCACGAAGCCCATCACCTCACCTTCCTGAAGATCCAGGCCGGCTTGCTGCTGCAGGAACCCCTGGATCGTCGTATCGAAATAGGCATACACCGTGGCACCGGCGATAAAACCGTTGAGGTCACTGTCTTGCCAGCGCGTGAGGATCGGCTGCAGGTGGGGGTAGTCGTGGCGTTGGGGGGATTCGGACATGGCGGCTCCTTGTCATTGAAATCACTGTAGGCGTGGCGGTGCGACGTCTCGACTTGCCCCGCGATAGCGATGTACCTGAGGCACCGAAACGTCGCACCGCCGCGCCTGCACAGCAAAAAGCCGCCCCTGGGGGCGGCTTTTTCGTTTCACGCGGGCTTTAGCTTACAGCTGTGGGCCAGCAGCCTTGATGGCGTCGGAAACGTCGAACTTCTTGAAGTTCTCGATGAACAGGTTGGCCAGGCCCTTGGCTGCTTCATCGTAGGCGGCCTGGTCAGCCCAGGTGTTGCGTGGGTTGAGCAGGACCGTTTCAACACCGGCAACGGCTTTTGGCACGTCCAGGTTGATGATGTCCAGGTGCTCGGTCTCGGCACCGACCAGCGCGCCGCTCTGGATCGCTGCGATCACCGCACGGGTGGTCGGGATGTTGAAGCGCTTGCCGACGCCGTAGCCACCGCCGGTCCAGCCGGTGTTGACCAGGTAGACCTTGGAGCCGAAACCACGGATACGCTTGATCAGCAGTTCAGCGTACTCGCCAGCCGGACGCGGGAAGAACGGTGCGCCGAAGCAGGTGGAGAAGGTCGACTTGATGCCGCTGCCCGAACCCATTTCGGTGGAACCGACCAGTGCGGTGTAACCCGACAGGAAGTGGTAGGCCGCTTGCTCTTCGCTGAGGATCGACACGGGCGGCAGAACGCCGGTCAGGTCGCAGGTCAGGAAGATCACAGCGTTAGGCTCACCGCCGAGGTTCTTCTCGGAACGCTTCTCGACGTGCTCCAGCGGGTAGGCGGCACGGCTGTTCTGGGTCAGGCTGCCATCGGCGTAGTCAGCTTTCTTGTCACCGTCGAGAACGACGTTTTCAAGAACGGCACCGTGCTTGATAGCTTTCCAGATGACCGGCTCGTTCTTCTCGGACAGGTCGATGCACTTGGCATAGCAACCGCCTTCGATGTTGAACACCACGCCTTCGCCCCAACCGTGCTCGTCGTCACCGATCAGGTAACGGCTTTCGTCAGCCGACAGGGTGGTCTTGCCGGTACCCGACAGACCGAAGAACAGGGTCACGTCGCCCTCTTCGCCGATGTTGGCGGCGCAGTGCATTGGCAGCACGTCGGCAGCCGGCAGCAGGAAGTTCTGCACCGAGAACATGGCTTTCTTCATTTCACCGGCATAACGCATGCCAGCGATCAGCACCTTCTTCTGGGCGAAGTTGAGGATCACGCAGCCATCGGAGTTGGTACCGTCACGCTCTGGCACGCACTCGAAGTTGGCAACGTTGAGAACTTGCCACTCATCACGGCCAGCAGGGTTGTACTGCTGCGGGTTGATGAACAGGCAACGGCCGAACAGGTTCTGCCAGGCAGTCTGGGTGGTCATCTTCACCGGCAGGTAGTGCTCGGCGGCAGCGCCTACGTGAACGTAGGAAACGAAGTGTTCCTGGGCGTTGTTGAACGCCTCGACGCGGTCCCACAGGGCATCGAACTTGTCGGCCGGGAACTTGCGGTTGATCGGGCCCCAGGCGATGGCATCCTGAGTGGACGGCTCTTCGACGATGAAACGGTCAACCGGCGAACGACCAGTGCGATGACCAGTTTTCACAACCAGCGCGCCAGTATCGGCCAGCTCGCCTTCACCGCGGTTCAGCGCTTCTTTTACCAGCTCATCGACGCTCAGGTCGGTGTAGACGGTGTTGTTGGCTTGCGTCATGAGATTCCCCATCCGGCCTGCGGCCGAGTGCTCCAAACGTTTTGTAGTAGAGCTTTGAAAACTACTACAGCGAAAAAAGTGGCCGGATTATGCCAGAAACGCCCAAAAAAAGTAGGGCCCTCCTGTCAGAACACCCGGTTTACGGCGTTCGACAGGAGATTTTCCTGTGATGAAACGTTTTAGTGCCGAGTATCTGAGGGCGTGTCTACGCCACCACCGGCGAACAATTGTTCGATATCCGCCGCGTCGAACTTGTAGCTCTGATTGCAGAACTGGCAATCGACTTCAACGCTGCCGCCATGCTCGGCCGCCAGCTGTTTGGCGTCTTCCAGACCCAGGCTCACCAGGGCGTTGCCGGAGCGCTCACGCGAGCAGCTGCAATGGAAGCGCAGTGATTGGATATCGAACAGGCGCACGGCTTCTTCGTGGTAGAGGCGGTGAAGGACCGTCTCGTTGTTCAGGCCCAGCAGCTCTTCGGCAGTCAGGGTGCTGGCCAGGGCCGTCACATGCTGCCAGCTGACGGCACGCTCTTCTTCGTCTTTCTCGCGGTCGGCGGGCAGTTGCTGCAGCAACAGGCCACGGGCGTGCTTGCCATCGGCGTTCAACCAGAACTTGGTGTTCACCTGCTGGGACATGACGAAGTAGTTGGTGAAGCACTCCGACAGCGTTTCGCCGTCCAGGTCGACAATGCCCTGATAGCGCTGGCCCTGGGTCGGGTCGACGGTCATGGCCAGAACTCCGCTTGGCATCAGGTCCGCCAGGGTCGCGCCGTCGCGGATGTCTTCGGCGTTGTAGCGGGCCAAGCCGCGAATATCGCGCTCGCTGGAGCACTCGATCATCAGCAGCGGCACCGGCCCCTCGGAACGGGCTTGCAGAATCAGCAGGCCATCGAACTTGAGTGTGCCGACCAGCAGCGCAGCCGCCGCCATGAACTCGCCCAGCAATTGCTGGACCGGCAGCGGATAGTCGTGCTTGGCCAGGACTTCGGCGTAGCTGTGCTCCAGTGCAACGAGCTCACCGCGCACGTCGCGCTCGTCGAAGATGAAGCGTTGGGTGTAATCGGTATCAGACATGAATGCTGGCTTTCTGAAGAGAAGGATGGGCGTATTTTATGGGCAATTGCCCCCTGTTCCAAGCAAGGACACCGTTTGCCCTACCCCGGTTGCCGGCGCGCGACGAATGGTGCCATTACTGGCTGTCGTGAAACTGGTGAAACTGGCGTCGCTGCTTCTTGGTCGGACGGCCGTCGGTACTCACCCCCAGGGCCCCGGCCTTGCGCTGCGCGGCAGCCTCTTCACGCTTGGCGATACTCTGCGGGGTCTCTTCGTAGAGTGCCTGGGCCTCGGGCGCCCCCCGGCGGACGATGGACAACGCCCTGACCACCACCGTGCGCTCATCGAAGCCGGTACGCAGTACGAACTCGTCGCCCACGCGCGGCTCCTTGCCTGGCTTGCAACGCTCCCCGCGACAGTGCACCTTGCCACTCTCGATGGCCGTCTTGGCCAGCGCGCGGGTCTTGTAGAAACGCGCTGCCCATAACCACTTGTCCAGACGGATCTTGTCGTCCTCTTCCGGCTTTTGTGCCATGACATTTCTCCATTGATTTTCCTTAACGGAACTGTACTACCGTAACTGGCGGATGCAAAAAAACCGGCACGTGCTTACAGTTCACCGAACTGTCGCACACGCCGGTTCCGGCCTGACGATTTCCTACGCTGGTTGAACATTTTGAAGACATTTGATCATTTGACTGTGATTGGCCTGCGCGAGTGGGTAGCCTTGCCCGACCTCGGTGTGGCAGGCCTGCGCGCCAAGATCGACACTGGGGCCAGTACCTCGAGCCTGCACGCCACCGAAGTCGAACCCTTCGAGCGCAATGGCGAGCGATGGGTGCGCTTCAACGCTCACCTGGGCTCGGTCGTGCAGTTGCGTCACCGTCGCTGCGAAGCACCACTGGTAACCATGAAAACCATCAAGAGCTCCAACGGCCATGCCCAGATCCGCTACGTGATCCGCACGGCCCTGGCGCTGGGTGACCGGGTCTGGGAGGTCGAGTTCACCCTGGCCTGCCGCAAAGCCATGCGCTATCGCCTGCTGCTCGGTTCCAAAGCCCTGATCCATGGCCAGTTGGTGGTCAATCCGGGTCTCAAGTACGTTCAGGACAAGCCGGCATTTCCGGCCACTATTTCTCCTTCCACAGGTGTTGCATGAAGATCGCCGTGCTGTCGCGAAACCCGCGTCTGTATTCCACTCGTCGCCTGGTAGAAGCCGGTACCGAACGAGGCCATGAGATGGTTGTGATCGATACCCTGCGCGCCTACATGAACATCGCCAGCCACAAGCCGCAGATCCACTACCGCGGCAAGCCGCTGGAAGGGTTCGACGCGGTGATCCCGCGTATTGGTGCGTCGGTGACGTTCTATGGCTGCGCCGTACTGCGCCAGTTCGAAATGATGGGTGTATTCCCGCTGAACGAGTCGGTGGCCATCGCCCGCTCGCGCGACAAGTTGCGCTCGCTGCAGCTGCTTTCGCGTCGCGGCATCGGCCTGCCGGTGACAGGCTTCGCCCACTCGCCAGACGACATCCCCGACCTGATCCAGATGGTCAATGGCGCGCCCCTGGTGATCAAGGTGCTCGAAGGCACACAGGGCATCGGTGTGGTGCTGTGCGAAACCACCAAGGCCGCCGAATCGGTGATCGAGGCGTTCATGGGCCTGAAGCAGAACATCATGGTCCAGGAATACATCAAGGAAGCCGGTGGCGCCGATATTCGCTGCTTTGTGGTCGGCGACAAGGTCATTGCCTCGATGAAGCGCCAGGCCAAGCCCGGCGAGTTCCGCTCCAACCTGCATCGCGGCGGCAGCGCCAGCCTGATCAAGATCACCCCGGAAGAGCGCATGACCGCCATTCGCGCGGCGAAGGTCATGGGCTTGAGTGTGGCCGGGGTGGATATCCTGCGCTCCAATCACGGCCCGCTGGTGATGGAGGTGAACTCTTCACCAGGTCTTGAAGGCATCGAAGTGACCACCGGCAAGGACGTTGCCGGGATGATCATCGAACACCTGGAAAAGAACGGCGGGCCAAACCTGACCCGCAC
>RCUI01000339.1_pt1 | contig 17245 bp, 13 predicted proteins | sample 2166121 | NCBI WGS metagenome assembly RCUI01 (sample SAMN09932700, study PRJNA488358) | compost metagenome | feature: garden; material: soil; isolation source: compost soil in succinic acid-enriched culture | place: Germany: Experimental Botanical Garden Goettingen | collected 2016-01-27
GCAAGAGCTTCCTGATCACCATCGGCGACCGCACCATCACCGGCCTGGTTGCCCGTGACCAGATGGTTGGCCCTTGGCAAGTACCTGTGGCTGACGTGGCCGTCACTGCCACCAGCTTCGACGTCTACACCGGTGAAGCCATGGCCATGGGTGAGCGTACGCCGCTGGCCCTGCTCGACGCTCCGGCTTCCGGGCGCATGGCGATCGGCGAGACGCTGACCAACATGGCTGCCTCGCGCATCGAGAAGCTGTCCGACATCAAACTGTCGGCCAACTGGATGTCCGCAGCCGGTCACCCAGGTGAAGACGCGCGTCTGTACGACACCGTCAAGGCCGTCGGCATGGAACTGTGCCCTGAGCTGGGTCTGACCATTCCGGTGGGCAAGGACTCCATGTCCATGAAGACCCGTTGGGAAGACGAAGGTCAAGAGAAGACCGTGACCTCGCCGCTGTCGCTGATTGTCACCGGTTTTGCACCGGTCACTGACATTCGCAAGACCCTGACGCCTGAGCTGCGTATGAACAAAGGCGAGACGGATCTGATCCTGATCGACCTCGGCCGTGGTCAGAACCGCATGGGCGCTTCGATTCTCGCCCAGACCCATGGCAAGCTCGGCAGCCAGGCCCCGGACGTCGACGACGCCGAAGACCTCAAAGCCTTCTTCGCAGTGATCCAGGGCCTGAACGCCGACGGTCACCTGCTGGCCTACCACGACCGTTCCGATGGCGGTCTGATGACCACCGTGCTGGAAATGGCCTTTGCCGGTCATTGCGGTGTGAGCCTGGAGCTGGACACCCTCACCAGCAAGCGTGAAAAGATCGCCGCCATCCTCTTCAACGAAGAGCTGGGTGCCGTGATTCAGGTGCACCAGGACGCTACCCCGGATGTATTGGCACAGTTCAGTGCTGCCGGTCTGGGTGAAGACTGCGTCGCCGTGATCGGTCAGCCGGTCAACAACGGCGAAGTGGTGATCCATCACATGGGCGAAGAGCTGTTCCGCGGCGACCGTCGTTTGCTGCAGCGTCAGTGGGCGCAAACCAGCTACCAGATCCAGCGTCTGCGTGATAACGCCGACTGCGCCGATCAGGAGTTTGATGGCCTGCTCGAAGAAGACAACCCGGGCCTGAGCGTCAAGCTCGGCTTCGACGTCAACCAGGACATCGCCGCGCCGTACATCAAGAAGGGCATCCGTCCTCAGGTGGCGGTACTGCGCGAGCAGGGCGTTAACGGTCAGGTCGAGATGGCAGCCGCCTTCGACCGCGCAGGCTTCAATGCCATCGACGTGCACATGAGCGATATCCTCGCCGGTCGTGTTGATCTGAATGCGTTCAAAGGTCTGGTTGCCTGCGGTGGTTTCTCCTACGGTGACGTACTGGGTGCCGGTGAAGGCTGGGCCAAGTCGGCGCTGTTCAACAGCCGTGCCCGTGACGCCTTCCAGGGCTTCTTCGAGCGTACCGACAGCTTCACCCTGGGTGTGTGCAACGGTTGCCAGATGATGTCCAACCTGCACGAGCTGATCCCGGGCAGCGAGTTCTGGCCGCACTTCGTGCGCAACCGTTCCGAGCAGTTCGAAGCCCGTGTGGCCATGGTCGAGGTGCAGAAGTCGAACTCGATCTTCCTGCAGGGCATGGCCGGTTCGCGCATGCCGATCGCCATCGCGCACGGTGAAGGCCATGCCGAATTCGCCAGCGAAGAAGCCTTGCTCGAAGCCGATCTGTCCGGTTGCGTGGCCCTGCGCTTTGTCGACAACCACGGCAAGGTTACCGAAACCTACCCGGCCAACCCGAACGGCTCGCCGCGCGGGATCACCGGCCTGACCAGCCGCGACGGTCGCGTCACCATCATGATGCCGCACCCTGAGCGGGTCTTCCGTGCCGTACAGAACTCCTGGCGTCCGGATGACTGGAACGAAGACGCAGCGTGGATGCGTATGTTCCGCAATGCGCGGGTCTGGGTGAACTAAGGGTGTACAAGCTCGCCTTCTTCGTCCCGCCGAGCCATGTGGACGTGGTCAAGGCCGCTGTGTTCGCCGCTGGCGGCGGGCGCATCGGCGACTACGACTGTTGTGCCTGGCAGGTGTTGGGCCAAGGCCAGTTCCGCCCGCTGGACGGCAGTCAGCCGTTCATCGGACAGAGCGGGGTGGTCGAACAGGTCCAAGAGTGGCGAGTGGAATTGGTGGTGGCCGACGCGCTGGTTCAGTCGGTGGTCGCTGCGCTCAAGCACAGTCATCCTTACGAGACACCGGCTTATGAGGTCTGGCAGTTAGCAGACTTCTGAGGCCTGATAAAAAAGCCGCGACTGCTTGCAGATCGCGGCTTTTTTTTGCTTTCACGTCGAATTCTGTGGGAGCCGGTCTTGTCGGCGATGGGGTCAGCACGCTTTCAGTTGCTGCGCGGTGTCCGCATCGCTGGCAACGCCAGCGTCCACAAAAGCAAACAAGGCAGTTGCTTTTACTGGCGTAGGCCACCTTGCGTGATAGTGGATGCCAACGTGGTCGAACGATCATGGCCACTGGTGCGAATCAGGCCGAGATCGACAGGGTTTTCTTCCTTGCCAGACTTGGCTGCACTGTAGGCATCGATCAGGCCACCGATCAGGTCAACGGGAGCATTGGAAACAGTGATGCCCACCTCTCGGCGGTAGTCACGACCGTTCAGGGTTTCCTGGGTTACGGGTCCATTACCCAGTTCGACGTTGCCATTGGCTGATTGCAGGCGTGCAGCGCTGAGTTCGGTGGCGCCACCAACCGCCAGGGCAATGCCGTCACGACCATTGAGCAGACTTTGACGGGTGACGCTGTCGCGTTGAGTACGCTCGACGTTGAGGTTCAAGGTTGGCGACAGGCCTGGTTCAACTTTTTGCACCGTTGAACCGAGCTGTTCTCCAACCTTGCTGGCCAGTGGGCCTGCCAGGGCATTGGTAGCGTTGAGAAGGCCCTGCGGGTTTTTTTCCTGGCTCAGCCGCGCATCGACGTCCACCGTCAGGCTGTTGATGCGGTCTTGCATGCTAGCGACGCGCAAGTCGCCACCTATTTGACCCTCCACTCGTTCGGCTTCTATGCGTACGCCGTCCAGGCGAGTGTCTGTCAGACTGTTCAGCGTAACCTGCCCAGCACGCCACTGGCTGTTTTCATAGGTGAGGTTGTCGCGTTGATCGATGTTGACCTTTGCTCGCGCGTGCAACCCTCGCGTAGCCTGCTCAGTTGTTGCGCCGGGGGCGGTGTTGACGCCTGCGCCTGCCGTCACCTGCATGTTGTTGCGCAGGTCTGTGCTGCTAGCGGCCTCAATCAGAATTCCGCCATGATTGGCGCTGATATCGACCTGTGCTGCTGAGCCATTCAGGCCTTGCAGATGCACGGCATTTGTCTGGGCGTCGGCACTGCTGATTGTCAGTGTGTCTTTGGCGAACCATTGCGCTGCGCTGGCAGAGCTGCTGTTTTCGTCGGTGCGGCCGCTATTGAGGTGGCCTCCCAGCCCACCTCCCTTGCCATGGGCTGTGCTTTTTGCCTGCAACTCCAGGCCACCACCGAGCGTTTTACCTTGAGCGGTATGGGTGCCCGTGGCGGTGTTGGCGTGAAGCATTCCGCTACTGTTCAGGCTAATGTTCGTGACCTTGGCGGTGCTGCTGCCTATCCGCGTGCCGACCAGTTCGAGCGCCCCGCCTGCTTGCATTTGCACGTCCCCTTTGGCGTCGATAGTGGCAACCCGTGCCTGGCTGTCGACTGTGTTGAGGGTGGTATGGTCCAGATAGCCGCGCAGTTCCAGAGCACTGTCCAATGGGTTGTTGCCGCCCTTGATCCAGGCATTGCCGTCCAACTGTTCCAGATTACTCTGCTGTTTGTCGTTGGCCTGAGCCAGGCTCAGGTTACCGTCAGCCAGCAGTTTCAACGAGCCGTCAGCGGCATCGAAGCGAGTGCCTTCATAGACGCCGTCGCTGCCCAGTTGGATCTGTATACCGGTTTGCCCGTAGAGGCTGCCGGGGTGGGCTGTCAGTTTGAGTTCATTCTTTTGCAGCGAGCCACCCTTGCCTGAAAGACGCAGATTGATATCGCTGCCGGTGCTGGTATCGAGGCGTATGCCGCTATCGACATCCAGGCGGCGGACTTCGCTGGTGTCGCTGTCCTGGGCGGCGGCGAAGTGGTGTGAGTCGGCCTGGATCGTCAGCGGCCCCTTTTCGGCGCGGTACTGGGTACCTGTATCGTCAAGGGTCTTGGCGTTGATGCTGATGCTGGCCGCTTGTAGTTTGGCGACCTGGGCAGTGCTCGACTGATGGGTTGCCTCGCGGTTCTGGTGCTTGAATTCAAGCTCAGCGCCCACCGTCGGAGGCGCCAGGCTGTCTTCAAGTGAGGCCTGTTGAAATCGATTGCCGTCGATGCGGTTGATCAGGTTTTCAATGGGCCGGGTCAGCCCCTGGTAGGCAAGGCTGGCGCCCAGGCTGGCCTGCCAGTTCTGTTCTGTCTGCTTGGAGGTATGCGTATCCTCTACCGAGCGGTTCTCCAGTTTGTCAGTGTTCACTGTCAACACCTGGCCGGCGGTCAGGCTGGCGGCTTCGTTGATCAATGTGTTGGTGCTGACGCGTACATCGCCAGTGGCGGAGAGGCTGCTGCGTTGCGACTGGCTTGAACGTTCTGCAAGGGCTTTTTGTTGGTGGTAACCCTCGAGGGCACTGGCCAGGTTATCAATGCCACCACTGACCCTCAGGCCGCCACCGCTATGACTGGCAGTGGTTTGTTGTGACTGTTCGTCATGCTGAGCGGTGAGATTGATGTTGCGCGCATCGATTTCCAGATCGCCAGCCGTCGCGCTGACACTTGAGCCACTGATGTTGACGTCATGCTGGCTTTTGAGCTGAACCTGGCCGCCGGTGAGGATACTGGCGATCTGAGTTTTGTCGGTTTGCGTGCTGTCGACCTGGCTGACGTTGTAGCCTACCGAAGCGCTGTACTGATGAGAGTCGGGCTTGCCGTCCTCGGCATTCTGGGTCTGGCTGGCGCTGGCAGTGAAGCCTTTGTCCTGCTGGCGGGTGGTCACACTCTGCGACTGTTCAGCGGTGCCGACGGTGATGTCTTTGTTGGCCTGCAGCTGTAGTTGGTGCCCAGCGCTGACTTTGGCCCCCAGCACTCGCAGGTCATCGGCACTTGCCAGACGCAGATTGCTCTGCGAGGCCAGGTCGCTGATCAGCACATCCTGGCGCTGCTCTTGGCGCTCAGTATCTGTTGATATCAGGCCGAACAGCTTGCTGTCATTTTCGTGATGGTTGAGGGTGGACTGGCTCTGCGCCGCTTCGACGCTCAGTAATCCTTTTTCACTGAGTAATAGAGCATCGCCTTGGCTGTTGACCTTGGAGCCTTTTATGCGAACTTCCTCAGCCGTTACGGTTAGGGCGCCACCGGCCTGGATCAGGCTGCCCCTGGCGGTTTGACCTTCGCTGTCGGATCGTGCGTTTTTGCCAAAAAAGGCGCCCGAAGTCAGGTCGCCTCGGTAGCCTTTGGTGGTTTTTGAGTCTTGCAGGGACACTTCGGCGACCTCCAGCGTGCCGGCCCTGAGTGCGATATCACCGGTACTGGTCAGGGTGCTGCCCGCCACGCGCGTTTTTCCCCCGGATGTCAGGGAAATCTGCTGGCCGGACAGGGCACTGGCCTTGGCGCTTTCCTGGTAGTGGCTGCTGTCCTGGTCACCGCGCCAGAGGTGTTTGCGATGGCGTATCTGTTCATCCACCTGGTGACTATCGATTGCGGCACTGATATTGAGCGTATCGCCCGCTTGCATGGCCAGATGTCCACCGGCCTGGAGTGAGGTGGCAACCAGATTGATATCCTTGTCTGCTTGCAGGCTGATGTTTTGACTTGCCTGCAACTGACTACCGAGATGTTCGCGATCGGTCCGCGTACGTTCGCGGTCAAATGTTTCGGTGGTGACAAATAACCATTTGTCTGTACGGCTTTCACGCTCGCGGTTCAATGATTCGCGCATCTGGGTATCGAGGGTCAGGTTTTTTCCGGCCTTCGCTTGGATTTGCTGCCCCTTGACTCCGACGGCGTTGAGGCTGAGGTTGTCAGCGGCATTCAAGGTTATGGCGCCTTGCTCGGTGTGCAGCAGGCCACGCTGTTGCGTCGTACCACTGATTTCAATGGCGCCCCGTGAGTCAATGGCAATCCCTTCGCGGGCGTGCACCTGATTCCCCTCCATGCGCACACCAGCGCCTTCTGCGGTGCTGAGAATTCTTATACGTCCGGCCTGCATCGCCCCGAAGAGACTGGCATCGAGACTGCCGGCGGGGACTGCGAGGTGATCGATCACCTGGCGGTCAGTACTGCGCACAAGATTGCGACCTACAGTCAGGTTGAGGTCGTCCCGGGCAGTGAGCGAGCCCCGGCTGTCAATGCGTGGGGCAATCAGCTCTAGGGCGCCGTCGAGGTTGCTCTGGCCACCATCGAGGATCTGCAGGGCACCTGAGGCATTGCGTGTGTCGAGGTGTGTGAGGCGCTGCGCTTCGAACTCGGGTGTGCCGACCAGAAAGCCTGCGCGCGTGGTATTGATGAATCCGCCGCCGTTGAGGGTGATGCCGTTGGGGTTGGCCAGAATGTAGTCAGCGGGTCGCCCGAAAATTTCTTGGGTGCCCTCAATGCGTGAGGCATTACGGCTGATGACTTCATTGAGGATGGTAGACGCAGCCTGGCCTTGAAATTGCGGGTTGGCTGCCAGCGCGCCGGCCAGTTGCGACTGTCCGGATTGCAGCGCGTTGTTCAGAACCACCCCAGGTTTGTTGACGTTGTAGTCGAGGAATTGGTTGTGCGACAAACCGCTGGCATTGGGGGCAACGATGTTGATGACCGGCACACCATGTTGATTGCTGATCAATGGCGTACCGCCGACGCCGGTAGTCGCTTGCAGGCCATTGTCAGCCAGGCTGAGGTAAGGCGTGAGCAGGCTAAGGGCAATTATCCAACGCAGGTGGTTGGGGGTGAGTCGTTGAACGGGTGGGGTGGACCGTTGGGGGTTGGTGGACATCATTGTCTTCTCTCTCTTTGTTGTGGTGACTTCAGATGTTCAGGACCCACTCCAGCAGCCAGTAACCCGCTTCCAGGTGGTGTCGATGGACGGTGTTGGCATGCAGGGCACGTTGGTAGTCGAGGGTGAGGCGACTGTCGGACAGGCTCAGTTCCAGGCCAGCGTGGGCACCGACCAGTCGTTGTGCGGCACTGCCGTGGTCAAATTTGCTCCAGCCGACGTCCATACCCAATTGCGGACGCAAGATCAGGCCGCGGGGCAAGTCCAGTGGTAGCGGCTGGCTCACGGTGTTACGCCACACCGCGCCGCTGGCCCCGGCGACCGATAATTGGCGGAAACCGCGTACGGCTGAGTTGTCGCTCAGCAGTTGCTGTTCGACCGCAGGCAGGCTATCGGGGCTGTACTGCAGGTTCAGCTCGCTCTGCCAGCGCCACGGCCAGGCCGGGTCGCGGCCGTGGCTCAGGCGCAGAAGATTGGCCCGGTACTTGCGAAAGCGAGGGTGTGGCGCATTGCTGACTAACGGTTCGTGGTCGGCACCGAACCAGTCCAGGCCCTGGCTTACGCCCAGGTAGGCACTCCACAGGCCACCGTCGAGCCATAGCATGTTGAGGCCTGCTTCAAGGGTGGTGAGCTTCGGGCTTTGCACCGTTAGCTGGAGATCACCCAGGCGGTTGTCCAGACGCTTTTGTTCCAGGCGCAAGCTGGTGCTGAGCAGGCCCTGCTGATTGCGCCACAGGTTGTGTTCAAAACCCAGGCTGTAGAAGTCGCTTTTGCCGCTGGAGTATAAGCGTCGACCGGGGAGCTGCGCCTGGTAGCGCAGTTGATTGAGGCTCAGGGCGTAGGTCCAGGCGCCATAGGGGATGCTGTAGTACAGGCCATAGCCACGGCTGTAGTTTGCGCCGTGTTGGCGTGTGGCGTTGCTGGACACCTGTATGAAGTCGTTGCGTTGCAGGGGGCTGTCGAGGCTCAAGCTCAGGCCCAGACGCTCGCGCCCGGTCTGGTCGCTGCCACGGTTGTCGAAGGTGCTGCCCAGGTGCCAGCGGCTGCGGGTCTGCCTGGGTACGACGATGATCCGGGTTGCCCCTTCGCTACTGCCGGGTAACAGGTCGGCGCCGAGGTCGAAGGCCTTCAACCGGTTCAACTGGTCCATGCCTTGTTCCAGCTCGGTCAGGCGTAACGGTTGACCCAGCAGCGTGGGAAAGGCGCTGTGCAGTGACAGTGGCAAGTCGGGGTCAGACAGTTCGATCGACTCGACAAAGCCCTCGACGATCACGACGTCCAAGGTGCCACCGGCCACCGGCCGGCTTGCGAGATAGGGGCGGCTGGCCAGGTAGCCGGCCTGGATATAGTGCTGAGTAAGGGCCTTGAGCAGTCGGTTGATTTGCGCCGGGCTCATGCAGGGCTTGATCAGCGGTTGTACGACGTGCGCCAATTCTGCGGACGACAGTTGCCGGTTACCGGCTAGGCGTAGCCCGCGCAAAGGCCAGCAGGCGCCGGTGTCGGCAGGGGCAGATTGCTCGTCGGCTGCAGGCGGTGGTTGATCGGTTCGTTGCAGCGTGCGCAAGCGTTGGTGTTGCTCGAGGTGTTCGCGTTGCAGGCGCTGATCCTGAAGCTGCTGTAGCGCTGGATTGCTATCAGCCGCAGCGGATTGCGCGCTCCACAAGCAAGCGCCCACGATGCCCAGCACGAGATTGGTTAATGGCCGCAGACAACGGTGTGCGGCAGCGCTGCTGAAGGCGTGAGGCATAGCATTGCGTCCAGGGTGTGGGGTGTTGGGAACACACCCGGTTATCCGATTGAGCGGATTCTAGGGACGCTGCTATTCGTTTGGATGCGATACGGAGCCTGTAGGTCCGTAGGGCTTAAGCCTTAAGCATGTAGGGGATTTCCGGCGCGGCGCGCCGGAAGGAGGGATGCAGAAGGGGATCAGGGACGAATTTCGATCATCGTGCCGTCGGGCACCAGGTTCCAGACTTCGCGCATGTCGCTGTTGGTCATGGCGATGCAGCCTTCGGTCCAGTCCAGGGTATGGAAGACCTCTTCAGGGTACTCTTCATCCAGCGGTGTGCCGTGAATCATGATCATGCCACCGGGGGGGACGCCTTCGCGTCGGGCGCGTGCCGAGTCGCTGATGTTGGGATAGGACACATGCATGGCCAGGTTGTAGCGATCACTCTGCTTGCGCCAGTCGATCCAGTACAAACCTTCGGGGGTACGTTTGTCACCTTCACGCAGCTTGGGGCCCTTGGGCTGTTTGCCCAAGGAAATGCGGTAGGTTTTCAGTGGCGTGCCGCCACTGATCAGTTGCAGGCGTCGTTCAGACTTGATCACCAGGATCTTCTCGATCGCCGAAGTCTGTTGTGGCTTGAGCTGCAGGGGCGAGGGCGCCACCTTCTCGATAGGCCTGGTCACGATCGTTTCGGTAAACGCTGCCTGGGACACCGAAGTCACACCGAGGCAGAAAAGGGCAAACAACCAGCGCATGAAACGATATCCCTGAAAACTAGGTGTTGGGTGACGAGGCGAGCATTGGCGACAGGCATTCGCTGCCAATCGGGTAGGACTGCTCGATGCGGTCACGATAGTAGCATTTTAGGGTACGACTGACGGTGCGGAAAGCCAGCTCGTCCCATGGGATGTCACTTTCATCGAAAAGTCGCACTTCCAGGCTTTCGACGCCGACGGCAAAGTCCAGGTCGGCAAGTTCGGCGCGAAAGAACACGTGCACCTGGTTGATGTGCGGCAGGTCGAACAGTTGGTAGAGGCACATCGACCCGACTCGTGCACAGGCTTCCTCGACGGTTTCGCGACGGGCGGCTTGCTCCACGGTTTCGCCGTTCTCCATGAACCCGGCGGGCAGGGTCCAGTAACCCCGGCGCGGCTCGATGGCGCGGCGGCACAGCAGCACCCGGCTGCCATGGGTCGGCAGCACGCCGGCAACGATGTTGGGGTTCTGGTAATGGATGGTCTGGCAGTGATCGCAGACATAGCGCAGGCGGGTGTCGCCCTCGGGAATGCGCTGAATCACCGGTTTGCCGCACGCACTGCAGAATTTCATGCTTTTATTCCTGTAGGTTGCGCCTATCTTGGCGCCACTGTCACCGTGGCTGCAAGCCGGATCACCTCGGGGCTTGGGCGGTTCGCGGCTTTGGTGCATCATGCAGGACAGGCTTTGGAATCGAGAGAGAGCAATGCTGGACGAGCTACTTCGCCGCGTGAGCAGTCATACGCCGGGTACCCTGGAAACCGATCGTCGTTTTCCTGAGGCCGCCGTGTTATTGCCCATTACCCGTAGCGAAGCACCTGAGCTGGTATTGACCTTGCGCGCCAAAGGCTTGTCCACCCATGGCGGTGAAGTTGCCTTCCCGGGTGGGCGACGCGATCCGGAAGACCCGGACCTGGTGTTCACCGCCCTGCGCGAAGCTGAAGAGGAGATCGGCCTGCCGCCGGGACTGGTGGAAGTCATTGGCCCACTAAGCCCGCTGATCTCGTTGCATGGGTTGAAGGTGACGCCATTCGTCGGCTTGATTCCCGACTATGTCGAGTACCAGGCCAATGATGCTGAAATTGCTGCGGTGTTCACTGTGCCATTGGAGTTCTTCCGTCAGGACCCGCGCGATCACACCCACCGCATCGATTACCAGGGGCGCAGTTGGTATGTGCCCAGCTACCGCTTTGGCGAGTACAAGATCTGGGGGCTGTCGGCGATCATGATCGTCGAGCTGGTCAACTTGCTTTACGATGCCGATATCAATCTGCATAAACCGCCTGAGCGCTTCATTCCAATTTGAGCGGGCACACCCGCCACCCTTGTCGTACCGTGAGGAACCACGCATGAAATACCGTCTGGGCGACCTGCGGGTCGAAACCCATCCACGCAGCTGGGCGGCGCCCACTGCCACACTGATCGGCAAGGTCCGCCTGCAGGCAGGGGCCAGTGTCTGGTTCGGCGCGGTGTTGCGTGGTGACAACGAACTGATCGACATCGGCGAGAACAGCAACGTCCAGGACGGTACCGTGATGCACACCGATATGGGCTCGCCGCTGACCTTGGGCAAGGGCGTGACGATCGGTCATAACGCCATGCTTCATGGCTGCAGCATCGATGACTACAGCCTCGTCGGTATCAATGCGGTGATCCTCAACGGTGCGCGTATCGGTAAGTACTGCATCATCGGCGCCAACGCGCTGATTCCCGAGGGCAAGGAGATCCCTGACGGTTCTCTGGTGATGGGCTCGCCAGGCAAGGTCGTGCGTGAACTGACCGAGGCGCAGAAGAAAATGCTCGAGGCCAGTGCCGCGCATTACGTGCATAACGCCGAGCGCTATGCCCGCGATCTTGCCCCGCAGGAGGACTGATGAGCAGCAATGAGCGTCCGGTCGCTTCGCCCTGCGTGCATATCTGCGCGTTGGATGAGGCTGACATTTGCACCGGCTGTCAGCGCAGTGCCGCAGAAATCACCCGCTGGGGCCGGATGGACAACAGCGAGCGCCGCCAGGTGCTGAAACTGTGTCACGAGCGGGCCGTGGCGGCAGGTCTGATCTTCAGCGTCGGTTGATCTGGCGCTTGGCCACAGGCGGTCGCTGAAGTACCCTGTAAGGCTTGCCCAGCGGTCAATTCCATGCCTTTTCTGATTGCCTACATCAGCAGCGTTGTGCTGATCAACTACGCCTTCTCCAGTGCCCCCCACCTGGACGTTATCTGGTCTGCCTGGGGTGGCCTGGTGTTCATCCTCCGTGACATGGTGCAGACCCGCTATGGCCATGGGGCACTGGTCGCCATGCTGGCGGCGCTGGCGCTTTCATATATCACCTCCGAGCCAGCCATAGCCCTGGCAAGTGCCACAGCATTCGCGGTCTCGGAGCTGATTGACTGGCTGGTGTTCAGTATCACCAAGCGGCCACTTCACGACCGTCTGTGGTTGAGCTCGGCGCTGAGCATCCCTATTGATACCTTCATATTCTTTGGCATGATCGGTGCCTTGACCCCCGCCGTGGTGGGCACGGCCCTGGCCTCCAAGTTCGCCGGGGTGACGGCCGTCTGGTTGATCATGGCCTGGCGTCTGCGTAAGCGTGCCATCACCGGCTGAGGCCCAAAGGCTCGGTTCATGTAAAATGGCGCTCCTTTTCACCGGGTTGCACCGTGCACGGGGCGGCCCTGGATTCCTTCCCTCTGAGGACCTGAAATGACCCGTATCGGAACCCCATTGTCGCCAACAGCGACCCGCGTACTGCTCTGTGGCTGCGGCGAGCTGGGCAAGGAAGTGGTGATCGAGCTGCAACGCCTGGGCGTTGAAGTGATTGCCGTGGACCGTTACGCCAATGCCCCGGCCATGCAAGTTGCCCATCGCAGTCATGTGATCAACATGCTCGACGGCGCTGCCTTGCGGGCAGTGATCGAAGCTGAGAAACCGCACTACATCGTGCCGGAGATCGAGGCCATCGCCACTGCGACCCTGGTCGAGCTGGAAAACGAAGGCTTCACCGTGGTGCCAACGGCGCGTGCCGCGCAGTTGACCATGAACCGTGAAGGCATTCGGCGTCTGGCTGCCGAAGAGCTGGACCTGCCAACGTCGCCGTATCACTTTGCCGACACTTTCGAGGAGTACAGCAACGCGGTCGACGACCTCGGCTTCCCCTGTGTAGTCAAGCCGGTGATGAGTTCCTCGGGCAAGGGCCAGAGCCTGCTGCGCAGTGCTGACGATGTACAGCAAGCCTGGGACTATGCACAAGAAGGCGGGCGTGCAGGCAAAGGTCGGGTGATCATCGAGGGTTTCATTGATTTCGACTACGAAATCACCCTGTTGACCGTTCGTCATGTCGGCGGCACTACTTTCTGCGCGCCAGTCGGGCATCGTCAGGAGAAGGGTGATTACCAGGAGTCCTGGCAGCCGCAGGCCATGAGCCCGGTAGCCCTGGCGGAGTCTGAGCGCGTAGCCAAGGCGGTCACTGAAGCCTTGGGTGGGCGTGGCCTGTTTGGCGTGGAGTTGTTCGTCAAGGGTGATCAGGTGTGGTTCAGTGAAGTCTCGCCGCGTCCACATGATACCGGTCTGGTTACCCTGATTTCGCAGGACCTGTCGCAGTTCGCTCTGCATGCGCGGGCCATTCTTGGCCTACCGATCCCGCTGATCCGCCAGTTCGGTCCGTCCGCTTCGGCGGTGATCCTGGTCGAAGGCCAGTCGCAGCAAACCGCCTTCGCCAATCTGGGCGCCGCCTTGAGCGAGCCGGATACCGCGATTCGCCTGTTCGGCAAGCCGGAGGTCAATGGTCAGCGGCGCATGGGGGTATGCCTGGCGCGTGATGAGTCGATCGAGGCCGCGCGGGCCAAGGCGACACGTGCCTCGCAGGCGGTCAAGGTAGAGTTCTAACGCGGTTGTGTTGCCATCGCCGGCAAGGCCGGCTCCCACAGTGGCAGGGTGTCAGAGCCCCTATGGGAGCTGGCCCTGCCAGCGAAAGGGCTGCAGGGCAGCCCCGCTTTTTCAAAGCTCCGAATGACGGGTCTCTTTCAGGCAAAGCACGGCAATCAGGCTTAGCAAAGCCGCCGCCGAGACATAGCCGCCCACCCAGCTCAAGCCTCCCATCGCCACCAGTTTCTGGGCAAAGAACGGCGCCGCCGAAGCCCCGACAATGCCGCCCAGGTTATAGGCCGCGGACGCGCCGGTGTAACGTACGTGGGTCGGAAACAGCTCTGGCAACAGCGCGCCCATCGGGGCAAAGGTCACGCCCATCAAAAACAGCTCAATGGCCAGAAACAGCGCCACGCCTATCGTCGAGCCTGAGGTCAGCAGGGGCTGCATGGTGAACCCCGAGAGAATCGCCAATACCGCGCCCACAATCAGCACCGGTTTGCGCCCGTAGCGGTCGCTGAGCCAGGCCGAGAGTGGCGTGGCCAACGCCATGAATAGTACTGCGAAGCACAGCAGGCCGAGGAAGGTTTCACGGCTGTAACCCAGGGTCGATACGCCATAGCTGAGCGAGAACACCGTGGAGATGTAGAACAGCGCGTAGCACACCACCATCGCGGCGGCGCCCAGCAATACCGGCATCCAGTACTGCGAGAAGAGTTCGACCACTGGCATTTTTACCCGCTCGTGGCGGGCCATAGCTTTGGCGAAGACTGGGGTCTCTTCAAGCTTGAGGCGTACATACAGGCCGACAATCACCAGTGCAGCGCTGAGCAGGAACGGTATGCGCCAGCCCCAGTCGCGGAACTGCTCATCGCTGAGCAACATGGCCAGGGTCAGGAACAGGCCATTGGCAGCGAGAAAACCGATCGAAGGGCCCAATTGCGGGAACATGCCGAACCAGGCGCGTTTGCCCTTGGGGGCGTTTTCGGTGGCCAGCAACGCCGCGCCGCCCCATTCACCGCCAAGGCCAAGGCCTTGGCCGAAACGGAGCACGCAGAGCAGGATTGGTGCCCAGGCGCCGATACTGTCATAGCCCGGTAGCACGCCGATCAGTGTGGTACACACCCCCATTAGCAACAATGAGGCGACCAGGGTCGATTTGCGCCCGATCCGGTCACCGAAGTGGCCGAACAGTGCCGAACCCAGAGGCCGGGCGAGGAAGGCGATACCGAAGGTGAGAAAGGCCGAGAGCATCTGCGCAGTACCGGAGGTCTGCGGGAAGAACACCGGGCCGATCACCAGTGCGGCGGCGGTGGCGTAGACGTAGAAGTCGTAGAACTCAATGGCGGTGCCGATAAAGCTGGCGGTGGCCACCCGTGCTGGCGAATTGCCGGGGCTGGCCTGTTCAGTTTCGGCGTAAGTGCTGCTGGTTGTCATGCGATTATCCCTGACAGTCGAGTGCTCCATGGGCGTTGCTACCGTCCTGCACAGGCAGGCATCAGCAAGCAGGCGCCGAAGCGTATTGTTGTTGATCGCGTGACTGAGCATACGCCCGTTGGGGATAGGGGCGGCGCGGGCAATGTTCGGGGTGTGAAACAGTGCAGGTTGTGCGCGCAGTATTCAGTGATGCGGACTGGCCGTGAAACGCTGAGTGCGGGTAGCGGGCGTGACGGCTGGGCTGGGTAAGCGTGACTCGAGTATAGCTAGCGAGTCACGGTCCAGACCAGTATCCGACTGGCACAATTGTCCTCTGTTTCGAGGATTTCCAGGCGATAGCGACCGATTTTCAAGCAAACCGCACTGGCCGGGATGCTTTCCAGTGCTTCGGTGACCAGGCCATTGAGGGTCTTCGGCCCATCGCTAGGCAAGTGCCAGCCGAGGCTGCGGTTTAGCTCACGAATCGAAACGTTGCCTTCAATGACAAAGCGCCCGTCGGCCTGGGGGTGGATGTGCGGATTATCGAGGCTGTGTTCGTCTTCGAATTCGCCGACGATCTCTTCGAGAATGTCTTCCAGGGTGACGATGCCCAGCACTTCACCATATTCGTCGACCACCACGCCAAGGCGCCGCTGCTGCTTGTGAAAGTTCAGCAGTTGCAACTGCAACGGCGTGCTTTCCGGGACAAAGTAAGGGTCGTAACAGGCTGCCTGTAGCGTTGCGCGAGTCAGCTCGGCCTTGGGCAGCAGGTGGCTGATCAGCTTGGTGTTGAGGATTGCTTCGACCTGGTTGATATCGCTGTGATAGACCGGCAAGCGGGTGTGGCGGCTGATGATCAGTTGTTCGATGATCTGTTCGATCGAATCGTCGAGGTTGATCCCGTCGATGTCATTGCGCGGTACCAGAATGTCATTGACGGTGATCTTGTCCAGCGCCAGCAAGCTCTCCGGTAGGTTCAGGCGGTGGTCGAGCTGGTGGTCATCGATGTCGTCGTCGCTGCCATCCAATTCGTGCAGGGTGACGGCATGGGGCTGAATACGGAACGGGTGCAGTAGCAGCCGGGCGCAGCCATCGAGTAGCCAGGCCAGCGGCTGGAGCAGTTTCAATGGGGCTTTGAGCAGGCTGTTGCCCAAGGTAATGAAGGTGTGCGGGTTGCGTCGGGCCAGTTGCCGCGGCAGGTATTCGGCCAGCACCAGCACCAGGCCGGCAGCGCCAAGCCCGGCCAGCCAGAAGCCTTGTTCGCCGTTATAGCGCTGGCCCAGCAGGCAGGCCAGTGCCAGCACCAACAACTTGCCCAGGGTGGAACACAGCACCAAGGACTGGGGGGTGACCGCCAGTGCCGGGTGTTCATCGGTGAGGCCGTTACGCCGTACCCCATTGAGCTGTTGCTGGGCGGCGTCTACGGCGGTGAACAGCGCCGACCACAGCAGGGCCAGTGCCAGAATACCAAGCAAGGGGCCTAACGGCAGTGCGTCCATTTACCTGTGCCCGTCAGATGTGCAGGATGAATTCGCGCACCAGCTTGCTGCCGAAGTACGCCAGCATCAGCAGGCAAAAACCGGCCAGTGTCCAGCGAATCGCCTTGTGGCCGCGCCAGCCCAGGCGGGTGCGGCCCCACAGCAGCACGCTGAACACCACCCAGGCTACGCAGGCGAGCAAGGTTTTGTGCACCAGGTGCTGGGCGAACAGGTTGTCGAGGAACAGCCAGCCGGAAATCAGCGACAGCGACAGCAGTCCCCAGCCGGTCCAGAGAAAGCCGAACAACAGGCTTTCCATGGTCTGCAGTGGCGGGAAGTTGCGAATCAGACCGGAAGGGTGCTTGTGCTTGAGCTGGTGATCCTGCACCAGCAACAACAAGGACTGGAACACGGCAATGGTGAACAACCCATAGGCCAGGATCGACAGCAGGATATGCGCAAGAATGCCCGGCTCTTCGTTGATCAGCGGCACCGTGCCTGACGGTGCGAACTGCGCGATTAGCGCCGTGGCCATGCCCAGCGGGAACAGCAGCAGCAAGAGATTTTCCACCGGAATGCGCAGGCAGGCCAGCAGGGTCAGGGCAATCACTGCCGTGGCGATCAGGCTGGCGGCGCTGAAGAAGTCCAGGCTCAGGCCCAAAGGCGTAAGCAGTTGCCAGCACAGCGCAGTGCCTTGGGCAATGACCGCCAGTGCCCCCAGCAGTCCGAGCAGGCGTTTGTCGGCCTTGGCGCCTTGCGCCAGCCGGGAGCCGTGATAGAGAGTCGCGGCGGCGTACAAGCAGGCGGCGATCAGGTTAGGTAGCAAGCTGGGTGACAAAGGGAGCATAAGTCCTGTTAGGCAAGCCCGAAAAGAGTTGAGTTTGGCATAGAACGCGCCTGTCAAGGAAGACTGCTAACCGACGGCAAGGTGTGCGCTAGCCCGAGTCTTCGTTATAATCGCCGATCTGCCCCTGCCCAAGGCCCGTCGAATAC
>RCUI01000340.1_pt1 | contig 17224 bp, 18 predicted proteins | sample 2166121 | NCBI WGS metagenome assembly RCUI01 (sample SAMN09932700, study PRJNA488358) | compost metagenome | feature: garden; material: soil; isolation source: compost soil in succinic acid-enriched culture | place: Germany: Experimental Botanical Garden Goettingen | collected 2016-01-27
CGGTACAGAACCCCGAGCGCTGGTTGAAGGTGGATCTAATCTGGAACCGGCTGGCGCCCTGGCTGGCGCGCCGCCAGGGTTTTCTGGCTGCCCGCAAGTTGAAGATAGGGGCCGATGATGAGCCCTTGCGTTACCTGCAGGAGACCATTCCCTGGGTGAAATGCGGGCCCTGGCAGGACCCCCACGACGGCTTTGCCTATGACGAGGCCGCCGCCAGGGTGAGCTGGCCGCCGCTCTGGATGATCTCGGCCAAGGCGGACAAGGTGCTGGGGCACCCCACAGACGTGCGCCGCTTCAGCGCCGAGATGGGGTCGGCGACCCGCCATACCCGCCTCGGCCGGGATAACGGCAACCGGCTCGATTACGATCACATCAACATGCTGACGGCGCCCCAGGCCCAGGAGGATCACTTCCCCGAGATCCTCGCCTGGCTGCTCAACCCCCAGGCGGCCTGAGCGCTCGCTGAAACGGGCAGCCATCTGCCCGCCACCTTCCCCTGATGCCGACACCTGACGGCACCAGGGGCTGGCCTCTTCGGGCTACTTCGCCGGGGGCTTGATGCCGAGCCGGAACAGGGTGGCCTCTGTGGTATCGGTCAGCTCACCGACCCCCACCACGCTCCACAGCTCCTCTTCCAGCTGCTTGGCCTTGTGAATGGCGAACTTGGCGATGTAGTCCAGCTCGCCCGCGATGAAGCTGGTGTCGGGGCGACCGGTGCGGGAGATGCCGACCAGCACCGAATAGAACTCGCCCTGCTGCAGGGCCAACTCGATGAAGCGGCGCTTCGCCTCCGGCGAGGAAAAGCTGCTGGCCAGGTGGCTGCGAAACAGGGGAGCCCCGCCCTGGGAGTGCAGGCTGGCGATGTAGACCTCTTCCTCCTCAGGCTTGTCTTCCCGCGCCATGGTGCGCAAGGGGTTGAGCAGCACCGTCTTGAGCAGAGCCCCCTGGAACAGGGGGTAGAGGTTCAGCTGCTTCTCCTGCCCGGCGCAGGTCTGCAACAGGCGGGAGAGGCTGCGCGGCCGTGGGGCCATGCCCACGGCGGAAGGTCTGGCGGCCGCCTTGAGCTTGTTGACATAGACCGGCGAGTTGAACAGGTGGTGGGTATAGAGGTTGCGCAGCGCCCGTGCCATGCCGCGGTAGCGCTTGTGCTCCCGGGTGGTCTTGAGCTTGTTCTGGTTGCTCTCGATCAGCAGGCTGAAGAACTGATGGCCTATGTGGCGCTCCGCCGTGCCCTCGATGCAAAGGTGCAGCACGGTACGGCTCAGATTGAGGCTGACCAGCCGGTAGGGCAGGCGCTGCAAGTCCATGGTCTTGGCGAGCTCCTGCAACCTGGGCAGGGCGACAGTGACTGTCTCCCCCTTCTCCCCCTCGAATGCCTCCTCCAGCTCGATCTGCATGCCATGGGCCGAGATGTCACGGGTCCAGCCGATCCAGGCGCGATCCTGGTGCCTGAGCACTATCGCCGTCTTGTGTACGTAGCGGGCCTCCTTGCGCAGTTGCACATAGTGCAGCGTCTCTATCTCGAAGGGGGCCGCCTGGGTGTCGTGGCCGAAGCGTTGCAAGGCGTTGGCGTTGGGCTGCTGGCTGTCGTAGTGGAACTCGCTGCGCTGGTGGTCCAGCCCTATCTCCTGCAGCAGGCCGACATAGCCTATCTGGCCGAGGCGCTCGCGCAGCAGCATGTCTTGCAACTGGTGCGACTCCCCCTGCTGGCTGTCGAGGTCGGCTTCGCTCAGGGTGCAGGCCTCCAGGCTGAACTTGTAGACGCGCCAGCTGGGACGACGGGCCCCGACCTGGAAGAAGAGGGCGGCCAGGCCGCTCTGCTGCAACTCTTCGCGGGTGGCGGAGAAGAAGTAGAGGTGACTTCGCACCGAGTGGGTGAAGCTGTAGATCAGGGTCTCGCGCAGTCCTCCTTTGGCGGGCAACAGGGAGGGCATGCGCGCCGCCGTGAAGAGGCTGGCGAGCATGTCGCGGTTCTTGGCGTCGCGCCAGTACTCGAGGATGTGCTGGTTGTTCTCGGTGCGCAGGGCGATCTCGAGGCCCGGGGTGTCGCCCTTGCCGAAGTAGAGCGGCATGCCGGTCATGCGCGGCAGGTAGAACTGCTCGTATCCCTTGATGATGGCGGCCGACAGCAGGTAGTCGACGCTGACCCGATAGCGACTGCGGTTGCGCTCGATGAAGTCGCGCAGGAACTCGTCGAAGGCGGGATGCTCGCCGCTCTTCACCAGCCGCAGCCAGAATTTCCCCTCTTTCTGCTCCTGCCCCAGGATCTGGTAGCTGATCGGCTGGTGCAGTATGGGGAGGGGGTTCTCGCGCTCCAGTCCGGTGAAGAAGACCTCTATGTGGTCGCCGGTCTGGTAGTCGGGCAGATAGGGAACCGAGACCCGGATCCCGCCGAGGGAGAGATCCGAGCTCTTGGCCAGCAGCTTCTCTCCGTTCGCCAGCCTGAGCACCATGGGGGAGCTGAAGTGCATCCGCTCCTCCTGCCGACCGTAGTGGCTGGCGAAGGGGATGGCGTTGACATCGAAGGGGCTGAACGGGCTGACGGGCAGGGAGAGGCTCTCGCTGCGCCCCTGATTGAGCTTGTACCAGGCTTGCAGCGCCTCGTAGACCCCGAGGGTGTAGCTGTCCCGGTAGAGATAGCACTGGGACTGGAACTGCTCGACGGCCTCGGCGGGCATGAAGTGGGTCACCCCTTCGAACTCGTGCACCTGGCAGAGGGCCCCCAGCTCGTTGCGCATGTCGATCACGCGCCGACAGGGGGTGCACTTGCGCTTGAGTTCCATCTTCAGCAGGAAGCGGCCGTTGGTATTCTCGTTCTGGGTCAGGCGGTTGAAGATCTCGTCGAAGTCCTTTTCCCGGAGCAGGGGGACAAGTTGTTCTATCAGGTGGAGTGGTTGTTCTGAATCCATGTATTCCTGCCGCGGAAAGTCACTTTTCCGATTCTGGGTTTGATCTGCCGGTCGCAAACCAGTATATCAAGCAGGAATTCATCCTGTCCCCGAGTTATCCATGGCCAAAAACAAAACCGCCTATGTTTGTTCCGAATGTGGCGCCGACTTCACCCGCTGGCAAGGTCAGTGCAGCGAGTGCAAGGAGTGGAACACCATCACCGAGGTCCGGCTGGGTGTCACTACCCCCGGCAAGAGTGCCCGCTACACAGGTTATGCCGGCGCCGTCGGCAGCCAGGTGCAGACCCTGGCCGAAGTTGCGACCACAGAGATCCCCCGCTTCAGCTCGGGCTTCAAGGAGCTGGATCGGGTGCTCGGCGGCGGTGTGGTGCCAGGCTCGGCCATCCTCATCGGCGGCAACCCGGGGGCGGGCAAATCGACCCTGCTGCTGCAGACCATGTGCGGCCTGGCCCAGCGGATGAAGACCCTCTACGTGACCGGGGAGGAGTCCCTGCAACAGGTGGCGATGCGGGCCGGCCGGCTGGGCTTGCCCACCGACAAGCTGCGCATGCTGTCGGAAACCAGCGTGGAGCAGATCTGCATCATTGCCCAGCAGGAGCAGCCGCAGATCATGGTCATCGACTCCATCCAGGTGATGCATGTGGCGGATGTGCAGTCATCCCCCGGCTCCGTCTCCCAGGTGCGCGAATCCGCGGCCCTGCTCACCCGCTATGCCAAGCAGAATCATGTCGCCATCTTCATGGTGGGCCATGTCACCAAGGACGGCACCCTGGCCGGCCCCAAGGTGCTGGAGCACTGTGTCGACTGCTCCGTGCTGCTGGATGGTGCCCACGACTCGCGCTTTCGGACCCTGCGCTCCCACAAGAACCGCTTCGGTGCGGTCAACGAGCTTGGCGTTTTCGCCATGACGGGGCAGGGGATGAAGGAGGTGAGCAACCCCTCCGCCATCTTCCTGAGCCGTGGTGACGAGCAGGCCCCCGGCTCCATCGTCATGGTGATCTGGGAGGGGACGCGCCCCCTGCTGGTGGAGTTGCAGGCGCTGGTGGACTACTCCCAGGTTTCCAACCCGCGCCGGGTGGCGGTGGGGATGGATCACAACCGTCTCGCCATGCTGCTGGCGGTGCTGCATCGTCACGGTGGCTTGCAGATGGCGGATCAGGATGTTTTCATCAACGTGGTCGGCGGGGTCAAGGTCGAGGAGACCAGTGCGGATCTGGCGCTGCTGCTGGCCATGGTCTCGAGCTTCCGGGATCAGCCCTTGCCCAAGGATCTGGTGGTGTTCGGCGAGGTGGGGCTGTCTGGGGAGATCCGGCCCGTGCCCTCCGGCCAGGAGCGGTTGCAGGAGGCGGCCAAGCACGGTTTCCGCCGCGCCATAGTGCCTCATGCCAACGCGCCCAAGCACCCTATCGAGGGGATGGAAGTGGTGCCGGTAAAGAAGCTGTCCGATGCCCTCGAGGCCTTGTAACCGCGTAAAAGAGCATAAAAAAGGAGCGTATGACGCTCCTTTTTCATTGATGACGGCGGGTCAGGAAGGGGGATTGTGCTCCCTGTGCTCTTGCAGCAACTGCTCCAGCTCGCGATACAGCAGCTGCTCCTCACCTATGTTCAGCTCTATCATCCGCTTGAGGTGAGTGGCGCTGTCGATGTCGATGTGGTGGCAGTAGAAGCCCAGCTTCTTGCTGGCCTCGTGGGTCAGTTCGACCTGCATCTTGATCTCGATGTCACTGCCGCCCAGCATGAAGCAGATCTCGTACTCCTTGTCATCGCTGCCGACCCAATCCTCGGGCCTGAGCAGCAGGGCTCCCTGCAGGGAGACATCCACCAGCTGGGTACGCCACTGGCGCACCCCCTGGGTCAGCTTGGCGGCGGTCAAATAGAAGATTCGGGTAAAGTGGCGGCGCTCGGCCATGTTCATCTCCGGTCTGCGTGCGAGCACAGTGCTAACCATCCATGCCCAGAGTGTAATCTAGCCGGCGCATCAGGATGTTGAACTGGCTCCGATATTGAGCATCAGACCCGCTAGCGGCTGAGGGATTCGACCACCTGAAGCGCCTTGACCAGCCTGTCCTCCTGCTTGAATCTGTCCTCCAGCACCGGACCCAGCTGATTCAGATCCTCATCGAGCTGCAACAGCTGGGCCTCGTCGGCATTGCTGTATTTGTCGTTGAACTCCAGGGCAAACTCGGTGCAGGCACGGATATGGGGATAGATGCGTTTGGCAAGCTCCAGCTTGTCACCGCTGGCTTGCTCGAAGGCGGTGACCACGTGGTTGTAGATCTCGAAATGACCGGCGCTGACGTAGTCGACCAGCTGCTCGCAGAAGCGTTGCAGTTCGACATGACCGGGAAGGGAGCGTTGCTTGGACTTGGTGGGCATGAGCCCGGCCAGCCGCATGTACTCGACCAGCAATGCCTGCCTGGCATCCAGCCAGTCATCGATTGCCCTGTGCTTGCCTGCCAACGCGCGCTTGGTTTGTTCCAGTTCAGTTAACATAGTCCCTCCATGGGCATGGCATGAAGCGCGATGGCTGCAGGCCTTCGGTCATTCTCAGCGACTGACGACACTCCTATAACTAGGGAAAATCCTGTTGACCGTCAATAGGAGTGTGGGGATATTGTTACATCAGGCGGGGGTTTGCATACAAGTCTCCGTCGGTTTCTGGTCCCGTGTCGCTTGTCAGGAGGACGCAGGGGCGAGATATGTGACTATTTCCGCAGATCTTGATGAAAACCCCAGCATTCAAGCCAATCCGGCTGATAAAGCCTTTGCCTGAGTGTTTTTTTTTGAATAGAGTGGCCCGGTGCTAAATGCCCGATCATAAAGGAAATGTTATGAACAAAGCTCAACTTGTCGATGCAATTGCCGCCAAAGCAGACCTGAGCAAAGCTCAGGCCAAAGTTGCTCTGGAAGAGATCATCAATGGTATTACCCAGAGCCTGAAAGAGGGCGATGCCGTTCAGTTGGTGGGTTTTGGTACCTTCAAGGTCAACCATCGCGCGGGCCGCACCGGTCGCAACCCGCAAACTGGTAAAGAGATCCAGATTGCAGCCGCCAATGTGCCGTCCTTTGTGGCAGGCAAGGCGCTGAAAGACGCCGTCAAGTAATCGCGTAAAGTAATCAAATGAAACCCGGCGCCTGCCGGGTTTTTTCTTGCCATCTTCGTTAAAATTTGTTTCAGATACACTCAGGATATGGCATGCGCTGTAGTGAGGTGGATATGGAACAGAAGAATGCCATCCGGCAGGTGGCCGTGCCCTGGGCACCCTCCCGCCAACTTCCCCCCGGCCTGGTTGTGGCCGAACTGCATCAGGATATCTGGAGTGACAATCTGACGGTTGTGTTGGGGCGTGCCCGCAGCATCGACTTGCCGCCGCAGCCGCTGTGCCGGGTCAGTTTCCGCCATATCTTCGCCGTGAGGGTGATGGAGGATTGCGATCTGGCGGAAGGGCGGGACAGCCACGTCATCGAGGAGCAGATCCAGCTGATCACCCCGTCCCGTTTCGCCAGCTGGTTCCATCAGGAGTCCGATGGCCTGCACCTGGACGAGGACTTGCAGCACTATCGCATCTCGACCTGGGATTACTGCGCCGACGTGCTGACCTCCTCCCCTCCGGAATTGCAGTTTGTGGCGCTGGAGGAGTGAGCGGGCGCCACCATCCAGATAAAAAAGCCGGAACATCGCTGTTCCGGCTTTTTCTTGCCTGAGGGCCGACGGGGTCAGCCGAGCAACTGCTCCCTGTGCAGACCGAGCACTATCAGGAGCCCGAGCAGGTAGAAGGCGCTGAGCTTGATGCCGAGGATGGCCAGCATGCCGGCACAGAGGCGAACCAGCGCCTTGTGCAGCCAGGAACCGGTGAAGCGATACATGTTTACTCCACCGATTCGGTCGGGGCGAATTCGGGCACCTTGGCCATGGCGTCCAGCACCACCTGGATGCCGGCCCCGGGTTTGCAGGCGTTCTCGCTCAGGTGACGGCGCCAGGCGCGGGCCCCCTGCATGTTCTGGAACAGGCCCAGCATGTGGCGGGTCATGTGGGAGAGGTAGTTGCCCTTGGCCAGCTCCTGCTCCATGTAGGGCAGCATCATGCGCACCACCTCGTGGCGGCTCGGCACCTCGCCCCCCAGACCGAATACCCGGTTGTCGACCTCGGCCAGGATATAGGGGTTCTGGTACGCCTCGCGCCCCATCATGACCCCGTCCACCTGCTGCAGGTGCTCCAGGGTCTGTTCGAGGGAGTTGACCCCGCCGTTGAGGGCTATGGTCAGCTCGGGATAGTCCTGCTTGACCTGATAGACGCGCGGGTAGTCCAGCGGCGGGATCTCGCGGTTCTCTTTCGGGCTCAGGCCGCTCAGCCAGGCCTTGCGGGCGTGGACGATGAAGGTCTCGCAGCCGGCATCGCGCACCTGCTCGATGAAGGCCTGCAAGAATTCGTAGGAGTCCTGATCATCGATGCCGATGCGGGTCTTCACTGTCACCGGAATGCCCACCACATCGCGCATCGCCTTGACGCAGTCGGCCACCAGGGCGGGCTCCCCCATCAGACAGGCGCCGAAACGGCCGTTCTGGACGCGATCGGAGGGGCAGCCCACGTTGAGGTTGATCTCGTCATAGCCGCGCTCCTCGGCCAGCTTGGCACAACGAGCCAGGTCCGCCGGATTGCTGCCACCCAGCTGCAGGGCGAGGGGATGTTCCTGCTCGCTGTAACCCAGATAATCCCCTTTGCCATGGATGATGGCGCCCGTGGTCACCATCTCGGTATAGAGCAGGGTCTGGCGGGTCATCAGACGGTGGAAATAACGGCAATGCCGATCGGTCCAGTCCAGCATGGGGGCGATGGAGAAGCGCTGCGCCTGCATAAAAATCATCCGGGTTGGCAAAATAAGGGGCCGGATTCTACCACAAGGTGAGACGGCCTCAGAAAATGAATTTTGTCGCCGCGCACATGGGGCCCTGTGATAGTATCCGGCTAATTGACAGGGTATCTGCGTGATCATGAATCAAGACCTACTTCTACAACGAGCGGAACGTCTCTGCGACCAGCGGGGGATCCGTTTCACCCCGACCCGGCGCCAGGTGTTCCGGCTGCTTGCCGCCCATGGCAATGCCATCAGCGCCTACGATCTGCTGGCCCAGTTGCAGCAGACCGAGGCACATGCCAAACCCCCCACCGTCTACCGGGCGCTCGACTTTCTGCTCGAGCAGGGGTTCGCCCACAAGGTGGAGTCGCTCAACGCCTTCATCTTCTGCTGCCACTTTGACCATGCCCATCCCATGCAGCTGCTGATCTGCGATCGCTGCAAGGAGGTGGTGGAGCTGCACGATCCCGCCATCGACAGCGCCTTTTCCGAGCAGGCTCGCCAGCATGGTTTTACTATTACCAACAAGACCATAGAGGCCCATGGTCAATGTGCTCGTTGCTCTGACACCCTAGGAAGTGAAGATGAAGGCTGATTTTGTAAACCCGTTCCTGCTCTCCCTGCTCAATGTGCTCTCTACCATGGCACAGCTGGAGCTCAAACCCGGCGCGCCCAAGCGCAAGACGGACGAGCTGGCGCGGGGGGATGTCTCCGGCCTCATCGGCATGGTGGGTCCGCAAACCCGGGGGTCGCTCTCCATCAGCTTCGAGAAGGGGCTGGCGCTGGAGATCATGCGCCGCATGCTGGGGGAGGCACCGGCCACCATCAACGAAGAGGTGACCGACATGGTGGGCGAGATCACCAACATGGTGACCGGCGGCGCCAAGCGCATGCTGGGGGAGAAGGGCTATGAGTTCGACATGGCGACCCCCATCATAGTCTCCGGCCCCAATCACACCATCACCCACAGGGCTGACGGTGCCAAGATCATGATGCCGTTCGATTCCGAATACGGCCGTGCCACCATAGAGATCTGCTTCGAGTAACCGCCATGTGGACGATGCTGAAATGGACTGTCATCTGTGGGGTGCTGCTGCTTATCCTGTCGGATATCCAGATCAGCACCTCCCTCTACAAGTACGAAGACAACAGCGTGCAGATCAACTTCCCGCGCTGGCAGAGTGAGCAGCCCTGGGGCACCCTGCGCTGGCATGCCGGCCAGGTCGAGAGCCACTGGTACGGCCTGGCCGGCAAGCCCAAGCCGGCATCCGTGCTCTGAGTACTAACCCGATTTGCCATGCACAGTTGCAAAAATGAAAGAGGCCAGCGAAAGCTGGCCTCTTTTTCATGTCGTTGGGATGAGGATCAGGCGGCTTCGGCGGCCAGCTTGTCACCACCGCGCACCAGGGTGCCCAGGCCGCAGGCCAGCAGGGTGGGCAGCAACCAGGCCAGGCCCTTGTCGAACAGCGGCAGGAAGGCGAACGCATCCATCTTCATGCCGGCAGCACCCAGACCGTCCAGGCAGCCGAACAGGAAGGCAACCAGCAGCACGGAGCGGAACACCAGGCGGGGACGCCCGAAGTAACCCTTCAGGAAGGTGACCAGCACCAGGGCCACGGCCACCGGATAGATGGCAACCAGCACAGGGATGGAGAGGCTGATGAGCTGGCTCAGGCCGACGTTGGCCACCACTGCACAGACGACACCCAGCAGTACCACCAGCTTCTGGTAGCTCACGCCGGTGAGATTGTGGAAGAAGTCGGAGCAGGCGGAGATCAGGCCCACGGCCGTGGTGAAACAGGCCAGGGTGATGATGGCTGCCAGGATGAACTGACCCGGCTGACCGAACAGGCTCAGCACGTAGGCGTTGACGATGGCGCCGCCATTGCTGACGTCGGTGGCGACACCGGCCGCGGTGTTACCCAGCTGGAACAGGGATACATAGACCACGGACAGGCCGATGGCGGAGATGATGCCGGCGATGGCCAGGTACTTGAACTGGCTCTGATAGTCGTGAATGCCTTTCTTGCGCAGCAGATCGACGATCAGGGCGCCAAACATCAGGGACGCCAGGGTATCCATGGTGTTGTAGCCTTCCAGGATCCCTTTCACCAGGGGGCTGTGCTGATAGTCGCCGGACGCGGCGGGCATGGTGCCCTGGGGGGCGACGAAGACGCCGACGGCCAGGGTCAGCAGCAGCAGCATCAGCACGGGGGTCAGGTATTTGCCGATGGCATCCATCAGCTTGCCCTGATTGAGGGAGACCAGGATGGCGATCCCGAAGAAGACCACTGTGTAGGCGGCCAGTCCGGATTGACCCATGTCACCGAGGAAGGGCTTGAGACCCATCTCGTAGGCCACCAGGCCGGTACGGGGAGCGGCGAAGGCCGGGCCTATGATGATGTAGATGGCGACGGCCAGCGCGGTGGCAACGCCTGTGGGCAGCAACTTGGTCATGCCGGCCCAGCCGTTGCCGGCCTTGGCGACGGCGAGAATGGTGATGAGGGGCAGGCCCACGGCGGTCACCAGGAAGCCCAGCATGGCCAGGGAGAGGTGCTCACCCGCCATGTAACCGGCCAGGGGCGGGAAGATGATGTTGCCTGCGCCCAGATAGAAGGCGAAGGTCATGAAGCCCAATCCGAGTACATCGGACAATGTGAGTGATTTCGTCAAGTTCAACCTCGTCTGTCTTGTAAACTATTGCTTGTTATAGTTTTTTATTGGTCAGTGACCGGCGTTGTTCAGGGGTAAAAAAAAGGAGCCCCGCTGCTTTTTTCATCGCCACCAGTGGTTTGAGCTGGTCTTGAGCGGGCGCTCGTTTGCTAGTCAGCATAATGATGTGAAAAAATAGTTCAAGGCGAAATTTACATCTTCAAATAGAAGGGGTGGGTTAGTTGGATGTATCTGTCGGAATAGCCTCCGGCAGTAGAATGGATCACAATCTCACCCTGCTCACACCTGCTTGATCCTCTGCCAAGTAGCAATAATACGCGATTTGCCTCTTTCCCCTCCCTGGTGATAACAGCTGTATAACAAAGGCTGTACAGATCATAATCTGCCGAGATGCATAAAATTTCATCTGCCATGGCGGTGGGCAGCACCAGCGCCAGCCGTCCATTCTGACTCAGCAGACGACGGCTTGCCGCCAGCAGCGCATGGGGATCGAGCGCGCCAGTGTGACGGGCGAGCGCCCTGGCCGGATCGCTAAATACCTGACCTGCGACGAAATAGGGAGGGTTGGAGACGATGAGATCGTAAGGGGCCGCCTGATAATCCTGAATGGCGCTCTCTATGATGCTGACCCGGGTGGCCCAGGGGGAGGCCGCCACGTTATCCCTGGCCTGGTCCGCTGCATCCTTATCCAGCTCCACCCCGTCGATCCGGCAGTCGTTCGTGCTGCGCTGGGCCAGCATCAGGGCGATCAGGCCGCTGCCGGTGCCGATATCGAGCACCCGGTGCGCTTGTTCGACTGGCGCCCAGGCCCCCAACAGGATGCCGTCGGTGCCCACCTTCATGGCACAGCGGTCATGGTCGATGTGAAATTGTTTGAAGGTAAAACCGCTGCTACGTCCCATCTGACCCTCGTTGCTCGTCTGCCATGGCGAAAATGGTCGGCGATTATAGCGGCTAAGCCACAGTCGCCATAGGAGCCGGCGGCATAATCGCCTATAATCAGCCGCTTCCTTAATGACCGAGTATTGCCATGAGCCAGTCCTTTGATGATTTCGACCTGAATCCAGCCCTCAACCGGGCCTTGGCCGAGATGGGTTTCACCCGCCCCACCACCATTCAGCAGATGGTGCTGGAGCCAGCCCTGGACGGCCGCGATATTCTGGCATCCGCTCCGACCGGTACCGGCAAGACAGCCGCCTTCCTGCTGCCCGCCATGCAGCACCTGCTGGACTTCCCGCGTCGCAAGCCGGGCCCGTGCCGCATGCTGATCCTGACTCCGACCCGCGAGCTGGCGCTGCAGGTCAGTGCCCATGCCAGGGCGCTGGCGGTGCATACCCATCTCAGCATCGAGACCATCATCGGCGGCGTCAGCCATGAAGAGCAGCTGCCGGCCCTGACCAAGACCACCGACATCGTGGTGGCCACTCCGGGTCGCTTGCTCGAGTACATCGAGAAGGAAGAGTTCGAGAGCCACGACATCGAGGTGTTGGTGCTGGATGAAGCGGACCGCATGCTGGACATGGGCTTCATCAAGGATGTGAACCGCATAGTGGCAGAGGCCCGCTACCGCAAGCACACCATGCTCTTCTCCGCCACCCTGGAAGGGGCCGGTCTCGAGAAGTTCGCGAGCGAGATCCTCAAAGATCCGGTGGAGCTGCATGCCGAGCCACCCCGCAGCGAGCGCCGCCCCATCACCCAGTGGGTGCACCTGGCCGATGACGCCGCCCACAAGCTGGCGCTGCTGATCCACATTCTGAAGGATCCCCAGACCCAGAAGGCCATCGTCTTCGTCAAGACCCGCGAGCGGCTGGCGGAGCTCTCCGGCCAGTTGCAGGCGGCCGGTGTCTCCTGTGCCTGGATCCGTGGCGAGATGGAGCAGAGCAAGCGCGTCGAGTCGATTCGCAAGTTCCATGAAGGGGAGGTGCCCTTCCTCATCGCCACCGATGTGGCCGCCCGGGGCATCGACCTGCCCAACGTCAGCCACGTCATCAACTACGACATGCCCTACGGCACCGACGTCTACGTCCACCGCATCGGCCGTACCGGCCGCGCCGGCAACCGTGGCTGCGCCATCAGTCTGGTAGAAGCCCACGACATGGCCATGGTCGCCAAGATAGAGCGCTACACCGAGGAGCGCCTCAAGCGCCGGGTGATCGATGAGCTGCGCCCCAGGCACAAGGAGGCGCGGGTGCCGGTGAAGAAGAAAAAGCCGAAGGATGGCAAGAAAAAGAGCGCCAAGAAGAAAAAGAAGTAATGCCCCATTGACGCTGCAACGGCCATCCTCGGATGGCCGTTTTGCTGCCTGTCACCCGGGCCCGTGGAGATAAGCGCGCAGAAAAAAGCCGACGCATGAACGTCGGCCAACAAAAAGTGCTTACAACAGAGGATTCATAGGTTCAGACCCGGGGATCCCGAACTTGGTTCCCTCCATTTGTAATTAATTTTCAGCGCGCTTGAACATCAGGGTGCGATCGTCGGACTCTTCTGGCACGAAATAGTAGCCAGCCTCATTGAACCCGGTCAGCTGGGTCACCTCGGTCAGCCTGTGCTTGATGATGTGGCGGGCCATCATGCCGCGGGCCTTCTTGGCGTAGAAGCTGATGATCTTGAACTGGCCGTTCTTCTCGTCCTTGAACACCGGCGTCACGATGCGGCCCTTCAGGGCCTTCGGGCGAACCGACTTGAAGTATTCGTCAGACGCCAGATTGATCAGCACCTCGCTGCCCTGTGCAGCCAGCACCTTGTTCAGGTGCTCGGTGATGATGTCACCCCAGAACTGATAGAGATCCTTGCCGCGCTCGTTGTCGAGGCGGATCCCCATCTCCAGCCGGTAGGGCATCATCAGATCCAGCGGTCGCAACACCCCGTAGAGGCCGGACAACATGCGCAGGTGTGCCTGGGCAAAGTCGAGGTCGGCCTCGCTGAAATCCTCAACGGCCAGACCGGTGTAGACGTCACCCTTGAAGGCCAGCAGCGCCTGGCGGGCATTGCTCGGGGTGAAATCCGGCTGCCACTGGGCAAAACGGGCGGCGTTGAGTCCCGCCAGCTTGTCGCTGATTTTCATCAGGCTGGCGATCTGATCCGGGGCCAGCTGCCTGGCCCTGTGGATCAGCCGGGCGGAGTGATCCAGCAGCTCGGGCAGGGTGAAACGGGAGGTCACCAGCGGCGACTCGTAATCCAGCGTCTTGGCCGGGGAAACCACAATCAGCATAACTGTCCTTTACTAGCGGTGACACACGCCCCTCATTCATCCAGGGTCACGTTGTCGAGTGTGCCTGCACCCAGCTGCTCGCGACCCGACAGCTTGATCAGCAGTCGCAGGTCGTTGGCGGAGTCGGCATGGGCAAGGGCCTCACTGTAGCCAATTTGGCCGGCGCAGAACAGGGTGAACAGCGCCTGATCGAAGGTCTGCATGCCGAGCTCGCCGGATTTGGTCATCACCTCCTTGAGCCTGTGCATCTCGCCCTTGCGGACTATGTCGGTGATGAGCGGGGTGTTGAGCAGTATCTCGAAGGCGGCGACCCGGTGGCTGCCATCGGTGCAAGGCATTAGCTGCTGCGCCACTATGGCGCGCAGGTTGAAGGAGAGATCGAACAGGAACTGGCGGTGTTTCGCCTCTGGCACCAGATGGAGGATGCGATCCAGCGCCTGGTTGGCATTGTTGGCGTGCAGGGTGGCGAGACAGAGGTGGCCCGTCTCGGCAAACTGGATGGCCAGCTCCATGGTCTCCTGGGTGCGGATCTCGCCGATGAGGATGACGTCCGGCGCCTGGCGCATGGAATTCTTGAGGGCCACGTTGAATGATTCGGTGTCTATCCCCACCTCCCGCTGGGTCACCAGGCAGCGCCCATGCTGGTGGACGAACTCCACCGGATCCTCCACCGTCAGTATGTGGCCGTCGCCGTGCTGGTTGCGGTAGCCTATCATGGCCGCCTGGGTGGTGGACTTGCCGGCCCCTGTGGCGCCGACGAACAGCACCAGGCCGCGCTTGGCCATGGCGACCTCCTGGAGTATGAGGGGCAGCGTCAGTTCCTCGAAGGTGGGAATGCGGGTCTCGATGCGGCGCAGCACCATGCCCGGCAGATCCTGCTGCCAGAAGGCGCTGACCCGAAATCGCCCCAGCCCCTCGCGGTGAATGGCGTAGTTGGCCTCCCGGGTGTGCAGGTAGCGCTCGAAGTGCGCCTCGTCCAGGCTCTCCCTGACCAGCGCCAGTGCCCCCTGCTTGTCCAGCGGGCTCCCCCCGAGTGGCGCCAGACGCCCGTTGACCTTGAGGGTGGGAGGGGCATCGACCGTGATGAAGAGATCCGAGCCCTTTTGTTCAACCAGTGCAGCGAGCAGAACATCCATGTTCATAGTGTCTCCTTGGGTATGAAAGCATCTTAAATGCTGTTGGGATCGGCCGCCTTGGCCCTGGCATCGAGGGCGGCAACCACGCCCCGGTTGACGAGCTGCTTGAGGCTCTGATCCATGGTCTGCATGCCGTGGGTCATCCCGGTCTGGATGATGGAGTAGAGCTGGGCGACCTTGTCTTCCCGGATCAGGTTTCGCACCGCCGGGATCCCCAGCATGATCTCGTGGGCCGCCACCCGGCCGCCGCCGATACGCTTGAGCAGGGTCTGGGAGATGACAGCCCGCAGGGACTCGGAGAGCATGGATCTCACCATGTCCTTCTCCGAGCCGGGGAAGACGTCGATGATCCTGTCTATGGTCTTGGCGGCCGACGAGGTGTGCAGGGTGCCGAACACCAGATGGCCCGTCTCCGCCGCCGTCATGGCCAGGCGTATGGTCTCCAGATCGCGCATTTCCCCCACCAGTATGATGTCCGGGTCTTCACGCAGGGCCGAGCGCAGGGCGTTGGCGAAACTCTTGGTATCGCGATGCACCTCGCGCTGGTTGACCAGGCAGCGCTTGTTCTCGTGCACGAACTCGATGGGATCCTCGATGGTGAGGATGTGGTGGTGGAAGTTGTCGTTGATGTAATCGACCATGGCCGCCAGGGTGGTGGACTTGCCCGAACCGGTCGGGCCCGTGACCAGCACCAGGCCGCGGGGAAACTCCGCTATCTTGCGAAACATCTCCGGCGCCCCCAGATCTTCCAGGGTCAGGACTGTGCTCGGTATGGTACGAAACACGGCGCCAGAGCCCCGCGACTGCTGGAAGGCGTTGACCCGGAAGCGCGCCATGCCGGGCACCTCGAAGGAGAAGTCCACCTCGAAATTCTCCTCCAGCTCCTTGCGCTGGTGGTCGTTCATGATGTCGTAGATGAGGGCGTGTACTTCACGGTGATCCAGGGCGGGCAAATTGATCTTGCGAACCTCCCCATCAACCCTGATCATCGGGGGAACCCCGGCCGAGAGGTGTAGATCCGAGGCCTTATGCTTTACACTGAAAGCCAATAACTCTGTGATATCCATAGATTTGTTATTCTCCCATCACAAGATCACGAACGAAATATGAGCCAGATTGCCCAGCACCTGCTTCAGGTAAAGGAACGTATTGTACAGGCCGCCAGGCGAGTTGGCCGTGGCGCCGATCATATCCAGCTGCTTGCGGTCAGCAAGACCAAGCCGCTTGAAGACATCCAGGCCGCCTATGCCGCCGGTCAGCGCCGCTTTGGCGAATCCTATGCCCAGGAGGCCGCGCTCAAGATAGATACCCTGCGTGAGCAGGCGGCCTGCCAAGACATAGAGTGGCACTTTATCGGCCCGCTGCAATCGAACAAATCCAGGCTGGTGGCGGAGCGATTCGATTGGGTGCAAAGTGTCGATCGTGACAAACTCATCGAGCGCCTCAACAACCAGCGTCCAGCCGGGTTGGCACCGCTAAATGTCTGTCTGCAAATCAATATTAGCGGAGAGAGCAGCAAATCCGGTACGTCGGAGCAAGAGATTTTCCGGCTGGCCGCCCTGGTTGCCCAGAGCGAGCGACTGGTGCTGCGTGGCCTGATGGCCATCCCGGAGCACACCAGCGACGAGGCGGTTCTGGCCGCGCAGATGCGGCGCATGCAGGCTCTGTTCACCGAGCTTGCGCAACAATACCCGAGCGTCGACACCCTTTCGATGGGCATGACCGAGGATCTCGAGGCCGCCGTCGCCCATGGCAGCACCATGGTCCGGGTCGGCACTGCCATCTTCGGGGCTCGTGACTATTCATGAGCAAGAGCCGGGGCGAGAAACACCCCGGCCGTGCTTTTTTTCAGGTAAACAGGCGCGTGTGATGCCGGTGTCAGCCCGCACAGGCTGGGTCGGCATCCGCTGCGATGTCAGTAACAGGAGTGTTTGATGCAACATAGAACCCTCGCCTTCATCGGGGCGGGAAACATGAGCCGCAGCATCATTGCCGGTCTGATCCAGGCCGGTTATCCGGCCGAGCGGATCACCGCCGCCAACCCCAGCCGGCCCAAGCTGGACCAGCTGGCTGACCAGTTCGGCATTCGCATCACCCAGAACAACGCCGAGGCGGCCCGTGAGGCCGAGGTCATAGTGCTGGCGGTCAAACCCCAGCTGATGGCGGCCATGCTGGAGGCGCTGGTGGCCGAGCTGGGCTCCCTCGAAGGCAAGCTGCTCGTCTCCATCGCCGCCGGCATCAAGGTCGAGCGGTTGCAGGAGATGGCGGGGGGGCATGCCCGCATCATCCGCACCATGCCCAATACTCCTTCCCTGCTGGGATTGGGGATGACGGGCCTCTATGCCCCGACCGGCATAGCGCAGGCGGATCGCGACTTCGCCGAGCAGATGATGCAGGCCGTCGGCAAGACCCTCTGGGTCGCGCAGGAGAGCGGCATCA
>RCUI01000342.1_pt1 | contig 17184 bp, 16 predicted proteins | sample 2166121 | NCBI WGS metagenome assembly RCUI01 (sample SAMN09932700, study PRJNA488358) | compost metagenome | feature: garden; material: soil; isolation source: compost soil in succinic acid-enriched culture | place: Germany: Experimental Botanical Garden Goettingen | collected 2016-01-27
AGCGCTATCGGCGCAAGCGTGAGGATAGCGCCGTTGGCATCCACCCCACCGATGTACTTCTCCATGAACACCCGCTGGAAACCCTGATCGACGGCGCGATGGGTTTCGCGATACCCAAGCGCTTGATACAGCCCCAGGTTCTCCGCCATCGCCTGGTTGGTGTACAGGCGAATCCGCGGCAATCCCAGCTGGCGGGCGCGGGCTTCGGCATGCTCGATCAGCTGGCGGCCATGACCGCGGCCCTGGGCTTCGGGATGCACCGCGATATTGTCGAGGAGCATTGTCTGCGCTTCGACGATCAACACCAGCAGACCCACTACCTGTCCCTGGTCTTCCAGCACCTGAAGCTGCCGGCGGGTGACCAACTGCGCGTAGTCTTCCAGCATCGGGCCGGGCTTGGCGCCGATGCGGGCGATGTAGGGGCTGTAGGCCGCCTCGATCAGGGCATCGATGGCGGGCAGGTCTTCAGTGGAGGCCAGGCGGATCATGCAGCGAGTCCTTGGGCGAGCGTGCGGTTCACTACGCTAACACTAACTCCCGGTCTTGACCTTGCTCCACACCCGGGTGCGGATGCGCTCGTATTTGAGTGGCAGCGGCTCCAGGGCGAACAGGGTATCGAGCACCGCCTGGGGCGGGTACACCGACGGGTTGTCGCGGATCTTCGCTTCCACCAGCGGTGCGGCGTCCTTGTTGGCGTTGGGGTAGCCAAGGTAGTTGGTCGAGGCAGCGATCACCTCGGGGCGCAACATGTAGTTGATAAAGGCCAGGCCTTGCTGCGGGTTGGGCGCGTCCTTGAGCAGCACCATGCTTTCGAGCCAGAACGGCGCGCCTTCGCGGGGAATGCTGTAGCGGATGTCGCGGCCATTCCTGGCGTTGTCGGCGGCAAGTCTTGCGTCAAACACCCCGCCGGACCAGCCCAGCACCACGCAGACATTGCCGTTGGCCAGGTCCGAGATAAAGCGCGAGGAGTCGAAGTAGGCGATATGCGGGCGCACCTTGAGCAGCAGCGCTTCGGCCTTGCGGTAGTCCTCGGGGTTCTTGCTGTTGTAGGGCAGGCCCAGGTAGTGCAGGGCGATGGGGATGATCTCGCTGGGTGAATCGAGCATCGCCACGCCACAGTCGGCCAGCTTGGCGATGTTTTCTTCCTTGAAGATCAGGTCCCAGGAGTTGAGCGGCGCATCGGCGCCCAGGCGGGCCTTGATCTTGTCGACGTCGTAACCCAGGCCTGTGGTGCCCCACAAGTAGGGCGCGGCGAAGCGGTTGCCAGGATCGTTGCCCTGCAGTTTGGCGAGGATCTGCGGGTCCAGGTGTGCCAGGTTGGGCAACTGGCTGCGGTCGAGCTCGGCCAGCACCCCGGCCTTGATCAGGTTCGGCAACAGGTCGGCGCTGGCGAATACCACGTCATAGCCGCTGCGCCCGGCCATCAATTTGCTCTGCATCACATCGCTGTTGTCGAACACGTCATACACCGGGGCGATGCCCGAGGCCTGCTGAAATTCCTTGGTGGTGTTGGGGGCTATGTAGTCGTACCAGTTGTAGATGTGCACGCTGGGCGTGGCGGCCTGGGCTGCAGCGAGGTTCAGCAGCGCGGCCAGGGCCAGGGGCAGGCGACGGATCGACTTCATGGGGGCACTCCGGGATCTTGTTATTGTAAGGGGTAGCGCTCAGGGGATCAGCAGTTCGCGGCGGCCATCGGCGTGGTCCACGCGCTGGCCGGGCAGTTGCAAGCGCCGGTCGGCGAGGTAGTCGTAGTCGCGGCGGGCGTGCTCTAGTTGCTGCAGGTCCAGTTCGACCACCTGCCGGCAGGCTTCACGACCGGCTTCGAACAGCAGACGCCCGTGCGGGTCGACCACCGCGCTGCCGCCGGCGAATACCAGGCCGTCATCGCCTGGGCCGACGCGGTTGACCATCAGCGCGAAGGCCTGGTTTTCCTGGGCGCGGGCCATGATCGCGGTGCGATGCACCGGGCCGTAGGGGTCCATGTTGCCGTTGGTTACCACGATCAGGTCGACGCCCAGTTGCGCCAGGGCGCGGCTGCTTTCTGGCAGCTCGATGTCGTAGCAGATCAGCAGGCCGATGCGCAGGCCTTTCCAGCTCACCGTGGTGTAGCGATCGCCAGGCTCGAACAGGCCGCGTTCCGAGGGCCAGAGGTGGGTCTTGCGGTAGCGCAGGGCGATGCCTTGTGGCGTGAGCAGCAGTGAGGTGTTGTAGTAGCCGTCGTCGGCCTTTTCGGCAAGGCCGATCACCACCGCGACCCCGCGTTCGCGTACCGCTTGCAGCACGGCCTGGACGCTGGGGCCGTCCACGCTTTCGGCAACCTCGGGCAACTGCGCGGCGCTGGCAAAACCCATCAACTGGGTTTCCGGGAACACCAGCAGGTCGGTGTCGGCTGCACAACCGGCAATGGCTTCCAGGGTGCGTTGCAGGTTGTAGGTGGTATCGCCGTCGCGGCCGGCGAGTTGTATCAGTTCGATCTTCATCGGGGTTCCTTGCGTGGGGCTGGAACCGAGTATGCGGCGCGACGGCGTGGGCGGTAATCACGTTGATGGAGTAACCCTGAATGGGTAATGGCGCTCAGATCTCCCGTTCAACAAAGGCGAAGTCGTCGTCGATCAACTGCTGCAGGTACTCATCGAAGCTCTCGGCAATCACTTCATAGCTGTCCGGGTCGTGCAGGTAGCGCAGCACCTGGCCGACGGTGCCGCCGGCGGCGGGGTTGAAGTCGATGTACAGCTTCGAGGTGCCGCCGTTGTTCATGCAGTGGGAGAAGCACAGGCGCTGGTTCATGCCCAGGTCGATGTCGATGCCTGGGCCGACGGTTTCCGGGTATTCGTCCAGGAAGTCGCCGTAGATGCCGCGAATGCTGTCGGTATAACCTCTGGCGTCTTCGAGGACCTGCTCGGCGGCGCTGAGGTAGTAGGGGTACTCGAACACGTCCGAACCGAGGATCAGGACGATGACTGTGCCGCCTGGGTAGTCACGGAAATGGGTACCGTCGATATGGCCGAGCAGTTCCAGCAGGCTTGCGGGACACAGCGGGTAATGGTTACTGAGTTTCTGCAAGGCTTCGGCCGAGGCGCCGTGGGTGAGGTTCAACTGCTCAAGCGACTCGCTTGGCAGCGCCTGACGCAGGCCGGTGAGGTACGTGGTGACGAGGGACATGAGGGGCGGTTCCTTCCTGAAAGAGCACAGATGATAGCCAGGCTGGCGTAAATTCACCGGGATTGCGAGCGCTGCACGCTCGATCGCGGGCAAGACCCGCTCCCACAGGGTTTGTGCAAGACCTGTGGGAGCTGGCTTGCCAGCGATGCGGCCGGTGGGCCAGCTTTAGTGCGGCGCTCTTCCAAGCCCTTCTATCATTCGCATAGAATGATAGAAATTCTCATTTGCTCTTCGAGTCGCCATGACCGATTCCAACCCCGCCCTGCGTCAGCAGGTCAGCCACCTCTACCGGGCTCATCACCGCTGGCTGACCGGCTGGCTGCGCCCGCGGGTGGAATGCCAGGACCTGGCCGCCGACCTGGTGCAGGATGTGTTCGTCCGCGTGCTCAGCGCCGACGATGCCAGTGACCGCCTGCGCGCCGTGCGCGAACCCCGGGGCTACCTGGCGACCATCGCCCGGCGCTTGATGATCGATCATTTTCGCCGCGCGCGGCTCGAGCGCGCCTGGCTGCAGGCGCTGGCCGAGCAGCCCGAAGCCCTGGACATCTCCGCCGAAGCCCGGGCCATCCTGCTGGAAACCCTGTGCGAGCTGGACGGCATGCTTGCCGGCCTCGGCGCCCGGGTGCGCAAGGCTTTTCTGCTTTCGCAACTGGACGGCATGACCTACAAGGCCATCGCCGAAACCCTTGGCATCTCGGTGGTTACGGTCAACCGCGACATCGCCAAGGCCCTGCACCATTGCACGCTGTACAGCCTGCAACACGAGGTCGACTGATGGCCGCCCTGGACTCGCGCCAGCTCGCCGCCCTCGAGCAGGCCGCCGCCTGGCGTGCGCGCCTCGGTGATGAAAGCGCCGGCAGCGCCGAACACGCCGCCTGGCACGCCTGGATGCAGGCCGACGAGCAGCACCGCTGGGCCTGGCAGCAGGTCGAACGGGTGCAGCAACGCCTGCAGCAGATGCCCACGCGCCTGGCCGGGCGCACCCTGGAACTGGCCGGCCAGCAGCCGGCGCTGGGCCGTCGTGGTGTACTCAAGGGGCTGGTACTGATGGCCGGTGCCGGTGGGCTGGGCTGGAGCGGCTATCAGCAGGCGCGCCAAGGCCCCTGGTTCGCCGACTACCACACCCGTACCGGCGAACGCCTGAGCCTGACCCTGGACGATGGCAGCCAGGTCCAGCTCAACACCGCCAGCGCCCTGGACGTACGTTTCGACCCTCAGCAGCGCCTGCTGGTGCTGCGCGACGGCGAGGTGCTGATCACTACCGCCAAGGACCCGGCCAATCGACCCTTCCGGGTACAAACCCGTCACGGCACGCTGCAGGCGCTGGGCACGCGTTTCTCGGTGCTGGCCGGCGAAAACACCACGCGCCTGGCCGTATTCGAAAGCCGTGTGCAGGTGCTGCCGGGCGAGCAGGGTGGCGGCGCGCTGCTGGAGGCCGGAGAGCAATGCCGTTTTGCCAACCCGGCGCTGGTGCTCAGTTCGCCGCTGGAAACCAACCTGGACGCCTGGAGCAAAGGCCTGCTGATCGCCAACGAGCAGTACCTGGGGGCGTTTGTCGCCGAGCTGGCGCGCTACCGCCGTGGCTGGTTGCGCTGCGCGCCGGAAGTGGTGGGGCTGCGCATCAGCGGCACCTTCAGGCTCGACGACCCGGCGCAGATCTTCCGCGCCCTGGAAAGCACGCTACCGGTAACGGTCAGCCAGCGCACGCCGTATTGGGTGACGGTAAAGGCACGCCAGTAAAAGTATTTTTCATGCAAATGATATTAATTCGTCTTGTCGTTCGACTTATGGAAGGCAGGCCCACTGCCTGAATGCCAACCAGAAGAGAACGCATCGAATGAGAACCCGCCGGATTCACCACGCCCTGCGCTGTTGCGCGCTGTTGTTGCCCTTGAGCATGGCCCAGGCCGAATCGGCCACGCGCAGCTACGACCTGGGGCAGGACGATCTTGGCCAGGTGCTGACCCGTTTTGCCGCCGAGGCGGGAGTGGTGCTGTCGTTTGACCCGGCGCTGACCCAAGGCCAGCGCAGCGAAGGCCTGCATGGCCAGTATGGGGTCGAGGAGGGCCTGCGCGCCTTGCTCGCCAGCAAGGGCCTGGCGGTGATCAAGGAAGCGGACGGGCGTTACAGCCTGGTACGGGAAGTGAGCGAGGCGGGTGCGATCAACCTCAGCGCCACCGAGGTCACCAGCAACCAGTTGGGTACCATCACCGAAGAGAGCCGCTCCTACACCCCCGGCACCATTGCCACCGCCACACGATTGGTACTGACCCCGCGCGAGACGCCGCAGTCGATCACCGTGGTGACCCGCCAGCACATGGATGACTTCGGCCTCAACAACATCGACGACGTGATGCGCCACACCCCGGGCATCACCGTCTCGGCCTATGACACCGAGCGCAACAGCTACTACGCGCGCGGCTTTGCCATCAACAACTTCCAGTACGACGGCATTCCCTCGACCTCGCGCAACGTCGGTTACTCGGCCGGCAACAGCCTCAGCGACATGGCCATCTACGACCGCGTCGAAGTGCTCAAGGGCGCTACCGGATTGCTGACTGGCGCAGGCTCCCTGGGCGCCACCATCAACCTGGTGCGCAAGAAGCCCACCGCCGAGTTCAAGGGCCACTTCGCCCTTGGCGCCGGCAGCTGGGACAACTACCGCAGCGAACTGGACGTCAGCGGCCCGCTGACCGACAGCGCCAATGTGCGTGGCCGGGCGGTGGCGGCCTATCAGGACAAGCACTCGTTCCTTGATCACTACCAGCGCAAGACCAGCGTCTACTACGGCATCCTCGAGTTCGACCTCGACCCTGACACCTTGCTGACCGTTGGCGCCGACTACCAGGACAACAACCCCAAAGGCTCCAGCTGGTCGGGCACCGTGCCGCTGTACGATGGCAATGGCGACACCAACAATGTTTCGCACCACTTCAACAACGCGGCGAAATGGAGCAGTTGGGAGCAATACACCCGCACCGTGTTCGCCAGCCTCGAGCATCACCTGGACAACGGCTGGGTGGCCAAGGCCCAGCTCGATCACAAGATCAACGGCTACCACGCGCCGCTCGGCTCGATCCAGGGCTACCAGCCACGCAAGGACGGCACCGCCGGCATCTATGCGCAGAAGTACACCGGCGAGACCGTGAGCGACTCCCTCGACCTGTATGCGAGCGGGCCGTTCCAGTTGTTCGGCCGCGAGCATGAGCTGGTGATCGGCAACTCCTTCACCGCCTCGCGCTGGAAGGGCAACGACTACCGCAATGTCACCCATGCCAACAACAACATCGCGGACTTCCCCAACTGGGACGGCGACATTGGCGAACCCGACTGGGGCCCGGTGGCGGCGCGCACCGACGACAAGGTGCGCCAGAACGGCACCTACCTCACAGCACGCCTGCACCCGACCGACGACCTGACCCTGCTGCTCGGCGGGCGCCTGGTCAACTACAGCTACGACGGGATCGAGGACAACAACAAGGAAAACGACCGCCTGGTACCGTACGTTGGCGCGGTCTATGACCTCAACGACACCTACTCGCTGTACGCCAGCTACACCGATATCTTCATGCCCCAGGACGCCTGGTTCCGTGACCGTACCAACCGCCTGCTGGACCCGGACGAAGGGCAGAACTACGAACTGGGTCTGAAGGGTGAATTCCTTGACGGCCGGGTCAACGCCAGCCTTGCCTATTTCGAGATCCATGAGAGCAATCGTACGGTCGAGGACAACCAGTACAACGGCAATCCGACCAACCCCGACGTGGCCTTCGCCTGGATGGGCGTGAAAGCCAAGACCAAGGGCTTCGAGGCCGAAGTCTCGGGTGAGCTGGCGCCGGGCTGGCAATTGCAGGCGGGTTACACCCATAAAGTGATTCGCGATGACGATGGCCAGAAGGTTTCGACCTGGGAGCCGCAAGACCAGGTCAGCTTCTACACCAGCTACAAGCTCAAGGGCGCACTCGAGCGGCTGACCGTCGGCGGTGGTGCGCGTTGGCAGGGCAAGGGCTGGCAGGTGCTGCACAATCAGCCCAAGGACATCGACGAGGAATTCGCCCAGGATCCGTTCTGGCTGGTGGACCTGATGGCCCGCTACCAGTTCACCGATAGCTTTTCGGCCACTGTGAATGCCAATAACCTGTTCGATAAACGCTATTACACCAATATCGGTTTCTATAATTCGATGTCTTATGGTGACCCGCGCAACTTGATGTTGACCACCCGCTGGGATTTTTGACTGGCTAAATAACAACGCCCCCTGAACCCTATGTAAATACTGTCAGTAGGGCGCCTGCAGCTCCCACAGCAAATCTGTGTACGCCGTACCTGTGGGAGCTGGCTTGCCAGCGATGAGGCCGGTTCAGCCAACATCAGCCGTCGTCTGAATTGCGACGTTCGTGCTCCAGCAACCAGCGCTTGCGTTCAATCCCACCGCCATAACCGGTCAGCGCGCCGTTGCTGCCCACCAGCCGATGGCAGGGGATGGCCAGGCTCACCGGATTCAGTGCATTGGCCAGGCCTACTGCCCGCGCGGCTGCGGGGTTACCAAGCTGTGCGGCGATCTGCCCGTAGGTGCGGGTGCTGCCCACCGGGATCGCTCGTAACGCCGCCCAGACGCGCTGCTGGAACAGGGTGCCGCCAGCGTCAATGGGCACTGCATCAAACGCCTGCAATTGGCCCGTGCAGTAGGCCTGCACGGCATCGGCGAGCGCCGCCAGCCCCGCGGTTTCACGCAACTGCACGCCTGTGCCGAAGCGGCTACGCAGCAGCCGCAGCAGGCGTTTTTCGGGCGCATCGAATTCCAGTGCCAACAGTTGCTGGCCGTCACTGACGATCAGCACCTGGCCCATCGGCGCCGGCAAGTGCAGGCGGCGCAGCAGCAGTTCGCTCATCAGCATTCCTCGTTCAGGCGTGTTCGATCAGCATCACGGCCAGGGTGTCGGCGTCCAGCGCGTCGAACAGATGCGGGGTATCGGCCGAATAGCTCATGTAGTCGCCGGCCGCCAGTGTCACCGCCTGCTCGACCGGCCCCACTCGGGCGCGGCCGTGGCACAGGATCACATGCTCAAGGGTACCCGGTGGATGCGGTTTTGACAGCCGTGGCTCACCTGGCTGCACCCGCACCCGGTAAATATCGCGCTGAGCCCCCGCCGGGCAGGCGGCGAGCAAGGTGGCGGCGTAATTGGCCTGCTCGGCGTGGCTGGCGGCGCCTTCATTGGCGCGAATCACCTGCACATGCTGACGCGGCTGGCCCATCAGCCGGCTGACCGGCACGTGCAACGCGCCGGCCAGGGCCCAGAGGGTTTCCAGGCTGGGGTTGCCGACCCCGGACTCCAGCTGCGACAGGGTGGACTTGGCCAGGCCTGCGCGCTTGCCCAGTTCGGTCACTGACAGGCCCAGGCGCTCACGCTCGCGGCGGATGGCGCTGGCCAGCAAGAGGATGGGGGAGTGTGCTTCGATCATTTGTTCGCTATACCGGTCAATTGTTCGTCTTGACGAACGGTTTTCATCTGTTCAGCATAACGGACCTTTGTTCGATATGACAGGAGTCAGCTCGCCATGCACCTGAAAACACGCGGCACCCTGGAGATGACCGCCGCCATGCTGATCTCCGGCACGGTTGGCTGGTTCGTCCTGGCCGCAGACCAGCCTGCGGCCGCCGTGGTGTTCTGGCGCTGCCTGTTCGGTGCGTTGGCACTACTGCTGGCCTGTGCCGGGCTGGGTTTGCTGCGGCGAGGGAGGATTAGCCGGCGCCAGGCATTGGCGGCGGCAGTCGGCGGGGTGGCGCTGGTGCTGAACTGGGTGTTGCTGTTCAGCGCCTATGGGCATGCCTCGATCGCTGTGAGCACCGTGGTCTATCATACCCAGCCGTTTATGCTGGTGGGCTTGGGCATGCTGTTGTTCGCCGAGAAGATGACCGCTGGCAAAGCCGGCTGGTTGCTGGCGGCGTTCGCGGGAATGCTGCTGATCGTCATGGCCGGATCGAGCGCTGATGCGGTCGCCGGTGATTACCGTCTGGGCGTGCTAATGGCGCTGGGTGCGGCGTTTTTCTATGCGATTGCCGCCGTTATCACCAAGCGATTGCACGGTGTGGCGCCGCAATTGATCGTGCTGATCCAGATGCTGGTCGGTGTAGGGCTGCTGGCGCCCTTTGCGCAGGTGCCGGGGTTGACGCGTGCGCCCGCTACCTGGGCCTGGCTGGCCACCATCGGCATCGTCCACACCGGGCTGATGTCGACCCTGCTGTACAGCGCTATCCAGAAGATCCCCACCAGCCTGGTCGGCGCCTTGTCGTTCATCTACCCGGTGGTGGCGATCCTGGTCGACTGGCTGGCCCTGGGGCACCCGCTCAGTGCGCTGCAACTGGCCGGTTCCGGCTTGATTTTGCTGGCGGCGGCGGGGATGACCTTTGGCTGGACGCTGCGGATCACGACCGCTACGCGGCCGATCGCTGGCAAGGCCAGCTCCCACAGGGGGCGCTGAGCGTCCCAGGACTATCCCTCAGAACCACCGATCGTTGCGTTTGCGCCCACGGCTCAAGGCCGGCAGGATCAAGCCAGCGAGCAGGCCGGCACCGGCGATGCCGCCGCCGTAGACCATATAGCGCATCAGCACCTGCTTGTTCTCGTCACCCAGACGCGCCTGGGTGCTGCGCAGTTCCGACTGGGTATCGCCGAGCTCGGCATTCAGCGCCTTGTTGCGTGCTTCCAGCTCGTCGATCAGCGCCTTGCGCGAATCAAGCGTCTCCTGCATGCCTTGTACGCGGGTTTTCCAGCTGTCGTCGATGGTCTTCAACTGCTCGCTGAGCTGGGTCACCTGCCCGGTCAGTTGCGGCAGGCGTTCGGCCTGGCCGGGCACGGCCTGCAGGTCACTGCTGGTGATCCACACGGTGTCTCCGGACTCGCCGCGCACCTGGCTGTAGTTGCCCTGAGTGGTCAGCAAGGTGACCTTTTGCCCGGACTTGAGGTTGCCAACAATGCGGTGGCCATCGGTGGGGCCGCTGCGCACGTAGGTGGTCAGGCTGTCGCTGACCCAGCGTTCGCTGCTGGGCGCGGTTTCTTCGGCGTGCAGCGGGTGGGCAAGGACCAGCAGGGCGCCTATCAGGCTACCGCTCAGCAGGCGGCGCGCGCCCGGGGTGCAGGAGGAAAACAGCGCGGGCGCCGCAGAAACAGGACGAGAGATAGGCATGATGGTCTTCGCGTGAAATAAACAATAAAAGCCCGATGACTGGGCCGGTGAAGAGTCGGCGTGCGCGCAGGCCGCCAGCTGAAAGACCATATTTCTGCAGGCAGGTTCACTGAAGGGGGTAGGAAAATAGCAGCAAATGTTGCGGGCACTGGCTGTGCCCGCAAGCGGGGGAGGGGCTTGAATCAGCTCACGACGCGGTAGCAGGGCACGTATTCGGCACCGCCCGGCAGCTTCATCCGGTGCTGGTCGACGAACGCCTGCAGCAGGTGGCCGAGGGGTTCGAGCACGGCGCTGTCACCCTTGATTTCGTACGGGCCTTTCTCTTCGATCAGGCGGATACCCTTGTCCTTGACGTTGCCGGCGACAATCCCGGAAAACGCCCGGCGCAGGTTGGCGGCCAGTTCGTGCGGCGGCAGCTCGCGGCTGAGCTTGAGCCCGGTCATGTTCTCGTGGGTCGGGTCGAAGGGGCGCTGGAAGCCTTCTTCGATCTTCAGCAGCCAGTTGAAGTGGAAGGCGTCGGCGCGTTCGCGACGGAACTGCTTGACCTCCTTGAGCCCCTCGACCATCTGTCGGGCCACTTCGGTCGGGTTGTCGATGATGATCTGGTAGTAGTTGCCGGCCTCGTTGCCGAGGGTGGCCTGGACGAAGGCATGCAACTGCTGCAGGTACGGCTCGGCGCTTTTCGGCCCGGTGAGGATGACCGGGAACGGCAGGTCGCGGTTGTCCGGGTGCATGAGGATGCCGAGCAGGTAGAGGAACTCTTCGGCGGTACCGGCGCCACCGGGGAAGATGATGATGCCGTGGCCGACGCGTACGAAGGCTTCCAGGCGTTTTTCGATGTCCGGCAGGATCACCAGTTCGTTGACGATCGGGTTGGGCGCTTCGGCGGCGATGATGCCCGGCTCGGTCAGGCCCAGGTAGCGGCTGCCGCTCATGCGCTGCTTGGCATGGGCGATGGTCGCGCCCTTCATCGGGCCCTTCATCACGCCCGGGCCGCAGCCGGTGCAGACGTCCAGCTTGCGCAGGCCCAGCTCGTGGCCGACCTTCTTGGTGTACTGGTATTCCTCGGTGCTGATCGAGTGGCCGCCCCAGCACACCACCATTTTTGGCTCGACGCCCGGGCGCAGGGTGCGGGCATTGCGCAGCAGGTGGAAGACGTAGTCGGTGATGCCCTGGGAGCTTTCCAGGTCGATGCGCTGGCTGGCCAGTTCGCTTTCGGTGTAGACGATGTCGCGCAGGGCGCTGAAGAGCATTTCGCGGGTGCTGGCGATCATCTCGCCATCGACAAAGGCATCGGCCGGGGCATTGAGCAGCTCCAGGCGCACGCCGCGATCCTGCTGGTGAATGCGCACCTCGAAGTCCTTGTAGGCTTCGAGGATGGTCTTGGCGTTGTCGACGTGCGCGCCGGTGTTGAGGATTGCCAGCGCGCACTGGCGGAACAGGGTGTACAGGCTGCCGGAACCGGCTTCACTCAGTTGCTGTACTTCACGTTGAGACAGTGTTTCCAGGCTGCCTTTTGGGCTGACAGATGCATTGATAACTTCACGTTGGGGCATTCTGGGTTTCCTGTGAGCGGGTAAACGTCCATCTTCAGAACACCACCATACCGACAAATTGTCGCAGCAACGAGTGCCTTTCGCTGTCAGGCCTTGTCGGCAACACCTGGGGCGGCTCGCCAGCCGACGGCCTGCAGGGCATCGAGCAACTGCTCGGGTTTGAGTGCCAGTACCTTGCTGCCATGGGCTTCGAGGTCGGTGGCCGCCAGCAGGGCATTGACGATGGCTTCCTCCACGGCATCGGCCGCCGCGCTGAACAGCGCCGAGATATGATCGTTGTTGACCATCTGCACCGTGCTGGTCGGCGGCCCCGGGTGGCCAAAGTTGGCCGCCGGCAGGCTGTTGCCGGTCGAGAAAGCGATGAAGATGTCGCCACTGGAGTCTTCGGTGCCGCCGCCGACCCGTGCCAGCCCGACACTGGCCCGTTGCGCCAGGCGCGTGCACTGGTGCGGCAGCAGCGGCGCGTCGGTGGCCAGGGTGATGACGATCGAACCCATGCCCGGCTCGCCGACGTTGCGCGGTGCGCTAAAGGGCGAATGCACTGCACCCAGCACCTGGCCGACCGGGTAGCCGGCTACCCGCAAGGCGCCGCGCACACCGTAGTTGGCCTGCACCAGCACGCCGACGGTCCAGCCGCCGGCCGCGCTGTCCAGTACCCGCGAAGCGCTACCGATACCGCCCTTGAATTCGTGGCAGATCATCCCGGTGCCGCCGCCGACGCAACCTTCAGCCACCGGCCCCGATTGCGCAGCGGCAAGCGCCGCGTGGACATGCTCGGCAGTGACATGCTGACCCCAGATGTCGTTGAGCACGCCGTCGTAGGTTTCCAGTACCGTGGGCATGCACCAGTAGGTGCGCGCCTTGCCCATCTCGCGCTCGGCCGCCACCAGCGCATCGCGGACCACACCGACGCTGTGGGTGTTGGTGTAGGCAATCGGCGTGGTCAGCAAGCCGGCCTCGCGAATCCACTCAAGGCCAGTGGCATCGCCATTGCCGTTGAGCACGTGCACGCCGGCAAAGCACGGCTGCAGGCTGGCGGCCCGGGCCCGTGGCTCGATCACCGTGACCCCGGTGTTGACCGCGTTGTCGCCGCTGCCGCGCTGCACGGTGTGATGGCCGACACGCACGCCCGGCACATCGGTGATGGCGTTGAACGCGCCAGGGGTGCCCACGCCGATACGAATGCCCAGATCACGTACACGCATTGATTCACAGCTCCTGTAGGAAGGTTTGAAGGGCCCGCAATGGCCGTTGCTCGCACAGCATGACAAGTACTCGGGCAACGGCAATACTGCGTGCCGGTGTGCAGAGTCTAGGAACTCGACCTGCCGCTGGCGATTCCCCCCAATCGTTACCCCCTAGGAGTTACCGGTGAACCTGCTATTCGAAGCCGCCGCCCATCACCACGCCCTGGCCCGGGTCATCGACCAGCTGGGCAGGCCGGGGTTCTGGCACCAGTTGATCGTGCTGCTCGATCAACTGGTGCCTTGCGACACTGCACTGGCCTTGCTGGTGGAGCGCGACGGTGCGCCGCGGGTGCTGGAGGAATTCGACCGTGGCTTTCGCGATGCGCCTGCGGCGGCGCCACTGTACCTGGGCGGCCTGTACCTGCTCGACCCGTTTATCCAGGCCATGCGCGACGGCCTGGCCGATGGCGTGTACCGCATGGAAGAGGTGGCGCCGGACGAGTTTCGCAAGAGCGACTACTTCAACAACTACTTTCGCGCCCTGGTCGGCGAGGACGAGCTGCAGCTGATCCTCAACCTCGAACCGGGCAAGGTCCTGGCCATTTCGTTGGGTGCCAACCAGCGTTACCAGACGGCGACCATCGGCCAGCTGACCCTGCTGGCGCCGTGGCTGCTGGCCCTGATGCGCCAGCACTGGCAACAGCAGCATCCACAGCAGGTCAGCGAGCATTCGACCCCGGTCGAGCGTGCCCTGGAGCATTTTGGCAGCGACACCCTGTCGGCCCGCGAACTGGAAACGGCCCGCCTGGTGCTGCGCGGCAACTCCAGCAAGGCCATCGCCAAGCGCCTGGACATCTCCCAGGAGACGGTCAAGGTGCATCGCCGCAACCTGTACAGCAAGCTTGGGGTGTCGTCCCAATCGGAGCTGTTCAGCCTGTTCTTGCAACACCTGGGACAACACCACCATCAGGAGTGAATGATGCTACGGATACTGGGCAAGGCTTCATCGATCAACGTGCGCAAGGTGCTGTGGACCTGCGCCGAATTGCAGCTGCCGTTCGCGCGCGAAGACTGGGGCTCGGGCTTTCGCTCGACCGCGGAGGAGGCGTTCCTTGCGTTGAATCCGAATGCCATGGTGCCGGTGATTCAGGACGGCGATTTTGTGCTGTGGGAGTCCAACAGCATCATCCGTTACCTGGTTTCGCAGTACGGCGGCCAGCAGATGTACCCGGCTGAACCGAAGGCGCGGGCGCGGGTCGATCAATGGATGGACTGGCAGGCTACCGACCTCAATGGCGCGTGGAGCTATGCCTTTGTCTCGCTGGTGCGCAAGGCGCCGACCCACCAGGACCCTGAAGCGCTGGCGGCGGGTTGTCGCAACTGGGCGCGCAACATGACCATCCTTGAGCGTCAGCTGGAGCGTACCGGAGCCTATGTGAGTGGCGCGGACTTCTCCCTGGCCGACATTCCCATCGGCCTGTCGGTCAACCGCTGGCTGCAGACCCCGCTGGAGCGTCCGGCGCTGCCGGCGGTCGAGGCTTACTACGATCGCCTGAACGAACGTGAAGGCTATCGCTTGCATGGGCGCAACGGTTTGCCTTGAGGTCAACTTTAAACATTGCGTCGGGCCTGTGGGAGCCGGACTTGCCGGCGATCGAGCGCGCAGCGGTCGCAATTCAGGCAACGCTGGATGTGCTGGCTGCACCGGCTTCATCGCTGGCAAGCCAGCTCCCACAGGTCCGGCGTACACAAATCCACTGTGGGAGCGGCGGTGCGACGCCTCGACTTGCCCCGCGATTCTACTGATCCAAAGCCGTGAGGATCCGATGCGCCACCTTCACCCGCTCGGCAATCGGGTAGTTCTTGTTCGCCAGCAACACGATGGCAATGCGTTTTGACGGCACAAACGCCACGTAGGCACCAAAACCATCGGTCGAACCGGTCTTGTTCAACAGGGTGTCGGCCGGCAGCGGCCGCGCCGGTTTCAACCAGGTCACAGGTTGCGGCTCCAGCACCATCGACGGCGCATTGCCGGCCTGCAACTGCTCAAGGCTAACCGGGTAGGCATACTGCTCCCAACCCAGGCCCTGGGTCATTTCACCGACCTGGTAATAGCCGGTCTGCGTCGTGGCGATGGCCCGCTGCAGCGGTTTGCTCAGGCTTTGCGGCTGGATGTTCAGGTCCAGGTAATGCAAGAGGTCCACAGCCGTCACTTTCAAACCATAGGCTTCGGCATCCAGCGGCCCGGGGCCGACGCGCACGGGTTGATCCTGCTTGTTGTAACCCTGGGCGTAGTTGCCCATCTGCGCGGCAGGCACCTGCAGGTAGCTGTGCTGCAGGCCCAGTTGCGGTAGCAGCTGTTTTTCCATCAACTCGGCAAACGGCGTACCCAGGCTTTTGGCCGCGAGGTAGCCGAACAGGCCAAGGCTGGGGTTGGAATACAACCGGTGGGTGCCAGGTGCGTAGTCGGCTTTCCAGTGACCGTAGTAACCGGGCAGGTCGGCCTCGCCCTTGATCTCATCCGGGAACTGCAGGGGCAGGCCGCCGGCGCTGTAGGTGCCGAGGTTGAGCAGGGTGATGCCATCGAATGCCGTGCCTTTGAGCGCCGGCCAGTGCTTGCTGGCCGGGTCGCCGAGGCTCAGCTTGCCACTGGCCTGGGCAAAGCCTGCGAGGGTGGCGGTGAAGGTCTTGCTCAGCGAACCGATCTCGAACAGGGTGTCGGCGTTCACCGCCTGGCCGTTTTGTTTCGACGCTACCCCGTAGTTAAAATAGTGCTGTTGGCCGTCGACGCTGATGGCCACGGCCATGCCGGGGATCGCCTGTTGCTGCATCAGCGGGCGGATGGCGCCGCTCACCGTTGATTCCAGCGGCGTCTCGGCAAAACTTTGCCCAGCGACCAGGCAAAGGGCAAGGGAGGCCAGAATCCCTGGCTTGAGGTTGGTTGTTTGGTGCATGATCGGCAACCTTTCCATAAGTGGACTGTTGTGAGCCTGGCTGCAGCAGGGAGCGCCAATCTAGGCGCTTTGCGCAGGTTGCACAAACGATGATATTTCGCAGCAGCCATTAGAAAAATTTGGGAGTCTGCATGATCCGACCGCACCTGCCCCTGAACGCCCTGCGGGCGTTCGAGGCTTCGGCCCGGCACCTTAGTTTTACCCGCGCGGCCATCGAGCTGTGCGTGACCCAGGCGGCGGTCAGCCATCAGGTCAAGAGCCTCGAAGCCCAGCTCAAGGTCACCCTGTTCAAGCGCCTGCCACGCGGGCTGATGCTCACCAGCGAAGGCGAGACCTTGCTGCCGGTGCTGCGCGAATGCTTCGACCGCATCGCCCAGACCCTCGACTGCTTCGACGGCGGCCACTACCGCGAGGTGCTGACCGTGGGTGCGGTGGGCACCTTTGCCGTTGGCTGGCTGCTGCCGCGCCTGCCCGAGTTCCAGGCCCTGCACCCGTTTATCGATTTGCGCCTGTCGACCAACAACAACCGCGTCGATGTCGCCGCTGAAGGCCTGGATTACGCCATTCGCTTCGGTACCGGCGCCTGGCATGGCATCGATGCGCAGCCGCTGCTGGAGGCGCCGCTGTCGGTACTGTGCGTGCCGTCGATTGCGCTGCAGTTGCATACCCCCGCCGACCTGCTGCAACAAACCCTGTTGCGCTCCTACCGCAGCGATGAATGGGCCGAATGGTTCCAGGCTGCCGGGCTGTCTGGCGCCGTGCAGCCTTCGCGGACCATGGTCTTCGATTCGTCGCTGGCGATGATGGACGCGGCCCTGCAAGGCGCCGGGGTGGCCCTGGCGCCGCCGTTGATGTTCGAACGGTTGCTGGCCAGCGATGCCATTCGCCAGCCGTTTGCCCTGGGCATCAGCACCGGCAGTTACTGGCTGACGCGCCTGCAGTCGAAGGCCGAAAGCCCGGCGATGACGGCATTCAAAAGCTGGTTGTCGAAGGCGGCTACAGGCTGAAGCGTGAAGGCCGGCAGCCTCGCAGCTCGGGCGCAAGCTGGCCATCGATCAGCTCTTGCGCAACCAGGCGACCGACCACCGCTGCCAGGGTCACGCCCGAATGCATCACCGCCAGGTACAGCCCGCTGAC
>RCUI01000344.1_pt1 | contig 17106 bp, 12 predicted proteins | sample 2166121 | NCBI WGS metagenome assembly RCUI01 (sample SAMN09932700, study PRJNA488358) | compost metagenome | feature: garden; material: soil; isolation source: compost soil in succinic acid-enriched culture | place: Germany: Experimental Botanical Garden Goettingen | collected 2016-01-27
CCGCCCAAGGACCCGCGCGCGCAAATGGCCTGGATCATCATGGAGCCGGCCGACACCCCGCCGATGTCCGGCTCCAACTCGCTGTGCGTGTCCACCGTGCTGCTCGACAGCGGCATCCTGCCGATGACCGAACCGGAAACCCGCCTGGTGCTCGAAGCCCCTGGCGGCCTGATCGAAGCGGTCGCCGAATGCCGTGACGGCAAGGTGCAGCGGGTGGAAGTGAAGAACGTGCCGTCGTTCGCCGACCGCCTCGACGCCTGGATCGAAGTCGAAGGCTACGGCTCGCTGCAGGTCGACACGGCCTACGGCGGCGACAGCTTCGTCATCGCCGATGCCCGGCAACTGGGTTTCGCCATTCGCCCGGACGAAGCCCGGGAGATTGTCGAGATCGGCCTGAAGATCACCCACGCCGCCAACGAGCAGCTGGGCTTTCGTCACCCGCTGAACCCGGACTGGTCGCACATCTCTTTCTGCCAGATCGCCGCGCCCGTCGAGTACGAGAACGGTGTCGCCACCGGCGCCAACGCCGTGGTCATCCGTCCCGGCAAGATCGACCGCTCGCCCTGCGGCACCGGTTGCTCGGCACGCATGGCGGTGATGCAGGCCAAAGGCTTGCTCAAGGTCGGCGATCGCTTTATCGGCCGCTCGATCATCGGCTCGGAGTTCCACTGCCGCATCGATTCGCAGACCGAAATTGCCGGACGCGAAGCCATCTACCCGTGCATTTCCGGGCGTGCCTGGATCACCGGCACCCACCAATTGCTCCTCGATCCGAGCGATCCATGGCCACAAGGCTACCGGCTGTCGGACACCTGGCCCGGTGCCTGATCACTAACCCGTTGATTTACAAAGACCCTTAAAACCCGATCCGCGACACACGAAAAAAACACTGGTCGACATCACACACTTTTAATATCGTATACGAAATACAATAAACAACCGGAGAACACCATGAGCAAGCACGTAAACTGGAGCGGCGTCTTCCCTGCGGTCACCACTCAATTCAACGACGACTTCTCGATCAACCTGGAGAAAACCCACGAGGTGATTTCCAACGTGATCCGCGATGGCGTCTCGGGCCTGGTGGTGTGTGGTTCGGTGGGTGAAAACACCTCGCTGACCGCCGAAGAAAAGATCGCCGTCACCGAAGTCGCCGTCGACGCCTCGCGCGGCCGGGTCCCGGTGATCTGCGGCGTCGCCGAGTTCACCAGCGTACAGGCGGCCAAGGTGGCCAACGCGGTGCACAAGGCCGGCGTCGACGGGGTGATGCTGATGCCGGCGCTGGTCTACGGCTCCAAGCCGTTCGAGACCGCCGAGCACTACCGCTATGTGGCCAAGCACGCCGACGTGCCGCTGATGGTCTACAACAACCCGCCGATCTACAAAAACGACGTCACCCCGGACATCCTGATTTCCCTGGCCGACTGCGACAACGTGGTGTGCTTCAAGGACTCCTCCGGCGACACCCGGCGCTTTATCGACGTGCGCAATGAAGTCGGCGACCGCTTCGTGCTGTTCGCAGGTCTGGACGACGTGGTCCTGGAAAGCATCGCCGTCGGCGCCCAGGGCTGGGTCTCGGGCATGTCCAACGTGTTCCCGAAAGAAGGCGAGACGATCTTCCGCCTGGCCAAGGCCGGCCGCTTCGCCGAGGCCCTGCCGATCTATGAATGGCTGATGCCGATCCTGCACCTGGATGCCCGCGCAGATCTCGTGCAGTGCATCAAGCTGTGCGAAGCCATCGCCGGTCGCGGCAGCGCGCTGACCCGTCCGCCACGCCTGGCCCTGCCGGAAGCGGATCGGGTGTTCGTCGAGCAGATCATGGCCAAGGCCCTGGCCAACCGTCCGCAGCTGCCGGACGTCGGCCTCTGAGTGATTGCCGGGCCGGCTCCGTCCTGGAGACCGGCCTGCCTGTTTTGCGCCCATACAGGAAACGTCAGCATGTCCAGTCACCCTTCCAGCGCAACCAGCCCTTCGGGATTGAAACGTGTCGTGGCCGCGGCCATGGCCGGCACCGTCGCCGAATGGTATGAATTCTTCCTCTACGGCACCGCCTCGGCCCTGGTCTTCGGCCAGCTGTTCTTCCGCCAGACCGACAGCCCCGTCGACGGCATCATCGCCGCCTTCGCCCTCTATGCCGTGGGCTTTCTCGCCCGCCCGCTGGGCGGCCTGGTGTTTGGTCACTACGGTGACAAGTTCGGCCGCAAGCGCCTGCTGCAACTGAGCCTGGTGGTGGTCGGCATCACCACCTTCCTCATGGGCTGCCTGCCGGGCTTCGACAGCATCGGGTATGCCGCGCCGGTGTTGCTGGTGCTGCTGCGGCTGATCCAGGGTTTCGCCTTCGGCGGCGAATGGGGTGGCGCCATCCTGCTGGTGTCCGAGCACTGCCCGGACAACCGCCGCGGCTTCTGGGCCAGCTGGCCGCAGGCCGGGGTGCCGGCCGGCAACCTGGTGGCAACCGTCGCCTTGCTGCTGTTGTCGAGCAACCTGTCGGAAGAGCAGTTCCTGGCCTGGGGCTGGCGTGTCGCCTTCTGGTTCTCGGCGGTGGTGGTGCTGATCGGCTACTGGATCCGCACCAGCGTCGACGACGCGCCGATTTTCAAAGAGGCCCAGGCCCGCCAGGCACAGAAAGCCGAGCAGCAACTGGGCGTGGTCGAAGTGTTGCGCCATCACTGGCGCGCGGTGCTGGTGGGGATCGGTGCGCGCTTTGCCGAGAACATTCTCTATTACACCGTGGTGACCTTCTCCATCACCTACCTCAAGCTGGTGGTGCACAAGGACACCTCGCAGATCCTCCTGCTGATGTTCGGCGCGCACCTGTTGCACTTCTTCCTGATTCCGCTGATGGGTTACCTGTCCGACCTGGTCGGACGCAAACCGGTCTACCTGACCGGCGCGGTGCTCACAGCGTTCTGGGGCTTTATCGGCTTCCCGATGATGGACACCGGCAACAACTGGCTGATCATGGCGGCGATCACCCTGGGCCTGGCCATCGAATCGATGACCTACGCGCCCTACTCGGCGCTGATGGCCGAGCTGTTCCCGACCCATGTGCGCTACACCGCCCTGTCGCTGTGCTACCAGGTCGCGCCGATTTTCGCCGGCTCCCTCGCACCGCTGATCGCCATCACCCTGCTCAACAAGTACCACAGCTCGACACCGATCGCCTGGTACCTGGTCGGCGCCGCGCTGATCTCGATCGTCGCCGTCGGCCTGACCCGCGAGACCCGTGGCAAGTCGCTGCACGCGGTCGACGCCGAGGCTGCCGCGCGCATTGCCGCCGGGCAAGCCGCACCTGTTCGCCAGGGCAGTTCGCTGGCCTGACCCCACCTTTGATATGGAGTGCTCCATGCCGGACATCATCGGCCACAACTACATCGGCGGCGCACGCAGCGCCGCTGGCACTGTCACCCTGCAAAGCCATGCGGCGAGCAGCGGTGAAGCCCTGCCCTATCGTTTCCATCAAGCCACACCCGAAGAAGTCGACGCTGCCGCCCGCGCCGCGCAACAGGCGTATCCAGCGTTCCGTAGCCTGTCACCGGAGCGGCGCGCGGCATTTCTCGAAGCCATCGCCACACAACTGGATGCCCTGGGTGATGATTTCATCCAACTGGTGACCTGCGAAACGGCGCTGCCCAATGCCCGTATTCTGGGCGAACGCGGGCGCACCAGCGGGCAGATGCGCCTGTTCGCCCAGGTGCTGCGCCGGGGTGACTTCCTGGGGGCACGGATAGACCGTGCGCAGCCGGACCGGCAACCATTGCCACGTGCCGACCTGCGCCAGTACCGCCTCGGCGTCGGCCCGGTCGCGGTGTTCGGGGCGAGCAACTTCCCGCTGGCCTTCTCCACCGCTGGCGGTGACACCGCCGCCGCGCTGGCCGCCGGTTGCCCGGTGGTGTTCAAGGCGCACAGCGGCCACATGGCCAGCGCCGAAGTGGTCGCCGACGCGATCATCCGCGCCGCCGAACAGACCGGCATGCCCAAGGGCGTGTTCAACATGATCTACGGCGCCGGGGTCGGCGAAGCGCTGGTCAAGCACCCGGCGATCCAGGCGGTCGGCTTCACCGGTTCGCTCAAGGGTGGTCGCGCGCTGTGCGACATGGCCGCCGCACGGCCACAGCCGATTCCGGTATTTGCCGAGATGAGCAGCATCAACCCGGTGCTGGTACTGCCGCAGGCGCTGGCCAAGCGTGGCGAGCAGATCGCCCGCGAACTGGCCGCCTCGGTGGTGCTCGGCTGCGGGCAGTTCTGTACCAATCCGGGGCTGGTCATCGGCCTGCGCTCCCCCGCGTTCAGCGCCTTCAGCGAGCAACTGGCGGGACAACTGGCCGAACAAGCGGCGCAGACCATGCTCAATGCCGGCACCCTTGCCAGCTACACCAAGGGCGTACAGGCACTGCTTGCACATCCGCGCATTACCCACCTGGCGGGCCGTGCGCAACAGGGCAACCAGGCCCAACCGCAGTTGTTCAAGGCGGATGCAAAGCTGCTGATCGAGGGTGATCCGCTGTTGCAGGAAGAAGTCTTCGGTCCGGCCACCGTGCTGGTCGAAGTGGCCGATGTCGGCGAGCTGCACCAGGCCCTGAACGGCCTGCATGGCCAGCTCACCGCGACGCTGATCGGTGAAGCAACAGACCTGCAGGCCCATACCGAGCTGCTGCCGCTGCTGGAGCAGAAAGTCGGCCGCGTACTGTTCAACGGCTACCCGACCGGCGTCGAAGTCTGTGATGCGATGGTGCATGGCGGGCCGTACCCGGCCACCTCGGATGCCCGCGGCACCTCGGTCGGCAGCCTGGCCATCGAACGTTTCCTGCGCCCGGTGTGTTACCAGAACTGCCCGGATGCGCTGCTGCCGCCGGCCCTGCAGAATGCCAACCCGCTGGGCATCGCTCGCCTGGTCGATGGCCAGAGCAGTCGCGCCGCTTTGTAGGAGCGGCGGCGACCCGAACAGGGGCTCAGGCCAGCAGCGCCCTGAGATCGTGGTACAGGGCCTGCGGGATCTCCACGCCCTCCACCAGGCTGCGCGCGCGTGCTGCATAACGGCGCGCAGACGGCAGCCGCGCGCCCTGCCCTTCGATGCTCTCGAATACCGCTTCGGCGCGGGCCAGGTGCTGATCGGCGGCATCGCCCAGAAACCTGCGCGGGTCCAGGGCGATCAGCAATTCGCCGTGGTACGGCGAGGCTTTGCTGCCGTCGGCATGGGCCAGGGATTCGGCACTGGTCAAGTCGCCGATCAAGGGACCGGCGATCAGCTCGACCATTGCCGCCAGCGCCGAGCCCTTGTGCCCGCCGAAGGTCAGCATCGCACCCCGATCCAGCACGACGTTGGGGTCGGTGCTGGGCTGGCCGTGCTCGTCGACGCCCCAGCCTTCGGGAATGGCCTTGCCCGCACGCCGATGCAGTTCGATGTCACCCCGGGCGATGGCACTGGTGGCGAAGTCGAAGACATAAGGATGCTGGCCCGCCCGCGGCCAGCCGAAGGCGATGGGGTTGGTGCCGAACACCGGCCGATGCCCGCCGGCCGGCGCGACCCAGGCATGGCTGGGGGTGAACGCCAGGGCCACCAGGCCGGCCTCGGCCAGTTGCTCGATCTCGACCCATAATGCGGAAAAGTGCACACAGCGGTTGATCGCCAGGGCCGCGATGCCATTGCTGTGGGTCTTGGCTTGCAACAACGGCAAGCCGGCCTGGAACGCCAGCTGGGAGAACCCGCCGCCGGCGTCCACGCGCACGATAGAAGGCGCCTGGTCAACGACCTCGGGGCGGGCATCGGCAACCACCTTGCCGGCCTTGAGCGAGCTGACGCACCCCAGTACCCGGTACAGGCCATGGGATGCGCAGCCATCGCGTTCGCCGGCGACGATGGTGTCGCTCACCGCCTTGGCGTGGTCGGCACAAAAGCCGTTGTGCAAGAGGATCGAACAGGCAAGCGAATGGGCTTCGGACAGGGTCAGTCGGATCATGGTCATCTCCTTGGGCTGACTGTCCAGCCTGCCCTAAGCCCAGCTGCGCCGACTTGATCGCTTTAGCCCCGTGTGATGACGAACTCGGCACAGTGGGCGCGGCGGTGCGACGACTCGACTTGCCCCGCGATGGCCTCACCCGACAATTAACTACCGCAGGCCGCCCCTGTCTCGATGATTCCATGCCACCTCACTCACCACGAGATGCTTGTGATCATGTCCTCCTCCCAAACTTCCTCCTCTGAAAGTACCGTGCGCCATTTTCGCACCCTGCTCTCCCCGCTTGAAACCGCCGAGCAACCACAATGGTTGCTGGCGGCAACCCCGCCCCAGAAGCGTTTGCTCGCCAAACTGCAGCAGCACGGTCGCCAGGCCCGCAAGGCGGCCATGGAGCACTTTGCCAGGCTTTCCACCGTGTACGACTACGCCAGGCAATTCGATGACTTCGGCATCAAGGACAGCAAGGACATCACCCCCGCCGACCTGGCCAGGCACAGCAACGCCGACCTTGTGACTTATACCGATTACCTGAAGCCGTATTTTCGCCTGGCATCGCTGCGCGAGGCCAAAATGGATGCCTTCGAGGCGAGCCTGCGTGAAGAAGCGCTGATTGCGCAGATCCAGGGCCATGTACAGGCGAGCGGTTCGAGTTGCCTCAACCAGGTCCTGGCCAATCTGGCGCAAGACAAGCAAGGGGAAACACCCTCCCAGGCGCTCTTGAGCACTCGTCATCCGCTGCTGCACCTGAATGTGCTGGGTAGCATCGCCGTGCCGCAGATCCTGCTGATCTGCCACGACAGCAGCGACGATAGCCACTGCGTTGCCTTCGTGCCGGGCCACCCGCAACACCCGCTGAAGGAATACCCCAACCGCCGGCACTTCCTTGCCAGCCTGCAGCGGGAACTGGAGAACGCCGAGTACCAGGCATTCTTCGAACGTTTCATCCCCGTGCGTCATCATTCGGCCTTCTGGGCCGGCTTGCACGCCACCAGCGATGCCGCCACCGGCCCGGCGCTGGCCACCGCAGCAGTGGCATCCGGGTTGCGCGGCTGGGCGTTCGACAAGATGGTCGAACGTATCACCGACGATGCCTGGACCCTGGTGCGGGCCACCTTGCCGGATGGCCTGGGTAGCAGCGGCGAGATGCGCAATTTTTCCACGCTGATTCAGAGCCACCTGATGTTGGGTGCGGGCGTCGGCGTCAGCGCAGGCGAAGAAGCGGAAGGACGCAGCCCCTCCGACAGCATCGCCCCCCTGCGCTGGGTGCGCTTGCCCGACGGCAGCCTCGAGCGCTGGCCTGTGGACCTGAGCCGCTACCGTCTGCGCGGCGATGTCGAGGCCGGCGAGCCTGATGAGCAAGGCCTCTACCAGATCAACGGCGACACTGCGATCTGCATCAACGGGCGCTTCTACCTGGTCGAGTGGCACAACGCACTGAAAAAATGGCGTATCACCAGCCGGACCGAAGAAAACCGCTACGCGCCGATCCTCGAGCACAACCAGCACGGTGCCTGGCACCATAGCCTGGAGCAGCCGCAGCATTGGAGCAGGCTGGCGCTGCTGCGGCGCCTGGGGCCGATGGTGCAGGGCTTCAGCGATGATCAACTGCTGGATTTCGCCTGCATCAGTGGCGTCAGCAACGCCCAACTGCGCCGGGTCTACAGCCTCGACGAAGCGCCGCCGGCAATGTTGCGCGAAACCCTGCTGCGCGCGCGCATCCACGCCTCGGTGACCGAAACCCTGCAACTGATCAAAGAAGGCAAACCCCTGCCCGACGGCGAAGAAGTGCCCGTGCTGTACAGCTTCCGGCAATTAGTGGACATTCGCCTGGACCGCGGCCCGACGTACAGCCGCCCGCGGCGCAGCCCGGGAGATGCCCCGCCGACGGGTACCTGCTCGGCCGATCAGGCCTGCAACAGGCCACCCGAGGACGTCTACCAGGAGTGGGTCAGCCGCCTGAACGCGGCCATTTTCAACCACCGCTACGAACTGGCGCAGGTCAACGTCGACATCGCCGTGGTGGAACTGCAACGCCACTACCCGGACATCCCTCTGACCCTGACCCGCTTTGCCCTCGACCGCGTCAGGGCAGAAGTGCGCAATGCGTTGCGCGCCCCCGGCCAGGGTCTGCTGCGCAGCCTGAGCGAAGACTTCGACCCGTTGCAGGAAGACCTGCGCATGACCCGGGCACTGGAGGGCTTCATCAACCCATCGACCGCCAACTGGGACACCTACCGGCTGGCTGTGGGCTTGCTCGAATATCTGCAGGGCTGGCCACCGGGCACCGGCCTGGTCCTGCGCGAAAGGTACCTGGGGCCCGTCCAGGCTTCGGTCGGGCCGGTACACGTAGATTCCACCAGTGTGTACCGGGACGAGGAAGAAGGCTGGTTCGCCAGCAGTGCGCATCAGGTCCTGCATAGTCAGGACTCCACCGCGCTGGGCTTTTACCGCAGCGTGCTGTACGCCCTGGGTGAATCACTCAGCCAGGGCCTGGGCTTTGGCCTGAACGAGCCTGAACGGCTGTACCAGCAGCTTGGCGAGCTGGCCATGGCCCGCCCGGTGCGCGCGCGACTGCTGTTGGGAATGCCGGTGCATCGCCCCTGGCTCACTCCCGTAGCCCTGGATCCAGCCCAGCGCAGCGACCCGCAAGGCGGCGGCCCCGGCCTGTTCGAACGTGAATCTGTCGCCGTGCGTCTGCGCGCGCTGCACAGCGGCCAAGGCATGTTCGTGCTGAGCGCCCCCTTCGCCGAAGACTTCATTCGGGAACTGCTCAGGCGTGATGAACCGGTTCTGGAGCGGGTCCAGCAACTGGAACGCGAACATCACGCCCTGCGCAGCTTGCAGGCCTGGGTCGCAGGCGGAGCGGACATTCGGACCCGGGCTGCCCGTGCCAATGCGGCAGACCGGGTGAGGTTTGCCTGGGAATCGCAACTCAACCTGCGCATGGTCCAACTCGATCTGACTGACGCGAATCTGGACGAGTTGCCACCTGTTCCAGTGCCATTGCCGGCTGTCGAAGCGCTGACCATCAGCGAGGTGCCCATCACCACAGTCGGCGATGGCTTCCTGCAACGCCTGCCCAACCTGCGCCATATCGACCTCAATAGCCCCACGCTTGCCAACCTGCCGCAATCCCTTGGCGACCTGGCGCACCTGACGCACCTGGATCTGTCACGCACGCAAGTGCTGCCCGGGACCTTGCACATGCTGAGCCGGGCGCGCCATCTGCAGAATCTTTACCTCAATGACATGAACGTCAATGGCTTCCACTGGACTGCGCAGGACATGGCCGCTGTCAGCACAAGCCCGGTCTTGAGTACCCTGACGATAGAGCGCACCGACACCTCATTCGCCGACGGGGTCTTCGAGGTGCTGAGCCGTGCGCCCAGCCTTGTTGCCCTCAGACTGGGCGAAAGCCACTTGCACCTGGGGGCAAGCGAAGTAGCGGCACTGGCCCGGATGACCCGCTTGCGCATGCTTGATCTGTCTGGCAATACACTGGTTGCCGCACCTGACTTCAGCCAGATGAGCGACCTGGAGGATCTCAACCTGCGCAACACCGGCCTTACCCATTGGCCTGTCGGCCTGGAGCGGCTTGGGCATCTGGCCGAAGTGGATCTGCGCGGGTTGTTCTTCTACAGCGTGCCACTGGGTGCCGGGAGCAATGCCGCCCTGCAGATCCGTGAAGAGTCGATCCCCGAGGAGGATCGCGTGCGTTTTCGCAGTGAACTGGAGGCCGCCGGCGGGGATTTTTTGCTGGCGGATCACTCCAGCGCCTCGAGTGCCGGTTCAGAGAGCAGTGGCTCCGGGAGTGGCGGACACCTGCCCCCCGAGCGCCTCGCTGCACAGCTGCTCGTCGGCCTTTCACCGCAGGACCGCCAGCAAGCAGACACCCTGCGCGCCGACCCGGCGGCGGCGAATTTTTTCGCGGTTCTGTGGCGCATGCACGGGCGCAATCGCACGCGGCTGGCTGACATCCAGGCCGTGCTTCGCGCGGCATTCAGCGACGAGGTACGCCGCGCGCTGTTTGAAGTGGTCGACGAAATCACCTGCATCGACCGGGATGCACTGATGTTCTCGCAAATGCAGAACCTGGCCGAAGCCGCACGGATCATGTCCGGCATCCCGGAAGACAGCACACCCCATGAGATGCTCGGCTTTGCCATCAGCCAATGGCGTTCGGCACGGCTGCAGGAGTATGTGGCCGAAAGTACTGGCGCCTGGCGTCGCCAGGGCTTTGATGTCAGCGACCCAGTGGAGGTTGAGCTGTACTTTCGCCGGCACCTGGCCGAGCGCCTGGGCCTGAGGCACCCGCCCACCGAGCAGGCCTTCAGTGTCTACACCCGCTGGGTAACCCCGAACATGCTTGAGCAGGCGGCCCGCAGCGTGATCGCCGAGCAGCAGAACCTGCTTGAGCTCTATCTGGTCAGGCAGGCGTTCTGGCAACGCTACCTGCGATTCGCCCACGCGCGCCAGATGTCGTTGATCGACACCTGGCGCGCGCAGGTGGGGGGTTATCTGGATAGCCTGGCCAGCGAAGCAGAACTGCCTGGCGAACTGCCCGAGTTCGAGCACCTGCAACTGAGCCGGGTGCTGGCCCAAGTACGCGGCGTGCCAGTAGCGGAGGCACTTCCCGTCGGTCTACGGCTGAACTCAGTCCAATACACCCGAGCCTACGAGGTACTGGCCACCTTGGTCGAGCAAGCCATGATCGAGCTGAGCACGCCGTTGCTCAGTGCTTACCAGCAGCAAAGCGGCGAACCGCGTCCGGGGCCGTCCTGGCGTTCTTGAGCCAGTAACCCATCGCAGGGCAAGCCCGCTCCCATGGTTGGAGCGGGCTTGCCCCGCGATGAGTGATTTTCACACCCCCTCGACAATAATCACCTCGGCCCTCGCCACTCCCTGCCTGAACGCGCACGCCTGTTGATACTCATCCGACCGGTAACACGCCAGCGCCCGCTCATAGGATTCGAATTCGATCACCACACTGCGCTGCGGCGTCACCCTGCCCTCCACGGCCTCGCTGCGCCCACCCCGGGCCAGCAGCTTGCCGCCAAACGCGGCAAAGGCTGCCGGTGCCCGCTGGGTGTACTGCTGATACTGCTCGGGGTCGCTGACATCGACATGAGCAATCCAGTAAGCCTTCATTGCACGCTCCCGCCTCAGGTTAATTTGTATTATGGTATACCATAAAATCTAACCCAGACAGCGAGCACGCCGCAATGCCCTTCAACAGCATCGAAGACATTCTCGAGGACTACCGCCAGGGCAAGATGGTCCTGCTGGTGGACGACGAAGACCGCGAAAACGAAGGCGACCTGCTGATCGCCGCCGAACGCTGCGACGCCCAGGCCATCAGCTTCATGGCCCGTGAAGCACGGGGGCTGATCTGCCTGACCCTGACCGAGGAGCACTGCCAGCGCCTGGGCCTTGAGCAGATGGTGCCGGCCAATGGCAGCGCCTTCAGCACCGCCTTTACCGTGTCGATCGAGGCGGCGCGCGGGGTGACCACCGGCATTTCCGCCGCCGACCGCGCCTGCACGGTCGCGGCTGCCGTAGCGCCCGGTGCCCGCGCCGAAGACCTGGTGCAACCCGGGCATATCTTCCCCCTGCGCGCCCGCGAAGGCGGCGTGCTGACTCGCGCCGGGCACACAGAAGCCGGTTGCGACCTGGCACGCCTGGCCGGCTTCAGCCCCGCCTCGGTCATCGTCGAAGTGCTCAATGACGACGGCACCATGGCCCGGCGCCCGGACCTGGAAGTGTTCGCCGCCCGCCACGGGATCAAGATCGGCACCATCGCCGACCTGATTCACTACCGCCTGAGTACCGAGCAGACGGTCAAACGCATCGGTGAGCGCGAGCTGCCTACCGTGCACGGTGTCTTTCGTCTGGTGACCTATGAGGATTGCGTCGAAGGCGGTGTGCACATGGCCATGGTCATGGGCGATATCCGCCGCGAACAACCAACGCTGGTGCGGGTGCATGTGATCGACCCGCTGCGCGACCTGGTCGGTGCCGAGTACACCGGCCCCGCCAACTGGACCCTGTGGGCGGCGCTGCAGAAGGTGGCTGACGAGGGCTGCGGGGTGGTGGTGATCCTCGCCAACCATGAGTCCTCGCAAGCCCTGCTTGAACGTGTCCCTCACCTGACCCAGCCACCGCGCCCCTACCAGCGTGGTCAATCGCGCACCTATTCGGAGGTGGGTACCGGTGCGCAGATTCTCCAGGACCTGGGCGTGGGCCAACTGCGTCACCTGGGCCCGCCGCTGAAGTATGCAGGACTTACCGGCTATAACCTGGAAGTGGTGCAGAGCATCCCGTTCGGCGCTGCCTTGTAGGGCCTACCGCGGGGCAAGCCCGCTCCCACAGTGTGGTTCCCCGGGCTAGTCCTCAGCCTCGGGGAAATTGCGGCAACTCTTGCGCTCGGCCAGCTCCTTGTCGCTCGGACGCTGCGCCACGAACACGGCGCGGCCATCCTTGTAGATCTCCAGATAGCCCCATTCCAGGTCCTGTTCATGCTGACCGGGCTTGGGCGGATTGCGCCACCAGGGTTCGCGACTGATCAATTCCATGGCAATGGCTCTCGCTGAAACACATTACTTCACTATAGACGGTGAGTTCCGAGGGCTCTGGCCCGGGCCTCCCTACCCGTACAAGTGACCCGGGTGATAGCCGGTAGCCTGCAGCCTCTTGTCAAAAGTTTGGAATACCATAATATGATATCCCGTAGACCGAAAAACAATTGATGCTCCCCACTACAAGGCGGGCAACACAAAGCCCGCTCAAAACACAAGAAACGAGGGCGTACCTATGCTGTTCTCCAAACGCGCAAGCGCAGTGCTGGCTGCCAGCCTGCTGACATTGACCTGCCAGGCCGCCCTGGCCGCCGATAGCCTGAACTTCGTCAGCTGGGGCGGTACCACCCAGGATGCGCAGAAGCAGGCGTGGGCCGAGCCCTTCAGTGCCAGCAGCAAGATCCGCGTGGTCCAGGACGGCCCCACCGACTATGGCAAGCTCAAGGCCATGGTCGAAAGCGGCAACGTGCAGTGGGATGTGGTCGATGTCGAAGCGGATTTCGCCCTGCGTGCGGCAAGCGAAGGTCTGCTCGAACCGCTGGACTTCACCACCATCAAGCGTGATCGCCTCGACCCGCGTTTCGTCTCCGATCACGGTGTAGGATCGTTCTTCTTCTCCTTCGTCCTCGGCTACAACGAAGGCAAGCTCGGCGCCAACAAGCCACAAGATTGGACCGCACTGTTCGACACCAAGACCTACCCCGGCAAACGCGCCCTGTACAAGTGGCCGAGCCCCGGCGTGCTCGAACTGGCCCTGCTGGCCGACGGCGTCACTGCCGACAAGCTCTACCCGCTGGACCTGGACCGCGCCTTCAAAAAGCTCGACACCATCAAGAAAGACATCGTCTGGTGGGGCGGCGGCGCCCAGTCGCAGCAGTTGCTGGCCTCCGGTGAGGCGAGCCTGGGCCAGTTCTGGAACGGCCGGGTCTACGCCCTGCAACAGGATGGCGCGCCAGTCGGCGTGAGCTGGAAGCAGAACCTGGTCATGGCCGACTTCCTGGTCATCCCCAAGGGCGCAAAGAACAAGGACGCGGCAATGAAGTTCCTGGCCAATGCCAGCGGCGCTCAGGGCCAGGCCGACTTTGCCAACCTCACCGCCTATGCCCCGGTCAACCTCGACAGCATCAGCCTGCTCAAGCCCGAGCTCGCGCCCAACCTGCCGACCGCCTACGCTCAGGATCAGGTGACCCTCGATTTCGCCTACTGGGCCAAGAACGGCCCGGCCATCGCCACCCGCTGGAATGAGTGGCTGGTCAAATGAAAGTCGCCATCAATGCCCTGCAAACCCCGTCCGGCGCTGCGGCCGGCGCCAAGGGAGCAGCGATGAAGCACACGCCACCCCTGCGTGAACGCTGGCGCGGCAGCCGCAACCTGCTGCCGGCCCTGTTGTTCCTCGGCCTGTTCTTTTTCGCGCCGCTGATCGGCCTGCTGCTGCGCGGCGTGCTCGAGCCCGTCCCGGGCCTGGGCAACTACGAGCAACTGTTCGCCAACTCGGCCTACGCCCGGGTACTGTTCAACACCTTCTCGGTGGCCGGCCTGGTCACCCTGATCAGCGTGCTGCTGGGCTTTCCCCTGGCCTGGGCGATCACCCTGGTGCCACGCGGCTGGGGCCGCTGGCTGCTGAACATCGTGCTGCTGTCGATGTGGACCAGCCTGCTCGCCCGTACCTACTCCTGGCTGGTGCTGCTGCAGGCCTCGGGGGTGATCAACAAAGCGCTGATGGCCCTCGGCATCGTCGATGCGCCGCTGGAAATGGTGCACAACCTCACCGGCGTGGTGATCGGCATGAGCTACATCATGATCCCGTTCATCGTCCTGCCGCTGCAGGCGACCATGCAGGCCATCGACCCGATGGTGCTGCAGGCCGGCTCCATCTGCGGCGCCAGCCCCTGGAACAACTTCTTCAAGGTGTTCCTGCCGCTGTGCCGTTCCGGGTTGTTCTCCGGGGCCTTGATGGTGTTCGTCATGTCCCTGGGTTACTACGTGACCCCGGCGCTGCTCGGTGGCGCGCAGAACATGATGCTGCCCGAGTTCATCGTCCAGCAGGTGCAGTCGTTCCTCAACTGGGGCCTGGCCAGTGCCGCCGCCGCGTTGCTGATCGCCATCACCCTGGTGCTGTTCTACTTCTACCTGAAGCTGCAACCGGAATCCCCGGTCGGCAACAGTAACGCGAGGTAAGCCAAGATGCTCCTGACGCCCAATGCCATGAGCCGGCGCCTGCGCTTCGGCCTGTACACCACCACCGGGGTGATCGCGCTGTTTTTGCTGCTGCCGATCGTGTTCATCGTCCTGCTGTCGTTCGGCTCGTCGCAATGGCTGGTGTTCCCGCCACCGGGCTGGACGCTCAAGTGGTACGAGCAGTTCTTCTCCAACGCCGAGTGGATGGAAGCGGCCCTGGCCAGCCTCAAGGTCGCGCTGCTGACCACGGTGTTTGCCGTGGCCCTCGGCCTGCCCACCGCCTTCGCCCTGGTGCGCGGGCGTTTCCCTGGCCGGGAGATGCTCTACGGCCTGTTCACCCTGCCGATGATCGTGCCGCTGGTGATCATCGCCGTGGCGGTGTATGCCCTGTTCCTCAAGCTCGGCTACACCGGCACGCTGTTTTCCTTCGTGGTCAGCCACGTGATCGTCGCCCTGCCCTTTACCATCATCTCGATCATCAACTCGCTGAAGCTGTTCGACCAGTCGATCGAAGACGCCGCGGTGATCTGCGGCGCCTCGCGCCTGCAGGCGATCGTCAAGGTGACCTTCCCGGCGATTCGCCCGGGGATGATCGCCGGCGCGCTGTTCGCCTTCCTGGTGTCGTGGGACGAGGTAGTGCTCAGCGTGATGATGGCCAGCCCCAACCTGCAGACCCTGCCGGTAAAAATGTGGACCACCCTGCGCCAGGACCTGACCCCGGTGATCGCCGTCGCTTCGACGCTGCTGATCGGCCTGTCGGTGCTGGTGATGATGATTGCCGCCGCTCTGCGCCGGCGTAACCCGGTCAGCGCCTGAGCGCCTGGAGAATAACAAGATGAGTGCAGTCCTCAACGACAGCCAACAGGCCAGGACCCTGGTCAGCCTGCGCAACCTGAACAAGCACTACGGCGACTTTGCCGCCGTGGACGACATCAGCCTGGACATCCAGGACGGTGAATTCCTCACCTTCCTCGGCTCCAGCGGCTCGGGCAAGAGCACCACCCTGTCGATGCTCGCCGGCTTCGAAACGCCGAGCAGCGGCGAGATCCTGGTCAATGGCGCCTCGCTGGTCAACGTGCCGCCGCACAAGCGCGACATCGGCATGGTGTTCCAGCGTTACTCGCTGTTCCCGCACCTGTCGGTGCGCGACAACATCGCCTTCCCCCTGGCCATCCGCAAACGCAGCGCCGCCGAACGCGACAAGCAGGTCGATGCGATGCTCAAGCTGGTGCAACTGGACAGCTTTGCCCACCGTCGCCCGGCGCAACTGTCCGGCGGCCAGCAACAGCGGGTGGCGATCGCCCGGGCGCTGGTCTATGAGCCACGCATCCTGCTGATGGACGAACCGCTGGGGGCGCTGGACAAGAAGCTGCGCGAAGACCTGCAGGATGAACTGCGCCAGTTGCACCGGCGCCTGGGCATCACCATCGTCTACGTCACCCACGATCAGGAAGAAGCCATGCGCCTGTCCCAGCGCATCGCCATTTTCAGCCACGGCAAGATCGTCGGCCTGGGCACCGGCTACGACCTCTACCAGAACCCGCCGAATGCCTTTGTCGCCTCGTTTCTGGGCAACTCCAACTTCTTGCGGGTCAAGGCTCATGGCAATGGCGCGGCGAGTTTCGAGGGGCAGCCGGTGGCGATGCGCCTTACCCCGGGGCTGGCTGAGGGTCAGGAAGTGCTGCTGATGGTCCGCCCGGAAAAAGCCCTGGCCCTGAGTGTCGAGCAAGCGGCGCGCGAGGCATTGCCAGCGGGCTGGAACGAGGTGACGGCCAGGGTCGGGGAAGTGTTGTTCCTGGGCGAGAGCCAGACCTGCAGCGTGGTGACCGCGGGCGGTACGGCGATGACGGTCAAGGCCTTGTCAGCGGCGGGGATGCCGATGCAGCCGGGCGATACGGTGAAGGTACGCTGGGCGGTGGCGGATGCTTGCGTGTATACCCAGTGGGCGGAAAGTGACCTGAACAAGGCTGCCGGAGCACATTGAAGCCATCGCCGGCAAGGCCGGCTCCCACAGTGGATGTGTACACGCATGACATGTGGGAGCTGGCCTTGCCAGCGATGGGCCGCAAAGCGGCCCCACAATCGGTCAGGCTGGCGCCGAGGTGCGGATCAAGTGATCAAACGCCGCCAACGAAGCCTTGGCGCCCTCGCCCAGCGCAATCACGATCTGCTTGTACGGCACGGTGGTCACGTCACCGGCAGCGAACACACCCGGCAAGTTGGTCTGGCCGCGGGCATCGACGATGATCTCGCCGCGCGGGGTCAGTTCGACCGTGCCTTTGAGCCAGTCGGTATTGGGCAGCAGGCCGATCTGCACGAAGATCCCTTCCAGCGCGAGGTCATGCAGCTCATCGCTGTTGCGGTCCTTGTAGCGCAGGCCGTTGACCTTCTCG
>RCUI01000345.1_pt1 | contig 17099 bp, 23 predicted proteins | sample 2166121 | NCBI WGS metagenome assembly RCUI01 (sample SAMN09932700, study PRJNA488358) | compost metagenome | feature: garden; material: soil; isolation source: compost soil in succinic acid-enriched culture | place: Germany: Experimental Botanical Garden Goettingen | collected 2016-01-27
CGCCACAAGTTGAACAACGCCAGGTGGTGAACCTATGGGACTGACCGCCGCCAATGAAAGGACCCTGAGCCATGGCTGATCCGACTTCCAGCTCCATTTCCGGCCTACTGATGGGCCTGGGCCTGGCCACCGCTGTGCCGCTGATTGATGGCGAGGCGCTGTTCGGCGCCATCCTCGGCGCCTGGCTGGTGACCAGTATCAAACGCGACCTCAAAGCCTGGCAGCGATTGGGTTCGCTGCTGCTTTCGGCCGGGGTGGGCTACCTGTTCGCCCCGGTGGCTCTAAAGCTCGCGCCAATCATCAACAGCGGCGGCGCCGCATTTGCCAGCGCCATGGTGGTGATCCCGATCAGCATCAAGGTCATGGTCTGGGTCGAGCAGGCTGACCTGTTCGAGATCCTGCGTCGCATTAGAGGGGGAAGCTGAAATGTCCATCGTTACCCTGGTCATTCCGCTGATCACCGCCAGCGCTTACTTGCTCGGCGCGCTGCGCCTGGCCTGCTATAGCCGGGGCGGTGCGCGGTACCGGCGCGGTATCTCGCTGCTGGCCAGCCTGTTCGGCGCCGCACTGTGTATGTGCGGACTCGAACTGTTGCTCTACCAGCCACCAGTCAGCCTTTGGCAGACCGTTACCGCCGTACTGCTCTGCACCCTTATTTACCGATCGCGCGGCAACGTCGCCGCCCTGCTGAGGCCAAGCGTATGACCCCTACCCTGCGCCACGGTGACCGTGGCCAAGCTGTCAGCCAGTTGCAGAAACAGCTCAACCAATCCGGTGCCAAGCCTGCTCTGGTCGTTGACGGTGACTTTGGAGATGTCACTGAAAAGGCAGTGCGCGCGTACCAGGTTAAGGTCGGCCTGGTGGATGACGGCATCGCCGGCGAGAAGACCCGCACCGCTCTCGCTGGTGGTGATTGTCGACTGCTCCTGGGCAATGCCACTCTGGTTGCTGCTGCCGAACGTCTGGGTGTCGAGCTCGCCGCGATCTATGCCGTCAACGAAGTGGAGAGCCTCGGCCAGGGCTTCCTGGCCAATGGCAAACCGAAAGTTCTGTTCGAGCGGCACGTCATGTACAACCGCCTGACCATGCCACTCGACGAAGGCGATAACGTCGCTGATCTGAAACGCCACGCCGATGAGCTCGCAGCCTCTCACCCTCACCTGGTCAACCCTCGCCCCGGCGGTTACATCGGTGGAGCCGGCGAGCATCAACGCCTCGCCCAGGCCCGCATGCTCGACGCCAACCGCGCCGACGAGTCCGCCAGTTGGGGTGGCTTCCAGGTGATGGGCTATCACTGGGCTCGACTGGGCTATCCGAGCTTGGCCGACTTTGTCACGCGGATGCACCGCGACGAAGCCGAACACTTCGAGGCCTTCGTCCGCTTCATCGAGACCGATCCCGCACTACACAAGGCGCTTAAGGGCAGGAAATGGGCACAGTTCGCCAAGCTCTACAACGGGCCGGCCTATGCCCGGAACCTCTACGACGTAAAGCTCGAACGTGCCTACGAACGACACGCCGAATGCGCTTGCGGAAAGGTGGCGGCATGAACGCTGCCAACTGGTACTGGGCATGAGCACGTTGCGCCAGATGGGCCTGGCCGTTGCAGCCACGACGGCCCTGCTCTTGCTGTTCTGGGGCCAACACCAGCGTCTGAAGGTAGAGAAAACCAAGTTTGCCCAGGCTAATGAGCGCCTGCAGGTGCTCCAGGACCGCAGCGATCGCCAAGCCGCCACCATCGTGCGCCTCGGCGGTGAGGTGCAGAGCGAACGCGCCGCCCAGGCCTCCCTGCGAACCACCCAAAACCAACTGCGCCAGAGCCTGGCCGACAGCCTCAACCAGATCCAGGAACTCGAACATGAAAATGCTGAACTTGGCGACTGGTCCCGCCAGCCTTTGCCTACTGCTGCTCGCCGGTTGCGCGAGCGACCTGCCATCACCGGAGCAGCAGATTATCGTCAGTGGCTGTCCGGTCGTCGTGCCCTGCCGCCTGCCACCGGCGAGGCCAGCCGTTAACGGTGAGCTGTTGCGAGATGCAGAAGTGGTAGAGGCAGCCTGGGCCGAATGTGCCGCCCAGGTCGATACGGTGTATCAGGCCCAGCAGGAGGCTCATCACCCATGAACAAGCCTGACTCGCTGCGACAACATCTGCTCGCCGCCGTCCCCGAGCTGCGCAACAACCCCGATTGCCTGCTGGTGTTCATCGACAACGGCACCGTGCGCAGCAGCGCCGCAGTAGGCTTGTCGTTTGAGTACGCCTACACCCTCAACGTCATCTTGACGGACTTCGCCGGGCACCCGGACGCGCTGATGATCCCCCTGCTGGCTTGGTTGATGACTCACCAGCATGAGCTGATCGCCAATCTGGAAAAGGGCAAAGAAGCCATTCGATTCGAGGCTGATGTCCTGGATAACAGCAAAGTCGACCTGTCGATCGAGCTTGCCCTCACCGAGCGGGTGATCGTTAAAAAACTGCCCAACGGCACACTGCAGGTCACCCACCCGGACGAACCACAGCTCGAACCATTCCTGCCAGCCGGGGATTGGAAGCTGTTTGCCGGCACCGATCTGCTCGCCGAATGGCACAGCGTTGCTCAAGACGGCGGCGATATCGCCAGCACGACTCCACGCCGCCATGGCTGAAAATCTTCACGCGCTGGAGGCCTGGGCCGAAGCTCTGCTCGCCAAGCTGGAACCTGGTGCCCGCCGCAAGCTCAACCAGGAGGTGGCTCGGGACCTGCGCCGCAGCCAGCAACAGCGCATTTCCGCCCAACGCAATCCGGACGGCACCCCCTACGCCAAGCCCAAGCCGCGTCAACTGCGCGGCAAAACCGGACGGGTCAAGCGCCAGATGTTCACCAAACTGCGCCAGGCCAAGCACCTGAAGCTACAGAGCACGGCCAACTCGATCGCCATTGGCTTCCTCGCACGCACAGCGCGAATTGCCCGAGTCCACCAGGACGGCCTGCGCGATCGCCCAAGCAAGGGCGCTGCTGATGTCCAGTATGAGCGCCGCGAGCTGCTCGGCTTCAGCGATGCCGACCTCGAATTGATCCGTGACCGTCTGCTTGAGCACCTCACCCGCTGACCCTGCCGCTGTATAGCCGCACCATACAAACCTCGCGCCGTGCGCTCCACGCGCGCGCATCGCAGCATCAACGGCATGAACATCGCCGAACTCGCTCGCCTCATCGAAAACCTTGTCCGCCTCGGTACCATCGAAGCGGTCCAGATGCAGCCGCCCCGCGTAAAGGTGAAAAGCGGCAACATCGTCACCGCCTGGCGCCCGTGGCTGAGCCTGCGCGCCGGCGCCGATCGTGAATGGGACCCGCCCACCGTTGGCGAACAGGTTGTGCTGCTGAGCCCATCGGGATTGCTCGCCCAGGGCGTGGCGATCACAGGCCTGTTCAGCGATAGCTGCCCAGCAAATGGGGATCGTGAAGGTTTGCACCGGCGTACCTACCGGGACGGGGCGGTGATCGAGTACGACAGCATTGCCCACCGACTGAGCGCAATTCTTCCTGAAGGCGGCGTAACCGACCTCATCAGCACGGGTGGCATCAACATCGTCGGCCCCATCAACCACACCGGCGACTACATCCAGGAGGGCAATCAATCCGTTACGGGCACCGTAGAAGTGTCCGAGGACGTGATCGCCGGCGCCGACAAGATCAGCCTGGTCAATCACCGCACCTCTGGGGTCATGCCTGGACCAGGAGAGTCTGGAGGCCCCGTGCCATGACCGGAATGAATGCCCAAAGCGGTCGCACGATCTCCGATCGCCATCACCTTGCACAGTCGATCGCCGACATCCTGACCACCCCGCTCGGCAGCCGTGTCATGCGCCGAGACTACGGCAGCCAGCTGATTGATCTCCTCGACTGGCCACTGAACAACGCCACCCGCCTCCAGGCCTATGCCGCGACCGCCATGGCTCTGATGCGCTGGGAACCACGTATTCGCCTGAGCCGGGTGCTCTTGAGCCTGGGTGAAGTACCCGGCCAGGCAATCCTGGACGTTGAAGGTTCGCTCACAGACAACAACGAACCGCTGAACCTGCGTATTCCACTGAATCTGGGGGCTGGGGCATGAACACATTCACCCCGATCGACATCAATCTGCTGCCTGCCCCGCAGGTGGTGGAACAGATCGACTACGAGCAGATCCTCAGTGAACGCAAAGCGTTCCTGGTCAGCCTCTGGCCGCTCGATGAGCAGGCCAGCATTGCCACCAAGCTTGCCCTGGAGTCGGAGCCCCTGACCAAACTGGTGCAGGAAAATGCCTACCGCGAGATGGTGTGGCGCCAGCGAGTCAATGAGGCAGCGCTTGCGACCCTGCTGACCAAGGCAACCGGCGATGACCTGGAGCAGGTTGCAGCCAACTACAACGTGTCCCGGCTTGTCGTCACCCCGGCAGACCCCACCGCTGTCCCGCCTGTCGCCGCCGTCATGGAATCGGACGACAGCCTGCGGGAGCGCGCTCAAATGGCCTGGGAGGGGTTGTCGACGGCAGGCCCGCGCAACAGCTACATCCTCCATGCCCGCAGCGCCGAGGGCAGCATTGCGGATGCCACGGCCGAAAGCCCCTCGCCAGCGGTGGTGGTCGTGACTGTTCAATCGCTCCTGGGCGACGGCAGCGTCGAAGCCGAAGTGCTTGAGATTGTTCAGCGCTACTTGAGTGATGACGACCGGCGTCCTGTCGCCGACCGGCTCACCGTTCAATCTGCCCAGGTGATCACCTACGTGGTCGACGCAACGATCTATCTGTCTACTACCGGACCAGAATCCGAGCCAATCCGGGCGGCAGCAGAAGCCAAGTTGAACGCCTTTGTCGGCCAACGGCGGCGCTTGGGCGTCGAGGTTTCAGAGTCGGCCATATTCGCCGCGTTGCATGTGGAAGGTGTCCGCAAGGTCGAGCTCGCTGGTTGGGTAGACCTCAAACCGACCCCCTCCCAAGCGGCCTACTGCGAAAGCGTCAGTGTCAAAGTCGGAGCGTCGGAATGACAGCCCTGCTGCCGCCCAACGCCAGCCAGCTGGAACGCCTGGCCGCTGAAGCGCTTGCGCAGATCGACCAGGTCCCGGTCCCGGTCCCGGTCAGGGATCTACTGAACCCTGATCGCTGCCCGGTAGCGATGCTCCCCTATCTGGCCTGGGCGTTCTCCGTTGATCGCTGGGACCCGAACTGGGCCGAAGCTACCAAGCGGCAGGTGATCAAGTCGTCCTACTACGTCCACTCGCACAAGGGCACCATCGGCGCGTTGCGGCGGGTGATTGAACCGCTCGGCTATCGGATCAAGGTCACCGAGTGGTGGGAGACCCACCCCCAAGGCACTCCTGGCACGTTCACGCTGGACATCGAAGTGCTGGACGCCGGCATCAGTGAGGCCACCTACGAGCTGCTCAATGCCCTGATCGGGGATGCAAAACCACTGAGCCGCCATGTTGCCGAGTTGAACCTCATCGGCGTCGTCGCCGGCCCGTTGACGGTCGCCACGACCCTGCAGGATGGCCACGAAACTTCGATCTACCCCTACGCCCCCCGGCAAATCAAAAGCGCGGGCCAGGTCTTCTTCAGCGTTGCCATCTATGACGGCGACTCAACCTCCATTTTCCCGAAAGCCCCGGCGGCTATTGAGTCCCAAATCTCGATCAGCGCCGCATCCACGATCGTGAGCATCGACACGGTCGCGGTATACCCCCAAGTTTAGGAGCAGGCATGGCTAGCTATTTCACACTTTTGACCGCTGTTGGCGCAGCAAAACTGGCCAATGCAATCGCGTTGCAACAGGACTTCACCATCAGCCAGATGGCCATTGGCGACGGCGGAGGCTCGCTGCCGGTACCGAGCACTTCGCGCACTGCCCTGGTCAACGAGGTACGGCGCGGCCCGGTCAATCGGGTGGAGAAAGACGCCGACAACCCGGCTTGGGTGGTGGTTGAGCAGGTTCTACCGCCTGAAATCGGCGGTTGGACCATCCGCGAGGTCGGTCTCTACGACGCCGATGGCGATCTTGTCGCATACGGCAACTACCCGGAAACGTACAAGCCTGTACTCGCAGAGGGCAGCGCCAGAACGCAGACGATCCGTTTCATCGCAGAAGTGGGAAGCGCCGAGTCCGTTACCCTCAAAGTCGATCCGGCGATCGTGCTGGCTACCCGCGAATGGGCCGAGCAGCAGGCCTCAGCGAAGGTCCTAGCGCACGACCAGGACCCCGCGGCACATATCGGCAACCACCCGCTGGGGTTGGGCCTGCTCACTGGGCGCATGCGTGCTGGCCAGGCCGTAAAGGTTGCCTTTTTCAGCGACAGCACTACCGATGGCAATAGCACCACGGGTTGGACCGCGAACCCGGTAGACGGGAGCCAGATGGCAATTGGCACTACCGACCACGGGGCGGCCGGAGGGTACAACGCCTACCCTCGGCGCCTGCAGGACATGCTGCGACTGTTCTATGGGAACAACCTCATTCGCTGCTACAACGCAGGCTACAGCGGCAAGCGCCTGGACAATGGGTGGGCGCTGAAAAACCTCGACGCCGCGGTGCTCAAGAGCCCGGTCTATAAAGATTGTGACGCGGTCGTGGTGGCGTTCGGCCTCAACGATGCAGCGCAGAACGGCAGCCGCCTTGACGCCTTCGTCAGTGAAAGCAAGAAGCTCATCGAGGCCATCCTCAAGGCTGGCAAGCTGCCAATCCTGATGGCGTCTGACGCCCACTGGCGCAGTCATGACGACTTCGACAACACCGGCAACAACTACGAAAACACTGAGATCGTCGAGCTGAACCATGCCAAGCGAGCCCTGTGCGCTCAGTACGGTATTCCGCACCTGGAGATGCACGATCGCCAGCGCGACTGGATGAACCGTAACGGCGGCGACACCTGGTGGCGCAAGGTGGCCCCAGACGGTATGCACTCGAACGACGAGGGCCACCAGATCAAAGCCTGCATCCTGGCGGCCCAGTTCATTCCTGAAATCTATCGCGTAGGTCGTCACGTCCTGGAACGGATCAACTGGCAAGACTCCCGTGCCCGCTTCCCCTACGATCACAGCCCGAACTTCTCACCCATCGTTGACTCGGCGTCGATGCAGAACAACTTCCAGGTTCCTCCTGGTCGGTTCGTGCATGGGGCCAACCTGGTTGATGCCTGGGTCTGGTGCGAGGAAGGTGATCTACCGCTGATCTACCGCGCAATTTCCGATGCTGGCCAGGCTCAAGCCGACCTGACCATCGACCAGGTGGGACGAATCAAGGTCTATCACATGGGCGCCGTCGACCCATCGCTCCCGATCTACGACAAGGAGGTCAACGGCGGAGGAACTCGGGCCATCATCAACCATGTGTTTGACCGCCCTTGTCGGCTGCTGCGTCTGCCCTATGGCTTGTGCCGTATCACCATGACGGCGCCGGCGAAGGACCTGACGCGTAACCTGTTCGGCGGACATTTCGAAATCAATCCCAGCTACAAGATGGCCGAGAGAAAGCCTTTCTTTCTGGGTGACCTGGCGTCATTGGCGACCCTCAAGTCGCCGACCTGGCAACAAAACCTGATCGAGCGCAGCGGTCCGCAAAAGTTTGTTATCAACGCGGCGGTTGCTGGGCGCTATGTCTACTCCAACCGCGAAGAGCGTGATGGCTCGAACACTGTGGACTTCGGTGTACCAGGACAGAAACGGGAGATTTACCTCCGAGCCAAGCTCTCGCAATCCACTGGCGTGATGATGTTCTCGGGGCCGTCTTACCGCGAGTACGGGGAGATCATTACCAACGAAGGAGCCTTCTTCGTGTATCGGCCTGGCTCAACCGCCGCAGTGCGGTTGTATGTCTATGGTGACGAGGGGGCTCTCGCAATGCTTGGTGAGGCGATGCTCTCCAGCAACTACGTCAACGATTTGCTGGAGTGCGTGATCGTGTTCGAGCGTAACGCCGCTGGGGATCAGCTCGTCAGCCTTTACGAAGGCTCTAAAGCAGTTGGCACACCGCTGATTACTTCAACATCGGCGACCACTGGGGGCGCTGGGCCGTGGGCGGGAACAATGGGCGGCGCTTTCGCTAACCTGGGGCCGTCCAACCTCAACACAGATGTTTCCGTAGAGATCCTTGAGATGGTCGCCCGCCACTACGGATAACCCTTTGCTCCAGAACAGGCCTCGCTTCGGCGGGGCCTTTTTGTTGGAGCTTGTAAGCCTGGCCCCTACACCTCGGCACGCTCGCACCGTCTGCGCGCGCGCATCAATCTCGGGGCTCACTGAATTGCGATCCTGCGCAGGAGCCGCCACATGGCAACCGACTATCACCACGGCGTTCGCGTCGTCGAAATCAACGAGGGCACCCGCCCGATCCGTACTGTCGCCACTGCTGTGGTCGGCATGGTTTGCGTCGCGAGCGACGCGGACGACACCGTCTTCCCGCTCAACAAACCGGTCCTGCTCACCGACGTGCTGACCGCCGCTGGCAAGGCCGGTGAGTCCGGCACCCTGGCGCGCAGCCTGGATGCGATCGCCGACCAGGCCAGCCCAGTAACCGTCGTAGTACGGGTGGCCGAAGGCACAAGCGAAGCAGAAACCACCACCAACATCGTCGGCGGTGTCACGCCTACCGGCCACTACACCGGCCTCAAGGCGCTGTTGGCCGCTGAAGCCCAGCTTGGTGTAAAGCCGCGCATCCTCGGCGTACCAGGCCTGGACAACCTTGCCGTGACCACCGAGATGGTCGCCATTGCCCAGAAGCTGCGTGGCTTTGCCTACGCCAACTGCTTCGACTGCGAAACCGTGTCCGAGGCACTGGCCTACCGCGCAGGCTTCGGCGCCCGTGAGCTGATGCTCATCTGGCCCGACTTCATCAACTGGGATACCAGCACCAACAGCGCACAGCCTGCCGCAGCCGTAGCGCGTGCCCTGGGCCTGCGCGCCAAACTCGACGAGCAGGTCGGCTGGCACAAGACCCTCTCCAACGTGCCGGTCAACGGTGTGTCCGGGCTGTCCAAGGACATCTTCTTCGACCTGCAGAACCCTGCCACCGACGCCGGCCTGCTGAATGCCGACGAAGTCACCACCCTGATCCGCCGCGAGGGTTTCCGTTTTTGGGGTTCGCGCACCTGCTCGGACGACCCGCTGTTTGCCTTCGAGAACTACACCCGCTCTGCCCAGGTGCTGGCCGACACCATGGCCGAGGCGCACTTCTGGGCGGTGGACAAGCCGATGCACCCGAGCCTGGTGCGCGACATCGTCGAAGGCATCAACGCCAAGCTGCGCGAGCTGGTGCGCAATGGCTATCTGCTGGGCGGCGAGTGCTGGTACGACGAGGCTGCCAACGATAAGGACACCCTTAAGGCCGGCAAGCTGTACCTGGACTACGACTACACCCCGGTGCCCCCGCTGGAGAACCTGTTGCTCCGCCAGCGCATCACCGACCGCCACCTGGTGCAGTTCGCTGCCGCCGTCAACGCCTGATCCCATTTGCCCGCGCGGCCCCGGCCGCGCCGTAGGAGAGCCCGACCATGGCCCTGCCCAAGAAACTCAAACACCTCAACCTGTTCAACGACGGCAACAGCTACCTGGGCGTGGCCAAGTCGGTCACCCTGCCCACTCTTAGCCGCAAGTTCGAGTCGTATCGCGGCGGCGGCATGGAGGGACCGGTCAAGGTCGACCTTGGCCACAGCGACGATGGCCTGCAGCTGGAGTGGACCCTCGGTGGCTGGGACCTGATCGCCATGCGCCAGTTCGGCGCGGTGAAGGTGGACGGTGTGCAGCTGCGCTTCACTGCGTCTGTTCAGCGTGACGACACCGCCGAGGTCAGTGCGGTCGAGATCGTCACCCGCGGTCGCCACGAAGAAGTGGACTTCGGCGATGCCGAACCCGGTGAAGACACCGAGCACAAAATCACCACAGCCCTCACCTACTACAAGCTCACCGTCGACGGCGAGGAAATCGTCGAGATCGACCTGCTCAATTTCATCTATGTGGTAGACGGCAAAGATCTGCTCGAAGAACACCGCAAGGCCCTGGGCATTTAATTCCAACTGCCGCCAGCGCTGCCGGCGGCCAACTCAACACCAAGGAGCAACCCCATGAAACCTACCGACACTGCCGCCCCGGCCAAGAACTTCAACGAAGAAACCATCACCCTCGATACCCCTATCGTCCGTGGCGAGACCCAGATCACCACCATCATGCTGCGCAAACCCGCCAGCGGTGAGTTGCGCGGGGTGAGCCTGATCGACCTGGCCCAAATGGACGTGCTGTCACTGCGCAAGGTACTCCCACGCATCACCACACCGTCCCTCACCGACATCGAGATCGGCCGGATGGACCCGGCTGACCTGCTGCAGTGCGGCGTGGCGGTTGGCAGTTTTTTGCTGAAGAAGTCGGACAGGGAAGCTGCCCTCGTTGCGTAGATGACGCGATGGCTGACCTGGCCATCGTCTTTCACTGGGGGCCTGCGGATATGGATCCGCTGCCCCTTTCTGAACTGATGGATTGGCGCGAGCGGGCCATCACACGCTGGGAGCAAACCCATGGCAAATGACCTGAAGATGGAAGTGGTTCTCCAGGCCATCGACCGCGCCACCCGCCCTATTCGTGCCATCACCCAGGGTAGTGTCGGCCTTGGGCGAGCACTCAAGGACTCTCGTGATCAACTGAAGGTGCTGCAGGAGCAACAGCGCGATGTCAGCAGCTGGCGTACCCTGCGCGCCGCCAGTGAGCAGACCGGGACAGCCTTGCAAGCTGCCCGCGATCGGGTGAAGGCGCTCGGCCAGGACATGGCCAGCACCAACGTGCCGACGCGACAAATGACCCGCGACCTCAAGGCCGCGATCCGTGAAGCCACCCGCCTGAAACAGCAGCACCAGGAGCAGCAAGTGCAGCTTCAGGGTATGCGCAACAAGCTGAACAGTGCAGGCATCAGCACCCGCAATCTCGGCCAGCATGAGCGGGACCTGCGGCAACGCATCGTCCAGACCAACCAGGCTATCAGCGACCAAGGCCGTCGGATGGAGGCGTTGAGTCGCCAGGCGCGGCAAGCTGCTGCGGCCAAACAGAGTTTCAACAAGACCCAATCGCTGGCCGGCAGCATGGCGGCGAATGGTGCTGGGGCGGCTGCAGCTGGTGCCGCAATGGGCGCGCCGGTCCTGGGCGCAGTCAAAAGCTACATGAGCTTTGAAGATGCCATGCTCGGTGTCGCCAAGCAGGTCAACGGCGCCAGGGATGACAATGGCGTCCTGACTTCGACCTATTACGAGATGGGCGACGCCATCAAGGCGATGGCAGAGCGCATTCCCATGGCGACCACCGAGATCGCCGCGCTGGTTGAAGGCGCCGCTCGCATGGGTGTCCAGGGCAAGAGCGACTTGCTCAAATTCGCTGAAGTCGCTGCGAACGCAGCCACAGCCTTCGAGCTACCTGCCGACGCAATCGGCGAGAACCTGGCACGTATTGCCGACCTGTACAAAATCCCCATCAAAAACGTCAGCCAGCTCGGCGATGCCATCAACTTCCTGGATGACAACGCCAAATCCAAAGGCGCGGACATCATTGACGTGCTGCAACGCACTGCAGGTATCACGGCCTCAGTAGGCATGAACTACAAGGATGCCGCTGCCCTCGGATCAACCTTTCTCACCTTGGGCGCCACAGCCGAAACTGCCGGTACTGCGACCAATGCCATGATCCGTGAGCTTGCAATCGCCACCCAGCAACCGAAACGCTTCCAGAGTGGTTTGAAGGCTCTGGGCGTTGAGGCTCAGGCCCTGCAAGACGGCATGGCCACCGATTCCACTGGCACCATCCTCAAGGTCCTGGACGCCATCAACCGTCTGCCCAAGAAGGAACAGCTGGGCGTTGCCACCGAACTGTTCGGCAAGGAGTTCGGCGATGACGCCTCCAAACTCGCCCAGAACATCGGGGAGTATCGGCGCCAGTTGGAACTTGCAAACTCGACCGAAGGTAATGGGTCGATGCAACGTGAAGCCGACATCCGCGCTGCAGCAATGTCCGCGAAAATGGACATGGCCAAGAACCGGGCCTTCAACCTTGCTGCCACGCTGGGCGAGACCCTCCGCCCCACGTTGGTGAACCTGGTGGAGAGCTTCAACAGCGCCATCGCAGGCGTGACGGGCTGGGTCAAAGCTAATCCTGCACTGACCGGCCAGATCATTCGAGTTGTCGCAGGGGTTGCCGTGCTGGCAGCCGGCTTCGGCACCGTTGCCCTGGCGATGGCGTCGTTGCTCGGGCCATTCGCCATGGTCCGTTACGCAATGACACTGTTCGGCATCAAGAGCCTGAGCGCTGTGACTGCGTTAAAAAGTCTGGGGGGAGCGCTGCTGTGGGTCGGGAAAGGCATTCTGTTCATCGGCCGCGCGCTGCTGATGAACCCCATCGGGTTGGCCGTCGCGGCGATCGCTGCTGCTGCCTTCCTCATCTACAAATACTGGGAGCCGCTCAAAGTCTTCTTCTCAGGCCTGTGGACTGAGATCAAAGCGGGCTTCAGCGGAGGCCTGACGGGCATCCTGGGGTTGATCCTCAATTTCAGCCCGATCGGTATGTTCTACAGCGCCTTCGCGGCGGTGATGAGCTACTTCGGCGTAGATCTACCTACCAAGTTCACCAGCTTCGGCAGCATGCTCATTGACGGCCTCGTCAATGGCATCACCAGCAAACTTGGAGCGGTCAAGGAAGCCATCACCGGCGCCGGCGAATCCACCATTGGCTGGTTCAAGGAAAAACTCGGCATCCACTCCCCTTCCCGCGTGTTTGCCGAACTGGGTGGTTTCACGATGGCAGGCCTGGAACAGGGCTTGGCGGGCAACCAAGGGGGGCCGCTAGGCGCCGTCACAAGCTTTAGCAAGCAGCTCACCGATGCCGGTGCGTTTGCCATCGGCGCCAGTGCCCAAGGCATCACCATGGACAACCGCCCTCCGCTGTCCGCGGCTCCAGGTCGAGGCGCAGGAAGCGGCTCAAGCGCTCCAGCGGCGCCTCTGGTCATCAACATTCATCCGGCCGCCGGTATGGATGAACAGGCTCTCGCCAGGCTCGTAGCAGCCGAAGTGGCCAAAATTCAACGCAGTGCGCAGGCGCGTAGCCGCAGCTCACTGTCCGATGGGGAGTAACACACCATGATGATGGCGCTCGGCATGTTCGTCTTCAGCCTGGAGACCCTTGCTTACCAAGAGTTTCAACGTCAGACCGACTGGCGCCACGGCAGCACGTCGCGCATTGGCACCAACCCCGCACGGCAGTTCCTCGGCCGGGGCGATGACAGCATCACGCTACCCGGCGTGCTACTGCCCGGTCTGGTTGGCAGCCAGCTGAGCCTCGACGCCCTGCGCATGATGGGCGACACCGGCAAGGCCTGGCCCCTGGTGGAAGGTACCGGGAGGATCTACGGCATGTGGGTGATCGAGTCGCTCAGTGACACCCGCACCCTGTTCTTCCGCGACGGCGCCGCCCGCCGGATCGACTTCACGATCAAGCTGACCCGCATTGACGATGGCCGCATCGACCTTCTTGGCTCCCTAGTGGGCAGTGCCGGCAGTTTACTGCGAGGTGTGTTGTGAGCATCGTGGAACAAGCTGGGAGCCTGCTCCGGGACGCCGCGAGTCGGTACCGCGAGATAACCGCCTACCCCCAGCCGGTTTGCCGTGTGGTGGTCAACGGCCAGGACATCACCCACTCAATTGAAAAGCGCCTGATCAGCATTGAACTGACCGACAACCGTGGCATGGAAGCGGATCAGCTCGACATCAATCTCAGCGACCACGACGGCCTATTGGCCATTCCGCCACGCGGTGCCACAGTTCGGCTGTGGCTGGGCTGGAGCGATACTGGCCTGGTCGACAAGGGCAGTTTCACCGTCGACGAAACCGAACACAGCGGCGCCCCCGACACCCTCAGTATTCGCGCTCGCAGTGCAGATCTGCGCGGTGGGCTCAAGACCAAACGTGAACGCAGTTGGAGCGACACGCTCCTGGGCACGGTGATTGGGGCCATCGCCTCCGCTCACGGCCTGGCGCCGGTGATCAGTCCATTGCTTGCCGCTATCCAGTTGGTCCACCTGGACCAAGCCAACGAAAGCGATGCCAACCTGCTGAGCCGCCTGGGCCAGGAGCACGACGCCATTTCTGCGGTGAAGGCTGGGCGGCTACTGTTCATGCCCGCCGGCAAGAGCGTGACGGCCAGCGGATCGGCGCTGCCTCATGTGGTGCTCACTCGAATAGACGGTGATCAGCACCGTTTCCTTCAGGCCGACCGCGACAGCTACACCGGCGTCAAGGCGTACTACTACGAGATCAACAGCGCGGAAAAGAAGGAAGCGATCGCGGGCAGCGGGGACAACTTGAAGGAGCTGCGGCACAGCTACACAGACCAAGCCAGTGCAGTGCAGGCGGCGCGGGCTGAATGGAGCCGCCTGCAACGTGGAACCGCCACGTTGACTTACACCCTGGCCAAAGGTCGGCCGGAGCTAACGCCTGACCAGACCTACAGCCTCTTGGGCGTGAAGGCCGAAATCGGCGCCATCATCTGGCTGGGCGGCAATCTACGTCACAGCTTCACGTCTGACAGCTTCACCACCAGCCTGGACCTTGAGTCCAAACTACCAGACCAGGACGGCATCGAAGACCTATCCGACAAGGCTATGAACTACACCGGCATCGCCGCGAGCTACCGCGATGAAAAGACGGGGAGCCAAAAGGAAGTTACTGCGGGGGATCAAACCAGGCCGCGACGGCTCACGCACCTCTACGCCAGCAAAGCCAGCGCACAGCGAGCAGTTGATCGAGAGTGGCGGCGTCTGCAGGCTGAGAAGGCCTGAGCAAAAAAACCCGGCATATGGCCGGGTTCTCTGTTATTGCGAAGACAAGAGCACGTCGATGAATCGAATGATGTCGCCTTGGCGCTCCTGGTCGAGTTGCCTGAACATCTGCACAATGGTCCGTTCGCGCTGATTCAACTCAGGAAGCTCGATCTTTTCGGGCTGGTTGGGTTTGACCTCTTTCATCACTGACATGCACCACTCCATTCAACACGTTCGGATGCCCGGTACCAGTTTCAGTACCGAACAAAGCATCCGAGGAATGAGCGATTTTCAGCATGTTTCGACGTGCCACCAGCCTATGAAGCAAATTTCTTTCTGAGCATCCTTGCTCTCCTATCCCCTATCCAGCTTATGACCAAAGGCTCGCAGTAAGCGCGTCACTGCGCCCTTGTCTTCATCGCCCAGAGCCCGAACGTGCTCAACCATCTCCATCTCGTCCACTGACAGCACACGCTCGGCCACAGGCAATCTATTGCCTGTGATGACGTAGAGAACATCGAGCCCCGCTGCAGCAGCAAGATTCAGTAGAACTGCCCCAGCTTCTCGGGCACCACTCTCATAGCTCGCCAGGGTCCGCTTGGACACCCCGACGATGGAGGCCAACTGCTCTTGGTTGAGATTTAGACGCTTTCGTTCGGACTGGAGGCGCGCACCTATTTCTTCAGAAAGATGCACAAATGTTCCTCTTCCATATTTACAAATGAACAAACGTGCATCATCCTTCGCATACCACTACACGAATTTGCACGAATAGCCACTATGCACGCCACCTGTGTACCCGAGCAAGCCTGTAAAGAAGCCCGCAAACGCCTTGAACAACAAGGCATCTCGGTGAAGGAGTTCGCTCTCAAGAACCACCTACATCCCAGTACCGTCTACGCAGTTCTTCTCGGACAGAAGAAATGCCTGCGTGGAGAAGCCCATCGGGCAGCGGTACTGCTCGGCATCAAAGAACCCGAGACCAAAAACTAACCCCCCTGGCTCATGGAGGAAACCAGAACATGAAGCGTCCAATTCTAGAAACCCTACGCCAGGTGGTCAGTGCAGTGGTCTGCGCCTTCCCGGGGGGCCGTGAATGCGCCGCCGCCCGCCTCGGCTACGAGTTGAAGCGGTTCGACAATCATGTGTACGAGAACGCCGGTAGTCGCCCGCTGAGCTACGACCAACTCCACCTGCTGGAGCGTGATGCCGGCACTACGTTTCTTCCGGAGTTCATTGCCAGCCTTTACGGCGGTATGTACGTGCCACTAGTTGCGCCTGAATCCCTGGACAACGTCGAGCTTTACACCCGATCGGTGAACGCTGCTGCCAAGCGTGGCGTTGTTGATCAGATCATCGCTAAAGCGCTGGCGGATGAAGTCATTGAAGAGGATGAGGCCAAGGCCATCCTACAGGCGCACCGCCAGTATCAGGGCGCTCGCCATGCTGAAGTGATGGCCACCATCTCGTTGCATAGCAAGCCCACGACGGAGCAATAGCAATGCAACTTAGCCATCAGCCCTTGCCAAGACGCGCCTTGATCTCTTTAAGCGCTGTCGAAACGTCATCGACAGCGAATCGAATGTCTTCGGCCTTTATCGAGAGACCAGGAACGAAGCCAGTGGCAGTCACCTTTTCGGTGTCTTTGCCTTCCATGACACGCAGTAACGCCTCGTGCCGCTCAGTTAAGCGACGCAGCAAACTTTCAACTTCCTTTTTTGAGTGAATTGCCATGACTGAACTTCCTGTGAAAGACCGTGAGCAATTGATGGGACTGCTGGCTAAAGCGCAGCAGCGCCTGGACACCCTAAAGGAAACCGTGAAGACGGCCAATGGCGACCTTGCTGGCTCTGATATTCGCATTGCGATCGGAGATGCAATCACGCCATTGAACATTGCCCTGGAAGTGGCCGAGACGATCTGAGCATGAGCACCTACAAACTTGTCTGCCCTCACTGCAGCCAGCGCATGCGCATCCGCACTAGCGAAGGCACGCACATTTTCCTTCGGGTGGCCTACCTGCAATGCACTAACGAGGCCTGCGGCTGGTCGGTACGCGCCCAGTTCGAAATGACCCACGAAATGAGCCCGAGTGGCATGGCCAACCCGGCTGTACGGTTGCCGGTCGCCCCTGTGGTGATGCGTCGTCAGGCGATGAAGTCTTCCGACGATCATCCCGATTTGCTGGACCAACTGGACATGGAGGTAGCCACCGTATGAACGCCATAGCCCTGACCTTGAATCCTGAAACCAACTACCGCGCTGCGATGCAGCAGGCGGCTGTGGCCTTCCTGTTCCGCCGTGAAGG
>RCUI01000347.1_pt1 | contig 17040 bp, 8 predicted proteins | sample 2166121 | NCBI WGS metagenome assembly RCUI01 (sample SAMN09932700, study PRJNA488358) | compost metagenome | feature: garden; material: soil; isolation source: compost soil in succinic acid-enriched culture | place: Germany: Experimental Botanical Garden Goettingen | collected 2016-01-27
TCGGCAACAGCGGCGGCCAGGACAGCTCGGGGCTGTACTTCGCCATCCGCCAGCAAGGTCGCCCAAGCGATCCCGCACAATGGTGCCGTGCCCAGGGATAGGTACCACCACCCGTATTTGACGGCGTAGCGCGATATCGGGCTACGCCGAGGCTCCAGCCGGAGCGCTACCAGGATCAGGAGTTCGTTCGACATGCTGCATACGCCTCGCCTCACCTCGCTGGCCCTGACCATCGCTTTGGTCCTCGGCGCGCCACTGGCCCTTGCGGCCGAGCCTGCCAAGCCCACTGCGGTGCCGGCCACGACGGTATCAGCGGCTTCTGCCAAGGCGCCACTGCCGCTCGAAGAGCTGCGCACCTTCGCCGAGGTCATGGACCGGATCAAGGCAGCCTATGTGGAACCTGTAGACGACAAGACCCTGCTGGAGAATGCCATCAAGGGCATGCTCAGCAACCTCGACCCGCATTCGGCCTACCTGGGCCCGGAAGATTTCCAGGAGCTGCAGGAAAGCACCAGCGGCGAGTTCGGTGGCCTGGGTATCGAAGTCGGTATGGAGGATGGCATCGTCAAGGTGGTATCGCCGATCGATGACACCCCGGCCTCACGTGCGGGGATCGAGGCTGGTGACCTGATCGTCAAGATCAACGGCCAGCCGACCCGTGGCCAGACCATGACCGAAGCGGTCGACAAAATGCGCGGCAAGATTGGCGAGAAGATCACCCTGACTCTGGTACGCGACGGCGGCACGCCTTTCGACGTGACCCTGGCCCGTGCGGTCATTCAGGTCAAAAGCGTCAAGAGCCAACTGCTTGAGGACGGCTACGGCTACATCCGAATCACCCAATTCCAGGTCAAGACTGGCGAAGAAGTCGGCAAGGCTCTGGCCAAGCTGCGCAAAGACAACGGCAAAAAGTTGCGTGGCCTGATCCTGGACCTGCGCAACAACCCTGGTGGCGTATTGCAGTCGGCGGTCGAAGTGGCTGACCACTTCCTGACCAAAGGCCTGATCGTTTACACCAAGGGCCGCATTGCCAACTCCGAACTGCGCTTCTCCGCCGACCCGGCCGACGCCAGCGAAGGCGTGCCATTGGTGGTGTTGATCAACGGCGGCAGTGCCTCGGCGTCGGAGATTGTCGCCGGTGCTCTGCAGGACCAGAAACGTGGCGTGCTGATGGGTACCGACAGCTTCGGTAAAGGTTCGGTACAAACCGTGCTGCCGTTGAACAACGATCGTGCGCTGAAGATCACCACCGCGTTGTACTACACCCCCAACGGTCGCTCGATCCAGGCCCAGGGCATCGTGCCGGATATCGAAGTACGCCCGGCCAAACTGACGGCTGAGGCCGACAACGACAACTTCAAGGAAGCCGACCTGCAAGGCCATTTGGGTAACGGCAATGGCGGCGCAGACCGTCCATCCAGCGGTGCCAAACGCAAGGAGCGCCCTCAGGACAATGACTTCCAGCTCAGCCAGGCCCTCAGCCTGCTCAAGGGCTTGAGCATCACCCACAGCAAGTGACCCTCTGCATGCGTTACCTGTTATGTACCCTGCTGTACCTGTTGAGCGGCGCCGCATTCGCGGCACCCGCCCAACCGGGCAAGGCGTACATGAGCGTAATCATCGACGACCTGGGCCAGAGCAGCGCGCGTGATAGCCGTACCTTGGCCCTGCCCGGCCCGGTAACCATGGCGATCATGCCTGATACCCCGCATGCCAGTACGTTTGCCCGCCAGGCCCATCAGGCCGGCAAGACGGTCATCCTGCACATGCCTATGGATCCGGCTACCGGCCCCTACGCTTGGCATCCCGGCACCCCAGTGCCGGAACTCGCTCAGCGTCTGGACGCCGCGCTGGCCAAAGTGCCTTACGCTGCCGGTATCAACAATCACATGGGCAGCCGCATGACCTCGCAAGCCGAGCCGATGGCCTGGTTGATGGCCGAGCTGCAGCGTCGTCACCTGTTCTTCGTCGACAGCCGCACCAGCGCTGCCACTGTGGCGGCGGCCAAGGCTCAAGTGTTGAACCTGGCACATGTCTCGCGGGATGTATTTCTTGATGACGTGCGTACACCCGAAGCGATTACCGCGCAGTTGCAACTCGGCATCGAACTGGCACGCAAACAGGGATCGGCGGTACTGATCGGACACCCCTACCCACAGACGCTTGATGTGCTGGAACGTGAAATGCCCCGGCTCAAACGCCAGGGCATCGAATTGATCAGCATTGAGCAGATGATTGCCGAACGCAGCAACCAGGCCATGCCTGCCCATGGCAGCCATGGCCGCTACACCAACCGCTGAGTGTTTCAGTCAAAGGGAATGATCCCCTCAACATCCGGCAGACGCAGCTCACTGCGATAAATCTCCAGAAGCTCTTTGCCAGCACCCGCAGCGCGTAGTTGCGCTTCTCGACCCAACTTGCGCTGCCACCAGACCTTCAGGTGGCCTTTGCTGAATTGCCGCGCCGGGGTATCGATACTCGGGTAATGGAAATGCGCTTCCCATAAACCATCGCCTTTTGCCTGCCCGTGCTCAGCAAGCCTGCGGACCTCATAAACGTCGAGAAAATCGCTGGCTGACAAGGCCTTCCGGCGCACCGCTGACTCAATGGTTATTCGCCGCTCCTGATGCAGAAAGCGCAGGCTGTTCGCCGTTGGATGCTTGGTGTTCAGGTAGAGACTGATCAGCATGTCGCGTCGGGCATTACTCAGGCGCCGGATATTGCTATCCAGCTCCTCGCTGAGCTCATCGTCGGGCGAAGATAGCGACAACGACGCCAGGGTCTCGTGCATTTTCTCCGTGTGCCCCTCAATCACCGAAGACAACCCCAGTGGCTGGTCCGGACTGTACTGATGAGCCAGCGTGATAACAGCGTCAACTTCACCGATCAAGGTACGCGCACGGCTTCTGTCAGCAGCGGGATTTTTCGAAGCGACGGGCGGTGCAACCTCCTCGACGGGCGGGGAAACGGCTTCCACCCATTCGTTGCCTTGCTGATGGAATTGCTTCAATACTCTGCCGGTACGGCTCTCACGCTGCTGGACAACCGCAACGCCATCAACCTCAAATTCCTCCGCCAGCACGCTTCGACCGCGCTGTGTCCGTACCAATCGCCGCTTGCCGCCTCTTGCGGCGTACAGGGAAGGTCTGGGCAAGCGTGGCATTTCCAGTTCCTGCTCTCGCACCGCTTGCGACAATTCAGAGACCGCTGCATTTTTCAAACTGCTCAGCTCCGCCTTGTATAATTGCAGCTTGTCTGACTTGATGGCTGCGCCACCGAGCGTGTGGAGGTAGTCAACCAGCACTAACGTCTCGTCATACGCTTCGACAATACCGTTGAGCACCTCGATCTGTTCTGCCAGCGCCAGTCCACTACCGGCAAGATCGCCGTGGGCGGTGCCCGCACTGGTCAAGCTCTCACCCGCCAGATAATTGTGATACTGCTCCAGAACAGAAGCATCGACGCTAGCCAGACGATCAAGGCTCAACTCTGCAAGATCGAGGAGCAAACGCACGTCCAGGTCAACGGCGGTCTCTCGACGCCGCGCAATGATCTCCCCCACCTCTCGGTTCTTATTGGCCTTCGTGCCAGCTTCGCCTTTGAAAACAATTGAGTTGTCTTTGAGCGTGTCTTCCAGCAAAACATCGAACGTGCGAGACAGCTCGACAAGGTCGGTTTCCCATCCAACAACCTTCTCCAGCGAGACGAGAAAATGTCTGTATTGCTCAACCTCGGCCTCAGACTCCGGACGGATGGCAACGGCTTCCGCCAGTTTGTCCACGCCTTCGTTATTGATGATCGTCGCCAGCTCGTTGTAGAAAACCGAACAGTTATCAATGAGTTCCTGACGGATGGAACTGCGCTGTTCGCCGATCACATCGGCAAGAATTGGTTCAAGCCGACTCATTTTCGCAATGTCAGATGCGACCTTGTCATGCGTAAAACTGTTTTCGATGAGCGGCTTTAGTGCGTACACCACTTTCAAATTGGTCAACTTGCGCAAGCTCTTGAGGCCAGCGAGCTCCGCCGTTTTCAGGTCATCCTGCTCAACCTCATTTTCCAACGCCTCAATTTGTGCGTCTTTCGCCGTCAAGAACGCCTTGAGCTTGTTGAATTGCTGAGCGAGCTCGTTATGACGCTGGGCCAGCCCCGCCTCTCGCTCTCGATTTTCTTCAAGTTGCTTACGGTTCGCCTCCTCCTGGATTTGCCGGCGGCTTTTAGGCATCCCTCCACGTAAGCGCAACCCGCCATCGACGCGCCAGCCATCCCACTCGAACGACAACCATGGTCCGGGATGACCTTGACCATCGACCACACGCACACCTTCAGCGGAACGTTGAACCGCATAAGTATCGCCAGCGAGGGCCACGTAATAACGACCCTCCACCAGATAGAGGCCACGAGCAGAGCCTGAGCCCAAAGGTTTGAGACCGTTCAACGGTACAGCGCTACGCATGGCCAGCAACGTTTCACGCTGCACGGGTGCAAGCATGTTTAATCCATTCCCACCACGCCAGGTGAAATCCAGCTGCGTGGCTCTTTGCTCGCTGAGTGCACCAGGCAAGCCTACTTTGCCCTGCGTCGGCGTAAGCGCCACAGGGTCATAACCTGGGCCCTGTCGCGTCGGGCCGTCCAGATCAGAAGCTTCTGGCAAACGCACAAACACCGGCAACTCCCGCCGGGGCAAATGGACATGGAACAGGGCCATGCCTAGATTCAGGATCAAGTCGACAACCGCTAAAGACTTTTCGAAGTGGTTGCCCTGAGTGAGCGCCGAAAAATCGCTTTGTACTCCACGGATGGCCTGCACCAACCATGCCACGGTAGCCACAGGGCCACGCACCAGTAAGGTGGCCACGTCAAACAGCAACCAGGCACCTTCGGTAAGCAGCGCCCAGCGGCTCTCCGTATTGGAAACCGACTGACGGTCAGCCAACTCGACCAACAGATCGCGGTTGGCACTGTACATTTTCGCATCGACGTTCAAGCCCCAGAATTGCAGGGCAAGGCTCGCCGGCTGTACGGCTTCAGGCAGCAACGAGGTGTCGATGATCGGGCGCCCCAGGTGCGGCTCGCTAAATCCGCCATAGTCGTAGACGCTTCGCGCATCCGGTGCCACCCAGTCGAGGATACTGTCCTGAAGTGCCCCCGTCTGACGGATCGCGACCATCATCGCCTCAAGGCTGGGAAACTCCATCAACGGTGCCTTCGCGTACAGAGGCCGGTACAACAACACCGTCGTAGGTTGCACGGAAAAAAACACATACATACCGTGCACCAGGTCGGCCTGGCTAGCTGTCGGCTCCCGCTTGAAGGCCAGAGGCATCAAGGTGATTGCTGGCACGTTCCGGTCCACACGACCCGCGCAATAGTCCGCTACACACTGCAGACCGCCCTCGCTTAATGAGCCATCCACTTTAGCCGCGAGCGCGCTGAACAGTAGTGAACTGCGCCATTCCCGGGCAAAACATGAAACGCGCTGTTCACGATTGATGGGGTCGTCCAGCTTTTGCGCGACATAATGCGGATAGCGACCGCCAATATCGACTTGCTCAACCAGCGATTTGACGTAGTTGATGTTCATCCACGCCATGATCAATTGGCCTTCACGGTGCTCAATCGCTGTCAGCGTCGCGCCCTGAAGCGAGCTGAGGTTGCCGATGGCAAACTGCGTAAGGGTCATGGTCCTGGTTTCTATCGAACCGCCGCCCACGCCTGCCCCCGCGCCACCGGGTATCCCCCTGGCGACCGTGAGGGTCAGGTTCAAGTCGTCAGGCAGGTAGTTGGCTTCATCTGGATAATCGGCGAGCAACTGCTCGCGTAAACACTGACTGGCAAAGCTGTGCAGATCCAGCAGATTGTCGAGCGCTGACCTACCCTTCGATTCAGCCTGGGTCAGGGCTAGATCGAACAGTGCGCATTGGTAGGCGAAGCTGTCACCTGCTGAAGCCTTTAGTAAGCCTGGCGGCGGCGCGGCGTTCACATCAATGACGGCGAAATAGTTTTCAATAAACCATTGCGAGGGGTCACAAAGAGCGGCATAGGCCTGCTCCAGCTTCGCAACGTCTGCCAATGTTGAGTAGCGCAACCGTTGCACTGAGCCCAGCATGGCATCGAGCAGCAACGCGGCTTGTTGGGAATGGACGTCACCCTCCAGCTCGAAGCGGTTCCAGCTCATCGACTCAAAGCGGTATTGTCCAGCCAACTCATCGCCAAGTGCTGAGGCAAAGCTGTCGAGCGAGTCGAAACACTTCACCACACTCGAAGGTGCGCACCACAACACCACCGTACGCTCGTCCCACTCACCGATCACCAGCAGGTTCGGCAGCATTTTCAGAAATGGCTCCCCGTCCGTTTCCAGCTGCACCTCCACGGTGAACACGGCAGGACGCTCAGCACCACCCTTTAGCAACCCATGAATACATTCCTGCTGCTGAGAATCGAGGCCTTGCAGGGACAGGTTGCGCAGCAACGCCGACTTCAAGGTCTGCTGCAGCCAGCGATCACGGCTCACGCCTGAGCTCGACTCGCCGTGCCAGTAATCGACCTGGGCCTGCTGAAAATGGTACGGCAACTCAAGCACCAACGCGTTAAAGGCATCGCTCATCCCCTCAATCGCGAAGAACTCATGATCGCCACTGCCTTCGAAGCGATGGGGTGCTGCGGGGAACAGACCATGAACGCCATCGTTAACACGTTCAAGATTCAGGACACTTGCGTCTAGCACTGCCTGCAACACGACCTGCACCAGTGATTGCTGTACGCCGCTGTTTGCAGATTGGGGAATTATCAGACGCAGGGGCTCTGCGTCGATCAGGGGCGGTTGGATGGCGCCGATGACCGGATAGTGTTCGACTACTAACTGCAGAATCTTTTGCGCGGCTACCTGGCGCAGGGTAGGACGGTCGGCAAATTGCAAGGCTACAGCTTGCTTGAAATCCAAAGCCGAAAGGCTCGTTGTTGGGCGGCTCATGAAGGTCAGACTCCTTACTTTCGGTAAGCCACCACGCTAACCACCCGCTGTCCTAAACCGGTGTTACATATTGCTGGCCTTCGTGGCCTGAAACGACAAGGGCCCTGTTCTCGCGAACAGGGCCCTTGTCGTTACCGCAGGTGCCGGTTAGCTGTAAACCCGGCCCAGCAGTTGGCGATGGCTCTCAAATTGATCAAGAACATCACGGGTAATCTGGTCAGGCGTAAAGCCCATCAGATCGTATTCCTGGCTACCGTTATGCAGATACACCTCGGCGCGGTAGAAGCGTTGTCGCACTTCACTTTCACCTTCAACCGGAGCCTCGCTTGGCGCGGCCAGGTAGCCGTCCAGGCTCACTTCGTAGACGAAAGGGTTACCCTCTTCCATCATCACCCGCAGGCCCATGGTCGAACGCGACTGACCTACGCGCGTCTCCACTTCAACGCCCAGGTTCTGCAGCTGCACCGCAGCGTCTTTCAATGCCGGGCTAACCTGCTTGTCCATGAAACGTTGGACCATCGCCTGGGTCGGTTGCAGGTCCAACTGGCTCAGGCGCTCGCTGAAGCCGCGGCGACCGCGAGCGGCTAACTCGGCTTGTTCCTGCTCGACCTGGCTGTCCTGCTTCATGGCCTTGTACAGGCCGAACATGAACAGCACCAGCACCACCGAGAACGGCAAGCCGGCCAGTACCACCATGGTCTGCATGGCGGCGAAGTTGCCGGCAAACAGCAGACCGATGGTCACCAGGGTGATCACCACCGACCAGAACACCACCATCCAGTGCGGCGCGTCCTCGTCGACCTGGCCGCCTTTGCACGACAGGTTGGCCATCATCACCGCGCCAGAGTCGGCCGGGGTGAGGAACAGCACGAAGCCGACGAATACCGCTACACCAATGACAATCTTGGCCGCCGGGAAGAATTCCAGCAGTTGGTAGATCGACATCGACGGCTGCTCAAGCGCGGTCTTGCCCAGCTCCACGGCGCCATGATTCATCACCAGATCCAGCGCGGTGTTACCAAAGATCGACAGCCAGGCCAAGGTGAAGCCCAGCGGGATCAGCAGGACGCCGGCAACCAGTTCACGCACGGTGCGGCCCTTGGAAATACGGGCGATGAACATGCCGACGAACGGGCCCCAGGAAATCCACCAGGCCCAGTAGAACACGGTCCACAGCCCCAGCCAGCGCTCGGACTTGCCCGCCTCGCTTTCGTAGACGTAGAGATCGAAAGTCTTCAGCACGATGCCGTTGAGGTAGTCGCCGATGTTCTGCACGAAACCGTTGAGCAGGTGCAGGGTGTCACCGGCCAGCAGGACGAAGATAAGCAGACCGCTGAACAGGATGATGTTCAGGTTCGACAGGCGACGGATGCCGTTCTCTACACCGGAAACTGCGGCCACAGTAGCCACTGTGGCCATGACCAGGATCACGATCAGCAGGTTGGTCTTGCTGTGGTCCATGCCGAACAGGTATTCCAGGCCCGAAGACACCTGCATCGAACCGATGCCGAGGTTGGTCACCAGACCCAGCAGCGTCACGAACATGCCGAAGATGTCCACCGCGTGACCGGCGCCACCCTTGACCCACCGCTCACCCATCAGCGGGTACAGCGCCGAGCGCAGTGCCAGCGGCTGGTTATGACGGTAGGCGAAGTAGCCCACAGCCAGACCGACCAAGGCGTAGATCGCCCAGCCGTGTAGGCCCCAGTGCAGGAAGGTCAGCTGCAGGCCTTGGCGCGCAGCCTCGGCGCTGGCTGAGGTGCCTTCTGGCGGGTTGAAGTAGTGATCCAGCGGCTCGGAAGCGCCGAAGTACAGCAGCGAGATGCCGATACCCGAGGAAAACAGCATGCCGGCCCAAGCGCCATAGCTGAAGTCGGGTTTGTCGTCCTTACCGCCAAGCTTGAGCTTGCCGAAACTGGAGAAGGCCAGAACGACCACAAATACCAGGTAGGCGCCGATCACCAGCATGTAATACCAGCCAAAGCTGCGTGTCAGCCAGGTCTGGGCGACGTTGAGCACTTCCCCGGCTTTCTCAGGTACAGCGATAAGCAAGGCAGTCAACACGAGGATCAGCAACGCGGAGGTGATGAACACCACGCGATTGACCCGGACCCTCTCAGTAGGGGTCTTGGTAAGGGAGGCAGAACTCATTGCACGTAGGCTCCGGGCAGTGCGAGAGAAACGAAACGACCTATATCTGCGCAAATGGTGCAATAGCCCCACTGCGTCAGGTGTTATAAAAGCACCTTGAAAAACCGTGATCCCGAATCGATTGCGTTGAAAAAAACAGACCAATAGCCCCGCTCCGAGGGTGCGCCGCGCAGTCATTGACCGCTCGGCAGATCTGTTCAACACGCCGTTTACGCCCGTCAACACCTTGTATTCCGGGGGTTCCACGTCTTTTTGGGGTGCCAATTTGAGCCATCTGACGGTAGAAAAAACCTGTCAATGGCACAGATTGTCGCAGAGCTTATTCTTTGTTGATTGAACGTTCAATCAAAACAAAATAGACTGGCCTTCGCCGAGGCAGCCGCTCGTCGACTGCTCGCAGGCCTGAGGAGATTTGCAAGATGCCCAAGGTCGGTATGCAACCCATTCGCCGCCAGCAGTTGATCGAAGCCACATTGCTGGCCATCGACCAGGTCGGCATGGGTGACGCCAGCATTGCGCTGATCGCCCGTTTGGCCGGTGTGTCGAATGGCATCATCAGTCACTACTTTCAGGACAAGAACGGCCTGATCGCAGCGACCATGCAGTACTTGATGAGCGTGCTGAGCGAGAACGTCGTCGCCAACCGGCAGGCGCTCAAGGACAACAGCCCGCGTGCCCACCTGCAGGTGATCATCGAAGGCAACTTCGACGCCAGTCAGGTCAACGGCCCGGCAATGAAAACCTGGTTGGCCTTCTGGGCCTCCAGCATGCACCAGCCGTCTTTGCACAGGTTGCAGCGGATCAACGATCACCGCTTGTATTCCAACCTGTGCTGCCAGTTCCGCCGCGCCCTGCCGTTGCCTGAAGCACGCAGCGCGGCCCGCGGGCTGGCAGCGTTGATCGACGGTCTGTGGCTGCGCGGTGCGTTGTCCGGAGACGCCTTCGACACCGACCAGGCGAAACAAATCGCTTACGAATACATGGATCTACAACTGGCGAAGCAGACGAGCCCGAACACACAAGCACGGGCCTCTGAACCACTACGCGCCGCAAATGCCAAAAAAGCAGGAGCGACGCTCGGATAGCCACTTACACAATGCACTTGCGAGGACACTATGGCCCGTTTCGAACTGCAAAAACTCTACATTGATGGTGGTTATGTCGACGCTTCCAGCGACGCTACCTTCGACGCCATCAACCCGGCCAACGGCGAAGTCCTCGCCCAGGTGCAACGTGCCACCCAAGAAGACGTCGAGCGCGCAGTAGAAAGCGCCGAGCGCGGCCAGAAAGTCTGGGCCGCCATGACCGCCATGCAGCGTTCGCGCATCCTGCGCCGCGCCGTCGACATCCTGCGCGAGCGCAACGATGAACTGGCCGCCCTGGAAACCCTGGACACCGGCAAGTCCTACTCGGAAACCCGTTACGTCGACATCGTCACCGGTGCTGACGTACTGGAATACTACGCAGGCCTGGTGCCAGCCATCGAAGGCGAGCAGATCCCGCTGCGCGACAGCTCGTTCGTCTACACCCGCCGCGAGCCGCTGGGCGTGACCGTCGGTATCGGCGCCTGGAACTACCCGATCCAGATCGCCCTGTGGAAATCCGCACCCGCCCTGGCGGCCGGTAACGCGATGATCTTCAAGCCGTCGGAAGTCACCTCGCTGACCACCCTGAAACTGGCCGAGATCTACACCGAAGCTGGCCTGCCAGACGGCGTGTTCAACGTTCTGACCGGCAGCGGCCGTGAAGTCGGCACCTGGCTGACCGAGCACCCGCGCATCGAAAAAATCTCCTTCACCGGCGGCACCACCACCGGCAAGAAAGTCATGGCCAGCGCCTCGAGCTCCTCGCTCAAGGAAGTCACCATGGAACTGGGCGGCAAGTCGCCACTGATCATCTGCGAAGACGCCGACCTCGATCGCGCCGCCGACATCGCCATGATGGCCAACTTCTACAGCTCGGGTCAGGTCTGCACCAACGGTACCCGCGTATTCGTTCCTGCCTCGATGAAAGCGGCCTTCGAAGCCAAGATCGCCGAGCGCGTTGCACGCATCCGTGTTGGCAACCCTGAAGACGAAAACACCAACTTCGGCCCGCTGGTCAGCTTCGCACACATGGAAAACGTGCTGGGCTACATCGCCAAGGGCAAGGAAGAAGGCGCACGCGTTCTGTGCGGTGGCGAGCGCCTGACCGACGGCGAATTCGCCAAGGGTGCTTTCGTTGCACCGACTGTATTCACTGACTGCCGCGACGACATGACCATCGTCAAAGAAGAAATCTTCGGCCCAGTGATGAGCATCCTCTCCTACGAGAGCGAAGAAGAAGTCATCCGCCGTGCCAACGATACCGAATACGGCCTGGCCGCCGGTGTCTGCACCAACGACATCAGCCGCGCCCACCGCATCATCCACCAGCTGGAAGCCGGTATCTGCTGGATCAACGCCTGGGGCGAGTCGCCAGCCGAAATGCCGGTCGGCGGTTACAAGCAATCCGGTGTCGGCCGTGAAAACGGCGTGAGCTCGCTGGCTCAGTACACTCGCATCAAGTCGGTACAGGTCGAGCTGGGCAACTACAACTCGGTGTTCTAAGCACCCCTGTAGCTGCGCCCGGGCCGCAAGGTCCGGGCGCTTCCCGCTTTCCTGCCTACTGCCAAAATGAGGGAACAGAACATGTCCCATGAATTCGATTACATCATCGTTGGTGCCGGCTCGGCCGGTAACACCATCGCGACCCGCCTGACCGAAGACGAAGGCGTTACTGTCCTGCTGCTCGAAGCCGGTGGCCCGGACTATCGCATGGACTTCCGCACCCAGATGCCAGCCGCCCTGGCCTTCCCGCTGCAGGGTCGTCGCTACAACTGGGCCTACGAGACCGATCCAGAGCCGCACATGGACGGCCGCCGGATGGAATGCGGTCGCGGCAAGGGCCTGGGTGGCTCGTCGCTGATCAACGGCATGTGCTACATCCGTGGCAACGCCATGGACTTCGACGGCTGGGCAGAACTGCCAGGCCTGCAGGACTGGACCTACCTGGACTGCCTGCCGTACTTCCGCAAAGCGGAAACCCGCGACATCGGCGCCAACGATTACCACGGCGGCGAAGGCCCGGTCAGCGTGACCACGCCGAAAGCCGGTAACAACCCGCTGTTCCACGCCATGGTCGAAGCCGGCGTGCAGGCCGGTTACCCGCGCACCGAAGACCTCAACGGCTACCAGCAGGAAGGTTTCGGTCCGATGGACCGTACCGTGACGCCTAAAGGCCGTCGTTCCAGCACCGCCCGCGGTTACCTGGACACTGCCAAAAAGCGTTCGACCCTGACCATCGTCACTCACGCCCTGAGCGATCGCGTGCTGTTCGAAGGCAAGCGGGCCGTAGGCGTGACCTACCTGGTCGGCGCCAGCGAAGAGCGCGTAGAAGCCCGTGCACGCAAAGAAGTCATCGTCTGCAGCGGCGCCATTGCTTCGCCGCAATTGTTGCAGCGTTCTGGCGTCGGCCCGGCCGAACTGCTGAAAAAACTCGACATCCCAGTGGTCCACGACCTGCCGGGCGTCGGTGAAAACCTGCAGGACCACCTGGAACTGTACCTGCAGTACGCCTGCACCCAGCCGGTGTCTCTGTACCCGTCGCTGCTCTGGTACAACCAGCCGGCCATCGGTGCCGAGTGGCTGTTCAACGGTACCGGCATCGGCGCCAGCAACCAGTTCGAGGCCGGTGGTTTCATCCGTACCCGTCCAGAATTCAAATGGCCGAACATCCAGTACCACTTCCTGCCGGTTGCGATTAACTACAACGGCAGCAACGGCGTACAGGAACACGGCTTCCAGGCCCACATGGGTTCGATGCGTTCGCCTAGCCGCGGCCGTATCCAGGCCAAGTCGAAAGACCCGCGCCAGCACCCGAGCATCCTGTTCAACTACATGGCTACCGAGCAGGACTGGCAGGAATTCCGTGACGGCATCCGCCTGACCCGCGAAATCATGGCCCAGCCGGCGCTGGACCCTTACCGTGGTCGCGAGATCAGCCCGGGCGCCGACGTGCAGACCGACGAGGAACTGGACAAGTTCATCCGCGAGCACGCCGAAACCGCGTTCCACCCGTCCTGCTCGTGCAAGATGGGTACCGACGACATGGCGGTGGTCGATGGCCAGGGTCGCGTGCATGGCATGCAGGGTCTGCGTGTGGTCGATGCCTCGATCATGCCGATCATCATCACCGGCAACCTCAACGCCACCACGATCATGATCGCCGAGAAAATCTCCGACAAGATCCGTGGCCGCCAGCCGCTGCCGCGTAGCACTGCCAAGTACTACGTCGCCAATGACGCGCCTGTCAAAGGCAAGCCAATGCGTGAGGTCAAGCAGGCTTAAACGCCTGCTGCTCCCATTGCCAGCAAGGCTGGCTCCCACTGTTTCTGGGGCATTATCACCCTTGTGGGAGCCGGCCTTGCCGGCGATAGGATCAACGCAATTACAACTGTTGCACGGCGCCTGCTGCGGCCGGACTCAAGTCGGCAACGGGAAAAATCGCCTCATCAGCGAATCATCACCAGCGCCCCCCAATTGCTGCGCCAACGCCGCACGATCGAACGGTTCACCGGTGCGCATATCATGCACACCCCCGCTGTCTGGTGACCCACTCAATGCCTTCAGTCGCACCTCCATAAAGCGATAACGCTCCCCTTGCACAGCGCTTACCTGCTCGACCTGAAGGTATCGCCCCGGCATCATTAGCGACTCCGCTTCATCCGGTCGAGTGGAGAACGGCGCAACTGGTGTCACTTGCATCGCTTCCCCCGGCTCCAGCACATAGACCACAGCACTATCATCGAACACCTCCCTGCCGCTGACCTGCGCCTGCGGGTTATTGAAGAACTCCCAGAGGGCATAAGGGTTATCGGTGAACGAACAAAATTCCGTGCTGACCAGCACATCACCCACCCCCAAGCGCCCCTCACGAAAGGCCAGGGATCCGGTGCCCCGAATGCTCGACGTTGCTCGGTACATCCGCAGCGGGTTATGCACGCCAATCTGATCCAGGGCTTCAGCCAACCGGTGACTGCGCGCAATGCAGACCGCCAAACCATCCTCCAACGCCAGACCGCGCCAAAGGTTGCTGTACCGCGCAGGTGAGTGGCTGTACTCAGCGATAGCTGGCGACCCGTAGCCAAGTTCATCGCGATAGACCGCCAGGGGCTCGCTGAATGCATCAAGGTACTCGCCAGCCGCACCTACTGCCTGCTCGTCGGCCAAGGGCACGGCGACCAACAGCGACTCCTGGCGAGCAAGCGCACGATCCGAGAAGGCCAGCAAGTCGTCCACCGCCGGACGCATGTATCGCCCCCACTCGGGGTCACCCACCGTTACTGCCTGGGCGGCAACCCGTTGCGGTACACGAGACTGTGAAAACAATTCGCCGGTGCGGATCAATGCGGCATCCAGAAGAACGAACAACACATCCAACACGACAGCCCACCAAGCCGCCGCCCGCCACGCCGACTTGCCATTGATCGCACGGTCCAGGTGCAACGCCAGGGTACCCACACCAACACCGAGCGAAGTCAACGCCATCGGCCAGCCGAGGGGCGCCATGGGTGCGATGATCACGGCAGCCGACTGTAAGCCGGACAACCAGGCGGCCTTGCGCAGCTCGGCGTTGCTGGTCAGTCGCTCGTGGGCATTGCTAACCAACTCGTCCATGGCCTGGTCACGCAGGTGCTCGAACAAATCACCGGGTATGGCGTGCGATCCGATACGGATGCGATCCGCATTCATAACCAACGACTTGAAGTACTTATTCAACCGAGGCCGCAGCGCCTGCGCCAGCACATCGCCCCCGACAAAGTGCAGCATCATGCGCTCACAACCTTGCTTCGAGCCGACCTGATCCTGCAGCCACGCCTGAAGTGCTCGTAGGTTCTCAAGCACCACCACCGAGCCACGCTCGTCCGCCAGATACAGGCAGTACCTGCCGGTCTTGAGCGTCAATAGAAAGAGGCTACGGGCAGCGACCCCCGCGATGGTCAATACGCCCCAACCTGAAGGTGGCACGCTGTGGCGCGAACGCTGCAGTGCCTCCAGTGTCAGCGGAACCTGAGTACTGGCCAGCGTAGCGTCCAACACCTGAGCCCGCTCACTTTCTGCAAGGGGGGCGCTGGCCGTCGCGGCGAGAAACCGTGCACGTGCCAGCAGGCAGAAATCATCACCGCGCTCAGTGCGAAACGTCTTCAGTAGGGTCGTGTACTTCCCGGCAAAGTCCAACCGCCAGAACATCTCAAGCACTGCCTGCGGCGCCAAACGGAGCTCATTGCGCTCGTCATAGGATGACTGACTGGCATCGACTCGGTAGAAGCCGCCATAGACCGATAACTCGTCAGCATAGGTTTGCTGGGCAGGGCTAAAGCGTTGTATCACCAATTCGGTAAGGGTCATGGAGCGGTGTGGCGGTTGAGAATGACACCAACCGGTGTAACTCAATGTGCTGGTGGCGGCCGACTCGAATTCGTGCCAATAAACACTGTCAGGGTCGAGCCAATACCCCAAATGCCCCCGCAGGACATGACCTGCGGCCTGGCGAGCCAAGCCATGCAAGTCGGGAAACTGCCTCACATATCGCTGGGCGATGCGTTCAAGGGATATATCGACGGATGTGGTCAAGGTGTACTGCCTTCAGTGGGTGAAATGAAGCATTACTTCACCCCATACCAAGGCGCTCGATGTGGTAACACTTTACAGCCCGCGCCAGCCTCGGGTTAGAATCGGTTGGCACGTAACCTGCGTGCTCAGCACCACCCTTCCCGCTTTTCCCCGGAGTACTGCCTTTGGATGCGTCCACCATCAATAGCCTGTTCTTGATCGGCGCATTGCTGGTAGGTGCAAGTATTCTGGTCAGCTCACTGTCTTCACGACTGGGCATCCCGATTCTGGTCATCATTCTCGCGGTCGGCATGCTGGCCGGTGTGGATGGTGGCGGCATCATCTTCAACAACTACCCCACCGCCTACCTGGTGGGTAACCTGGCGTTGGCCGTAATCCTCCTTGATGGCGGTTTGCGCACGCGTGTGGCCAGTTTCCGTGTTGCCCTGTGGCCGGCGCTGTCGCTCGCCACTGTTGGCGTGTTGATTACCACCGGGCTCACCGGCATGGTCGCTGCCTGGCTGTTCGACCTGAGTTTGATCCAGGGCCTGCTGATCGGCGCCATCGTCGGCTCCACCGACGCCGCAGCGGTATTCTCGCTGCTCGGTGGCAAGGGTCTGAACGAACGGGTTACTGCCACGCTGGAAATCGAGTCGGGCAGTAACGACCCAATGGCGGTTTTCCTCACCGTCACCTTGATCGACATGATCGCCAGCGGTCAGACCGGCCTGCACTGGAGCTTGCTCGCCCACCTGCTACGCGAATTCGGCATTGGTGGCTTGATGGGCTTGGGCGGCGGCTGGCTGATGCTGCAATTGGTCAATCGTATAAACCTGGCTGGCGGCCTGTACCCGATCCTGGTGATCGCCGGTGGCCTGGTGGTGTTCTCACTGACCAACGCCCTGCACGGCAGCGGCTTCCTCGCCGTGTACCTGTGCGGCCTGGTGCTGGGCAACCGGCCGATCCGCAGCCGCCATGGCATCCTGCACATGCTCGACGGCATGGCCTGGCTGGCGCAGATCGGCATGTTCCTGGTCCTCGGCCTGCTGGTCACCCCGCATGACCTGCTGCCGATCGCCCTGCCCGCCCTGGGCCTGGCGCTGTGGATGATCATCTTTGCCCGGCCGCTGTCGGTGATTGCCAGCCTGCTGCCGTTCAAGGCCTTCCACGGCCGTGAGAAAGCCTTTATCTCCTGGGTCGGCCTGCGCGGCGCGGTACCGATCATTCTCGCGGTGTTCCCGCTGATGGCCGGGCTGCCCGATGCCCAGCTGTTCTTCAACCTGG
>RCUI01000348.1_pt1 | contig 17003 bp, 16 predicted proteins | sample 2166121 | NCBI WGS metagenome assembly RCUI01 (sample SAMN09932700, study PRJNA488358) | compost metagenome | feature: garden; material: soil; isolation source: compost soil in succinic acid-enriched culture | place: Germany: Experimental Botanical Garden Goettingen | collected 2016-01-27
TTCTGCATCACAAATGCGAGTTCACCGATGATATGTGTGAGATCCGCCAGCAACGACAGACCTCGACAGTGGAGTGTCACGCCCATATCGCGTTATCGCTGGGCAATGCAGTCAAGCGCGGGCAGTTACCCGCAGATGTAGACCCTGAGCGTGCGGCGCTGGCGATCTATGCCTATATAGACGGCCTGATCCGCCGCTGGCTGCTGCTGCCGGAAAGCTTCGACCTATTGGGTGAAGCTGAGCTGTGGGTCGATACCGGGCTGGATATGCTGCGCTTGAGCCCGGCCTTGCGCAAATGACTATTTGTGAAGGTTTGTGATGAATTGTTTCCACGGCCTTCACTTGTATCCTACTACCGCCCGCGTAGTTGTCTGTCAGGCAACGCCAATGCCGCCGTCAGCCCGAGCAGAGACACCATAGCACTGCCGAGCAATAGATGACGAAATGTCAGTAGCAATTCCTCATGCATCTGCGCGCTCGGCGCACCGGCCTGGAGGCTGCCGAGCAAGGCATCGCCCGTCATGCTCAGGCCTCCCTGCGGCAACATCGCCAGTAACAGCGCCGACATGCAAGCAACCCCCATGGCACCCCCGAGCGAGCGAAACAGGTTACTGGTACTGGTGGCCACGCCGATATCTCGAGGTTCTACGGCGCTTTGGGTAGCGACTAGCGAGGTGGGAAACTGCAGACCCGAGGCAATACCGGTCAAGACCATGAACAGGCCACTGAGCCAGGCAGCCTGAGGCGCCGTGAAGGCCATGCCGACTATGGCAAACGGCATCAACAACGCACCACCAAGAATCTGCGGTTTGTAGCGACCGGTGAAGCTGGTCAGGCGGCCACCGCAGTAGGCACCGATCGGCAAGCCAATGGCCAACGGCAGCAGATGCAGGGCGGCACTGTCGGCACCGGCACCGGTGATGCTCTGATAGCGTAGCGGCATGAGCATCGTCAGGGAAATGGCCTGAAAACTGGTGAAGAACAGCGTGCACCAGCACAAGGTGGCAACCGGATTGGCGAACAGTTTTAGCGGTAACAACGGCTCCGGCGCGCGGCGTTCGTGCAGGACAAACACCAGTAATCCGCCCAGCGCACACAACAGCAAGGCGCTCACTTGCGAGGAATGCCAAGGGTGACCCTGACCGATCAGGGTGATGCCCAGTAACAGGCTTGCCAGACCGAAAATCAACAACGCCGCGCCCATGTAGTCGACCTGCACCTGACGCTGTGGCACTGCCAGGGTCCGCAGCGCACGGCGAGTCACCCACCAGGCCACCAGCCCCAGTGGCAGGTTCAACCAGAAGACCCAGCGCCAAGACAGGTACTCGGTGAGATAACCACCCAGCACGGGCCCGGTGACGCTGGCCAGGGCATACATGCTGCTGAAATAGCCTTGATAGCGGCCGCGTTCGCGCGGTGGAACAAAGTCTCCGATGATCGCCTGGCTGACCGAAACCATGCCGCCAGCGCCGATGCCTTGCAGTACGCGGGCCAACACCAGTTGCTCCATGTTCTGCGCCAAGGCGCAGAACAGTGAGGCCAGGGTGAACAGCGCGGTGCCGGTAAGGATCATCCGCCGCCTACCGTACAGGTCGCCAAGTTTGCCGTAGATCGGCACGGCCACCGTCATGGCCACCATGTAGCCAGAGATCACCCAGGCCAGCAGGCCTACATCATTGAATTGCGCAGAAATCGCCGGCATCGACACAGCGACGATGGTCTGGTCCAAGGCACCAAGGAAAATTGCCAGCATCAACGCGACAAGCACGCTGCGCAGGACCGGTTGCGGAGTGTTCAGTTGCGTCACAGGCCAGCTCGAAAGGCAGGGTTATTTCGCAGGCTGTGCTGCGAAAGCAAGTGCTGGTCAGTGTACTCGATAGCTTGCTAAGCGTCTGCTTCGATGCGTACGTCGTGACGATCGGCGTTGCTTTACCTGAGGGCGCTCAAGGTCGCAGTGTGTGGCACGCAATGGGCCAAGCTGCAACTGGCGGCGGAGTAGGGCTGGTGACGGGTCTGTTCAACCCGGTAAGCCGCAGTGGCATACAGCCCGACGACGGCGGCAATGGCACAGACGACAGCGCACTTCCTGGATTTGAGGCCCATGATGCTCACCTCTTTCAACCTGCACAGGTGCTAGTTAAAGCATAGCTGCGCTTTGCCGAAGCTGCCCGGGCTAGAGCAGGTCGCGGTCCCACTCCGGCTCAGCGGTGAAGCGCTCGGCAAGAAAGTCGAGCATGCTGCGCAAGGTCGCGGGCATGTGCTTGCGCGAGGTGTAAACGGCGTTGAGGTTAAGCGCCTGCGGTTTGGCCTGAGGCAACAGGCGCACCAACTCACCACTGCGCAGCGCCGCTGCGGTCTGGTAGGTGGGCAACATGGCAATACCGGCACCGGCCAGTGCCGCCCGCTGCAAGGTCATGGCTTCATTGGCGCTGATAGAACCTTGCACCGGCACCGAGAGCGTTTCGCCGTCCACCTCGAAGTGCCAGAGGCTCCGGCCGAAGTAGGAGTGGGTCAGACAGTTGTGCTGCACCAGCTCCTCGACCTGCAACGGCGCCGGGTGTTCGCGCAGATACGCCGGGGAGGCGCAGATCACTGAGCGGCACACGCTCAGGCGACGGGCGATCAGGTTGGGGTCCAGGTCGTTGCTGGTGCGGATCGCCAGGTCGATGCGTTCATCCACCAGATTCACCGTGCGATCGAGCATCTGTAGATCAATCTTCACCCCGGGGTAGCGTTTGACGTAAATGGCGATGGCATCCATCAGTTGGGCCTGGCCGAACGAGGTGCTGACGCTGATACGCAGTTCCCCTCGCGGCGCCTCGTCCGGTGCGCTGACAGCTGCTTGCAGATCGCCGGCAAGTTCGAGCATCTGCCGGCAACGCGGTAGGGTTTCCTGGCCGGCAGCCGTCAGGCTCAGGCGGCGGGTAGTGCGTTGCATCAGGCGTGCGCCGACCCAGCCTTCCAGCTCGGCCAAGTAGCGGGAGACCACCGGGCGCGACAGGTCAAGGTGATCAGCTGCAGCGGACTGGCTGCCAAGGTCCACCACACTAACGAAGACCCGCATTGCTGTCAGACGATCCATGATTTGCCCGCTTTCAGAAACAAACTATGTCCCAGCATCGCATTTTTTGCCTTGGTTCGTGCAACTAAGCTGTTGCACATTGCCTCTCTCACAGGAATTGCCTTGATGCGTCGTTCATTGTCCCTGCGCGGTTTTTTTCTGGCGTTCGCCACCCTTGGGGCCTTGGCCCAGGTTCAGGCCGCCGAGCAGGCGCTGCAACTGGATGTCTATAACCCCGGCAGTGCGGCCTTGTTCCCGGTCAGCTCGGTAATCGTCAGCGGCCAGCACGATGCCATCCTGGTGGATGCCCAATTCGGCAAAGCCCAGGCCGAGCAGGTGCTGAACAAACTTCGCGCCAGTGGCAAGCGGTTGACCACTATCTATATCAGTCATGGTGACCCGGATTACTACTTCGGCCTGCAGACCCTGACCGATGCCTATCCCCAGGCCAAAGTCGTTGCGTCTGCGGCAACGGTTGCCCATATCAAACAGACCATGGCTGCCAAACTGGCCTATTGGGGGCCGCAGATGGGGGCGGACAAGCCTGCGCAACTGGTCGTCCCGCAGGTGCTCTCAGGCAATCAGTTGAAGCTGGAAGGGCAAAGCCTTGAAGTGCTTGGCCTGGACGGTCCGCAACCGGATCGCAGTTTTGTCTGGATTCCGTCAATCAAAGCGGTGGTCGGCGGCGTGGTGGTGGCCAATAACCTGCACGTATGGATGGCCGACACCCAGACGGCGCAATCGCACCAGGATTGGCTGGCGACCCTCAACCGCATTGAACAGCTCAAGCCGCAGGTGGTGGTGCCAGGGCACTACCTGGGCCAGCCCGGCGAGTCACTTGAAGCCGTGCGCTTCAGCGCAGACTACATCCGTGCCTTCGACGAGGAAACCGCCAAGGCTGACAACGCCGCCGAACTGATCGCAGCGATGAAAAAGCGTTACCCGAACCTCGGCGAAGAGAGCTCGCTGGCGCTCAGTGCCAAGGTCGCCAAGGGCGAAATGAAGTGGTAAGTGTTGTTCAATCCTGACAGGAGCATTGCTATGAGCAAGATCGCAATCATCGGGGCAACCGGCCGTGCCGGTAGCCAGTTGCTGGAAGAGGCCCTGCGCCGTGGCCACCGCGTCACCGCCATCGCACGCAATCCGGCCACGCTGCAGGGGCGTGACGGCGTGACTACCGTAGCCTTGGATGTCAACGATGGCGCTGCATTGGAACTGGCGTTGAGCGGACATGATGTGGTGCTTAGTGCTGCACACTTCTCCGGCATCAAGCCACAGGCCATTATCGAGCCGGCGAAGAAAGCCGGGGTCAAGCGACTGCTGGTGGTCGGAGGGGCGGGCAGCCTGCAACTGCCTTCGGGGCACAAAGTGATCGATAGCCCGGACTTTCCCGAAGCGTATAAAGCCGAGGCCACTGCCGGTGGGCATTACCTCGATACCTTGCGTCAGGAGAAGGAACTGGACTGGACCTTCCTGTCACCGTCGGCCGAGTTCGTTGAAGGCGCGCGTACCGGCCGTTATCACCTCGGTAAGGACCACTTGCTGATCGGTGACGATGGCAAGAGCTGGATCAGCTTTGCCGACTACGCAATTGCTATGCTCGACGAAGTGGAAAAGCCTGCCCATTCGCGTCAGCGTTTTACGGTCGGTTACTGAGCCCTGGCACCTGTGGCCTGATCGCACAGCCAGTCGAGCAACTCGGTCAGGGCTGTTGACGATGCTCCCTGCGGGCGGACCAGGTAGTAGGCCTGACCGGTGCTGACCTTGAGCGGGAAGGGCGCTACCAGGCGCCCGCAACTGAGGTCATCTCCGATCAGCGACCAGTCGCCTATCGCCACTCCGGTACCCTGAGAGGCCATGGACATGGCCATGTCCAAGGTCTCGAAATGTTGGGCCTTGCCGTGCCGGGGCAGGGCCGCGCCGGCCGCATTCAGCCAGACGTTCCAGTCGTGCTGGTCGCGGGTCGGGTGCAGCAGCATGTGTTGCTCAAGGTCCGCTAACTGCCGCAAAGGCACAGGGCCTGCCAGTAGCTGCGGGGCACACACCGGTGTCAGTTGCTCATCGAACAACTTTAGCGTGTGCAATCCATTTTGGGGCGCGGCGCCATAGACCACTGCTGCATCGAATACTTCCCGACGAAAGTCCACGCCGTGCTGCACCGTAGTTGTCAGTTCCACTGGCACTTCCGGGCGCAGCGCCTGCCACTCCATCAGCCGTGGCAACAGCCAGCGCATCACGCAGGTCGGCGCCTTGAGTTGCAAGATGGCACTGCGTGCACCGACGTGCTGCACGCCTTCCTCGATCAACGCGAACACCTGCTGCACCCGTGGCAACCAGTCCTGGCCTTCGCGGGTCAGGCTCAGGCCACGGGCCTGGCGCAGGAACAACGCATAACCCAGGTGCTCTTCAAGCCCGGCAATCTGACGACTGACTGCGCCTTGGGTGATGTGCAGCAATTGCGCGGCGCGAGTGAAGTTGCAGCATTGGGCCGTGACCAGAAAGGTATGCAGGGCGGGCAACGGCGGCAGGCGCTTCATCGGGTATAAGCCATGATCTGAGGACATGGCTAGTATGAGCTTTTTTGCATTGTGCCGGTAGCGAGGCAGCGGTCCAATAACGCCTGGTTTCAGCACAATAACAGGCAGGCGAACATGGCAACTTGTGGCGAAGTACTGGTCAAACTCCTTGAAGGCTATGGTGTTGACCATGTCTTCGGCATTCCTGGCGTACATACCGTCGAGCTCTACCGTGGGCTGGCACGTTCTTCTATCCGCCACATTACCCCACGCCACGAGCAAGGTGCCGGCTTCATGGCTGACGGCTATGCGCGTACCCGTGGCAAACCGGGCGTCTGCTTTATCATCACCGGCCCAGGCATGACCAACATCACTACCGCCATGGGCCAGGCTTACGCTGACTCGATTCCGATGCTGGTGATCTCCAGCGTCCAGTCGCGCAATCAATTGGGGGGCGGGCGCGGCAAACTGCACGAGCTGCCGGCCCAGGGTGGCCTGGTTGCCGGCGTCGCGGCGTTCTCTCACACATTAATGAGCGCTGATGACCTGCCAGTGGTGTTGGCTCGCGCCTTCGCCGTGTTCGAGGGGGCCCGCCCACGTCCCGTGCACATCGAGATTCCCCTGGATGTACTGGTCGAGGACGCTGACCATCTGCTGGCCAGCACCCCGGTACGAATTGCCCGTGCTGGCGCCGCACCGGCGCCAGTGGCGCAGATGGCGGCCCTGTTGGCCAGCGCCCGGCGTCCGTTGATTCTCGCCGGTGGTGGTTCGATTGCTGCCAGTGCGGCGCTGACCCGCCTGGCGGAATACCTGCAGGCACCCGTGGCACTGACCATCAACGCCAAGGGGGTATTGCCCGCCAACCATCCACTGCAGATAGGTTCCACCCAGTCGCTGGTGGCAACCCGTGAGCTGGTGGCCGAAGCGGATGTGGTCTTGGCGATTGGTACCGAACTTGCCGAAACCGACTATGACGTGACCTTCAAAGGTGGCTTCGAGATCCCAGGTCGCTTGCTGCGCATCGACATCGATCCAGACCAGACCGTACGTAACTATCCGCCGGAAATTGCCTTGGTAGCAGACGCCACAGTGGCCACCGATGCCCTGTTGGTCGCGTTGGCTGATCAACCGGCACCGGTACGCAGTACCGAGTGGGGCGCCAGCCGCGCAGCTTGCTTGCGCGAGCGGTTGCTGGCCGACTGGGACCTGCCGATGCACAGCCAGACGCGCATGCTCAAAACCTTGCTCGAGACCCTGCCGAACGCGGTGCTGGTGGGCGACTCGACCCAACCGGTCTACACCGGCAACCTGACCCTGGACATGGACCAGCCACGGCGCTGGTTCAATGCCTCCACCGGCTACGGCACGCTCGGTTACGCCTTGCCGGCGGCGATGGGCGCCTGGTTGGGCAGTGCTCAAGCAATCGAAGCGCGCCCGCCGGTCATCTGCCTGATCGGTGACGGCGGCCTGCAGTTCACCTTGCCGGAGCTGGCCAGTGCCACCGAGGCGCAGGTACCGCTGATCGTGCTGTTGTGGAACAACCAAGGCTACGAGGAAATCAAGAAATACATGGTCAACCGCGCCATCGAGCCGGTGGGCGTGGACATTTACACCCCGGACTTTATCGGCGTGGCCAAGGCCTTGGGCTGTGCAGCCCAAGCCGTAGGCGATGTGGAGCAGCTACGTGAAGCGCTACGTCAAGCCTGCGACCGCAGGGGGCCGAGCCTGATTGAAATCGACCAGAACCAATGGCAGCAGGCGGTACCCGCATGATGAAGCTTGCCGGTGTCTATATCGAAGGTGTCTGGCAGCACGGCCCGTGCCCGCTTAGCGTGATAAACCCAAGCAACGAACAACAGTTGGCTGAAGTGGCCGGCGGCGACGGCGCAGCGGTGGCGCGTGCGACCCTGGCCGCGCGCAAGGCGTTCAGCGGCTGGTCGAGCAGTACCGGTAGTGAGCGGGCGAAGGTGCTGCGCACGATTGCCGAGGGGGTCGAGGCGCGTCGCGAGCGTCTGGTCACTTTGCAGGCCAGCAACAACGGCAAGCCGTTGGCCGAAGCGCAGCTGGATGTGGACGATGTCATTGCCACCTTCTGCTATTACGCTGACCTTGCCGACGGTTTCGACGCGGGACAGGACTGTGCGGTGGTGTTGCCCACTGACGATTTTGTAGCACGGTTACGGCGCGAGCCATGCGGTGTAGTCGGGTTGATTGTGCCGTGGAATTTCCCCATGGTCACCACCGCATGGAAACTGGCGCCGGCCTTGGCTGCCGGTTGCTGCGTAGTGTTGAAACCGTCTGAAGTCACGCCACTGGCGGAGCTGGAACTGGCCGCGGTGATTGCTGAAGCCGGTTTGCCGGACGGTGTCTTCAACCTGGTCTGTGGCACCGGGATTGCGGTGGGCGCTGCGCTGGCGGCGGATCCACGGATCGCCAAAATCTCCTTCACCGGCAGTAATGCGGTGGGCGTGCAGGTCATGCAGCGTGCCGCCGAGACGGTCAAGGGCGTGAGCCTGGAATTGGGCGGCAAATCCTCTTTGTTGGTGCTGGAGGAAGCGGACCTCGAATTGGCGGTGGAACTGGCCTGCCTGGGCGGCTTTTTCAATGCCGGGCAAATGTGCTCGGCCACCAGTCGGGTGTTGGTGGCGGAGGCCTTGTATGCAGACTTTATCGTCCGGCTCAAGACCCAGGCCGAGTCGATTCGACTGGGTGATCCGCTTGCCGGTGAGAGTGACATGGGCCCACTGGTGAACCACGCGCAGTATCAGCGTGTGCACAAACACATTGCTGCCGGGCTGGACGCTGGCGCGCAATTGCTTTGCGGTGGTTCACGCCCGGCTGAGCTGCCGTGCGGGTACTTCATCAGCCCTACGGTGTTTACCGAGGTGCCGTTGGACAGTGCGCTGTGGCGTGAGGAAATCTTTGGTCCTGTGTTGTGTGTACGCTCGGTGGCCAGCGAGGCCGAGGCGGTGGCCCTGGCCAATGACAGTGAGTTTGGCTTGGTTGCCAGCGTCATAAGCCGCGATTTGGGCGCAGCGCAGCGGGTGGCCAACGCACTTGAGGCAGGCTTGGTGTGGGTCAACGCACCCCAGGTGATTTTTCCGCAGACGGCCTGGGGTGGCTATAAGCAGAGCAGTATTGGCCGCGAACTTGGGCCTTGGGGGTTGAGTGCCTTTCAGGAAATCAAGCATGTGGTGACAGCGCGGTAGTGTATTCGGGGCTGCTTTGCAGCCCATCGCCGGCAAGTCCGGCTCCCACAGGAGGGCGTCTTTGTCGGTGCCGGTCTACAGTGCACTGCGCAACCGCGCTAGATCCCGCGCGGGCGGCGCGCCATACAGTCGACTGTACTCACGGCTGAATTGCGATGGGCTCTCATAGCCCACCCGATACCCGGCCACTGCAGCTTCGAGCCCATCATTGAGCATCAGCCGTCGCGCTTCCTGCAGACGCAACTGCTTCTGGTACTGCAACGGGCTCATCGAAGTCACCGCCTTGAAGCGGTGATGCAGGGTCGAGCTGCTGAGGTTCACTTCACGGGCCAGGTCATCGATACGCAGCGGGCGATGGAAGTGCTGGTTGAGCCATTCAATCGCCTGGCAAACCCGATGGGTCTGGCTGCTGGACATGGCAATTTCGTAGAGCCGATAGCCTTGCGGCCCCCGCAGCAAGCGGTAGAGTATTTCCCGACGAATCAACGGCGCTAACACCGCGATGTCTTTCGGTGTGTCGAGCAGGCGGATCAAACGCAGCAAGGCATCGAGCAACAGCGGATCTGTGCGCTCGACATACAGCCCGCGACCCGAAGGCAGCGCCGGAACGCCCATCGGCCCGGCTTCGGCAATCAAGCTATTGATCTGCGCCGGGTCAATGTTCATTCGCACCCCTAGGCTCGGGTTCTCCGGGCTTGCCTCAAGCAACACGCCACTGATCGGCAAGGCCACCGAGAGCACCATGTAGTGCAACGGGTCATAGATGTAACGTTCATCCCCCAGACAGATTTCCTTGCTGCCGTGGGCGAGGATGCACAAGGCCGGTTGAGCCAGCGCTGGCATTGAGCGCACGCTTTCCTGGTAACTGACCACGAACAGGTCTTCGATAGCCGACTCGACATTGCTGCTGTGTGGCGCATGACGACGCACCAGGTCGGCCAGCTCCAGGCGCTGCTGCTCCAGGGCGGGATCGAGAATCTGCCGATCGCAGGTGGGGATAGACATCGCGGTACTTCCAGACAAGGACCTGTGCAGCATAGGTTTGTGCAAGCAGTGGCGCTAGCAGAATACTGTCGCCCGCTTGCCTGATCCTGCAGCGCGCAGGATCAGGCAAGCGGGCGACAGGAATGACCTAACGGCACGCGCGAAGCGTCGCCTAACCTGTGCAACCTGGCAATAACAACAGGCTGCTCTAGGAGAAACGCTCATGACCTCGCCACACGCGCTTACCCACCTTGCTTTTATCCGGGCCAGCAGCGGTCGCTCAGTGGAACTGGGCACGCGTTTGCGTCAATTGCTCGAACCTTCGCGACGGGCGCCGGGTTGTCTGCACTTCAATCTGCAACAGTCCCAGGCCGATGCCGACCTTTGGCTGCTCAGCGGATTCTGGCGCGATCAACAGGCGATGAGTGGCTATTTCGCGTCGCCCACCTTGGACCTGTTCGGCGAGCTGGTGCAGGCCCAGGTGGTTGCCAGTCTTGACCTGCATACCTTCGCTGAGCCGTCTGCGGGTTAGAATGGCGTTTTTCGGCAATCGATGTGGATTTGAGGCACATGGCACGTAAAGAATTTTCGCAGTTTGAGGCCGTATCGGCAGCGGTTCGCGGCGACGAGGGCTATTGCGCGGCAATCGCCGTGAAAGGCCTGGGCGCCAGCGGCGCACCCCGCTTTCACAAAGTCCTCGACGGGCAGACGTTCAAGACCGCCCTGGCGGCTGACGAGGCCGCCTGTGCCGAACTTGAACGCCTGCAGGGCGTCAACGACGACGCCGAACTGGTCTGGTAACTCAGCCGTTGACCTGTGGGCGGGCCATCTTGAACAGGTTGCCCAACTCGAAATAGTCCGCAGGCCCACCGCCGCGCAGGATCGGTTGCGCGGCAGCGGTGTCGTAGATGCCGTCCTTGAGCAGATGCTCGGCGATATGCACCGCTACCACCTCACCGAGGATCAGCCAGCTCGGCACCAGCGCTTGATCGGCGCGCTGCAGCTGAATGATCTGGGTCACCTTGCATTCGAACGACACCGGGCTTTCCTGTACCCGCGGCACGGCGATGACGTTCGAGGCCACCGGGGTCAGGCCGCTCAGCGTAAATTCATCGACATCGGCCGGGACCGCGATGCAGCTCTGGTTCATGGCCTCGGCCAGTGGCCGGGTAGCCAGGTTCCAGGCGAACTCGCCGGTTTTCTCGATGTTGTTCAGGCTGTCTTTGCGCCCGACGCTGGAGAAACCGATGATTGGCGGAATGTAGTTGAACGCGTTGAAGAAGCTGTAAGGCGCCAGGTTCAGGCGGCCTTGCTCGTCCTGGGAGGAAATCCAGCCGATCGGGCGTGGGCCGACGATGGCGTTGAACGGGTCGTGGGGCAGGCCGTGGCCTTTTGCGGGTTCGTAGTAATACATCTGCATTGGCCCAAGGGCCTTCCCTGTGAGTAGGCGCCTAGTGTGCCAAGGCTTTGCCTGGCTGAAAACGATTAAGCCCGGCCGAAGCCGGGCTGACTGCTTCACATCAGGGCTTAACTGATGCGGTGGGCCTGGGTGCGATCGAAGCCATCTTCAGCGAAGCGGGCACCGCCAGTGCGGTCAAAACCGTCTTCGGCGAATTTGGCGGCGCCGGTGCGATCGAAGCCGTCTTCAGCGAATTTGGCAGCACCGGTGCGATCGAAACCATCTTCTGCATACGTAGCCGACTGGCTCTGGATAGCGCTGAAGCTGTGGGCGTTGGTGCGGTCGAAACCGTCTTCGGCGAAAGCGTTGGCAGCCAGTACCGAGAAGGCCAGGGTCAGGATCAGTTTGCTTTTCATGGTCGTTGCTCCGAGGTGGTGAGGGGTTGTTTGTTTCTATGGGTGTAATGCTACGCCGATAAAATTGATTAAAAAGCGCAAAAAATAACGTATAAGAATCTAAAAAGTAGATGTATTTGACGGCAGTTCGCCCTCATCGCCAGCAAGGCCATGCACGGACCTGTGGGAGCTGGCCTTGCCAGCGATGCAGGCGATGCGGTCTACGCTATGAGTGAAGATTGAGGGTGTGGGATTAATTGCGGGTTAAAGCGCCATAAACAAAAAAAGGGGGCAATCCGCTGGCGGATGCCCCCTTTTTTCTGCCGATGACTGGGATCAGTCAGTGGTGATCCGCGAATGCTTGCGGGTGTCCTTCATGAACACATACACCAGCAACGAGCAGGCGATACAGGCGGTCACGTACCAGTAGAAGCCGGTTTCCATGCCGATGCTCTTGAACCACAGCGCCACGTATTCAGCGGTGCCGCCGAAGATCGACACGGTCAGTGCGTAAGGCAGGCCGACGCCCAGGGCGCGGATTTCGGTCGGGAACAGTTCGGCTTTGACCACGGCGTTGATCGAGGTGTAGCCGCTGACGATGATCAGTGCCGCCATGATCAGGAAGAACGCGCCCCACCAGGTCTGGATGGTGTGCAGGGTGGTCAGGATCGGCACCGTGCACAGGGTGCCGAGGACACCGAAGGCGATCAGGATCGGACGGCGGCCGATCTTGTCGGACAGGCTGCCGATCACCGGTTGCAGGCACATGAACAGGAACAGGGTCGCCGCCGAAATGGTGGTCGAGTCGCTGATGCTCATGCCCACCGTGTTCACCAGGTACTTCTGCATGTAGGTGGTGTAGGTGTAGAAGGCCAGGGTGCCGCCCATGGTCAGGCCGACCACGGTGGCCAGCTCTTTCGGATGGCGCATCAGGGTGCGCATCAGGCTTTCCTTGGACTTTTCCTTCTTGGTGAAGGAGGCGGTTTCTTCCATGCCACGACGCAGGTACAGGGCCACGACCGCGCACAGGGCGCCGATCACGAACGGTACGCGCCAGCCCCAGGCATACAGCTGCTCGGTGGTCAGGGTCTGCTGCAGGACGATCAGCACCGCCAGGGCGATGAGCTGGCCGGAGATCAGGGTCACGTACTGGAAGCTGGAGAAGAAGCCACGACGCTCTTTGGTCGCCATCTCGCTCAGGTAGGTGGCCGAGGTGCCGTATTCGCCACCCACCGACAGGCCTTGCATCAGGCGGGCGACCACCAGCAGGACCGGGGCGGCAACGCCGATGGTTTCATAACCCGGGGTCAGGGCGATGACCAGCGAGCCTGCGCACATCAGCAATACCGAGGCCATCAGCGCGGCCTTGCGGCCCTTGCGGTCGGCGTAGATACCCATCAGCCAGCCGCCGATCGGGCGCATCAGGAAGCCCACGGCGAAGATCGCGGCAGTGTTGAGCAGTTGGGCGGTGGTGTCGCCGGCCGGGAAGAAGGCTTTGGCGAAGTACAGGGAAAACGCGGCGTAGACGTACCAGTCGTACCATTCGACCATGTTGCCGATCGAACCGCTGAAAATCGACTTGAGTCGGCTTCGGGTGGTTTTTTCCGCGGCGGGCGCAACGGCCGCCCCGGCTGGCAGGGTGGTGGAGTTATCCATCGAAGGGACCTTCATAGTTGTTTTTGTGGAGCGCGCCGAAACGCAGCCTGCCAGAGCTATAGCAGGAGCTGTGCCAGGTGCTGAAAGCCCGGATTAGAAGGGGTTGCGCAAACCGATAAGCGGAAATCCGCTCATCGGTTTAAGGGTGATCGGCAAAATTTTGCTTAGTGCCGATGGTCTGCGCCGAGAAAGTCTTCGCGCAACAGACCATGGCGCTGCATCTTTTCGTTGAGGGTACGACGCGGCAGTTGCAACTCTTCCATCACTGACTTGATCTCACCTTTGTGCCGACTCAAGGCGGCGCGCAGACATTGCGCTTCAAACGCTTCCTGCTGGGCGGCCAGCGACTGCCCGGACTCGACCTCGGCAATGGCCGGTTCCCCCAGCCCGAGGGCGTGACGTTCTGCAGCGTTGGCCAGTTCGCGAACGTTGCCGGGCCAGTCGTGACTGAGCAAGCGGCCAAGGTGCGCACCGCTGAGCAGTGGCGCGCTGCGACCGACACGCTCGGCGGCCAGGCGGGAAAAGTGGTTGAACAGCAAGGGAATGTCTTCACGCCGCTCGCGCAACGGCGCCAAGCGCAGTTCGGCAACGTTAAGGCGGTAGGCCAGGTCTTCACGAAAGCGTCCGGCACGGGCCTCTTCGAGCAGGTCTGGCTTGGTGGCGGCGATGATTCGCAAATCAACGGCAATGCTCTGGTTAGCGCCAAGGCGCTCCAGTTTCTGCTCTTGCAGTACGCGCAGCAGTTTGGCTTGTTGGGCCAGCGGCATACTCTCGATTTCGTCGAGGAACACCGTGCCGCCGTTGGCGTATTCCAGCTTACCGATGCGCTTGCCCTGGGCGCCGGTAAAGGCACCGCTTTCGTGGCCGAACAGCTCGGCCTCAAACAACTGCTCCGGGATGGCGGCGCAGTTGAGTGCGACGAAGGGTTTGCCAGCCCGTGGGCCGAAGTCGTGCAGGCAGCGCGCGACTTGTTCCTTGCCGCTGCCGGTTTCACCCCTAATCAGCACATTGACCGGCAGGCTGGCCAGGTCCAGCACCTGCCGGCGCAGTTGCTGCATGCCTTGCGACATGCCCAACAGGTTCAGTTCCAGGCGCGCCTTGAGGTCGGCTTGCTCGTGCAGGCGGCGATTCTCCAGCACCAGTTGGCGCTTTTCCAGGGCGCGGCGCAGGCTGCCCAGCAGGCTTTCCGGGCTGAAGGGTTTTTCGAGAAAATCATAGGCACCGGTGCGCATGGCTTCGACGGCCATCGGTACATCACCGTGGCCGGTCAGCAGAATCACGGGCAAGTCGGCATCGCGCGCCTGCAGTTGCTCAAGCAGCTGCAGGCCGTCCATGCCGGGCATGCGCACATCACTGAGGATCACCCCGGGAAAATGCACGGGCAGCTGGCTCAGGCAGTCTTCGGCACGGCTGAACAGTTGCACCGTGAAACCGGACAGGCTCAGCCACTGCTCGACCGCTGTGCGGATGCTGGCTTCATCGTCGACGACCATTACCGAATTGAACATCAGGGCTCCAGATCACAGGGCAGGGTCAGGCTGAAGCGCGCGCCGCCCGGTTGATTGTCGACCGTAAGGCGCCCACCAGCTTCATGAATGATGCCATAGGAAATCGCCAAGCCCAGGCCCAGCCCTTCACCCACAGGTTTGGTGGTGAAGAACGGGTCAAAGACATTGGTCAGGTGTTCGGCGGCAATGCCGCCACCGCTGTCGAGCACACTCAGGCGCCATTGCTCAGCCTCGGCTTCGATGCGGATTTCCAGGCGTTTGTAGCTCTTACCGAGCATCGCGTCCAGGGCATTGCGCAACAGGTTGATCAACACTTGCTCCAGGCGGATGGCATCACCGCGCACCCAGGCCGGGCGAGCCAGGTACAGCGAGACTTCAACCTGTTCGGCGCGAATTCGTGCCTCCAGTAACTGGAGCGCCTGGTCGACCACGGTGGCCAGGTCCAAACGTTCACGCAAGCCACTGGGGCTGTTGCGGGCGAAGGTCTTCAAGTGGCCGGTGAGTGCCGCCATGCGCTTGAGCATCTGCTCCAGCGGCTCCAGGGCCAAACGTGCTTCATCGTAGCGCTGGTTGTCGAGCAGTAGGCGCAGGGTCGCCAGCTGCATGCGCTGGGTGGTCAGCGGCTGATTGATTTCGTGCGCCAGGGCTGCCGACATTTGCCCCAGGGCCGCGAGCTTGGCCGATTGCACCAGGCCTTCTTGGGCCGTGCGCAACTCACGGGTACGTTCCTCGACCAGGCGCTTGAGCTCGTCACGGCTGCGTTGGCGCAGGCGCGCCAGGCGCAGACGCTGACTGATGAACAGCAGCGCGAAGACCAGGCTCAACCACACGGCAGCAGCGGCGAGGGCGGCATTGCGCCCGTCGTCGCTGACCTGCGGTTTGCGCAACAGATGCAGGGTCCAACCCTCGGCTTCCAGCGGCAAGCTTTCCCACAGGTAGTCGGTGCTGCCTTCAGGCCCCTGTACGCGCATCAGGTGGCTGTTGTCGTCGAAACGGCTGAGCACCTGATGTTGTAAGGGCACCAGTGGTTGCTTGTCGTATTGGCGAGTGGCCGCCAGTTCGGCCCGGTCGGCGTCGGTCAGTGGATTGAGTTCGCGGTAACGCCAACCGTCCTGATTGGCGATAAAGATGATCCCGCGGGCGTCGCTGACCAGGAGGATATCGCTGCCTTGGCGCCATTCGCGCTCCAGCTCCGGGAACTCCAGCTTGACCACCATGGCGCCGAGAAAGCGACTGTTCTCATCCTGCACCGCGCTGGAGAGGAAGTAGCCGGGCACGCCGCTGGTCACGCCGACGGCATAGAAGCGTCCGCTGCCCTGGCTGCGGGTTTGTTTGAAATAAGGGCGGAAACCATAGTTGGAGCCGACATAGGTGCTGGGCAGGCGCCAGTTGCTGGCCGCTACGGCAAGTCCGGTATGGTCCAGCAGTTCCAGAGTCGACGAGTTGGCCGCGCCGTTGATGCGTTCGAGTTTGCGGTTTAGGGCGTCCTGTACCTGGTTGCTGACCGGACCATTGAGGGCACTGATCAGCTCCGGGTCCAGGGCCAATACGGCGGGCAGGGCGCGGTAGCGTTCGATCAGGGTGTGCAACGAGTTGGCATAAAGGCCCAACTGCTGGTTGGCACGGCCAGCATCTTCGACCATCGCTTGGCGTTTGGCCTGATGCATGGCCCAGCCTGCGCTGAACAAGGTGCCAGCCAGGATGAAGAAAATGATCAACCCCAGACGCAGGGCACGAAAGGAATAAGGCATGGGGCGGATCCCGGCAGAGGGGGAAGGCCTCCTGGCCTTCCCTTGGAGCGTGGCAACGGTTTACAGCAATTCGAAGCGCTGTTGCTGCACGGTCTGGGAGTCCAGTCCGACCTGGACATTGAACTCGCCGGGCTCGGCTGCCCACTGCAACTGGGTATTGTAGAACTTCAGGTCATCTTCATTGATCTGAAAGCGCAGGGTGCGTTCTTCACCGGCCTTGAGCATGACTTTCTGGAAGTTCTTCAACTCCTTCACTGGGCGGCTCATTGACGCGGCGATGTCCTGGACGTACAGCTGCACCACGGTTTCGCCGTCACGCTTGCCAGTGTTCTTGACCCGCACGCTGGCTTCGAGGGTCTGGCCCTTTTTCAGGGTCTTGCTCGACAGGGTCAACGGCGACAGGCTGAAATCGCTGTAGCTCAAGCCGTAGCCGAACGGGTAGAGCGGGCCGTTGGGTTCCTCGAAGTATTGCGAGGTGTAGTTGCCAGGCTTGCCCGGGGTGAAGGGGCGGCCAATGCTCAGGT